>Ga0105054_10000804_pt1 | contig 50991 bp, 35 predicted proteins | sample BON02_FD_78091 | JGI IMG/M metagenome (GOLD analysis project Ga0105054, IMG submission 78091) | Freshwater microbial communities from Lake Bonney liftoff mats and glacier meltwater in Antarctica - BON-02 (megahit assembly) | ecosystem: Environmental > Aquatic > Freshwater > Ice > Glacier...
CGCTCCAGCGCGAGGCTGAGCACGGCGGCGGTGACGCCGGAGCCGCAGGTGGTGATGGCGGGTCTGGCGAGGTCCACACCCGCCTCTTCAAACACCATGCGCAGTTCGGCGATGGGTTTCATGGTGAAATCATCGTTGAGCAGGTCACGGTAAAAGACGTTGCGCGAGCCGGGGATATGGCCGGAGCGCAAGCCGGGGCGGGGTTCGGGCGCTTCACCGCGAAAGCGCGCAGGCGCTCGGGCGTCGATGATGGTGTGATCGCCCAGTTTGGCGGCGCGCGCCACTTCGGTCACGTCGCGGATCAGGTGGTTCTGGCGGCTGACCGTCATGTGCCGGTCGCGCGGGATGGGGGGCATGTCCGACAAAGGCCGGTTTTCGGCCCGCCATTTCGGCAGGCCGCCATCGAGCACGGCCACATCGCGTTTGCCCATCAGCCGGAAGAGCCACCAGACCCGCGCTGCGGACATGAGCCCCATGCCGTCATAGACCACGACCTGATGCCCGTCGCCCACGCCCATTGCGCGCATCCGCGCGATGAACTTTTCCGGCGGCGGCACCATGTGGGGCAGGTCGGTGCGCAGGTCCGCAATCTCGTCGATGTCGAAAATGCGGGCGCCGGGGATGTGCCCAGCCTTGTATTCGGCCTTGGCGTCACGCTCCATGTCTGGCAGGTACCATGACGCATCGAGCACGCGCAGATCAGCGTCGCGCAGATGCGCGTCGAGCCAGCTGGTCGAGACCAGAGTCCTTGGGTCGTCGGTGAAGGTGCTGCTCATGACAAGTCTCCCGCTGGGGACAGGGAGTAGCGCCGAGGCTGCGTGCTGGCAAGCCGCTGGCGGTGGTCGAATCAGCCGTGGTCGCGCATCAGCCGCTGTTTCTGCCGGTCCCAGTCGCGTTTCGCCTCGGTCGCGCGTTTGTCGTGGTTCTGTTTGCCCTTGGCGGTGGCGATTTTCAGTTTCACCAACCCGCGGTCGTTGAAATACATCACCAGCGGCACGATGGTCATGCCTTCGCGCTGAGTCGCGTTCCAGAGCCGCGAAAGCTCCTTGCGCGAGACGAGGAGCTTGCGCCGCCGCCGCTCCTCATGCCCCCATTGCTTGGCCGGGTCATAGCGGGCGATATGGGCGTTGGTCAGCCAAAGCTCGCCATTTTCGACCGAGGCATAGCTTTCGGCGATGTTGGACTGACCAACGCGGAGCGATTTGACCTCTGATCCCATCAGGATGATGCCGCATTCGATGTCATCCTCGATCGCGTAATCGTAGCGCGCGCGCCGGTTTTCGGCGATGACCTTGTAATTCTTGGTGTCGGATTTGCTGGCCATGATCGTCACCAGATAGGTGAGGCGGGTGCGTATGTCCATCCTTTGGCCATTGACAGCCGGGGGTTTCGCGCGCCGGGCCGGTTGCTATGATCGCCCGGAGCAGAGATAGCGAAGGCGGCGTGGGATGTTTGTTCAGATTGCCTTCGGCTCGGCGTTGATGCTGCTATCGATCCTGATCGCGGGTGTGAGTTTCTGGTTCATGGAAATGTTCATGTTGCGTTATCGCCCATGGCTTGCCCGCACACCGCACCGGCCAAAGATCACCCTGATCTTTTGCCTCACGGCGGTGTGGATTCTGCTTCAGGTCTCGGCGGGGGTGTGGATCTGGGCGCTGGCGCTATGGAGTCTGGGGATATTCGCGACGCTTGAACTGTCGGTCTATTTCTCGCTTGTCGCCTTTACCACGCTGGGGTTTGGCGATGTTCTGCTGCCGGAGGAGTGGCGGCTGCTTTCCGGGATGGCCGCGGCGAACGGGTTGTTGAATTTCGGTCTGCTGACAGCGCTTCTGGTCGAGGTCATGCGGCAGGTCCGCGCGAGCCAGGTCGACAGACTGCGGGGTCATAGATGACCCTGCCTGTGCTGAACAACCCGGTCGCGCGGCGTCTGTTTCTGGCGCGTCACGGTCTGTGCGGGCCGGTGCCGGATGATCTGGGCGGGTTGATCGGCGCGCTGGGCTTTGTGCAGGTAGACAGCGTCAACACGGTCGCGCGTGCCCATGACATGATCCTTTGGTCGCGCAGGCCAGGCTATCGTCCGCAGGCGCTCGATACCCTGCTTGCCCGTGACCGTGCGGTGTTCGAGCATTGGACGCATGATGCGTCGGTGATTCCGGTGGCGTCATTTCCGCATTGGCGGCTGAGGTTTGAACGCGACGCCGCGCGGTTGGCGCCGCGATGGCAGCAATGGCACGGGGATTTTGCGCATCGGTTCGATGCCGTGCTCAAGCGGATTGCGGATCATGGCGCATGTGGCAGCGGCGATCTGGCCGAGGGAGAGCCGCGTGGACCTTCGGGCTGGTGGGACTGGCATCCGTCCAGGACCGCGCTGGAATATCTCTGGCGCACCGGCGCGGTGTCGGTTGTGCGCCGGGAGGGGTTTCGCAAGATCTATGACCTGACCGAGCGGGTGATTCCGGCCACGCTTCTGCAGCCCCGGTTTGACGTGGAAGAAACGCTTGACTGGGCCTGTAATGGCGCGCTGGACCGGCTGGGCTTTGCCACATCGGGCGAGATTGCGGCGTTCTGGGCCTTGGCGACGCCACAGGAGGCAAAGGCGTGGTGCGCGCGGGCCCTGTCCGAAGGGCGCGTGATCGAGGTCGCGGTGCAGGGCGCGGATGGCAGTTTGCGCCGCGCCTATGCCCGCCCCGGTCTGCTGGATGAACCGGTGCCGGAACCGGGCGCGGGGGTGCGGATCCTGTCGCCGTTTGACCCGGCGTTGCGTGATCGCAAGCGCGCCGGGCGGTTGTTCGGGTTTCACTACCGCATCGAGATTTATGTGCCCGAGCCGCAGCGCCGTTATGGCTATTATGTGTTTCCGGTGCTGGAGGGGGCCCGGCTGATTGGCCGCGTCGATGTCAGGGCGGAGGGCCGCAGTAAGGTGGGTTTCAACCCACCCTCCGGGGCGCTCGCACTGCGCGCGTTCTGGCCGGAGCCGGGGGTGAGCATGGGCAAGGGCCGGCTTGCCCGGCTGGAGGCAGAGCTGGGACGGGTGGCGCTCTTTGCCGGTTGTGACCGCATCACCCGCGCGCCCGATTGGCTCTGCACCGCCTTGCCCGGCACACCGATAAAGGTGGGAATCCCCGCGCCGGAGCAGACCAGCCGCCCCTGCGCGTCGGTGATGCCGGTGCCGACGTCGAGCACCTCGTAGATGATCGGCGACATCGCCGTTTTGCGCAGCACGGCGAACATTTCGTCCGCCGCTGCGCTCAGTGCCGACTGGATCACCGACAGGGTGACCGGGTCGGTCATGGGATGATGCGCACATCGCGCGGCAGTTTCGACAGCACCTCGGGCCCATCCTGCTGCTGGATCACGATATCTTCGAGCCGCAGTCCAAAGCGCCCTTCGAGGTAGATGCCGGGTTCGATGGAATAGACCATGCCGGGGCGCAGAATGGTCTCGGAGGAATCCGAAATCCATGGCGGCTCGTGCCCTTCAAGCCCCATGCCATGCCCGGTCCGGTGCACGAATTGCGGCCCGAAGCCCGCATCGGTGATGACCCCGCGCGCGGCCCGGTCCACCGCATTAGCAGGCGCGCCGGGTTGTGCGGCGGCGAGGGCGGCTTGCACGGCGGCCTCGACCACCTGATGCACGGCCATGTATTCTGCTGAAGGTTGACCCAGCACGGCCATGCGGGTGATGTCGGAGGAAAACCCGCCCTTGCGCGCGCCGATGTCGATCACGATGGCATCGCCGGATTTGAGCACGGTGTCGCCGGTGTGGTGATGCGGATAGGCCCCGTTCGCTCCGGTGCCGATGATCGCGAAAAGCGGCGTGGCGCCATGATCCTTGAAGATGCCGATGGCGATCTGGGCCATGTCCGCCTCGGTCAGGCCGGGGCGCAGCGCGGCAAAGACCGCCTCCATCGCCGCATCGGCAATCGCGGCGTTCATCCGCAGTTCGTCCTGTTCGCCTGCGTCCTTGAGCAGCCGCAGCGGCCCGAGGCAGTCGGAGGCCATCGCGTGCCGCGCCTGTGGCATCGCGTCGAGCAGCAGCAGCGCGAAATCGGCGCGCATCGCGTCATCGACCCCCACCTTGCGCGCGGTGCTGATATTGAGTTCACCCAAGGCCACCTGGAGCGCGGCGCCCGGTCCGTCCGCATCGGCCCAGGTGAACATCGGCAGGTCGCTGTGCTGGCGCGCATCTGCCGCATTGAGCACCGGCATGAGAAAACCGGCACTGTCCTGCGTCACCATGAGCAGGCAGGGCCGTTCATCGGCATGGGTCTGGAAACCTGCGACCCAGAGCATGTTCGGCCCCGGCCCCAATGCAACGAGATCGGTGCCGGTGTCGCGCATCCGGGCGCGCAGGGCGATGAGGCGGGTGGAGTCTGACATGGTGGTTTTCCTTTTTGCGGGCGGGTTGGGGGCTCTGCCCCCGGCCTTTGGCCTCCCCCGGGATATTTGGGGCCAAAAGATGAGAGATGTCAGCGGCTGATCATCGCTGTTCCGCGCCGTGCCAGCCATAGACCTCGGCGGCGCGTGTCGCGCTGATCAGTCCGTTTTTCACGTCCTGCGCCACTGCCGCCGGGTCGCGGTCGCGCGGGTTGCCAAAGCCGCCGCCGTTGCCGGTGATGACCCGGATCACGTCATCCTTTTGCGTGGCCAGCCCCGAGACGAAGGCGTAGCGCGCGGGGTCGCCGGATTTGGGCCGGAACTCCACGATGTTGCCGGAGCCTTCGTGGCCGCCGTTGAGCGCCCATGCCGGGAATTTGGAGCGGGTGTAACCGGCGGTGAGGTAGCCGTTGGCGGCGCGCACCCGGTAATCCATGATGATGCCGCGCCCGCCGGTGAACTGCCCCTCGCCCCCCGGTCCGGTGTTGAGCGTCATCTGATCGACGAAAACGCCGTTGCGCGCCTCGTTGATTTCGGCGGGGCAGTTATAGGTTTCGCCGTGAAAGCCGCAGAACATCGCGGAATTGCCATCGGCACCGTTGCGCGCGCCCCAGCCGCCGATCTGCGGTTCGATGATGGTGTATTGCCGCCCGGTGTCAGGATGGATGCCGCCGATGAACGTGCCGCAGACAGAGGCGAAATGCCCGGCGGCGAGCTTTTCCGGCAGATGCGGTGCGAGGCAGCGCCACATGATGTCATAAACCCGCAGTTCGATTTCGTAATAGAAACCGATGGGGGCGGGTTCGCGCGCGTGAAAGACCGAGCCTTCGCGGGTCAGCAGCCGGATCGGGCGGAACGACCCTTCGTTGGCGGGGGAATAGGGGTCTGTCAGGGATTTGAACAACATCTGGCAGGACACCATCACCCCGTCGCGCGAGGTGTTGACCGGGCCGCGCGACTGGTCGGGGTTATCGCGCAGGTCAACCTCGAATGTGTCGTCGCTGATGGTGATCTTGACATTGTAGACGGTGCCGTCATCCTGTTCTTCGGACAGTTCGAAAGTGCCGTGCGGCAGCCCGGCCATTGCCTTGCGCGAGACGCTTTCGCCGAAATCCATGAAGGCGGCCATCGCGGCGGTAAAGGTTTTGCGCCCGTATTTCGCGGACAGATCCTCGAGCCGCCGCGCCCCGATCCGGACCGAGGCGATGGCGGCCCAGACATCGCCTTCCAATACATCGGGCATCCGGCTGTTGACCTTGATGATCTCGAACACCGGCTGGATCGGGGTGCCTTCGCGGATGATCCGGATGGCGGGCAGGCGCAGCCCCTCTTGAAAAATCTCGGTGGCGTCGCCGGTGAGCGAGCCGGGGGCCATGCCGCCGACATCGGAATTATGCGCGATATTGGCGGTCCATGCGATCAACCGACCATCGGCAAAAACCGGCATGGCGACGATGATGTCGTTGAGATGCGTGACGCCGCCGTAATAGGGGTCGTTGGTGGCATAGACATCGCCGGGTTTGATATCGGCGGGGTCGAATTTGGCGACGATGACCCGCACCGCCTTGTCCAGCACCCCGATGAAGGCGGGGATGCCGGCGCCGGAGCAGGCCAGCCCGCCCTTGTCGTCGAGGATGCCGGTGCCCATGTCGAGCACTTCGTAGATGATCGAGGACATCGCGGTCTTGCGCATGGCGGCGAACATTTCGTCAGCGGCAGCCTGAAGCGAGTTCTGGATGATTTCCTGCGTGAACGGGTCGATCTGTGTCATGCCTGTGATCCTTGAACCGTGATGTGGATATTGCCGAAGCCGTCGATCTGCACCGCGTTGCCGGGGTGGATGACGATGGTGCTGCCTGAGTCTTCGATCACGGCGGGGCCGGTGAAGCCCATGCCGGGGCGCAGCAGATCGCCGTTGTAGATGGTGGCACTCTCGGCGGGTTCGGGGGCGAAATCGACGGGGCGCTGGCCTTTGATTGCGGGGGTGGCGTCGGCGTCGCCCAGCGGCTGGCTGACCATTTCGAGCTTGCCCACGGTGGCGGTGGCCACGACGTGCAGCCCGACCATTTCGACCGGCGCACCGAGCCGGTAGGTATATTCGCGCTCGTAGGCGTTGTGGAAATCGGCGACGATGGCGCTCAGGTCCGCGTCGGTCAGGCTGCCGCCCTTGAGCGGGACTTCGACGGTATGTTCCTGATTCTGGTAGCGGAATTTGCCGTAGCGTTGCAGGGTGACCTTGTCGCTGCCGATGGATTCGGCGGTGAATTGTGCCATCGCCTCCGCCTCGGTCGTGCTGAAGGCGTCGGTGATGCCGCCTGCTGCACCGGGGTCGAGGGCCGCAAGCCGGGTGACGAAGTAATCGCGCCGCAGGTCGGACATCATCATGCCCCATGCAGAAAACACCGCAGCGCCGAAGGGGATCACCACCTTGCGCACGCCAAGCTCTTGCGCCAGCGCCACCGCATGCATGCCGCCGCCGCCGCCGAAGGCCACGAGGGTGAAGTCGCGCGGATCGTGCCCCCGGTTGAGCGAGACGAGTTTCAGCGCGTTGACCATGTTGTTGTTGGCGATGCGAATGATGCCGCGCGCGGCCTCGTCCATATTGACGCCGAGTTTGTCGCCAAGCGCGCTGATTGCTGTCTGTGCCGCGTCCATGTCGGCGTCTATCGCGCCGCCGCAGAAATAATCGCGGTTGATCCGGCCGAGCCAGAGGTTGGCGTCGGTGGTGGTGGCCTGTGTGCCGCCGCGCCCGTAGGCGGCGGGGCCGGGTATGGCGCCGGCGGATTGCGGCCCGACATGGAGTTTGCCGTAGTCATCGACCCAGGCGATGGAGCCGCCGCCATTGCCGATTTCGACCAGATCGACGACCGGGACCATGATCGGATAGCCGGCCGAAGTCTTGTCCCGTTCGATCCAGTAATCGGTCATGATCCGCACTTCGCCGCCTTCGATCAGGGCGCATTTGGCGGTGGTACCGCCGATGTCGAGGGCGATGACGTTGGGCTCATCGATCAGTTTGCCCAGTTCGGCGGCCCCCCAGAAGCCGGAGGCGGGCCCGCTTTCGACCATGGTGATCGGGATCCGGCTGACCGCGTCGAGGCTGTCGACGCCGCAGTTGGACTGCATGATATAGGGGCTGTTCTTCAGACCCTTGCCGCGCAGCGCCGCGTCGAGCCGTTTCAGGTAACGCTCGGCTGCAGGCTGCACATAGGCGGAGAGGACGGCGGTGTTTGTCCGCTCGTATTCGCGCCATTCGCGCGCGATCTGATGGGCGGCGACCGCCGCCACATCGGGCCAGAGCCGTCGCAATTCATCGAGTGCGGCGATCTCATGCGCGGGGTTGGCATAGGCATGCAGGAAGGAGATGGCGACGGCCTGCACCCCTTCGGCCTGAAAATCGGCGACGATGCCGGGCAGGTCGGCCAGATCGAGGGGGGTATGCACCTCGCCCTGATAGGTCATCCTCCCGGTCAGTTCGCGGCGCAGGTAGCGCGGCACGAAGGGTTTGGGTTTTTCATAGAACAGGTTGAAGAAATCGGGCCGGTTGCCGCGCGCGATCTCAAGCGTGTCGCGAAAGCCGCGCGTGGTGATCAGCCCGACCTTGACGCCCTTGCGTTCGGTGAGCGCGTTGATGACCACGGTCGTCCCATGCGCCAGAAAGTCGATCTGCGCGGGGTCGATCCCGGCCTTGTCCAGCACGTCGAGCACGCCCTGTTCATAATCGGGCGGCGTGGTGTCGGATTTGGCGGTGGTGATATGGGTGCGCCCCTCGGCGTCGATTTCGAAGGCGACAAGGTCGGTGAAGGTGCCGCCGACATCGGTGGCGATGCGCAGGGTTTTGGCCATCACAGGGCTCCTTGGGATTTTTGCAGCCGGTCGAGCAGGAACACCGCAGCGGCGGGCAGGCGCAGGTTGTCGGCCTCGGCCACGCGGTCGGGGGTGAAATAGCCCGCCGCATCGAGACAGTTGATTGTACCCAGCACGGTACCGCCGACGATGACGGGCAGGTTGATCACGGAGGCGCAGCCAAGGGCCGCGATCTGTGCGTGGTCGTCGAAAACCCCGGCGATTGCGTCGATGTCATTGGCGACAAAGGTCTGGTGCTGGTCCAGCACGATGCGCGACCAATTGTTATCGTTCATCGGTTTGGTGCCCAGAACCGGGTAGGCGTCGGGCATGTTGGACCAGATCCGCTGCGCCTCTCGCGTGGTGCTGTCGGAGGTCATCAGGGTGACGAGCCTGGCCCCGGTGATCTGTTCGGCAAGCTGGCCCAATGCGTGAAGGGCAGCGGCGGGTTGACCGGCCTTTTGCGCCAGGGCGGCGGTGATGGTGTCAGTCCGGGTCATTGCAGGCCCCCGAGCGTGTTGCGCATGATCTTTTCCTCTTTGGTGATGACGGGTACGGCGCTGATCAGCCGTCGGGTGTAGGGATCGCCGGGGGCGGTAAAGAGCGCCCCGGTTTCGGCGAGTTCGACCATCCGCCCCTTGCTGAACACGGCGACGCGGGTGGCGATGTTGCGCACGACGCCGAGGTCATGGGTGATGAAGAGATAGGTCAGCCCGCGCGCGCGCCGCAATCTGTCGAGCAGGTGCAGCACCTGCGCCTGCACCAGCACGTCGAGCGCGGAGGTGGGTTCGTCCAGCACGACGAGGCGGCTTTGACAGGCGAGGGCGCGGGCGATGGCGATGCGTTGCCGTTGTCCGCCAGAGAGGGCAGCGGGCGCGCGGCTGGCGTAGGCGGCGGGCAGACCCACATCGGTGAGCAGTTGCGCCACCAGATCGGGCCGCTCACGTGGCGTGCCGATGCCATGCACATCGAGTGCCAGCCGCAGCGAGGCCCCGACCGAGCGGCGCGGGTTGAGGGCGGAAGCCGGGTTTTGTTGCACGAGCTGGATCGCCTGCCGGTGCGGCAGCGTGCGTCTGACGGGCAAGATGGCCCCCTCGAACAGGATTTCGCCGGTGCTGGGCGTGATCAGACCCAGCACCAGATTGGCGAGGGTGGATTTGCCGGAGCCGCTTTCGCCCACAATCGCCAGACATTCGCCCTGTGCCACGTCGAGGGTGATATTGGTCAGCGCCTGCACGGTGTGATTGCCGGTGACGAAGGATTTGCCAAGGCTGCGCAGTTGCAGGATCGGGGTCATGCCAACCCTCCGTGGATCACGGCGGAGGCGAGGAACCGGCTGTCAGCCTCGGCGATTTCGGGCAGGCCGCCGCCGGTGATGCGCGGCTGTGCCGCCATGAGCGCGCGGGTATAGGGGTGGCCCGGTGCCTCGAACACCGCCTCGGTCGGGCCGGATTCCACGATCCGCCCTTTGTAGATCACGCAGGTCCGGTCGGCAAATTCGCGCACGACGCCGAGGTTGTGCGAGATGAACAGGACCGAAGTGCCGTGCTGCGCCACCAGATCGCGCATCAGATCAAGCGTTTGCGCCTGCACCGTCACATCGAGCGCTGTTCCCGGTTCATCGGCGAGCAGGAGCGCGGGCCGGTTGGCCAGTGCCATGGCGATCATCACCCGCTGGTTCATGCCGCCCGATAGCTGAAACGGATAGCTGTCGAGCACGCGGGCGGGTTCGGTGATCGCCACTTCATCGAGCAGGGTTGTGGCGCGGGCGCGCGCTGCCTCCATGCTGATGCCGGGGGTGGCGCGGGCCAGAACCTCGCGGAATTGCGGCGCGATCCGGTAGACGGGGTTGAGCGAGGAGGTGGGATCCTGAAAGATCATCGACATGGCGGTGCCGCGCAGGGCGTGCCGCGCGCGGGGCGAGAGGGCGGAGAGGTCCTGCCCCTGAAACGCGACATGCCCGGTGATGCGCGCGCCGCGCAATTCCTGCAGCAGCCCCAACACGATCCGGGCGGTGACGGATTTGCCCGAGCCGCTTTCGCCGACCAGTGCGACGCGTTCGCCCTTGGCCACGCTGAGCGAGATGCCGTGCAGGACGTGGACCAGACCGGAATGCAGTTTGAACGAGAGGTGCAGGTTCCGGATATCGAGAGTGCTCATCGGTCCGGCCCCAGAATATCGCGCAGCCCGTCGCCGATCAGGTTGAACCCGAACACTGCGATCAGGATGGCAAGGCCGGGAAACACGGCGAGCCACCAGCTGTCGGGCAGATAGCGCGCCCCTTCGGCTACCATCGAGCCGAGGTCGGGTGTGGGTGGCTGCACCCCGAGCCCGAGGAAAGAGAGCGAGGAGACGATGAGGATCACAAAGCCGAAATCCAGCGTCATCTTGGTGACGATGGCGGGGACCGCATTGGGCAGAATCTCGCGGAACATGACATGCGCGCGGGAGGCACCGATGACCTCGGCCGCGAGCACGTAACCTTCGACCTTTTCGCCGCGGGTGATGTTGTAGACCAGCCGCGTATACCACGGCCACCACATCGCGGTGACGGCGAGCATGCCGTTGAGCAGGGTCGGTTGCAGCACGCCCATGATCGCGATGGCGAGGACCAGCGGCGGGATCGACAGGAATACATCGGTGATCCGCATCAGCGCATATTCCCACCAGCCGCCGAGATAGCCCGCCATCAGCCCCAGCGTGACCCCGACCGGCACGGCTACGGCCAGAACCACGACGCCCAACAGCAGCGAAATCCGGTAGGCATAGAGGATCCGGCTGAACATGTCGCGCCCGACCAGATCGGTGCCCATGAAATAGGTGCCGTCGGGGGGTTTGTTGAAATTGACGAAATCCACCACGGCACCCCGATGTTCGGGGAAGGGTGCGAGGAAATCCGCGAATGCGGCGGCCAGAATGACCAGCCCGACCAGCGCAAGCCCGACGAGCGAGAGCGGATTGGCCGACAGGATGCGCAGGGACCGGATCAATTGCCTGCCCCCGCCGCGTATCTGATGCGCGGGTTGAGCAGCACGGTCAGAATATCGACGATGATGTTCACCAGAATGAACACCGCCGAGATGATCAGCACGGTGCCGACGATGGCGTTAAGATCCTTGCGCAGGATCACCTGCACCCCGTAGCGCGACAGGCCGGGCCAGCCGAACACCGCCTCTACCAGAAACGCATTGCCGAGCAGCGCCGCGAGGTCGAGTCCGATGATGGTGAGCGAGGGGATGAGCGAGGGTTTGAAGGCGTAATGCGACGCGATCCGTCCTTCGGGAAAGCCGTAGGCGCGGGCCATTTCGATATAGGGCGTCTCATAGGTCTCGATCATGTTGGCCCGGATCAGCCGCGTCGCCTGTCCGATCCCCGAAAGTGCGAGTGCAAAGGCGGGCAGCGCCAGATGCCACCACGCATCGCGGAACCCGGCCCAGTTGCCTGCGATCAGGCTGTCGATAGTGACAAAGCCGGTGATGCGCGGGATCAGCGTCGCCTCGGACAACCGCCCGGCGATGGGCAGCCATTGCAGCCAGTAGGCAAAGATCAGCATCAGGATCACCGCCCAGACAAAGCTGGGCGCGGAGACCCCGAGCAGCGAGATGACCCGGATCACATGGTCCGGCCAGCGCCCCAGATAGCGCGCGGCGAGGATGCCGAGCGGCATGCCGAGCCCGACCATGAGCACACCGGCCACAAGGATGAGTTCGAGCGTGGCGGGCAGAAATTCGGCGATGTCGGTGGTGACGGGCCGGTTGGTATAGAGCGAGATGCCCAGATCGCCCCGGCTGAGATCGGACAGGAAATAGCCGTATTGGGTGACGACTGAGCGGTCCAGATGCAGCGCCGCGCGCAGGTTGCCGACCTGTTCGGCGGTGGCATTGGGCCCCAGGGCGACGCGCGCCGGATCGCCGGGGATCACCCGCGCGATCACGAAAATCAGGATCGACACGCCGAAGAGCACCAGCAAGGAGGTGCCGATCCGTCGGGCCGCATGGCGCAGAACGGTGAGCATCACTGTGATCCCGGAAAAAGACGCCGGGACGCACAGTGCGCCCCGGCAGTCAGGGAGGTAACTACTCCGTCATGCTCATCAGCCGGAAGCTGAATCCCATGGTATCGACGCCAAAGGCCTGTGCCGGATCGGTCATCGCCGGGACCGAGACCCGGTTGGAGGCGGCAAAGACCGAATTGGTGTCATAGGCGTAAATCGTCGGTGCAAGGTCGATGAGCCGGGCGTTCAGACCGGCATATGCGGCTTCGCGGCCCGCGTCGTCGGCGGCTGTGCGACCTTCGGTCAGAAGCCGGTCCACTTCGGCGTCATTCAGATACTCCGGCGATTGCCATGTGCCTGCCGCGCTGGAGTGATACATCGGATAGAGCAGCGTGTCAGGGTCGCCGGTGACGGCGGTGACAAAGACCTGACTGATGTGCGGCGTGGTTTCCGGGCTGACCACACGTTCGGTAAAGAGCACCCACGGCACGCGCACGATTTCGGTGTTGAAGCCCAGTTCGGCAAAGCTTTGCTGCATCAGCAGGGCAAAGCGTTCTTCGATCGCGACTTCGGCCACCCAGCTGAGTTCGAGTGTGTAATCCGCCGGGTTGTAGGCGCATTGCGCCAGTTCCGCCTGCGCCGCCTCAAGATCGCGGGTCAGGGCCATTTCCGGACCGTTCGCCCCGAACATTCCGGTCGGCACCGCCCCGGTCGAAGGGATCGAGGTTGCCACGCCGTCGGTGATCCGGGTGATCGCGCGGGCAGTTTCGTAGTCAAAGGCCAGCGACAGCGCGCGCCGGCAATGCACGTCGTCAAGCGGGGCCTTTTGCGTGTTGAGCTTGATATAGAACGCGCCGGTGCCGGTTTCGGACAGGAACTGTGCACCCTCGCCCGCGAGCGCACCCATCACTTCGGGCGGGAGCCATTGCGAGGAAATATCATGCTCGCCAGTGGCGATCATCGCCCGCACGGTTGCAGGTTCGAGGCCATAGCGCAGGCGCACCTCGTCCGGTGCCGCATCCGCGACCCCGAGGAAGTAAGCGGGGTTCTTGGCCATCACCGTCTCGGACTGCGGGTTGTGGCTCCTGACCACATAGGCGCCGGTGCCGGCGGAATTGGCCGAAAGATAGCCTTGGCCCCAGTCACCCATCTCGCCCTCGCCCGCGCCGAGATTGGCCATCACCGCCGCCTTGTCGATGATCGGCAGCCGGACCAGAGAGGCGATGAAGGGGGCGTAAGGCTCGGACAGGGTAAAGCGCACGGTGCGCGCGTCGACCGCCTCCGCACTTTCGACGATGCCGAACAGGAAGGACAGGCCCGCGCCCAGCGCCTTGGTCCGCTCGAGCGAAAACACCACATCCTCGGCGGTCAGCGGGTTGCCAGAGGTGAAGGTGACGCCGTCGCGCAGGGTAAAGGTGTAGGTACTGCCCTCGACTGTCCAGCTCTCTGCCAGATGCGGTGCCATGCCGGGACCGCCCTGGTTGGGCAGGACCAGCGTGTCATAGACGTTGAACATCAGGATGGAGTCGGCATAGTCCGACGCCTTGCCCGGATCGAGTTCGCCGACGGCCACTTCGTCAAGCCGCAGCGTGGTCTGCGCAAGGGCGGGCAGGGCGGTGGAGGAGAGAAAGGCCGACAGCAACAGTGCTGGCGTGGCAGTCATTAGAAAATGTTTCATTGCAGGCTCCCCGGTTGTCAGGTTGGATTGTTATTGTCTTGGCTGTGATGGACGGCCCGGCTGTTGTCGCCGAATACGTCCATGGTGCAGGTGTGCAGGATCGTTGTGACCCCGGTTGTGTGGTTCCAGCTGGAATGTACACGGGTCGAGGCGAAGTGGATCGAGTCTCCCGCCCGCAGCAGGTTGCGCCGGCCGTCGATTTCGACCGTCAGCGCGCCCGAAAGAATAAAGAACAGTTCTTCGCCTTCGTGCCGGATCGGCTCTGACCTGTGCCCCGGCTCTTCGTGGATGATGACGGCGCGCAGGACGTTGCCCGGAAAGGTCGATGAAATCCGTTCGTAGCTAAGCGCCTTTGGGTCAAGGCTATAGACCGGCCGGTCGCCGGAGCGGGTCATCGGACCGGGCACCGGCGGCTGCATGAACAGATCGCTCGCCTCGATCCCCAGCACGCGGGAGACGGCGGTGAGCGACGACAGCGAGGGTGCGGCGATGCCCCGTTCGATCTGGCTGATGAACCCGGCGGTGAGGCCGGCCTGATCCGCCACGACCTGCAGCGTCAGCCCCAGCGCCTTGCGCCGGTCACGGATCCGCGCGCCCAGCGTGGGCGCGGTGTCGGGCGTGGTGTCGGGCCCGGTGTCGGGCGCGGTGTCGGGCGCGGTGTCGGGCGCGGTGTCGGGCGCAGTATCTGCCGCGGTTTCAGGCTCGGCCTGAGGATCAGGTTTTGGGTTTGGCATGGACTTGGCACCCGACTCGGAGTTTTAGCGTCACTATAATTTTAGTGTGACTGTAATATTGACTCTGTCAATCGGGATCGCGTGCCCGGGCGGACAAACAGCGGCGCGTGCCTGTTTATTGGTCAGGAGCGGGACAGCGCCTGTGTGATCCAGCGGAGTCGCGCGGGCGGCACCAAGCCGAGGTTATAGAAATTGTGCCCGTCCACATGCGGCGCGGTCTGTGCCACCCGGTTCTGCAGATCGCCTGCATCTGCCAGATTCGGGTGGAAGAGTTGGAAACCGGCGATAAGGGATTTTTCGGGCCCGAGTGCGGCCCGGGTGCGCGCCATCAGGCCGTTGATCCGCTCGGGTGCCGTGAAATAGGCGCAATGCAGGATGCCGTCGATATGCGGGATGATGGCGGGCAGGTCGATGCCGCCGGCCCATGTCCCTTCGGCGTCGATGAGCAGAAGTGTCGTGTCGGGATGGGTGACCGATTTGATCTGGGCAATCAGCGAGGTGACAGGTTCGCTGCGCCATTGCAGATAGGCCAGAATGTCGGGCAAAGCCGCGAAGGCATTGATCCCTTGGGCAGGGAAATCAGGGAATTGCGGCTGTGGCAGTTCGCGGGCAAAGGCGGCGTCGAGCAGGCGCGCCACCTGCGCCTGTGCTGCTGCCGCGTCGATCCCGGCGGCTGTCGCGCGGGTCAGGCAATGCCGGCAAAAGCAGACGCCGAGCAGGAAATCATCCTCCGCCAGCAGGCCGAGCCCATCTTTTTCATGGTGAAACCCATGCGAAAACCCCATGAAATCCGGGCTTTCCAGCTCGATCCGGTCGGGGTGGTAGGTCTGGCTGATCTCGGCCACCATCGTGGTCACATAGGCCCGCGCGGCAGGGCTGCTGGGGCAGAGGCCGTAGAAATGCGGATCACCTTGGGCGGTGCGCATCACATGATCAGGGTGTGCCATGCCTGCCCTTGTGTTGTGCAGGCAGACCGTCCAGCACGAAACCGCAGGCCCGCCCGCGTCGCGCCGGGTGGTCAGCGCGCCGAGCATGTCGCCCTCGGTTTCGACAATATCGGCGACGCGGGGGATGATTTCGTGACCCTGCCAGCGCGCAGGGTCGGGCCGGTAATAGACCGTACCATCCTGCGGAAAATACACCCGGCGGCGCGGGTTGCCGGGCTGAAGGAACCGGCCTGCGTGATAAGATGTTGCGAGGCTGACCATGTTCAGACCGGCATCGTTGATCCGGTCCAGTGCGGTATCGAGCCCGATGTCATGCAGGTCCCAGGGGTAGGCCCAGATCGACGCCTGACGGGTCATCCGCGCGCCACCGCGTCATGCCAGTGTCCGCCGATGACCAGACCCCGTGCCGTCAGCCGCTGCGGGTGTTCGACCAGAACGCCGGTCACATCCTCGAGCGCGATGGGGTTGTCCTCCAGCGCGATGACGCTGGCGTCGCCGGTGCTGCCATCGGCGAAGGTGCCCAGATCGGGGCGGCGCACGGCGGCGGCGGGGGCGGTGGTTGTGGCGCTGACGATCTGCGGCAGAGAGAGGCCGAGAGCGTGGAATTTGGTCATCGTGCGCAGCAGGTCATGCGCGGGGCCATCGATGCAGAGCGCGTGAACGTCAGAGGAAATCGTGTCGGGCAGGAATCCGGCATCGACCATGGTCCGCGCGGTCTGCCATGAGAAAGACCCCATGCCATGGCCTACGTCGAAGAACACACCGCGCTTGCGGGCGGCCAGAACCGCCTCCTTGATCCGTCCGTCGCCGTACATCGGCGTGTTGGGAAAGGGCCGGAAACAATGGGTCAGCACATCGCCGGGGCGCAGCCGGTCCACCACCGCCTCGTAGGTGGGGGGCGGTTCGTCGATATGCACCATGATCGGCAGGCCGGTGACATCGGCCACATCCAGCGCCACATCGAGCGGCATGATCCCGGTGGGGCCAGAGGCGTGGCGCCCGACCCGCACCTTTATTCCGATGATCATGTCAGGGTTGGCCTGCGCCACCTCTGCCGCCTCGCGGGCGGCCATCAGCCGGAAATCATGGCTTTCCCCAACCATGATCGACTTGGAAAACGCATAGATCCCGGCAAAGGACACATGCAGATAGACCAGAACCCGGCTGGTCGCCGGTTCGATCACATGTTTGCGGAAGCCGGCGAAATTGCCGGGGCCGGCGCTGCCGGTGTCGACGCTGGTGGTGACGGCGCTTTGGCGGGCGTAATCATCGGCATCGACGCCGAGCGAGGTGCCGCCCCAATAGACATGGGTATGCAGGTCGATCAGGCCGGGGGTGACGATATGGCCCGCCACATCGCGGCGCGTGGTGCCGGTCAGCCCGTCGCCAAGGCCCGAGACCTTGCCATCGGTGAACCCGACATCGGTAATCCGGTCGTTCCCGGTGGAGGGGTCGATGACATGGCCACCGGTCAGGACAAGGTCATGGGGTGGCGTGGTCATGGCAGGGTCACTTTTGTTGCTGGACAGGCGGACGGCGGTCGCGCCAGGGTGCGATTTCCTCAAGCTGGGTGCCGAGTGCCAGCAGTGTCGCCTCGGCCCCCGGTCGCGCCACCAGTTGCACCCCGATCGGCAGGCCGGTGGAGCCGACCCCGAGCGGGACCGACATGGCGGGTTGGCCGGAGATGTTGAACGGAAAGGCGAAATCGGCGTCGGACCAGAGCGCGTTATAGGCGTCCAGATCGGTCATCGACATGTTGTAATAGCCCACGGGGCGCGGTGGCTGCGTCAGTGTCGGCGTGACGAACACGTCATAGGGCCACAGGTCCTGCACGATGTTGCGGCCTGCCTGCCGGACGCCTTCGATCCGGTTGGCGTGGTCGGTGGCCATGGTGGCGCGGCCGCGCTGGATGATCGCCCATGTCACCGGCTCCACATCATCGGGCGTCACCGCGCGGCCGACCACGGTTTGCATGTAGTTGAACATGCCCGCCGTCTCGACACAGGTCATGTCGGTGTAGGTGCGCCAGAGGGCGGCGGCGTCGAGGGTCATGTCATGCTCTTCGACATCGTGACCAAGTGCTGTCAGGATGCCAGTGGTCTGGGTCATCACATGGCGCACATCGGGGTGCAGCGGGTTGCCGTTCGGGGGCGTTACGGTAAAGCCGATGCGCAGCTTTTCGGGCGTGCGTTTTGCCAAATCGGCAAAGGGTGCGTCGGGCGGATTGACCGGATAGGCCTCGCCCGGCAGGGCACCTGCGAGCGCGTCGAGATAGGCGGCGGTGTCGCGCATGGTGCGGGTGACGCAGAGGAAATAGGCCCCACCGGCCCAGTAATCGGCAAAGGGTGACAGGCTCACCCGGCCCCGCGTGGGTTTGAGCCCGATGATGCCGCAGTTCGAGGCGGGGATGCGGATCGAGCCCGCACCGTCAGAGGCTTCGGCAATCGGGACCATGCCGGTGGCCACCGCCACGGCAGAGCCGCCGCTTGACCCGCCGGGGGTGACGGTGGCGTCCCATGGGTTGATCGTGGGGCCGTAGAGCACGGGCTCGGTCGCGATGCTCCAGCCGTTTTCGGGGGCGTTGGTCTTGCCCAGCAGCATCAGGCCGGAGGCCTTGATCCGGCGGGTCGCCTCGCTGTCGGCGGGTGCGGTGAGATCCTTGAGAAAGCGGGACGAATTGGTGGCGGGGATGCCTTGCCAGTTGGTCGCGAGTTCCTTGAGCAGGAAGGGCACCCCGGCGAGGGGGGCGTTACGGTCCACGGTCCGGGCCGCCGCGCGCCCGATGTCATAGAGCTTGCAGATCACCGCGTTGAGGGCGGGGTTCAGTTCCTCGATCACAGAAATCGCGGCTTCGGCTATTTCGCTGGCTGAGACATCCCCCGCGCGGACATGACCCGCGAGGGCGGTGGCGTCAGAGGATTCGTAGAGATCGGAAATGGAGGCGGTCATCTTACGCTCCTTTCGCATCAGACGAGGCTGATTGTGCGTTCCTCAAGAATGCTTTGTTCGGCGGCGAGCACGATGCGCAGCGAGTTGACCGCGGCATCCATCGATTCGGTCAGGTCCAGATCCTCGGTGATCGCCTTGAGGAAAAACGCCTGTTCGCGGTCGCAGAGGTCCTGATGGCCGGGCTCATCCTCCATCGACAGGATGTCATCCTTGCGGGTGAAGTTCTTGTCATCGCCCACGTCGGCGTAGTGGATACGGATCGCGTCGGTCTTGGTATGTTTGTCGATATCGGCGGAATCCGACAGTTCAGTGCCGGCGCGGGCCTCGTCATTGGGGACCAGCGAGACGGAGCCTTTGGGGCCGATCACGTCCTTCACAAAGAAGGCGGTTTCGGACATCATCGGGCCCCAGCCGGCCTCGTACCATCCGACTGAGCCGTCATCGAAGGTGACGTGCAGGTGGCCGTAATTCTGTTTGTCGGCCTCGCCCCAGAGGGCCGCGCCGATCCCATGGACGCGGACCGGTTTGGCCTTGGTCAACTGGCACATCACATCGACATAATGCACGCCGCAATCCACGATGGGGATCAGGCTGTCGATCAGGTTCTTGTGCCAGTGCCAGGCGGCGCCTGACGATTGCTGGTTGAGGTTCATCCGCATGACCAGCGGTTTGCCAAGGGTCTGGCCTACTTCGATGAATTTGATCCACGACGGGTGGACGCGCAGGATATAGCCCAGCACCAGCTTGCGCCCGGTTGCGCGCGCCTTGGCGACGACTGCCTCGGCCTCGGCATTCGTGGTGCCGATGGGTTTTTCCATGAACACATGCGCGCCGGCGTCCATCGCCTTGATCGCATAGTCGGCGTGGGTGTTGGGCCATGTGTTGATCGAAACGGCATCGGGTTTGAGTTCTGCCAGAGCCGCCTCGTAATCCTCGAACAGGGGATAGCCCGCCAGTTCACCGGGGATGGTCTTGGATTTGATCGTGCGCGAGCAGAGGCCGACGATCTGGAACCCAGGATTGCGGTGATAGGCGCTGGCATGGCTTGCGCCCATGTTACCCAGACCGACGACAAGGACTTTTACCGGTGCTGACATGATTTTCCCCCCGATGATGTGCTTGGGTAAGGTGGGTTGAAACCCACCTTACTTTTGTAACCGGACCATTGCGGTCCTTTGGTCTGGTGTAAGGTGGGTTTAAACCCACCTTACCTGTCAGATCGACTGATCGAACATCGTGGCGCGGATCGCTTCCACGTCGACTGCGGCCATTTCTTCGGAAAGTTCCGCCGCTGCCGCATCTGCCTTGACCTGTTCCACGTCGAAGTCATTGGCACCGGGGATCAGATCGTTGGAGCAGACGTCGGTTGCCTGCAGCGGCGTTGCATTCTGGCCGATCTCTGCCGAGAGGTCAAAGAAGGTCTGCCAGGACGCCATGTCGTGCCAGCCCCAGCCTTGGCGGTTTTCCCAATCGCCCCGGAACACATTCATCTGTTGCAGGATCGAGGTGGTGCCAAGCGCCGGACCGACGTTGCTGCCAAGCGTCGGGAACTGGTCGAACACCGCCTGCACCGCCGCGCGCGGGTTGTGTTCGGCGAATTCCATCCCCATGGCCCAGCCGCGCAGATATTGCTCGAGAAACGCGCGCTTGTCCGCATCTTCGAGATCGGCGGAGCGGATGACAAAGGTGTTGGCAGGCAGAGGCGAGTTTTGCACGCCGAGCCAGTATTCGAATTCGAGCCCCGTCGCGATCCATTCCGCCCGCAGCCCTTCCCACGCCAGCGCCGCGTCGCCCTGACCACCGGCCAGTGCGGTGCCCCATGTGGGCCAGCCCGCCTCGACATAGGTGATGGTCGAGATATCCACGCCCTGCGCTGCCAGCATCGGATCGACGATCGGCTGCCAAGCGGCAGAGCCGAGCAGAATGGTCTTGCCCTCGATCCCCTTGATATCCGCCGGTCCCTCGCCCTTGCGGAAGGCCAGAGAGAAGGTGTCGCGCGCGCCCATGTGGAACACGGATTTCAGGTCCATCCCCTCGGAGAGGCCGAAGGAGAACACGCCGGGCGAGGGAAAGCCCATGTCCGCCTGACCCACATCGACGAATTTCACCGTCGCGGTGCCGTCGGACGGTCCCGGCTGCATGTCGACATTGAGATCGCCGAAATAGCCCATCTTCTTGCCGACCCAGAAGCCGTAATCGTCCAGCACTTCGAGCGTGCCGCGCGGGCTGATCCAGGTGAAGGCCCGGTCATAGGGTGCGGCCAGCGCGGGCCGGATCCCCATGCCCATCGCCGCGACACCACCAGCACCCACCTGCAACAGCCGCCGACGGCTGAGTGCGGGGGTTTTTGTCCACAAAGTCATTGCATTACTCCCTGATTTGCTTGTTGATCTGCCAGGTTTGCGGCCTCACGCCTCCCAGCTTGCCCATTTCTTGCCGACGAGGAAAAAGAACACATAGATGAGGATACCCATTGTAGAGAGGATCGCGATCACCGCGAAGAACTCGGGCATGTTGATCATCGATGAATAGGTGGTCAGCCGGTTGCCGAGCCCGAAACCGCCGCCGACCATTTCGGCCCCCACGGTGGTCAGCAATCCGAAGATCGCTCCGATCATCAGCCCGACGAGGATCATCGGCAAAGCCATGGGTGCCCGGATTTTCCAGAAGATTTGCAGCGTGCTGGCTCCGTAGGATCGCGCCAGCGCGATCTTGGCGCTGTCCACCCGCCGGAAGCCCGTCGCCGCGTTGATCATCACCATCGGACCGCAGGCCAGCGCCACTGCGATGATCCGCGGTTCATAGCCAAAGCCGAACCGCAGGATCAAGAGCGGCACCAATGCCAGCATCGGCGTTGTCACCAGGATCAGGATATAGGGCGCGATGATCTTTTCCGCGAAGGGAAACTGCGTGATCACCGCTGCGAGGATCAGCCCGATACTGGCGCCGATGGCGAAACCGCCGAAAAGCTGGATCAGCGTATGCCCCAGATGCGGCAGGAGGAGCGGCATTTCCTTGACCAGTGCCACTGCAACCGCAGAGGGCCGGGGCAGGATGTATTCCTTGACCTCGAACCAGACCAGCGCGCCTTCGATCGAGCCGATCACGATGATCGCGGTGATGATGATGGCCAGAATTTCGGCCCGTGTCCGCGATCCGCTCCCTGCCGCAAAGGCCGACATGTTGTTCAGCCCGATCTTGCCGCGCCCTGCGCCGCCGCCAGATTTGCTGAATTCGGGGATGGCGTTGGACATGGGTTACTCTGCCGCCGCTGCTGTGGGTTTGATGCCGTAGATGTCGGCCTTGATCAGGTTGGTCAGATCGAACACCGGCTTGCTCGCCATGGTTTCAAGGCTGCGCGGGCGCACGAAAGGCACGGTGTAGTCCGATTGCACACGGCCCGGTCGTTTGGTCAGAACGATCACCCGGTCAGAGAGAAAGATCGCCTCTTCGATGGAATGGGTGATGAACACGATGGTGGTTTTCGTCTCGAGCCAGATTTCCTCTACCAGCCGGTTCATTTCCTCGCGGGTGAAGGCGTCGAGCGCGCCGAAGGGTTCGTCCATCAGCAGCACCTGCGGCCGCAGCGACAGCGCGCGCACGATGGAGGCACGTTGCTGCATGCCCCCGGACAATTCGCGCGGGAAGTTCTGTTCGAACCCCAGAAGGCCGCAGCGGTCCAGCAGATGGTTGATCCAGTCGCGGTCGGGTGTCTGGCGCTTGATCTCGAATGGAAAGAGGATGTTGTCGATCAGGTTGCGCCACGGCAGCAGGTTGGCCTCCTGAAACACCAGCCCGATATCGGGATGCGGCCCGGTGATCGGTTTCGCGTCGAGCAGGATGTCGCCGCGCGACAGCCGGTGCAGCCCCGACATGGCCCAGAGCAGCGTCGTCTTGCCACAGCCGGAAGGACCGACGATGGAGACGATGGTGTTGGGCGCGATGTCCAGATTGCAGTCGTCGATTGCCACCAGATCGCCATAGGACATGCCCGCGTGCCGGATGGTCAGTTTCGATGCAATCGCCGCAGCAGACATAGAAATCGGTGCCTTCCCCAAAGGACAGCCAGCGGCGTGATGACCGAAGTGACTCGCCTGTCAGCACTGTGTAATTCACTTACACAGCTGTCAAGCATGTGCTTGACCCAGCGACAAGATTCACGATTTCAACTGTAAACCGTCATTCTCTCTTGTAAGTTACTGACATTCGCCTGATCCTGTCCGGACAGAGCGCAAGCGGCGGAGGCTGGAATGAAACAGGCACTGGCTGCAACGGCGCCACAGGCGGGCAGCCATGCCCGCGTTCCCGATATCATCGCGCTGATCAAGGATACCTATCCTGACCTGCGCCCGGCGGAGCAGGCGGTTGCCGATGCTGTCCTCTCGGATGTGCAGATGGCGGTGGATGCCTCGAACGCCGAGATCGCGATAAGGGCCGGGGTCAGCCAGCCGACGGTGACGCGGTTTTGCCGCGCCATCGGGTGCGAAGGGGTGCGGGATTTCAAGCTGCAACTCGTCCGCTCGCTGGTCGTGGGCCAGATCTATCTGGCGGCGGACAAAAGCAGCGCCCCCGCGCTCGATGCCGCACCGCCATTCTGGCATTCGGTCTTTGGCGAGGCGCGGCAGGCGCTGCGCGAGGTGGAGCGGCAGTTGGACCCGGAATTGGTCCTGCGTGCGGCCGCCTGTATCGCGCCCGCACGCCGGGTGCTGGCCTTTGGCCTCGGGGGCAGTTCATCCTCGCTGGCCGAGGAAACACAGTATCGCCTGTTCCGCTACGGCGTGCCTATCACCGCATGCAAGGACCCTTACCTCGCCCGGATGACCGTTTCGACCTATCGCCCCGATGATGTGCTGATCGCGATTTCGGCGACGGGCCGCACCCGCGAAGTTGTCGAGGCGGTCGAACTGGCCCGCCACTACCGCGCCCGCACCATCGCGATCACCACGCCGGGCAGCGATCTGGACCTTGCCGCCGAGATCAGCCTGACGGTGCGGGTGCCGGAATATCCCGACACGCTGACCCCCTCAGCCTCGCGGTTCGGGTTCCTTACCATCATCGACCTGATGGCCGCTGCCACCGGCTATCAGATGGGCCCGCTGGCGCGCGAGAATTTGCGCCGGATCAAATACAATGTGCTGACCCAGCGGCAGGGTGATGTGATGGAGCCTTTGGGAGACTGAGGATGGCCGAGGATTTTGGTGATTGGCTGAAGCGGTTCGACGCTGCATTGCGGGGCCGCGATGTGGCGGCGGTGACGGTGTTGTTTCATGACGAGTGCTATTGGCGCGACCTGCTCGCCTTCAGTTGGAACATCACGACGCAAGAGGGGCGGGGCGCGATTGCCGCGATGCTGCGCACGGTGCTGGCGCAGGTGGACCCCGCGGGCTGGCGCATCGAAGGCGTGCCGGAGAATGACAGCGCATGGATCACCTTCGAGACGGCGACAGGCTGGGGTGAGGGCCGCGTCAAGCTGAAGGACGGGCGCTGTGTGACCCTGCTCACCACGCTGCGCGATCTCAAGGGACATGAAGAACCGCGCGGTGTGACCCGTCCCAAGGGGATCGAACATCGCGCTGACCGCAACCGGCGCACTTGGTCGGAAACCCGCAATGCAGAAGTAGCCCGCATCGGCCATGAGGATCAGCCTTATTGCCTGATCATCGGCGGCGGTCAGGGTGGCCTGGCACTTGGCGCGCGGCTGCGGGCGCTGGGCGTGCCGTTTCTGATTGTGGAGAAGAACCCGCGCGCCGGGGATAGCTGGCGCAACCGGTACCGCAGCCTCGTGCTGCATGATCCGGTCTGGTATGACCATATGCCCTATCTGGATTTTCCGCCCGGCTGGCCGGTGTTTACCCCAAAGGACAAGATGGGCGACTGGCTGGAGGCCTATACCAGTATCTTCGAGCTGAACATCTGGACCGGATCGACGGTGCAGAGCGCCAGTTTTGATGGCGAAATCTGGACGGTGCAGGTGGATCATGCCGGGGAGCCGGTGACCTTGCGCCCGGCGCAACTGGTGTTTGCCACCGGCGCCTATGGTCCGCCGCGCCGGCCCGACTGGCCGGGGCAGTCAGAGTTCGAAGGCGCCCTGCTTCATTCGAGCGATTACCAGCAAGGCCGCGACTTTGCCGGCAAACGCTGTGTCGTCGTTGGTGCCGCAAGCTCGGCACATGATGTCGCCGTCGATCTGTGGGAGGCAGGGGCCGAGGTGACCATGCTGCAACGCACACCCTCGACGGTGGTGCGGTCCGAGACGCTGATGGAGCTTGGCTTTGACAGCTATTCAGAGGCGGCGGTCGCGCGCGGGATATCGGTGGAGCGGGCCGATATGATCGGGGCGGCCACGCCCTATGCGTTGTTTGCCGCAGAGCAGCGGGCGCAATACGACCGGATCCGTGCACGCGATGCCGGGTTTTACGAAAGGCTCGCCGCCAGCGGCTTTGCCCTCGATTTTGGCGAGGATGACACCGGGCTGATGATGAAGGCGCTGCGCACCGCCTCGGGTTATTATATCGACGTGGGCGCGTCCGAACTGATTGCCTCGGGCGAGATCGGGGTCATCACGGGCGCGGGCGTGGCGCGGATGCTGCCCGACGGGGTGGAACTGACCGATGGGCGCAGGGTCGCGGCTGATGTGGTGATTGCCTGCACCGGCTATCAGTCGATGAACGAGGCTGTGGCCGGGATCGTGTCGCGCGTGATGGCGGATGCTGTCGGGCCGTGCTGGGGTCTGGGGTCTGGCGTGCGCGGCGATCCGGGGCCGTGGCAGGGGGAACTCCGCAATATGTGGAAGCCCACGGCGCAGGAGGCACTGTGGTTTCATGGTGGCAATCTGGCGCTGTCGCGGTTCTATTCCCGCATCCTCGCCCTGCAGATCAAGGCGCGGATGGAAGGGGTGCCGACCCCGGTCTATGCCCGCCCCGCCCCTCAGAGCGGGCGGTAGGCGATGGCCTCGATCTCGACCGCGATGTCGATCATCAGCCGGGATTCGGCGGTCGAGCGCGCGGGCGGGTTTTCGGGGAAAGCCAGCGCATATGCGGCGTTGAAGGACGGAAAATCGTCGCGGTTGCGCAGCCAGACGGTGGTTTTCACCACATCCGCCATGCTGCACCCGGCAAGGGCGAGTGCGGCGCTTATATTCGCCAGCACTTGCGTCGTCTCTGGCCCGATCCCGCCGGGGACGACCTTGCCATCCGCGCCAACCGGCACCTGGCCTGAGATAAAGACGAAATCACCGGCGCGCACGGCGGGCGACAGCGGGACATGAGAGGTTCCGAAACATTGTTTGGACATGATGGCTCCTTGGTTTTGGTCGGGGTCAGTCTGTCGGGCTGCGCGCCGCTGGGCAATGGGGGGAAGAGATGCGGGGGGATGTGATGCAATTTGCGGGCAAGAGGGTCGTGATCACCGGGGCGGGCGGCGGATTGGGCCGGGTTCTGGTGGCGCGGTTTCTGGCCGAGGGGGCGCAGGTGGTGGCCTGCGACCTGCCCGGTGCAGTCCTGTCCGAGACTGTCGAGGCCCATTATTTTGACCTGTGTGATGGTGCCGCAACGCAAGCGGCGGGTGCGGCGATCGCCGCCAAGGGTGCGCCCGATATATTCGTCTCGAACGCGGGTTGGACGCTTGCAGAAACGGTCGAACGCCTGACGCCCGCCGCGATCAGCCGGGAGATGGATGGCAATTTCACCGGCGCCGCGCTGCTGTCGCGCAGTTTTTTGCCTTTGATGCGTATTGGGGGCGGCGCGTTCGTGTTCATCTCTTCGGTGAACGCGCTGACCCATCACGGCAACCCCGCCTATTCCGCCGCAAAGGCCGCAACGCTGGCCTGGATGCGCGCGATTGCGGTGGAGGAGGGCAAACATGGGATCCGGGCCAATGCGGTCATTCCCGCCTCGATCCGCACCCATGCCTGGGATGTGCGGCTGCAGGCCGATCCGGGGCTCCTGGACCGGCTGAGCGCGCTTTATCCGCTGGGCCGGATCGTGACGACGGATGAGGTGGCCAATGCGGTGTTGTTTCTTGCCTCGCCCCTCGCCAGCGGCATCACCGGGACCACGTTGACGGTGGACGCCGGGCTGATGGCGGGTAACCTGCCGTTTCTGGAAGCGATCACCTGAGGGGAGTGCACATGCGCATCGACGAGCTTGAGACGCCCTGCGTGGTGATCGATCTGGACCGGGTCGAGGCCAATCTGCAACGCGCGCAGGATTATGCGGACAAGGCCGGGCTGCGTCTGCGCCCGCATGTCAAGACCCACAAACTGCCGCGTTTTGCGCTGCGGCAGATGGAATTGGGTGCTGTCGGGATCACCTGCCAGAAACTCGGCGAGGCCGAGGCGATGGCCGATGGCGGGCTGCGCGATATCTTTCTGCCTTATAACATTCTGGGCGCGGCCAAGCTTGACCGCCTGCATGCGCTGCATGGCCGCGTGACGCTGTCCGTCACCGCGGATAGTGCGGTGACGGTTGCGGGCTATGCGGCGCGGTTCACCGATGCGGGCCATCCGCTGCCGGTACTGGTGGAATGCGACACCGGGGCGGGGCGCTGTGGCGTGCAGGACGCGGCGCAGGTCGTCGCCTTGGCCCGGCAGATCGCCGCGGCGCCGGGATTGGTATTTCGCGGGCTGATGACCTATCCGCCGCGGGGTGGGCAGCAGGCGTCGGATGACTGGCTGGCGCAGGCGATTGCGGCACTTGCCGACGTCGGGATCGGCGTGGATGTGGTGTCATCCGGCGGATCGCCTGACCTCTACAAGGCGGCGGGTCTGAAGGTGGCGACCGAATACCGGCCCGGCACCTATATCTATTCCGACCGGATGCAGGTGGCCTTTGGTCACGGTATGCTGGCCGATTGCGCCCTGACCGTGCGGACAACCGTGGTCAGCCGCCCGACCGCGACGCGTGCTGTGCTCGATGCGGGGTCAAAGGCGCTGGCCGCTGATCTGTGTCCTTCGCCGGGCCATGGCCATATCGTCGAATACCCCGGGGCAGTCATCACCGGGCTGAGCGAGGAGCATGGACATGTCGATCTGAGCGACTGCCCGACGGCTCCGCAGATCGGCGAGGTGGTGCATGTCATCCCGAACCATGCCTGTGTGGTCAGCAATCTGTTCGATATGGTGTACCTGGTGCAAGGCGGGTTTGTCGTGGCGATCGAAACCGTGACCTCGCGCGGGCGGCTGACCTGAGCGCGCAGCATCTTTGTGGCGAATGTGAGGCCCGCGAATCCCGGCAAAAACGAATCACATTTGCAGCGGCCTTTCGGGTTTCTGAACAATCCCTGTCGATCCATGGATTTGTTGCCAAAACGTGATTCGCCCGGAACGTGTGTCGAATTTGTGGTTAAACCGCCCCGGAATGATCCGGCCCCCGCCGCAGCTTTGCCGTTATTTGACCTCAATCACCCCCGGCCACCACAAAAAGACCATGATGATCCAGAAACCGGGATCGGCCGTTTTGGTCGATTGAGACGACATTATGGCAGGCCTGACCGGCAGTTTGTTGCCCCCCGTTCACCTGACCGCTGCGATGCGGCAAACTGTTCGTCAAATCGAAACGATGAGACCCGCCGTGCCGGTTATTTCAGCGCCGATCATGGCGGTCCTGATGACGTAACGTCATTGGTTTTGAGGCCGATCAGCACGCCCGCGCAAGCTGCGACAAAGGGCGGTGAGACTCTGGCTCAGATGATTTAAGTGCCTGATTCACCAAGAGACATATGCAACCTAAAGTTGAAAAAGATCCACCGAGATTGACGCAAATCATATCCAAATGGTTAGGTTCCGTTGTGGGGACAGTTGTGTGATGAGTTCTTTGTTCTTTGGGGGTCTGGGCCGGTCAAGACCGACACAGAGTGAGTGACATACCATTGGCTGCAAAGCCCGCGCAAGACGTTGAACGTCGTTCAGCGTGTGCGCGCCTTTTTGGATTTTCTTGGGTGAATAATATCACCGCCGCCGGCCTCTGCCGATCCGCAATGTGTGTTGCCGGGTTGCCTTATCTGCTATTCCCTGGGGAGGGAAAAACGTGACTGTTCAATTTCGTGATGATTACCTCGGATCTGCTGCGCCAACTCCGGTCAATCCTTCGCCTTCGCTCAAAAAGCCGTCGAACCGCCTTTACCGGCAGTTTGCAAAACGGCTTCTGGATATCTGCCTTGTGCTGATGGTGGCCCCGCCGGTGCTACTGGTGCTGGGCGTGCTGGCGGTCATCATCGCACTGGACGGCCGGTCGCCGTTCTATTTTCAGGAACGGCTTGGCCTGAATGGCCGTGTGTTTCGCATGGTCAAGCTGCGCACGATGGTCTGGGATGCCGATGCTGCGATGGCGGCACATCTGGCGTCCGATCCAATGGCGCGGGCAGAGTGGGACCGTGACCAAAAGCTGAAGCAGGACCCGCGGATTACCTGGTTCGGGGCGATCCTGCGCCGGTCCTCGCTGGATGAATTGCCGCAACTGTGGAACGTGCTGGTGGGCGATATGTCGATCGTCGGCCCGCGTCCGATGATGTGCAATCAAAAGGATCTGTATCCCGGCACCGAATATTACGCGATGCGCCCCGGCATCACCGGGTTCTGGCAGATATCGGCGCGCAACGAGAGCAGCTTTCGCGAACGGGCGATGTTTGACCGCAGCTATTTTCAGCGACTGTCGTTCTTCACTGACCTGTCAGTGATGTTCCGCACGGTCGGCGTGATGGTACGCGGCACGGGTTACTGACCGGCGCCGCGCCGGGTGCGGACCCCGTCCTGCAAAAGTTGCCCGACGCGCTGACCCCAGACATCCCAGTTGAGCACGCTGTCATACTGTTGCCGACTGGTCTGGCGCAGGCGCTGATAGGCGGCGGGTCTGCCCAGATAGTCACGCAGGATGGCAGCGAATTCTGCGGCCTCTGCGCCGATGGGCAATGCGTGGCCGTTGATGGCGTCGCTGACAGGCACACCCCCGGCGCGCAGGCACAGCGATGGCAGGCCGTAGGCAGAGGCCTCACAAAATGCAAAACCCCAGGATTCCATCGAGGCCATCATCATGAAATGCGACCGGCGCAGCAGGCTTTGGAATTGAGCCAGTTGCTTTGGATTTGCCTTGTCGAGCGAGCGGTACACCGTGACCGTGCCGCCAAGCAGGGTCAGCGCCGCTTCAGGCGGTTGACACCCCACAACTGTGAGGCGCGCGTCGATGCCTTCTTCGCGCAGCAGGGCAAGCGTCTGCACGACCAATGGCCCACCCTTGGCGATCCAGTCCCGCCCGACAAAGAGGATTTGCAGCGGTCTGGTCACGCTGAGCGTTGCCGCATCCGGGGCGCCGTCTGGCCGGTCGATATTGGCTCCCCACGGCACCACGACCGACTGTTCCGGTTGCAGCGCATAGCGGTCCTGAGCGCGGTCGCGCAGCCATTCGGATGGCCAGAGCAGCAGGTCGGTTTGCTGGAACACCGACCGCTCTGCCCGTTCGATCAGCGGATCGATCATACGCGACGCCGCGATATAGGAGCCGAACGACCGCCCGATGACCGAGTTCTTGTAAACCATTGGCGTGGCATCGGCGGTATAGGCACTGATCATGGTACCGGGCACCCGGACCCGGTGCAGCGACTGAAAACTGTAGGCGCAGAACAGGACATCATATTGTCCCTTGGCCAGTTCGCGGGTGATCCGCCTGTTGATCATCCACCCCAGCGCCAGATGTACCCGCCAGCGCAGCCGGATATTGATCCGGTCAGGGGTTTTGTGGATGATCCGGTTCAGGGGTTCGAGCGGACCCCAGTGACTGGGCAGCACATGCACATCCCCCGCATGCCGCGACAGTGCCGCAAACAGCCGCGCGTTGCCGCCCGAATAGAGATTGAGGTCGCGGGGATCGAAATCGCACAAATAGGCGATCCGCAAACGGCGATCGGTCCTACTCAAACACCCGGTGCTCCATTCTATTGCTCCTTTTGTCACTCCGCTGGTCGAAAGCTCTCCATCAATAATCGCTTATCACGCAGGATCGTGACATGATTATGCCCAAACAATACTATAAGCGATCAAAGCAAACGGCACCCGAAAGGTGACGGTTGCGTGTCTTTGCGTCTGAAACAACGGGTGCCCGGCCTGAATGCCCAATACTTTTGCATATCTGATGCTGGTGACATGGCCGCTCGTGTCGGTGCTGCTGTTCCGGCGGCTACCGGTCGGGCGGGCGCTGATCGCGTCGCTGCTGCTGGCCTATCTGTTCCTGCCGCCGCCGCCTGCGGGTTTCGACTTTCCACTGTTGCCGCCGCTGACCAAAGAGACGATCCCGTCGCTGGTGATCGTGCTGGTCTGTCTGGTGATGTATCGCGGACAGATCACGCTGATGCCGGAAAGCAGGATCGGCAAGGTTCTGGTGGTTGTGTTTGTTCTGAGCCCGCTCCTGACCGTGCTCACCAATTTCGAGCCGGTGTTCTGGGGCCGGATCAGCCTGCCCGCGCTGCGTCTGCGCGAGGCGGTGGCATTGATGCTGCAACAGGGATTGGTCATCGCGCCGCTGCTGCTCGCCCGCAATTTTCTGCGCAAGGATACCGATCAGCGTGACCTGCTGCTGGCGCTCTTTGCCGGTGGCATGGTTTATTCGCTGTTCATGCTGGTCGAGATCCGGCTGAGCCCGCAGATCAACGTCTGGGTTTACGGCTACTTTCAGCATCTCTTTGACCAGATGATCCGTTTCGGCGGCTTTCGCCCGATCGTGTTCCTCTATCACGGTCTCTGGGTGGCGTTCTTTGCGCTCACCGCCGTGTTGGCCGCCGTGGCGTTGGCGCGGGCGTCGCATGGGCCGCGGCTGGTGGGGTTTGCCGTCGCTGCCGTCTATCTGCTGGTGGTGCTGGTGCTATGCAAATCGGTGGCCTCGATCCTTTATGCGCTGGCGCTGCTGCCGATGATCGCGCTGTTTGGGCAGCGGTTGCAGCTGCATGTGGCCGTGGTGCTGGCCTTTCTCGCGCTGGCCTATCCGCTGCTCAAGGGCGCGGATCTGGTCCCGCAGGATGCGATGCTGCAAATGGCTGAACGGATCGACATGGACCGCGCCAATTCCCTGCGCTTCCGGTTTGATCAGGAAACCATCCTGCTGGAACGCGCGGCGGAAAAGCCGTTGTTCGGCTGGGGCACCTGGGGTCGTAACCAAATCATGGACCCAAACAACGGCCAGATCCTGACCGTCACCGATGGCCGCTGGATCATCTTGATCGGGGTGCTGGGCTGGGTCGGATTTCTGGCGGAAATGGGCCTGCTGACGCTGCCGGTCTTTCTGCTCTGGGCCAAGACCCGCGAGGCTGATCCCGGTTCCCTTTCGCCCTGGATCGGGCCGATGGCGCTGATCCTCGTGATCAATGTGGTCGATCTTATTCCCAACGCGACGATCACGCCGCTGACATGGCTCTTTGCCGGGGCGGTGCTGGGCTATGCGGAAAAGCTGGTGGTGCAGCGCAGGCGGGCGCTGGCCCCATTGCGCACGATCCTTTAGGCTCGGCCCATGATGAAACGTCCCCGTGTTCTGGTCATTGCCGAGGCTGCCAATCCTGAATGGGTGTCGGTGCCGCTGATAGGCTGGTCGCTGGCCATGGCGCTGCGTGAGGTGGCGGATGTGCATCTGGTGACCCAAGTGCGCAACCGCGATGCGATCCTGCGCGCCGGTCTGGTCGAGGGGCGCGATTTTACCGCCATCGATTCCGAGGCTGTCGCCCGCCCGCTCTGGGCCGTGGCCAAATGGCTGCGTATGGGCGAGGGCAAGGGTTGGACCGCTGTGCAGGCGATCAACGCCATCTCTTATCCGTGGTTCGAGCGGCTGGTCTGGCGTCAGTTCAGCGCGGCGATCAAGGCCGGGCGCTATGACATCGTCCACCGCGTCACCCCGCTGAGCCCGACGATATCGAGCGCGCTTGCCGGCAAATGCGCCCGCGCCGGTGTGCCCTTTGTCATGGGTCCGCTGAACGGTGGCGTGCCTTGGCCTGCCGAGTTTGCATCGGCGCGCAGGCAGGAGCGGGAGTGGCTGTCGTATATCCGTGCCGCCTATAAATGGTTGCCGGGCCGGGGCCGCACCCTGCGCGATGCGGCGGCGATTCTGGTGGGCTCGCGCCAGACGCTGTCGGAGATGCCGGACAAGTATCGGGCGAAATGCATCTATCTGCCCGAGAATGCCGTCGATCCCGTCCGGTTTACCCGTATTGCCGCCCCCACCCCCGGCCCGCTACGCGCCTGTTTCATCGGCCGCATGGTCCCCTACAAAGGCCCCGACATGCTGCTGGAGGCTGCCGCGCCGCTCCTGCGCGAGGGGCGATTACTGATCGACATGATCGGGGATGGCCCGATGATGGCGGCGCTGCGCGCGCAGGTGGCGCGTGACGGCACAGGGGGTGCGGTGCGCTTTCACGGCTGGATGGCGCATGAGGCGGTGCAGGATGTGGCGGCGGGGTGCGCTGTGCTCGCCTTTCCCTCGATCCGCGAGTTCGGCGGCGGGGTGGTGCTGGAGGCGATGGCGCTGGGTCTGGTGCCGCTGATCGTGGATTATGCCGGGCCCGCCGAACTGGTCACGCCGCAGACGGCGGTAACGGTGCCATTGGGCGACCGCGCGGCGATTGTGGCAGGGTTCCGGGCCGCGCTCGAACGATTGGCCGCCGACCCGGACGCGGTGCAGGCAATGGGCACCCGCGCCCGCGCCCGCGTACAGGCAGAGTTTACATGGGTGGCCAAGGCGGCACAGGTGGCGCAAGTTTATGACTGGGTGTTGCGCCCGCAGGCAAAGCCCCCATCTCTGACGGACTTGCCCGCGACACAGGAGGTTTTGCATGTTCAGGCTTAAGGTTATCCTGCTGCTGGGGCTGTTCGCCGTCCCGGTGCATGCGCAGACGCCAAAGGACATTCGCGCCTTCATCTATGGCAACAGCCTGATCCATCACCTGACCGACACGGACGAGACGACCGTGCCACATTGGCTTTACCTGCTGGCGCAGGCGGGCGGGCATGGCTTTGCCGCCGATGGCCGCTGGGGATTTCTAAGCGATTTTGCCGCCGATCTGCCGCCGGAGCCGAACTGGTCCTTCGATCTGGTGCCTTCTGTCTGGAACACGGATGCACATGCGTTTCGCCGCGCCGGGTTTGACACGGTCATCTTCAACCCCACGAATTTCATCCAGTATCAGGGGCCGGATCGGCCATACGACGGCGACAATCCGCGTCAGGCGACACCGCTGTCCGATACGCTGCGCGTGTTCGAGTATACCGCAGGCCAACTGCCCGGCGCGCGGTTTTATGTCTATGAAGGCTGGGCAGAACTTGGGGATTACCCGCCATCCGCCCGGCAGATGCGCCGCTATCACGCCTATAATATCGACGAATATCACGCGTGGTATCTGGATTATGTCGCGGCGTTGCAGGCGGACCTGCCCACGCTCGACATCACCCTGATCCCGGTTGCCTCGGTCCTGTCGCAGCTTTTGACCGAGACGGGGCTGGAGGAGCTGGCGCCCGAGGACCTCTATTCCGACGATGCCCCGCATGGCACGGCCACGCTGTATTTCCTGGCCGCGATGGTGACCTATGCCAGCCTCTATGCCGAACAGCCCCCGGCGATCGCCCTGCCCGAAACCGTGCATCCGCTGGTGCGCGACAGCTATCCGCAGGTGGCGGCCTTCATCTGGGCGGCGGTCAGCGGTGCGGTCCTGCCTGAAGGGGCCGGGGCGCAGGGCCTGATCCCCGAGACCGGCCTGCCCAACCCGTCGCTGGCCATGGGCCTGAACGGGATATCGGACTGGTCCACGCAGCAGCCGTTCATCGACCTGATGAAAACCGCCCGTCCGTGGATTGGGCACCTGCCCGGCCAATGGGGGGGATATGATGCGGCGATGATGCAGGCGGCAGGATATCTGGACCCGCATGGCTGGCCGCTGGCCATTCCCGAGGGGGTCGAGCGGATCGAGACGTTTTTTCTGACTGATCAGCCCGCAGGCGCCGTGTCGCTATCCGGGCGCTATCGGCTGACCTTTGCCGGGCGCGGCGACGTGACCGTCGGCGCGCTTGCCCAAGATGTAGAGGTGGCGCCCGGTGAAATCTGGTTCTCTTATCGTCCCGCTGAAGGTCTGGTTTCGGTAGCCATTTCTGCAATCGACCCCGTCGATCCGGTCCGCGACATCGTGGTGGTGCGCGAGGATCACATTCCCCTCCATGACCTTGGGCTCACCTTCAACCCGGACTGGATCGCGCGCATCCGCGATCTGCGCGTGCTGCGGTTCATGGACTGGATGGGGACCAACGGCTCTGCACAGACCTTGTGGGAGGATCGCCCGCTGCCGGGTGACTTCAGTTATGCCGTGGCGGGGGTGCCTGCCGAAGTGATGGTCGATCTGGCCAATCAGATCGGCGCCGACCCGTGGTTTACCATGCCGCATCTGGCCGATGATGCCTATGTCGCTGCCTTTGCCGCATTGGTGCATGAACGGCTCGATCCGCAGCGTGTGGCCTATGTGGAATATTCCAACGAATTGTGGAATTTCATCTTTCCCCAGACGCTCTGGGTGCAGGAGCAGGCGCGCGCGCGCTGGGGCGAGGGGGCAGGGGATGATGCCTTTGTCCAGTTCGCCGGGCTGCGCGCCGCACAGGTGGCGGATATCTGGGCTGCTGCCTTTGCCGATGCCCCCGAACGGCTGGTGCGCGTTGTGGCGACCCATACCGGCTGGCCAGGGTTGGAGGTGCCGCTGCTGGAGGCCCCGTTGGCGCAGGCCGAGGGGCTGCCCGCACCCCATCTCTCTTTCGATGCCTATGCCGTCAGCGGCTATTTCGGGCATGAGTTGGGGTCAGAGGATTTATCCGCAAGGGTGCTGGGCTGGGTTGAAGACGGCACCGCGACCGAACGCGCGGCGGGTGTGATCCGGGCCGGGTCGCTGGCCGAACTGATCGACGATCTCTTTCCCTATCACGCCGGGGTGGCCCGGGCGCATGACCTGACGATGATCATGTATGAGGGCGGCACCCATATCGTCGGCCATGGCGGGCAGGTCGACAACGACGCGCTGACAGCGTTCTTTGCGTCGTTCAACTACAGTCCCGAGATGGCGGGCCTTTATGCAGAGGCGCTGGAAGGCTGGGAGTCGAATGGCGGGATACTCTTCAACGCCTTTGTCGATGTTGCCGCCCCGTCGAAATGGGGCAGCTGGGGTGCGCTGCGCCATCTCGATGACCTCAATCCGCGTTGGGCCACGCTGATGGCGTTCAATGCGCTGCCGGGCGACGCGGCGCGTGACGGGGCCTTTACCCAAGGCATCCATGCACCGGGCACATCCGGAGATGATGCGCTGTCGGGCACCGGGGGGGACGACATTCTCATCGGGGGCGATGGCGACGACAATTTTGACCTGATCGCCGGGCGCGACCATGTGCATGGCGGTGAAGGGTTCGATGTCGTCACGCTGCCCGGTTTGCCGGATGCATATGTGCTCGGCCGGGATGGCGAGGTGATGCTGGCGACAAGCGAGACGCTGAACGTCCGGATGCTCGGCATCGACGCGATCGGCTTTGCCGACATGCCGGGGCGGTTGACGCTGCCAGAGCAGGCAGCGCCCTGAATGTCAGTTCGCGATGGCGTCAAGCAGGGTCTGCGCCCCGATTCCGGCCCGAAACCCGGTAACGATCCGGGCGCGCCCGACCTGACCGAGGGTGAGGCAGCGCGCGGGGTCAGCGGCCAGCGCCGCAATCGCATCGGCCAAAGTCTCCGGCTCTTTCGGCGGCACCAGCACACCGTCCAACCCGTCAGTGATGAGTTCGGCGACCCCGCCCGCCGCCGTGCCGATGGTCGGCACCTCGCAACTCATCGCCTCCATCAGTGCCACGCCCAGCGGTTCGTGCCAGCTTGCCAACACAAAGATATGCGCGCCCAGCAGATGCGCACGGACGGTTTCGGCACCGACCGCACCGAGCAGGCGGACATGCGCACCAAGGCCCAGTTCCGTAATCCGGTCCTGAAGCGTCTGCCGGTAGCCCGATCCGCCGTCATCGTCCTGCCCCGCGATGTCGAGGCTGACCGGCTGCCCCCGGTCCAGCAGCAGGCGCACCGCCTGCATCAGATCCTGATGCCCCTTGACCATATTGAGCCGCCCGCAGGAAAACAGCCGCAGCGTTTCGCCGGTTTGGCAGGGCACATAGGGCGCGTCGCGGCGCAGCGCGTCGGTATCGACGCCCATCGGCTGAATGAGCAGACGCGCGGGCAGGTCGGGGCTCAGTTCCGCCTGCACTTCGGCCAGCAATTTCGCGGTGATGATCGTGGCAAAGGCCGCGCCGCGCCATTTGAACCGCTGACCGGGGCCGTAGTCCGACAGCGGTCCATGCAGGGTCAGGCTGTAGGCGAGGCCGCCCATCCGCTGCGCCAATGCGGCGGTCAGTGCGGCGCGGCCACAGGAATGGACATGGACATGGGCAATGCCCAGCCTGCGACAATGTTGCACAAGTTGCCGCGCGGCAGAGGCAGAGAGTGCCAGATCGCGGGTAAAATCCGGCCCTTCGCGACGCATGTCGGCGCGGGGCAGGGCGGGCAGGGTGGCCAGCGCCTGCAAGGGCCGGACCTTGCCCAGATAAATCGTGCGCGCCATTGCCTGCCCCGACCAGTCATGCGCGATCAGGCCGGGGGGCGGGGGCCGCGTGCTGAAAAGTTGCACCTGCGCGCCGCGCGCCTCCATCTCCATGATCTCGCGCCAGAAAAAGATATGGGTCTGGCCCGGAAACTGCGGCACGAAATAGCCGATTTTGGGTGTTCCAGTCACGCGCCTGCTTTTCCTTTGGATACGGCTCTGTCTATCTGGCGCAAACTGCGGGATATCGCCACCGCCGTCAAAGCCAAAGGCAACAGATGCTGAGCATCATCATTCCGGCAAGCAACGAATCCGCCCTGATCGGCGGTTGTCTTGAGGCTGTGCTCAAATCCGACCCGCTGCCTTGCGCGCGCGAGGTGATCGTTGTCGCCAATGGGTGTACAGATGATACAGCGCAGGTTGCGCGCGGGTTGCGCGACAAGGCGGCAGCGCGCGGCTGGGGTCTGCGGGTGCTGGACCTGCCACAGGGGGGCAAACTCGCCGCGCTGAATGCGGGCGACAACGAGGCGCGGGGGCCGATGCGCGCCTATCTGGATGCCGATGTGACAGTGAGCCCGCCGCTGCTGACACAGATCGTGGCGGTTCTGGACCGGGACGAACCGGCTTACGCCAGTGGCCGGGTCAACATCTTTGCCCGGCAGAGTTGGGCCAGCCGCGCCTATGCACGGATCTGGCGGCAGGTGCCTTTCATGCGCCAGGGCGTGCCGGGCTGTGGCCTTTTTGCGGTTAATGCGGCCGGGCGCGCGCGCTGGGGCACGTTTCCGGCGATCATTTCCGACGATACCTTCGTGCGACTGCAATTTGCCCCGTCCGAACGGCATCTGGTGCAAGCCAGCTATGACTGGCCGATTGCCGAAGGGTTCGGCGCGCTGGTACACGTCCGCCGCCGTCAGGATGCAGGTGTGGCCGAAGTGGCGGCCAAATATCCCGCGATCATGGCGCGAGACGGCACACCGTCGTGGGGCTTGTCCGGACTGGCGCGGCTCGCATTGCGCGATCCGCTGGGCTTTGCGGTTTATGCCGGGGTTGCGCTGCGGGTAAGGATGTCTCCTGCTGCCACGGACTGGAGCCGCAGCCGATGAGCGCCTCTCATTCCACGGTCGTCCCGACCTACAGCCTCATGCAACGCGCCATGCGGTCGAGCGCGATCACCACCGGTGGATTCGGCGCCTCGATGGTGTTGCGGCTTGCCTCCAACCTGATTCTGACCCGGCTCCTGTTCCCCGAGGCCTTTGGCATGATGGCCATCGTCTCGGTATTCCTGATGGGCCTCGCGATGTTTTCCGACGTGGGTGTCGGCCCTGCGATCATGGGGAGCAAGCGGGGTGACGATCCGGAGTTTCTGAATACCGCCTGGACGATTCAGATCATCCGGGGCGGCAGTCTGTGGCTGGTGGCGCTGGCGCTGACCTATCCGATGTCGCTCTTTTACGATGAGCCGGACCTGAACCAGTTTCTTCCCGTCGCGGCGCTGACCCTTGTGATCAACGGGTTCAACCCGACCCGGCTGGAAACCGCACATCGGCACATGCAGGCCGGTCTGGTGACAATGATCGACATCGCCACACAAGTGGCGGGGATCGTCGTGGCAGTGGCGCTTGCCCTGATGTTCCAGTCGGTCTGGGCGCTGGTCTTTAGCGGGATCGTGTCGGCGCTGGTGCAACTCTTGCTTCTCAATGTCGTGCTGCCGGGGCCCACCAACCGGCTGCGCTGGGAGCGGCCGGCGGCGCAGGAGCTGATCCATTTCGGCAAATGGATCTTCCTCTCCACGGTTTGCGGTTTTGCCATCTTCCAGGCGGACAAGGTGATCATCGGTGAACATCTGAGCCTTGGCGATTTCGGAATCTACAATATCGCCTATTTCCTCGCCTCCTTTCCGCTGCTGCTGGGCGGGGTGATCATGCGGCGTCTGCTGATCCCGATCTACCGCGAAAGCCCCCCGCTGGCTCATCCGGCCAATTATGCCCGCCTGCGCAAGATGCGCTTTGCCGCGACCGGCGCGCTCAGCCTTTTTGTCATGTTGCTGGCGTTTGGGGGGGTCTGGCTGGTCGATCTGATGTATGATGATCGTTATCTGCTGGCGGGCGGCATCGTCGTGCTGATTGCGGTGACGCAGATGCCCGCGCTCATCATCCTGACCTGCGATCAGGCCGGGCTGGCGGCGGGCGAATCGCGCAGTTTCTTTGTGCTGACGCTGGCGCGGGCCGTGCTGGTCGTGGCGGGAATGTGGGCGGGGCTGCAACTGGGCGGGCTGCCCGGCGCGCTGATCGGGCAGGGGCTGGCCAATCTGGCGGCCTATCCCGTGCTGGTCTGGCTGGTGAGGCGCCATGGCGCATGGGACCCGCTGCATGATGCGGTGTTTACCGGGATCGGAATAGGCTATGGTGCTCTGGCAGTCTGGCTGAATTGGGATGCCGTAGCGGCACTTGCACTTCTCCCATCCGGTTGAATTGCCTATATCCGGTCGATGCCCAAAAAACACCGCATTGATCGGCAAAGGATCGCATGGGTGAATTTGGGGTGGCCGGGGCGTCGCGGATGGATGGCAGGGTAGATCAGCTTAGCGGTGGCGAGAATGATATCGCCATCATCGGCATGGCCGCGCATCTGCCGGGCGCGTCCTCGATCGATGCCTTTTGGGCCAATCTGCGCGACGGGGTCGAATCGATCCGCCGCCTGACAGCCGGGGAATTGCAGGCGTCTGGCGAGGCGGCGCATCTGACGGCGCGCCCCGACTATGTCCCCCACGCCGCACCGCTGGACGGATTCGAGACGTTCGACGCCGATTTCTTTGGATTCTCGCCAAAGGAAGCTGCGATCATGGACCCGCAGCACCGCCAGTTTCTGGAGGTCGCCTGGGAGGCGCTGGAAAACGCGGGCCAAATGCCAGAGGCGTTCGACGGTCCCATCGGGGTCTGGGCCGGTTGCGGCATGGGCAGCTATTTCTATTTCAACATCTGCTCGAACCCCGATCTGGTCGAATCGACCGGCATGTTCCTGCTGCGCCATACCGGCAACGACAAGGATTTCCTCGCCACCCGCGCCAGCCATATCTTTGACCTGCACGGCCCCAGCATCAACGTGCAGACCGCCTGTTCCACCTCGCTTGTTGCCACGCATTACGCCTGCCAGTCGCTGCTCAATGGCGAATGCGACATGGCGCTGGCGGGCGGGGCCACGATCGAACTGCCGCACATGCGCGGTTATCTGTTCAAGGAGGGCGAGATCCTGTCGCCCGACGGCCATTGCCATGCCTTTGACCACCGCGCGCAGGGTACTGTCTTTGGCTCCGGCGCCGGTGTCGTCGTGCTGCGCCGTCTGGCCGATGCGATCCGCGATGGCGATCATATCTGGGCGGTGATCAAAGGATCGGCGGTCAACAATGACGGCGCGGCCAAAGCGGGCTACCTCGCCCCGTCGGTCGATGGTCAGGCGGCGGCAATTGCCGAGGCGCAGGCGATGGCGGGGATCAGCGCCGAGACGGTGGATTATGTCGAATGCCACGGCACGGGCACTTATCTTGGCGACCCGATCGAAGTGGCGGCGCTGACCGATGCGTTCCGGCGCAGCACGGATGCCGTGGGTTATTGCAGGATCGGCTCGGTCAAGACCAACATCGGCCACACCGATACCGCCGCAGGCGTGGCCAGCCTGATCAAGACCTCGCTCGCGCTGCATCACCGCCAGATCCCGCCATCGCTGGGTTATGAGGCACCCAACCCCGCCATCGGCTTTGCCGGCTCTCCCTTTACCGTCGCCGACCGTCTGGCCGACTGGACCAGCCACAAGGGACCACGCCGCGCCGGGGTCAATTCGCTGGGCGTCGGCGGCACCAATGCGCATGTCGTGCTGCAAGAGGCGCCCGCGCGGCCTGAATCGCAGGACAGCGATTTCCCGTTCAAGCTGTTCACCCTCTCCGCCCGCTCCAAATCCGCGCTGGACGACGCGTCCAAGCGCCTCGCCGCGCATCTGAGCGCCCATTCCGAGCAGCCGCTGGCCGATGTGGCCTGGACCCTGCACCACGGTCGCCGCGCCTTTGACCGTCGCCGCGTCGTTGTGGCGGACACCCATGCCGAGGCCGCCCGCCTGCTGACCGAGAATGACCCGCGCCGGGTGTTCTCGCATAGCGTGGTCGCGGAAAACCCCGAAACCGTGTTCATGTTCCCCGGCGGCGGCGCGCAATATGCGGGCATGGCGCGCGACTTATACGAGACGGAACCGATCTTTGCCGATTGGGTCGATCAGGGGCTGGATATCCTGCAACCCCGTCTGGATTACGATATCCGCGCCCTCTGGCTCCCCGCAGGGGGGGCAGAGGCCGTGGCCGCCGAAAGGCTCCAGACCCCGTCGGTGCAACTGCCGCTGATCATGATCGTGGAATATGCGCTGGCGCAGCTCTGGATGTCATGGGGGGTGACGCCCAAGGCGCTGATCGGCCATTCGATGGGCGAGAATACCGCCGCCTGTCTGGCCGGGGTCATGACATTCGCCGATTGCATCGGGCTGGTGCATCTGCGCGGGCAACTCTTTGACACGGTGCCTGCCGGTGGCATGTTGTCGGTAGCACTCCCCGCCGATGATCTGCGCCCGCTGCTGGGCGATCTCGATCTCGCGGCGGTCAACGCACCGGGGCTCAGTGTCGCCACCGGGCCGCAAGCCGCGCTCGACGTGCTCGAGGCGGTGCTGAAGGCGCGCGATGTGGATTGCCAGCGCATCCCGATCAACATTGCGGCGCATAGCCGGATGCTCGACGGGATTCTGGGCCCGTTCGGTGACTACCTCCGCGCGATCAAACTCAGCCCGCCGCAGATCCCGATCATCTCGAACCGGACCGGGCTGGAACTGACCGCAGCAGAGGCTATGGACCCGGACTACTGGGTGGCGCATCTGCGCGGCACCGTGCATTTCGCCGATGGGCTGAGCACGCTTTCGGCCAATCCGGCGCGGATTTATATCGAGGTCGGACCGGGCAAGGCGCTGTCCTCGCTGGCCGGGCAGCATGACAGGCTGAGCGCCAATCAGGTGATCGGCTCGCTGCGCCACCCGAATGATACCGTGGCCGATGACGCCTATTTCATGGCGATGCTGGGCCGGGTCTGGGCCACGGGCGGTCATATCGACTGGGCGCAGGTCTGGGGCGATGCGCCGCGTTACCGCGTACCTTTGCCGACTTATGCCTTTCAACGCGCGCCCTATTTCATCGCCCCCGGCGTGGCGCAGACTGCGGCGGAGCCAAAGTGGCTGATGCGCGGCGATGACCTGACCGACTGGGGCTATCGCCCGGTCTGGACGCCCCGCTATGCCGCCTGCGATCTGGATGTGACCGGCGATCTGGCAGGGGCCACGCGGCAGACATGGCTCGTGTTTGCTGACGAGGCCGGGCTGACCGACGCCATCGCCGCGCGGTTGCGCGACGCCGGGCATCCGGTGATCACCCTGCGCCCCGGCGATACCTTTGCCCGGCTGTCCGAGACGGATTATGTCATCGCACCCGAACAGGGCCGCGACGGCTATGACCTTCTGATTCGTGATCTGGTCGCGCGCGGGCTGACACCGACGCGCATCGTGCATGGCTGGCTGGTCACAGCGGGCGAGGGGCATCGTCCCGGCAGCAGTTTCTTTCACCGGATGCAGGAGCAGGGGTTCTACAGCCTGCTGTTTCTGGCGCAGGCGCTGGCGGAAGAGAATATCGGCGCACTGCATCTGACGTTCCTGACCTCCGGGGCGATGCAGGTGCGCGGCGAGGTGCTGCGTTATCCCGACAAGGCGACGGTGATGGGCCCGGCGCGCGTCATGCCGCAGGAATTTCCGGAGCTGACCTGTGCGGTGCTGGACCTGACCCTGCCCGCGCCGGTTCGGCGCAAGCGGGTGCTGGGGCCGCTGGTCGACAAGGTGCTAGAGGATCTGCTGGCGCCGCCTGTTTCCGTAGTGGCGGCTCTGCGTGCTGACCGGCGGCTGGAGCTTGGATTTCGCGCCGCCCCCCTGCGCCAGACCGACGCAATACCGACGCAAAACCGCGGCGTGTTTCTGATCACCGGCGGCTTTGGCGGGATCGGGTTAACCGTGGCCGAGGCGCTGATCCGCAGGCATCAGGCGCGCATCGTCCTGATCGGGCGGCATGCCCTGCCAGCGCGCGACACATGGGACCGGCTGGTCAGGGCCGCCGCCCCGCACGATCCCATGGCCCGCCGGATCCGCGCCGTGCAACGCCTTGAAAACGCTGGCGGAGAGGTGATGTCGCTGGCGGCGGATGTGAGCAATATCGAGGATATGCGCACCGCAATCGCCGTGGCCGAGGCGCGCTTTGGCAGGATCAACGGCGTGATCCATGCCGCCGGTGTGATCGACGACGCGCCGATGCTGAGCAAACAGCCGATGGCGATCGAGGATGTGTTCACGCCAAAAATTCATGGCACCCAAGTACTTGACGCGCTTTTCCCCGATGGCACGCTTGACGTGATGGCGCTGTTTTCATCGACCAGCACGGTCACCGCCCCGGCAGGGCAGGTCGATTATGTCGCGGCGAACGAATATCTGAACGCCTTTGCCAAATCCCGAGCAGGCGGCAAGACCAGGGTCGTCGCGATCAACTGGGGCATCTGGTCCGAGGTCGGCATGGCCGCCACGGCGATGGAGGCCCGGATTGGTCTGGTGCCGGAGCCGGTTCCCGCAGGCGTCCCGATGTTGGATGAGGCTACATTCGATCCGGCAGGAAACCGTTTGTTCACGGCAAGTTATCGCGCCCGCGACCGCTGGTTTCTGGATCAGCACCGCACCCGTGCCGGTGATGCGCTGATGCCCGGCACCGGCTATCTGGAACTTGCGGCACAGGCTCTGCGCGCGCAGGGCGAGGCGGGACCGTTCGAGATTCGTGACCTCTATTTTCTGCGCCCGCTGCGGGTGGACGACGCGCAGCCCAGCAACATGCGGCTGCGCCTGCCGCGCAGCGATGTCGGTTACGCCTTTGAAGTGGAAAGTGCGGCTGTGAATGCCGGGTTCGAGCGTAACGCCGAAGCCACGATCAGTCTGCTGCCGCTGGTACCGCCCGCTCCGGTCGATCTGGCCGCCATCGCCGCGCGTTGCGCCGCGCCGGTTCTGGCCCCCGCAGGACAAAGCCTGTTATCGCCGCAAGAGGCGCATCTGCGCTTTGGGCCCGGCTGGCGCGTGCTGCAATCCACCGCTTTGGGGCAGGGCGAAGGTGTCGCAACGCTGCGCCTGGCGGCACCCGCGCCGGGATACGCCCTGCATCCGGGCCTGATGGACCTTGCCACGGGCTGGGCCATGGGCCTGATCGCGGGCTACACGCCGGCGCATCTCTGGGTGCCGGTGTCTTACGGTTCGGTCCGTGTTTACCGCGATCTGCCCGCCGAGGTGGTGAGTTGGGTCCGCAATGCCGCCGACAACCGGGCCGAGGGTCAGACCGCCAGTTTTGATGTCACGATCTGCGCGCCGGACGGCACCGTCTGCGTCGACATCAAAGGTTTCTCGATCCGCAAACTCGAAGGCGCGCTGCAATTCGCCGCCGCTCCGGTCGCGCGGATCGAACCGGCTGTCAGGCCGCTGTCGCCCGCAGAAGAACGCCTGCGGCATAATCTCACCCAAGGTATCCGGCCCGAGGAGGGGGCAGAGGCATTTTTCCGTGCGCTGGCGCTGGGCCAGCCGCAGGTCGTTGTCTCATCGCTCGATCTGGAGGCATTGACGCGGCAGGCCGCCGCGCAGGATGGACCGGCCAAAGCGGACCAAGGCTTTGCCCGCCCGCAACTGGACAGCGATTTCGTGGCCCCCGCCAATGATATAGAGCGGCGGCTGGCCGGGTTTTGGCAGGACCTTCTGGGGGTCAGCGAAGTCGGGGTGGAGGACAGCTTCTTTGACCTTGGCGGCCATTCCCTGATCGCGGTGCGCCTCTTTGCGATGGTCAAGAAGGCATATCAGATCGACTTTCCGATCTCGGTTCTGTTCGAGGCCCCGACGATCCGTAAATGCGCGGCGCTGCTGGCGGCGCAGGGCGTGGCCACGACCGAGGGGCAGATAGCGACCCCGGTCGTCAAACCCGCCGCGCGTCGTTTCACCCATCTGGTGCCGATGCATCAGGGCGAAGGCGGGCGCAAGACACCGTTCTTCCTTGTCGCCGGCATGTTTGGCAACGTGCTGAACCTGCGCCATCTGGCGCATCTGCTCGGCGGGGACTGGCCTTTCTACGGGTTGCAGGCGCGTGGTCTTTATGGCGACGAGGCACCTCATATTGATTTGAAACAGGCCGCCGCAGATTACATCGCCGAGATGCGGCAGGTGCAGCCGCATGGCCCCTACATGCTCGGCGGGTTCTCTGGCGGGGGGATCACCGCCTATGAGATTGCGCAGCAGTTGACCGCAGCGGGTGATGACGTCGCCGCTCTGGTAATGCTCGACACCCCCCTGCCGGTGCGCCGGTCGCTGAGCCGGGCAGACAGGATTGCCATTCAAATGCAGGAGTTAAAGGCTGGCGGGGTCACATATCCGCTGCGGTGGGCGTTGCGCCGCGCGAAATGGGAGATCGAGAAGCGCAGGCCAAAGGTTGACGACGCCATCGCCACGCCGCAGTTTCATGACGCGGCGATCGAGGCCGCCTTCATGGCGCAGGTGCAAAGCTATGATTTGCAGCCATGGGACGGGCCGCTTGCGCTGTTTCGCCCGGCGCTGGTCGGGAAATGGCAGGTGGCGCCGGGCCGTTGGGTCAGTTCGGAACGCGCCTATGTCCTGCCCGATAATGACTGGACCGGCCACGCCCCGCGGATCGAAGTGTTCGAGGTGCCGGGCAATCATGACTCGATGGTTCTCGAGCCCAATGTCCGCGTGCTGGCCGCCCGGATGCGCCGGGTGATCGAAGCGGCAGAGCGCGCGGGCCGCCCCGGCGTCTGGGTCGCGGACAAGGCAGCGGAATGATGGCTGCGCCAAGGCTGCTCACAGTGGTGCTGAACTGGCGCACGCCAGAGATGACCATGCGCGCCGTGCGGGCCGCGCTGCGCGAGATGGAAGGGATCGCGGGCGAGGTCACGGTGGTTGCCAACGCCTCGCAGGATGGCTCGTTCGGGATGATGACGGCGCATGTCACGGCGCATGGTTGGGACCGGGTCCGTGTGATCCAGTCGGGCCATAACGGCGGCTTTGGCGCGGGCAATAATGTGGGTATCAGGGCCGGTTTTCGGGATGGGTCGCGGCCTGATTATGTCTATGTCCTCAATTCCGACGCTTTTCCGGGGTCGGGCGCGATCCGGCGGCTGATCGAGACGCTGGAACAGGACCAAGGCGCAGGTTTTGCGGGCAGCCATATCCATGGCGAAGATGGCGCGCCGCATCTGACCACATTTCGCTTTCCCTCCATCGCCAGCGAGTTTGAAGGCGCTGTGCGCTTTGGCCCGGTCAGCCGGATGCTCGCGCAGCGCGCGGTGCCGGTGCCGATCCCGGCGCAGACCTGCGATGTCGATTGGCTCGCCGGGGCCAGCCTGATGATGCGCCAGTCGGTGCTGGACCAGATCGGGCTGTTTGACGAGCGGTTCTTTCTTTATTTCGAGGAAACCGATCTTTGCCTGCGGGCACAGCGGGCCGGTTTTCGCGTGATCTATGTGCGTGACAGCATGGTGGAGCATATCGGATCGGTTTCGACGGGGATGAAGGAGTGGCAGCGGGTGCCGGATTACTGGTTTGACTCGCGGCTGCATTATTTCGTCAAGAATCATGGGGTTGGTTATGCCGCCATGGCCAGCCTTGCCCATGTCACCGGCGGGTTGCTGCATCGGTTCCGCTCGCTTTTGACCGGCCGCCGCCCCGCCGATCCGCCACATTTTCTGCGAACCTTGCTGCAACATGATCTTGCCGCCATGTTCCAGCCGCGCAAGGCGCCTGAACCCGCGCCTGTGGCCAGTGAATTGACCGGAGTTTCCAGATGACCGCGCTGCGCGCAATCCTGATCGGGCATGAATCGCTTGCCATTCAATGCGGAACCATGTGGCTTGAGGCCGGGCACCTGCTCGATGCTGTGGTCACCCGCAACCCGGATGTGCTGCGCTGGGCGAAGGGTGCAGGCATCAAGGTGCAGGCCCCCGGCCCCGATCTTTCGTTGCGGCTGGCGCCGACCAACTGGCTGCTCAGCATCGCCAATCTCGACATCATCCAGGCGCAGGTTCTGGCGCTCGCCACGCAGGGTGCGGTCAATTTCCATGATGGTCCGTTGCCCCGCTATGCCGGGCTTAACGCGCCGGTCTGGGCGATTGCCAACCGCGAGGCGCGCCATGGCATCACCTGGCATCTGATTGGCGGCGGCGTGGATGAGGGCGATATCATCGCGCAGCGCCTGTTCGAGATTTTGCCGACGGATACCGCGCTTAGTCTGAACACCAAATGCTACGCGGCAGCCATCGACAGCTTTGGCGCAGTGATTGCCGCATTGGCGGCGGGTGTGCCGGACCGGCAGCCACAGGCCCTGAGCCAGCGCAGCTATTATCCGCGCGACAAACGGCCAGAGGCGGCGGGGCGGCTTGATTTCAGTCAGAACGCCGGGGCCCTGCTGGCCCTGATCCGCGCGCTCGATCATGGTGAATACTGGAACCCGCTGACCATTCCGAAGTTAGCCTTTCGCGGGCATGTGTTATTGGTCGGAGCGGCAGAACTGGCCGAAGGACCGGTGGCTGCACCGGGCACGGTTCTTGCGGTCAATGCTCAGAGCCTTACCGTGGCGACAGGGTCAGAGCCGATCGCGCTGTTGCGGCTGCGTGACGTGGCTGGTGGCCCGGTGGACCTCGCAGCAATCCTGCACCCGGGTGACGGTCTCGACCCGTTGACTGATACCGTACAACTGACCGAGGCGCTTGCGCGCACACAGCAGGGCGAGGCGCATTGGCGCGGCCGGCTGTCAACCCTTGCACCCGCGACATTGCCGCCGATGGGTAGCGGGGCTGTGCCGATGCCGGTGGACCTGCCGGACGGCGCTGCGCCGGAAACCGTGTTTGCCGCCTTTGTCGCTCTGGTGGCCCGCATGAACGAGGATCTGCCGGTTGATCTGGCATGGTCCGACGCAGCGACCGATCGGGGCGCGCCCGGTTATATCACTGACTGGGTGCCTGTCAGGTTCGAAGGTATCGCGGATTTTGCCAATGAAATAGCGCAGGCGCAGCGGCTGGGTGGCTTTGCCGCAGATCTGCCCGCAAGGATGCCCGGATTTGCTGGGCTGGCGGTGCCGCAGGTCGGTCTGTCCGATCAAGCCGGACTGATCCCCGGCACGGCTTTGACGCTGAGTGTGAGCGATGGGCAAGCCACGCTGCACCCCGATCCTGCGCGCCTGTCACCGCAGGCGCTGTCCCTGATCGCCGCACGCCTTTCGCATATCATCTCGCAACTGAATGCAGGTGTGCCGCTGGCAAACCTGAACATCCTCCCCGATCCTGAACGCGCGATGATCTTGCAAGACTGGAACGCGACCAGCGCGACCTTTGACCACAACAGCTGCGTGCATCAGCAGTTCGAAGCGCAGGTGCGTCGTACGCCGGACGCCGCTGCCTTGCATTTCGAGGGCGAAACGCTGACCTACGCCGCGCTCAATACCGCAGCGAACCGGGTCGCGCATGTGCTGCGGGCGATTGGCGTGGGGCCGGGGGCACTTGTCGGGCTGCATGTGCGCCGCTCTGCCGCGATGCTGATCGGGGCGCTGGCCATCCAAAAGGCGGGCGCGGGCTATGTCCCGCTCGACCCGGCCTATCCGGCGGACCGTGTCGCACTCTATATCGAAGACAGCGGTGCTGCCGTGATCCTCACATTGGCCGACATGGTCGCAAACCTGCCGCCGCATCAGGCGCATGTGCTCTGCCTCGACAGCGATCCGCGCATCGCAGCGGCACCCGAGACGAACCCCGAATCCGGGGTTAGTCCGACCGATATGGCCTATCTGATCTACACCTCCGGCTCTACCGGACGGCCCAAGGGCGTCATGGTCGAACATCGCAATGTCTCCAACTTCTTCACCGGCATGGACGCGCGGATTGCGCATGATCCGCCCGGCGTCTGGCTCGCCGTGACCAGCCTGTCCTTTGACATCTCGGTGCTCGAGCTCTTTTGGACCCTCGCGCGTGGCTTTGCCGTGGTGATCAGTGGTGACGAGAACCGCGCACTCGTGTCGTCTGGCCGGGTCAACACGACCGGACGCGGAATGGAGTTCAGCCTGTTTTACTGGGGCAATGACGACGGCATCGGGCGCGACAAATACAAACTGCTGCTCGAAGGGGCGCAGTTTGCCGACAACAACGGCTTTGTCGCAGTCTGGACGCCGGAGCGGCATTTTCACGCTTTTGGCGGTCCCTATCCAAATCCATCGGTTACGGGTGCCGCCGTTGCCGCCGTGACGCGTAACCTTGCAGTGCGCGCAGGGAGTTGCGTGGCCCCGCTGCACCACACCGCGCGCATTGCCGAGGAATGGGCGGTGATCGACAATCTGACCAACGGGCGCGCGGGCCTCGCCATCGCCTCTGGCTGGCAACCCGATGACTTCGTGCTGCGGCCCGAGAATACCCCGCCGCAGAACAAGGCCGCGATGTTCGCTGCCATTGACCAGCTGCGCAGCCTCTGGGCGGGCGAAAAGGTCGATTTTCCGACGGCAAGCGGCACGATGTTTCCGGTGCTGACCCAGCCGCGCCCGGTGTCAAAGACGCTTCCGATCTGGGTAACGACCGCCGGAAACCCCGACACATGGCGCGAGGCGGGCGCGATTGGTGCCAATGTCCTGACCCATCTGCTGGGCCAATCCGTCGCCGAGGTGGCGGGCAAGATCACCATTTATCACGACGCTCTGCGCGCTGCGGGCCATGACCCGTCAGATCACAAAGTCACACTGATGCTGCACAGCTATGTCGCACAGACGCGCGATGCGGCGCGCGATACGGCCCGCGAACCGATGAAGGATTACCTGCGCGCGGCGGCCGGCCTGATCAAGCAATATGCCTGGGCCTTTCCCGCCTTCAAGAAACCTGCGGGCGTCGAAAACCCGATGCAGATCGACATTGGCGCGCTGGCCCCCGAAGAGATGGAAGGCATCCTCGATTTCGCGTTTCAGCGGTATTTCGAAGACTCCGGCCTTTTCGGTACGGTGAATGATTGTCTGGACCGGATCGAAGACCTCAAGCGGATCGGCGTGGATGAGGTCGCCTGCCTGATCGACTATGGCATCCCGGTGCAGCAGGTGCTCGACGGGCTCAGACCGCTGGCGGAGGTGCTGCGCCGCACCAACATGACCACTGATGCGGCCGAGGATGACTATTCCATCGCCGCACAGATCATCCGGCATGGCGTCACCCATCTGCAATGCACGCCCTCTATGGCGAGGATGCTGGTCACCAATGACGAGGCGCGCGCCGCGCTGGGCCGGGTTGAACATCTGCTGATCGGCGGCGAAGCATTGCCCGGTACGCTGGTGGCGCAACTTCAGGCGGCAAGCGGGGCCAGTATCGAGAATATGTATGGTCCGACCGAGACGACGATCTGGTCAACGACCCAGACAGCATCAGCGGATATCGGCACTGTCGGCATCGGCAAACCCATCGCCAATACGCAAGCCTATGTGCTGGATCACGCGCTGTCCCCGGTGCCGGTCGGTGTTACGGGCGAGCTTTACATCGGCGGTGACGGCGTTGCGCGCGGCTATTGGCAGCGGCCCGATCTGACGGCGGAGCGTTTCCTGCCCAACCCTTTTGCGCCGGGCCGGATCTATCGCACCGGCGATCTGGTCCGCTGGACGCCGGAAGGCAGCCTCGATTTCCTCGGCCGCGCGGACCATCAGGTCAAACTGCGCGGTTACCGGATCGAATTGGGAGAGGTCGAGGCGGCGCTGGAGGCGCAGCAGGGGGTCACG
>Ga0105054_10000814_pt1 | contig 50783 bp, 25 predicted proteins | sample BON02_FD_78091 | JGI IMG/M metagenome (GOLD analysis project Ga0105054, IMG submission 78091) | Freshwater microbial communities from Lake Bonney liftoff mats and glacier meltwater in Antarctica - BON-02 (megahit assembly) | ecosystem: Environmental > Aquatic > Freshwater > Ice > Glacier...
CTTTCTCCGCTTTTTTCTCGCGCCCCCCCCCCCCCCCCCCCCCCCCCCCCTTTCTCGCCTTTTCTCCCTCTCCCCCCCCCCCCCCCCCCCGCCTTTCTTTTGCGCGCGCGCCGCGGATGATCCCCCACTTCTCCTCGATGCCGCGACGGAAGGCCTCTCGCGCCTTCCGCGTGAGCGGGACCGAATCAAAACAGTTTGTATTCCCTGAGGCGCGCGAGCGAGCGGGAAGCGGGGGCGGCGGCGGCGGTGGGCGGCGGCGCATCCCTTTTTATTTTCTCTGTGCATTCACGGACGCCCGGCCGTCCGCCCTCTACGATCGTCACGCCCGCTCATCCCACTCTCTCTCCTTTTTCTTGCCGCAACGAGCAACCCTCCGCCCCCCCCAAAAAACAAAAACGCAAAAAAACAACGACGACGCAGCCGTGGTTGCCGACGCCTGCGGCGCCGCCGACGGCGCCCAGGAGCGCGCCACGGCGGTGCTCGTGGCCGCGCACCTGGCGGTGACCCAAGGGCCGCGGCTGGGGCCGGCCCTGCCGCGACGCGCGGTCAAGGTGAGAAGAGGACCGAAAGACGGGGGCGCGCGATCTTGTTCGTCGTCCCGTCGCATCTTGTTTGCGCCTGCATTTTCGCGTCTGCTGTATTTGCGCGATCTTTCCCTCCCGCCCCGCTCAAAAAACGCGGCGGGACAAACGCGCTTTTTATTTCTACTCGGCGGAACCGGGCCTGTGCGGGGGACTTGCCTTCCCTGCCGTCCGGGGCCTCAAAAACTCAAGCGGAGCGCCCTCCCCGTTCATACGGGGCTTAGTGGGTGTACATTCCGTCTGGGGCACGCCGAAGAGCGAGCCGCGCCCGGTTGAGCCGGCCGCTCGCGATGTCGCCGCGTCGTGGGGCGGGAGCGAGAAGGCGGGGGGCAGGGCGTAAAAGACCCCTCCCCCGCCCGCTCCTCTCGCCCCTAGCGGCGGCAACCCTGCGGCCCGGCTCCTGGGCACTGTGCGTCCGACTGCTGATTCCATCACCTTGGCGAGCCCCGTCGGGGCCCTGACGCCGTGGGTCTTACCCAGCATGCGACACTTTCCCCCCCTGTCTTAAAACCTTATGTTCTTTCGCGCCGCCGCTCTCTCGCGCCCGCCGCACGGGAGGCCCGCTGCGCTCACCCTCTCGCTCGCGCGCCCAATCCCCCCCCCCCCAAAAAAAACAACCAAACCACCGCCCCAACACAACCAAAAGCGCCCCCCCGCCCCCCCCCCCCGCCCCCCCCACGGGAGGCCCGCTGGGCCCCCCCCCCCCCCCCCGCGCCCAATCCCCCCCCCCCAAAAAAAAACAACCAAACAACCGAACCAAAACAACCAAAGGCGCTCGCGAGCCTCCCCGACCTGGCCCCCCAGCTCTCGGCCATGTCCCACCGCGGCGTCCGCGTCGCCCCGCTCGTCGGCGCCCTGTGCCGCGCGCTCGCGCCCATGAGCGCGCGCGACGCCCGCCGCGCGGCGCTGCTCGAGGCGCTGCTGCGCGGCGTGCCGCTCGGCGGCGAGCTGGCGGGCGACCTCGCGCGCCTTCTGCTGGCGCAGGCGGCGGCGGCGCCGAACCCGCGCGGCGCGTCGGATTCCGGCGGGGCGGAGGGCTTGTCGCGCTGCCTGCGCGCGCTGGACATGCACTACCCGTCCGAGGTGGACGCGGCCGTCAACGCCGCGCTGGCCTCCGGTCCAGAGGCGGCGGCAGGCGCGGCGGCCGGCGCGGCCGGCGCGGGCGAGGAGGACGGCTCGGCTCTGGCCGCCGCCGCCGCCTCGGCCGCCGAGCGGCGCGAGACGCTGTTCGACTTTGTCTCGCTCTGCTTCGCGGGCAGCCGCCACGAGCTGATCGGCGCGGTGGCCGGCGGGCCGCGCGACAGGGCGTCCCCCGCGGGCAAAAAAGGCGGCAGCAAGAAGGGCGGCAAGAAGGGCGGGCACGAGGCCGCGGGCGCGGCAGCGGGCGCCGCCGCCGCCGACGGCGGCGCCGCCGCGCCGCTCACGCTGGCCGTGGCCGTCAGCGCCGCGGCCGAGGGCATGCGCGCCATGGCGCTCGAGCGCCTCGGCGCCGCCGCGGCCGCCCCCGGCGCGGGCACGGACGTGCGCGACCTCCTGCGCGGCGCCGCGCTGCGCGGCCTGTCGGACTCGTCGCTGGCCGTGGCGGCGGCGGCGGCGCGCTCGGCCGCCGCGCCGGGGCACGGCGTCTCCCCGGCGCCCCGCGAGGCGCTGCCGGCCCTCGCCGCGCTGCTGCGGCGCGCGGGCGGGCTCGCGGCCTCCCCGTCGGCGCCCAGGGCCGAGCGCAAGCTGGCGCTGGCCGCCGGGCGCGCGGCCTTGGCGGCGGTCGGCCGGCTCGCGGCGCGCTGCGAGGAGGCGGAGGCCGAGGCGGAGGCGATGAAGGAGGAGGGCGGCGCCGGCGAGAAGCACGCCGCCGCTGCCGCCGCCGCCGCCGCCGCCGCCGCCGACGACCAACAGCAGCAGCTGGCCGCGTCGGTGATGCTCGAGTGGTGCCTCGCCGACGGGCACCGCACGGTGTCCAAGCTGGCGCGCGCCGCCGTCACCGCCGCGGCAGGCGCCGCCGAGTCCCTGGGGGACCGGGCCCACCCGTGGCTGGCTGCGCTGGCGGCCGCGGCCCCGGGCGCCGAGGCGGCCGCGGCCGCCGACGCCGGCGGCGGCGGCGCCGACGACGACGACGAGGCCGAGCCCGAGGGGGGGGCGACCACGCTCCGCGCGGCGCCCTCGCCGTCGCCCAAGAAGCGCTCCGGCGGCGGCAAGCGGGCGACCGACGGCGCCGACGACGACGAGCCCGCGCCCGTGCGCGCGGCCGCCGCGCACAACCGCGCCGTGGCCGACGCGCTCGGCCGCGCGCTCGCGCCGGGAGCGAACGCCGCCGCCGCCGCCGCCGCCGCATCTGCCGCCGCCGACTCGCTCGCCGCGCTGTATACGGCGTCGGCCCCTACCGCCCGCCACGCGCTCGTGCTGGGCCTGGCGCGCGCGACGGCGCTGCTGACCTCCTCTTCTCCCGCCGCCGCGCCTTCCCCCGGCGCCGCCAAGAAGGCGTCGCCTCGCAGCGCCGGCAAAAAGGCCGCCGCCGCCGCCGCCGCCACGTCGCCGACGGCGCCTGCCCCCGCCGCCGCCGCCGCTGCCCTGCCGCGCGTGGCGGCGCTGCTGGTCGGCGCGCTGCTGGCCTCGCTCGGTCCGCCCGCCGCGCTGTCCCTGGGCGGCGCCGGCGCCGAGCTCGCCGCGGCCGCCGCGCGCCTGGTCGACAACGAGGGCCTGCCGACGACGGCGCACGCCGCGGCCCTGCGGCAGCAGCAGTACGACGGCGGGCGCGCGGCCGCCGAGGCCGCCTTGCTCTGCGGGGCGACGTTCGCGGCCGCCGAGGCCGCCGCGCCCGCCGCGCTGGCGGCGGCGCTCGGTGGCGCCCCGGGCGCGGCCGTCGCGGCGCTGGCCGGGCACGCAGCGGCCGGCGGCGCGAGCGCCGCGGGCGCGCTGGGCCCCCTGGTGGTCATGCTGGCCGGGAAGGCGGCCGACGCGCGCACGGAGGACGAGGAGGAGGAGGACGACGACAGCGACGACGGCTGCGGGGTGCGGACCGGCGGCAGCGGCGGCTGCGCCCTCGCGCTCCTGTCGAGGCTCTTTGGCCTGCCCGAGGCCGTGGCCTCGGCCGCCGCCCCGGGCGCCCAGGCCGCCGCCCTAGGCCTCGTCGAGCTCGCGGCGCGCGACGGCGCGGCCGCCGGCGCGTGGGTCGCCCGGCCCGACCGCGGCGCGTGGTTCGCGCGCCTGCTGGCGGCGGGCGGCAGCGGCGACGCGGCCGTGCGCGGGGCGGCCTCGGCGGCGCTGCGCGCCCTCGCCGCGGGCGGAGGCGGGGGGGACGGGGCCGGAGGGAGCGGCGGCAGGGACGGCGCGCCGCCGTCCCCGTCCGCCGACGCGCTCTGGTCCGTGTGCCGTGCGCTCGCGCCGCACCTCGCGCTCGTCGCGGCCAACCCGCGCGCGCTGTCGGTCCTCCTGACGGGCGCCCTCCGGCGCCAGGAGGAGGAGGCGGCGGCGGTGGGCGACGGCGGCGGCGGCGGCGGCGCGGGCAAGGGCGGCAAGGCCGCCGCCGCCGCCCGCAAAAAGGGAAGGGCCGCCGAAGGGACGCCTATGGACGTCGACGAAGACGGGGACGGGGGGGACGCCGCCGACCTGCCGCCGCTCGAGCTGGACGCCGCGGCCGCGGGCGGCCTGCGCGCCTACCTGCGCGCGCGCCTGCCCCTGCTCGACGGGCCGTCGTGCCTGGGGGCCGCGGCGCTCGCGCTCGACTGCCTGTCGCTCGGCGGGGGCGCTGACGAGGACGCCGCCGCCGCCGCCGGCCGCGGCCGCGGAGACGACGACGATGGGGGCGCCGACGTGGCCGCCGCGCTGCGCCTCCTCCCCCGCCTGGTCGCCGCCCTCCGCGCCGATGCGGGCGCGGCGCCGGACGCCGCCGCCGCCGCCCTCTTCCCGGCGGGCGCCCTGCCCGACGCGGCCGCGCGCGAGCTCGCGGCCTCGCGCGCCGCGCTCGCGCGGCGGCTGCTGCGCCTGCTGAGCGCGGCCGCCGCCGCGTCGGGCGAGACGCCCGCGCCCGACGCCCTGCTGGACGCGCTCGTCGCGCCGCTCTCCCCCGCGGCCGCGCCCGTGCGCGTGGCCGCCCTCTGCGCGCTCACCCCGGGCGCGTTCGCGGGCCTTCCCGGCGACGCCCACCGCTCGCGCGCCCTCTCGGCGCTGCTGCGCGCGTCGGCCGCCGACGGCGACGCCGCCGCGCGCTCGGCGGCGCGCCGCGCGCTCGACGCGCTGCCGCTGTCGGCCGGGAGCCTCGCGCCCCTGGCGCTGCGCGCCGTCGGCCTTCGTAACACGGCGGCCGCTACGCCCCACGCCGCCGGAGGCACACCGCGCTCGGCCAAGAAAAAAGCAAGGCGCGGAGCGGCGGCGGCGGCGGCAGCGGCGGCCGAGGCCGGCGGCGCCGGCGCCGCGCAGGCCCGCCCGCCCCCCCGCGCTGCCGACGTCGACGCGGCGCTGCCCTGCCTCGAGCTGCTGCAGTGGAAGGCGCGCGTGGGCGGCGCCGCCGCGCTGGTCGCCCCGCTGCAGGCCGTCGTCGAGGCGCTCCTGCCGTGCATGGGCTCGATCGCCGAGCGCCACGGCGACGACGACGGCAGCGAGGGCGCCGGCAGCGGTGACAGCGGCGACGACGTCGACGACGGAGGCAACCACCTGGTCGCCCCGGGCACGCCGCCGCAAGGCGCCGCCGCCCTCGCCGCGTCGGCCGCCGCCGCCAACGCCAACGCCAACGCCACGGTCGCGGCCGCGGCCGCCGCCGCCGAGGGCGGGCCCGTGCGCCCCTCGACCGCCGGCTACGCCGCGCAGCTGGCGCTCGGCGCGCTGCGCCGCCTGGCCACCGGCGACCTCGTCTCTTCGGGCGAGGAGGGCGGGGGCGAGGGCGAGGGCGGGGGCGCCGCCGCCCCCCGAGCGCCCGCCGCTGCCCCCGCGCCCGCCGCATCGTTCAACCTGCCGCTGGCGCTGCGCGCCGCGCGCGTCGCGCCCGACGCGGCCGCGCGCAACGCGGCGCTGTCTCTCCTGACGGCGCTCGCGCGCCTGGCGCCCGATACCATGCTGCAGCACGTGATCCAGGTGAGTTTTGCTTTCGTCCTCCCTTTCCGAGCGCGAGAAACACCCCACGAAAAACGCCCTTTCGGCGAAAGGGGGGGCGGGCGGCGCGCGGCCCCCCGCACGGGGCCAATGATTAAACCAATCGACTCAAACAGCTTTCACAGTTGCCGACGGGCGCGCGCGTCCCCTCCTTTCGGGGCGGGCGCGCCGCCCCGCTGACGATCTAGTCCACAATCGTATGCTCGTTATGACGGCCCCACCCGTGAGCGGGGCGCGGGGCAGGCCTGCGCCTTTTTCTCCCCCCCCGGCCCCCCGACCCCCCACCGTTTGTCTCTTGTGGCGGCCCCCCCCCGGGGGGGGGGCGGGGGGGGGGCCCCGCCCCCCCGCAGCTCCTGGCCCCAATCCTTTGCCCGTTATTGCGGCCCCCCCCCGGGGCGGGGCGGGGGGAAGGCCCCCCCCTTTTCTTCCCCCCCCCCCCCCCTCCCCCCCCCCCCCCCCCCCGCGCCCCGTTCCTCTTGCCCCCCTGTTTTGTCCGCCCTTGCCGGTCCTCTCCCTCCTATCTTCTCACCCCTTCCAACCGTCCCCGCCCGACAAACCCCCACCGACCAAACAAACCAAAAAAAACAGGCCGTCTCGGTCATCCACCACTCGATGGCGTCGACCGCGGCCGGCGGCGGCGCCGACGACCGCCACTCGAGGGCCGTGGCCGCCGCCGCGCTCGCCGCGGTGGCGCCGACGTGGCTGGCCGCGGGGCGCGGCGCGCGCGGGCTTTGGTCGGTGGCCGTGGGGGCGCTGCCGACGGTGCCGCCGCACCGCCGCCTCATGCTGCTGGGCTCGCTGCTCGCGGCGCTGCCAGAGGTGAGATCTTTTCAATTGATTCGTATGCGCGTTGGCGTCTCTCGCGTCCCGAGTTTGCTTCTCGCGGGCGATTTTTTTTTTCCTTCCTTCCTTCGCGGCGCCGCGTTCGTGTTTTCCTATTCCCGCCGCCGCCGCACTGCCAGTTGATGACAACACATTAGATGACGAGTCTGACTGGTCCTCAGGGTCTGGGAGCGTCTTGTTCCCGGGCCCGCCTTTTAGGGCCAACTTTTCAGGAAGACAAACGAGGCATTTGTCTGATGGCTTTGCGTTTTTGTTGACTGGTCGCTGTTTTCTCGCGGCGGTGCCCGTCGCGGACGCACCCCGCGGACGCACCCCCCGCGCGCTCGCCCGCCCGCCCGCCTTTTCCTCCTCTCTCAAAAGTCGGCAGCTCTCGCCCGCCCCCGCCCGTACTCCACCCAATCTCGCACCAAAAACACTGACACAGGAGCCCGGCATCGCGCCGGGCGTGCTCTTGCTGCTCGAGCGCGCGGCCGCCGCGCGCCGCGGCCCGCGCGCCGCCGACGAGACGGCCCGCTCGGGCGGCGGCGCGGCGGCCGCCGGCGGCGCCGCCGACGGCGGCGACGATGAGGCCGAGGAGGCCGAGGACGTCTGGGCCCCGGCCCTGGCGGCTTCGCTCTGCGAGCAGGTGAGTCGCACTTTTTCATTCTTGTTCCTGCGCGCGCTTTGCTTCTCTGTTTTTCCCGTTCTTCCCCGAGGAGGGAGCGCGGCAAGAGCAAAGCGCCGGCCGCCTTCCGTTCTCGCCGGCCCCCCCCCGCTTGCTCCCCCCGCCCGCTCCCCCCCCGCCCCCCTCTGCCTGCCGCCGCCTTGCCTGGGATGAGAACACATCTTTTTGTACATTTGCACGTCAGTCTGACGGGTTCAAAAACATGGAGAGACCCCCTTTTGAATTACTACGGTTTCTGAGGCTCGTGCGCCGGGGGCGGGGGCGGGAAACGCGCGCCCTTTGAAAGTTCTCTTTTGCCCGTTCTCCGCTCGACACCGCCCTCTCGCCGCCGTCCCGCTCACGCGAGCCCCCGCCCTCCTCTCCCTCGCTCCTCCGCGCAACAAACCCGCCAACAAAAACCGCGCAGGTCCCCGCCCCGACGCGCCTCAACGCGCTCGCGGCCGTCATGCGCGGCGCCCTCGACGGCGGCCGCGCGCCCCAGGACGCCGTGCCGCGCCTGGCCGTCGCGTTCGCGTGCGACCAGCTGAGAGTGAGTCTCGCGAAAACTGCGCTTCGCTTTCTTTCTTTCGTTCGCTCCCCGTCGGCGCTCGTCGCTTTCTCAGCGCGCTCGTCGTTTCCTCGGCGCCCCCCCGGGTACCCCCCCCCCATCTCTCCGCCCCCCCCCCCCCTGCCCGCCGGCCGCTGATGCGCTTATTGTTACACACAATGAGGGTGCTCCACACGCTGGAGCCCCACTCACTGATTACAAATATATTTAGCGGATTTCTCTGAGGCCCTTTCCTTTTTCTTTTATATCCCTTCCTCGCAATCGAGCGCCTTTTTTTCGCCCGCCGCTCCCTCTTTTCTCTCTCTCCTCTCTCTCACACTCCCTCAAAACGACACCAACAATAACACCAAACTTCTCAGTCCCCCGCCATCACGGCCGCCACCAGCCGCGCCCGCCGCGCCGTCGACCCCGCGGCCGCCGCCGCGCTGCAGCCGGGCTGCCGAGCCGTCATGGAGCAGGCGCTGCGGCACCTCTTGCTGCTGCTGCACTGCGGACCAACGGCGGGTGGGGCGGGGGCGCGGGCGGGTTCCGCTCGCCCGGCCGCCGCCGCCGCCGCCGCCGCCGCCGCCGCCTCCGCCGCCGCCGCAGACCGCCTCTACGACCTGCTCGCCGCGCTCGAGGGCGCCATGGACGCGGTCGCCTACCTCGAGGCGCTGCGCGAGCTGGCCGCGCGCCCGCCGGCCGCGAGCAGCGGCGGCGCCGCGGGCGGCGGCGGCGACCGGCTGCGCCGCCGGGCGCTGGCGCTGTTTGCCGGGCGCGTCGGGCGGCTGGACGCCGACGTGGAGGACGCGGCGCTGCTGCCCGCGGCGCTGGGGGTCAAGGGCGCGGGCGAGGCGCGCGTGCGCGCCCTGGCGCGCGCGTCGATGGCCGCGTGCGAGCTGCTGCTGCCCGAGGCGCCGCCCGCCCGCGAGGCCGGCGGCGGGCGCGGGCACGGCGCCGCCGCTGCCGCCCCCTTGTCGTCGTCGTCGCCCCTGACGCGCCAGGCCGCCCTGCTCGCCGCCGACGCCGCCATCCGCCGCTTCGGCGCGCGCGAGCACCAGGCCGTCATGCGCTGCGCCCCGGCCGTGGTCGCCGCCGCGCGCGACGCCTCGGCGCCCGCCGCCGTGCGCGGCAGCGCGCTCGCGTGCCTCGCCTCGGCCGCCGCCGCCGCGCGCCAGCGCTGGCTGCCGCTGCTGCCGGGCTCGGCCGCGGCCGTGCTGGCCGCGGCCGCCGACGCGCGCGCGGCGCTCGCCGACCTGGGCGGGCCCCAGGCGCGCGCCTTTGCGGCCGCGGCCCAGGCGGCGGCGCAGGAGCACGACGCCGAGGAGGGCGGAGGCGCGGGCGGCGTCGGCGGCGGCGGCGACGGCGAGTCTGCCGCCGCCGCCGCCGCCGCGTCGGCCGCCTTGCTGCTGGCCGGGTCTCTGGCCGCACTGCAGGCCATGTACGGCGCGCTCGGCGCCTTCATGTCGCCCTACGTTCCCGACACGCTCTCCCTGCTGACCGACCCCGTCGTGCTGGCCGCGTCGGCGGTCGCCGCCGCCGCCAGAGAGGACGGCGGCGGCAAGAAGCAGCAGCTGCAGCAGCCGCCGCGCGCGCCGCTGTCGGCGGCGGCCACCGTCGCCGCCGCCGTCGCCGCCGCCAACGTGCCCGGCGCCGCTGCGCGCCTGCGCGCCGCGCTGCCCTCGGCCGTGCCCCCGCGCCTGCTGCTGGACCCGCTCGTCGACCACTGGGACTGCGCCCTGTCAGCGTGCGGCCGGCAGCACCAGAGCAGGCGCGTTCGTTGCGCCGGCGCCGGCGGCGACGACGGCGACGACGACGAGGAGGAGAAGGACAGGGACGCCGAGGAGCCCGCCGCCTCTGCCTCTGCCGCCGCCGCCCCTGCCGTCGCGCTCCTCGCGATCGCGCGCGAGGCCGCCGCCCGCATGGACGCGCGCGCCGCCGCCGCGCATCACGACGCGCTGTTCGACCTGGTCCTGCGCGCGCTGGACACGCGCCAGCGCTGGCTGCTCGAGCTGGCCGGGGGGACGCCCGAAGGCGGCGCGGCCGCCGCGGCCGACGGCGACGGCGACGGCGACGGCGAGGGCGCCGCCGCCGCCGCGGCAGCCGCAGCAGCTTCCCTGCCGCTCGCCGCGCGCCTGTCGGACGCCGACGTGCACGCCATCGAGCACGCCGCCGTGCAGACGCTCCTGGCGGTCGTCATGAAGCTGTCCGAGGCGCGCTTCAAGCCGCTCTTCCTGCGCCTGGTCGAGTGGGCGTCGGCCGCCGCCTCTTCCCGGCGCGGCGACCGCGACCGCGCGGCCGCCGCCGCCGTCGGCGGCCTCGGGCGCTCCGTCGCGCTGCTGTCCGCGGTCGTCGGCCTGTCCGGGCGCCTGCGCGGCGTCTTCGCGCCCTACTACCGCCACGTGCTCGACCTGATCGTCGCGCAGCTCCAGGCGGCGGCGGGCGGCGGCGGCGTCGGCGGCGGCGCAGACTCGTTTGCCGGCGTCGGCGGAGCCGAGGAGGACGGGCCGCCCGCGAAAAAGCGCCAGCGCAAGCAGCAGGCCGCGGCCGCCGCGGCCGCCGCCGCCGCGGCCGCCGCCGCCGGCGCCGCGTCCGCCCGGGGCCCGGGCGGCGACGCGCTGGCGCTGGCCGCGTGGCTCGCGCGCAACCGCGGCGTGCGCGCGCTGCACTTGCTGTTTGCGCACGGCGGCGGCGGCGCGGGCGGCGGCGGCGGCGGCGCGGGCGCGGGCGGCGGTGACGGCGGCTTCCTGGACGCCGGGCGCCTCGCGGCGTTGCTCCCCCCGCTGGCCGCGCAGCTGCGCGCCGAGCCCCCGGTCCCCCTGCGCGCCAGGCTGGCCGCGCAGGACGTCGCGCGCGAGCTCGACGCCGCGCTGGCGCCCCCCGCGGGCGGCGAGCGCGCGCGCCGCGCCGCCGAGGTGATCGCCGCGGGGCCTTACGGCGCGCTGGCCGCCGACACGTCCGGCGGCCTCGCCGTGGTGGTCGCCATCGCGCAGATGGCCGCCTCCGCTCCCCAGGGCGCGCGCGAGGCCGTGTGGCGCCAGATCAACCGCGCGGCGCTGCTGGCCACGCGCAGGGAGACCGGCGGGGTTGGCGGCGGCGGCGAGGGCGCGGCGCCCTTGTCGGCGTCGTCCTCTGCGCGCGCGCGCCTCCGCGCGGCGGCCCTGGTCGTCCAGCTTGTCTCGCGGTTGCGCGAGGAGTACTTGTCGTTCCTGCCCGAGTCGCTGCCCTACGTGGCCGAGCTGCTCGAGGACCCCGACGCGGCCGTCGCGGCCAGCGGGCAGGCGCTGGCGGCGGCGCTCGAGGCGGCCAGCGGAGAGGCGCTGGACGAGTATTTGAAGGGGTGAAAAAAGTCTGGAGGGAAAAAAGGGGGCAGCGAGAGGAAAACAATAAGAAACCTTGCTGATTAATGGCGATTTGGTTTCTTTGCAACACAGCGGCTCTTCACTCGGTCGTCCAAGAGGCCCTAGGTAGAGGTCGTGCCCCCCTCCGCGGACCTTGGCCTTTTCTTTTGTCTTGCGTAGCGCGAATCTCTAGAGCGTCGTCGTCGTCGTCGTCTCCGTCGTCGTCTCCGTCGTCGTCGTCGTCGTGGTTGTCGTCGTCGTCTTCGTCGTCTTCGTCGTCGTCGCCGTCGGGAGTCCTGACACGGAGGAGGAGGGCGAGAGGGCGGCGTCGGAGGAGGGGCGAGAAAGAGGGCGCCCCCAACGCCCCGCAGTGCGGGGGGAGGAGGGAGACCTCGGACCGCAGGACCATCGGCGCAAAGGCCTTCTTCGCCGCGGCGGCCGCCTTGCGCGCCTCTTTTCCTCGCCGATCGCGCCTTGCGCGCCGCAACCGCCGCCGCCGACTCGGCCGTGGGCGCGGCGCGAAAGATGATGCACGCGGTCTCGCGATTGGGCTCCATCATGCTGTCGCGCGGACGGAAACTGTCGATCCTTTGCTTTTGGGAAGAGGAGGTGCACACGTGTTGATTTTTGTTTTGGGGGGGGGGGAGGTTGGGTGTTTTTTGTTTTGTTGGGGGGGGGGGGGGGGGGGGGGGGGGGCGGCTCGCCGTCCGAAAGCAAGCGGGAAGAAAAGTCACACAGCGTGTTCCAATTCGCAAGAGCAGATGAACGAGGTCAATTTCCGACGGTTGCGTTGTTTCCAATCGAATCGCAACTATGGCGCAAACAAGAGGGGAGGCAAAATGAAGAGGAGGGTGCAAGAAAAAGCGTGGCCCTCACTGTCGAAAACTGCAAGCGCCAAATAGAAAAAAATCCACCCGCCGGACGCTGAGAAAAAAACAACGCAAAAGAAATCTTATTTCACTCGCTCCGCAGCCACCGGGACGCCAGCCACTTTTGCCCCTCCAGCACCTCCTCGGCCGAGTGCAGCGAGCAGTCGTCCTGCACGCCGTCCGCGTGCGTCGACCAAAAGATCAGCGCGCGCCCGCGCCGCGGGAAGACGCGGACGCCGCCGCCCGCGTTGCCGCCGCCCGCGCTCCCGCCGCCGCCGCCGCCCGCCTCAACCCCGTCGAGCAAGCCCGAGGCCGCCGCGCCGCTGGGCGTCGCATTCGGGAACCACGTCGCCCCGCCCCGCGGCGTGTCGCACAGGTAGACCAGCACCGTGGCGTTGCGCACCAGCGTGACGCCGACGCGGTGGTCGTAGTGCGCGCGGTAAAAGTCGTCCTTGCAGTACTGGATGACCTGCAGCTGCTCGGCGCGGGCGAGGGCGCGCTCGCGCTTGATGATATTGTCGCCGCTCTGGTCGCGGCCCTGTGTGACGCCGCCGCCGCCGCCGGCAGCCCCCAGAGACAAGGAACCGTCGTCCGCCGCCGCCGCAAAGCAGGTCGCGACGGGGGTGGCGGGCCCCCGGCCCGCGCGCGCGGCCGCCGCCCGCGCGAACGCGAGGATCTCGCGGTCGGCCTGCAACGCGAGCGCGCGCAGGGCCTCCGCCTTTTGGAAAAAGTAGGAGCGCGACGTGCGCGAGGGCGTCTCGCCGCCGTGCGCGACGCGGCTGCGCGCGAGCGCGCCGGACGAGGCCGCCGCGCCGCACAGCAGCGAGCAGACCTCGGGGTCAAGCACGCCGTCGGCCACGAGCATGAGCGGGGAGCGGCTGACGAGGACGGGGCGGCGCGGAGACAGGGCGCGCTCGAGGCGGGCGCGCACAGCCGAGGGGACGCGGACGCCGTATAAGGAGGGGGGGGCGGGGGCGGCCGGAGTGCGCGCGGACGACGGGGGAGGTGGAAAAGGCGGCGTCGGCGGCGTCGGCGGCGTCGTCGTCTGGTAGCGCTGCTGCTGCTCCTGCTGCTGCTGCTGCTGCTGCGTTGCGTGGTCGGGCGAGGGGAGCGGCGTCGTCGTCGCGGCGCCGGCGCGCCGCTTGGCCGCCGACAAGACCCCCACGAGGCGCGGCAGCAGGCCGCCGCCGCCGTTGTTGCCGCCGCCGCCGCCGCCGTTGTATCCGCCGCCGCCGCCATCTCCCGCCGCCGGCGACAGCCGGACGAGCGTCGCCAGGCCGGCGGCGTGGTCCGCGTCCGCGGCGCCGGGCGCCAGGCTCACGCGGTCGACGTCGTACAGCACGGCCGACACCACGACGGCCGGCTCGGAGGCTTGGGCGACGGCCAGCGCGCGCAGCGACTTGGCTGCTGCTGCTGCTGCTGCTGCTGCTGCTCCGCCGCCGCCGTCGTCGTCGTCTTTTTGCTCTTGCGCCTTGCTCTCGATCGCCGCCGTCATCTCCTCGTCGTCTGCGTGGTCGCCTCCGCCCGCCAAGCCCGAGACCAAGCCCGCAAGTCCCCACTCGTCGGGCAGCCGTAGACGCGCGCCCGCGAAGCCGGCCTCGGCGTTGGCTCCCGCGAAAAAGGCGCGCTGCAGCGACCCGCGGGTGCTGCCGCCGCAGACCGCCGCCGACGACGGTGCGGCCGCCGCCCGGACGACGACCGCGGCCTCGACGCGCGCCGTGCAGCCGACGAGAGAGGCGAACGAAGAGGCGTCGGACATGATCGGGGCGCCGGCGACGCAAACAGGGGCGCAGCGCACGGCGGAGGCAGAGGCGCTCGCGGCAGCAGCGGCCGCGCGCGCGGCGGCCGCGTCCGCAGCGGCCGCCGTCGCGCCCTCGTTCAGCAGCAGCGCCACGTCGGCCTGGCGCGCGCCCGGGCGCACGCGCAGGAGCAGGCGCCACTGCGGCGGCGCGCGGCCCTCGATACCGCCAAACGACGGGCTCGCGACGGCGAACGCAGCCGACGGCGCGGCGGAGAACTCGGGGCCGTCGATGTCGTTGTCGTCGCCGTCGCCGTCGCCGTCGTCGTCGCCTTTGAGCTTGCTGCTGTTCTGGTCGGAGGTAGTGTTCATGTTGACGTCCTGCGATCCGCCGACGTCGCGCGCCACCTCGGCGGCCAAGCGCGCGGCGCCACGGAGCTGCGAGGCGGTCACCACCCATGACGCGAGGAGGCGAGGGGGCGAGGCGGGGGGCGGGGAGGCCGAGGGAGGGCCGACAAGGAGCGCGGCGGTGGCCGGGGGTGGTGGCAGCGCGGCAAAGGCGGCCGCGCCTGGACCCAGGCACAGCTGCCCGACCGAGGTCACGATGAAGGCCGCGCGCGCCGCGAGCGGCGCGTCCGGGCGCGCGGCCTCGGGCAGGCGCGAGGCGGCAGCGGGCGGCACGCCAGGAGGGGCCATCGGGCCGCCGGGCGGCGCGGCAGCCTCTTTCTTCCCGCCGCTGCTGCTCTTCCGGCCGCCGAAAAAGGAGAGGGGCTTGGAGCGCGGCTGGGCGTCGGCGACGCCGGCCGCAGGCAGGCCCGAGGGCGGCGGCGGCTTGACGTTGTCGTTGGGCGCAGCAGAGGAACCGCGAGCGACGACAGCGGCAGCAGCAACGTCGCGGCTTGCTGCGGTGTCGTCCTCTCCTCCTCCTCCGCCTCCGTCTGCCGCCATCCCCGCGTCTGACGCCGGGCGGCTCTCCATGCTGTAGAACGTGCTCATAGTGATTGCGATGATGTCACTTGTCCGTCGTGGAGGTTGCGCGCGTGGCACAGAGAGAGTGTCTCGAGCGCGCGTTCGCCGTCTGACTTTTGCTCGACGACGGCGTCTGCTCCGTTTTTTGGCTGCGGAAACGAGTGCGCGGCAAGCCCTTGAGAGAAGCGCGAGCTGGCCAGGCGTTGGCCAAGGGTGTCAGGTTTACGCCGATGTCGTTGTTGCGCGAAGAAATGCCTGCAAAAGGGAGAAGGCTGCGCGCGAATGAATGTGCGACGAACAACCAAAGCGGCGCGCGATCGTTTTTGACGACGAGCAAAGGCGGCAAAAAACAGCGAGGCGAGAGCACTAAAAGAGAGGGCGCCCTCTCTATCGTACGCGCACAAAACACTGCCCCTCTCTTTCCGCGCCAGTTTGACAGCTCCTCTCAGCGCGCCCTGCTTGCCACACACACTGCACCGCCATCAGTCCCTCCTGCGTCCTTCGTTTTCGATTCGGCCCGGCGCGCCTGCTTTTTTTTTAGGCGTCGAGCGCTCTGACATCGTCCCGCCGTCGCGCGCGCGCCCTGCGTTTTCAGCAGCAGCACGCGCGCGCCGATCTTGATCACCCTCTCTTCGCGCCCCCGATTCGATCGCTCTTGAGACTCGGGCCGCCGCCGCTCCGTCCGCCGCCGGGCGGAATCAGTTCAAGGCCAGCCGCCTCCAAAAGGCGGCTGGCCTTTTGGAGGCAGCCAAGCCGCCGAGCAGCCAAGCAGCCAAGCAGCCAAGCAGCCAAGCAGCCGCCGCCCCCCAAAAAGAGGCCGCCGCTGCTCTTCCCCTTTTTTAATCGATCGCACGCGCAAGGTGCGATCCCCTTCGACAAGCGGGCCATCCTTGCCACAAACACGACTTCGTGCACCCATGGAGCAGCGCAAAGACGAGAACGGCGAGGCGGGCGAGGGCGGCAGCGGCGGCGGCAAGGGCAACACCGAGAACGGCGACGGCGGCGGGGGCGGCTCTGGTCCGCGCGCGCCCCTGCCTGCGCCCGCGCCCACCCTCACCGCGCAGTCCGAGCAAGCGCAACCTCAGGGCGAGAAGAAACAGCCGCCGCAGAAGCAGCAGCCGCAGCCCAAGGACGAGCAAGCCCTGCCGCCCGCCGCCGCCGGCAAGGATCATTCGCCGTCGCCGCCGCCGCCGCCGCCACACCAAGAAAAACGAGCCGATGAGAAGCCGCCCTCGCCATCGCCCCCCGCCCCGCGGCCCCCGCCGCCCGCTCCACCCCCTCCTGCGCCGCCGCAGGCGCCCCTGTCGTTCGTGCCCTACGTGCGCGACGCCGGCGGCGCCACCGAGGGCCTCTTCTCGCCGCGCGGGGGGGCCGTGGCGTCCGCGCCGCTGCGCGCGAGCGCCCGCCTGGAGCCGCCGCCGCCCGGCCAAATCCAGCAGCCGCCGCCGTCGCCGCGCCCGCCGTCGCAGCACCCGCTTTCCCTGCTGCTGCCGCGCCTGCCGCCCGGCGCCGAGGCGGCGCAGCCCTACACGCCCCTCTCCAGCTCGGCCATGTTTGCGACGAGCACGTTTCACACGATCGCCGAGGGCGGCGCGGGAGGGGGAGCGGGAGACGGAGGGGGCGACGGCGCGGCGGCCGAGGCGGCGGCGGCGGCGGCGGCGGCGACGGCGACGGCCGGCGGCGCCGGACGCGGCCGTCCGCTGCTGACGCCCCCCTCGCTGATCGAGCCTGCGACGCCCGCCGCGAGCGCCGGCCCGGGCCCGGGTCCTGGTGGTCCGGCTGCTGAGGAGGCCGCCGCGGCACCGCCCTTTTCCGAGGGCGACATGGCCGCGGCGCTGGCGGCGCTGCTGCAGCAGCAGCGGCTGTCGCCGCCGCCGCTGACGACGCAGACGCCGCTGCCGCCGCCGCTGCAGCAGCAGCAGGAGCAGCAGCAGGCGCCGGCCGACCCCTACTCCCACCTGCGCGTCTTCACGGGCGCGCAGCAGCAGCAGCACCCGCAGCAGCACCTGGCCTACTTCCACCCGCCCGCCACGCCCACGGCCGTGGCGTCCGCCCCGCAGACCCCCTTTTCCTCGGGCGCCCTGCTGCCGCCGCCCTCCTCCTCGGCCGCCTTTGCGCCCCTCCTGCCGCCCCTCCTGTCGTCGTCCGCGGCCGACCCCCGCTCGCCGAGCCAACTCGCCATCCACAACTGCCCCTTCCGCTGGTCCCAGGGAGACCTGGACGCCTTTCTGCGCGGCACCCCGGGCTTCCTCGACAGCTCCCTGCTGTTCCACGACAGCGGCCGCAGCAAGGGCGTCGGCGTCGCGCTCTTTGCCTCCCGCCGCGCGGCCGCCGCCGCCGTGCAGACGCTGACGGGGCGCGAGGCCGACGGCCGCCGCCTCGAGCTCGTGCCCTTGTCGCGCGAGTCCTTCGTCGACTTCCGCGCGGCCGACGTCGTGCTCATCGGCCTGCCCTTCGAGTACCAAGAGGGGGACGTCGCTGCGCTGCTCGAGCGGGGCGCGGGCGAGGCCGGGTGCGTGGCGGCCGCCCGCGTCCACGTCCGCGCGTCCGACGGCAAGAGCGAGGGGCGCGCCGTCGCCTCGTTCCGCTCGCGCGCCGTCGCGCGCCGCGCCGTCGCCTCGCTGCACCACAGCGAGACGATGGCGGGCCTGCGGCTCAAGATGTTCTTCGTGGCGCGCCCGCTGCCCCTGTCGGCGGGGCCCGGCGCCGTGGTCCCGCCCGAGTGCGCGGCCGGCGCCGCGCGCGAGCTCGCTGCCGAGGACGCCGCGCTCGCGGCGCTACGCGCGGCGGCCGCCATGGCGGCCGAGCAGGGAACCTCCGCGGGCGCCGGAGCCGCCGCCCACTCCCCTCTGGGCGCGCCCGCCTGGGCGTCGTCCTCACTGCTGGCGGCGGCGGCGGCGGGCCTGCCGTCGCCGACCTCCCTGGCAGCGCCGGGCCCCTTTTCCCCCCCCGACTACGCCGCCTCGGGCCAGCAGGGCGCCCGCCCCCCGGCCGCCGCGCGCGCCGGCGAGCCCGGCACCGACGACTTTGCCAGCCAGCCGACCGTCCTCCACGTCTCCGGCCTGACCGAGGGCGTCAGCCGCGAGCAGCTGCGCGCGCTCTTCTCGCAGGGCGCCGGCGAGCCCGTGCTAAAGGTGGACATCCCCGACAGCGGGCGGGCGGGCGGCTTCGGCTTCATCACGTTCGCGACGGGCGCGGCGGCGGAGGCGGCCATGCTCAACCTGAACAACGCGCCGCTGGGCGGCGGGGCCATCCACATCGCCTACTCGACCTCGGCGACGGCGCGCGCGCGGCAGCAGGCGTTGCAGGCGGCGCGGCGGGTGGGCGCGGGCGGCGGCGGCGGCGGGTTTGGCGGCGCGGGCGGGTTTGGCGGCGGCTTTGGCGGCGCCGGGGCCGGGCCGTTGGCGCCCTACTGGGGGGGCGGGGGGAGCGGATCGTCGTCCTACGCGACGACGCCGACCGCCGCGCACGCGGGCGGCGGCGGGGGCGGGGGCGGGGGCGCGTGGCGCTTGAGCGGCGCGGCGACGCCCGGCGGCGGGGGCGGCGCCGGCGCTTTTGGCGCGCAGCCGCTGTCGTCGCAGCCGCTGCCGTCGCAGCAGACGACGCCGGCGCAGCCGACCCCTCCGGCGCCTTTGCGCGAGGGGCGCGGCGCCGGCGCCCTCTCGCCGCCGCTTCCCGGCCCGTCGGCGGCGGCGCGCTCGCTCTTCCCGCCGGCGCGGGCCCCGCCCTCCCCCGAGCAGCGCCCCTCGAGCGGCCTGTTCCTGCCGGCCACGCTCGACGTGTCGCCCTCCCGCCCGCCCCACCCCCCTCCCCCGGGCATGCTCGGCGGGCTCCAGGGCGCCGGCGAGCAGCTGGCGCCGCCGCTGTCGCCGCTGTCGCCGCCGCCCCAGCCCCAACGCGAGGGCGAGGGCGAGGGCGAGCAGCTGCGGCAGCAGTGGCCGCAAGCGCAGCCTTCGGCGCCGCCGCCCACGCCGCGCGAGCTCGAGGCCGAGTACCAGCAGCAGCAGCAGCTGCAGCACGCGCAGCAGCAGATGCAGATCGCCGACGAGGCGCTGCGCGCCCTGCTCGGCGGACACGCGGCCGCGGTGGCCGAGCGCACGCCCGAGGCGCCCGAGCTCGCGGCGGCCCTGGCGCTGGCGGCAGGCGGCGGGTACGGGCCCCCTCCCCCCCTGCAGCTGCCGCAGCAGCAGCCATCACTGCAGCAGCAGTCGCGCTACCAGCCCGAGGGCTTCTTCTCCGGCCTGCCGCAGCCGCCTGCCGCGCCCTTCATGCTCGGGCAGCACCAGCAGCGCTTGGGCGGGAGCGCCGGCGGCGGCAGCGGCGGCGGCGGCGGCGGCTACGGCGGCACGCTGGACTCTCCCGCGCCCGGCGACGCCATTTTTGCGCCGGCGCTCATGGCTCCCTCGCCCTTCCACCCGGAGCTGGCGGCGGCGGCCGCGCGCCTCGGCTTCGGGCCGGTCGCGGGCGAGGAGGGGCTGGGGGCTGGCAGAGCGAGCTTTGCCGGGGAGCTGCCGTGGCCGCCGCCCGTCGTGCCGCCGCCGCAGACGCGGACGCAGCAGCAGCGGCAGATGCCGCCGCCGCCGCCGCCGCCGCCGCCCCCTGCGCCGCTCACGTCCGAGGGGCCCCAGGCCGCCTGCGCGCCCTGGCCGCATGCGCGCTTCGGCCCGCCATCGGGGGCCGACGAGTCGTCGCACTGGGCCCTGCTGCTCGAGGCGCTCCAGCCGCCGCCCCCGCCCCCGCCGCCGAGCCGCGACGAGGGCGCTGGGGGCCGCGGGGCGTGAGGCGGCGGACAGGAACGAGCACAAGGGGACGGCGATCGCTCCCTGTTTTCCCTTGATTTGATTTGATTTGATTTGATTTGGCTTCTTCGTTGCGCGTCCTCATTCAGCGTACCGCTTGAGATTGCCTCATTCGCTCAAAGAAGGAGCGCGCGCACCACCGTTTCCGTTTGTTTTTCGTTTCTCTTTTTGCATTCGATCGCGTGTCTGATCGGCAGCACCAGCAGCACCAGCAGGGAAACGTTCCCTCGCGCGCGCGCCTCCCTCTTCCCCCCAGAACAGCCGTCCTGTCTCTGTCCCCCTCCGTTCCCCCCACCTTTCGACCACATTCGCTCAACCGTGAAGATCTTTACACACTCACAACCCAACCGAAAGGGGACCGAGCTGCGTCTGCTGCGATGAATTGCCTCTATTTTTTCTTTTCTCGTTTTCTACGCGCCCAGAGCGCGTGCGCGTGCGCGCGCATTCCGCCGCCGCCCTCCCGACCGTCTTTTGATCTCGCAGCCAAAGCGCGGGGCCGTAACGACAGCCCCCCGAGTGCACTGCCCCTCTCCCGCTCTTTCTGCATCCGCCCGCCGTCTCCGCACCTCACCACTGAAATAGATTTGTAGCGTTGACCAGCGGGTTTGGCGGCGAGCGATCGATCCGCGCGTTTTCACCGAAGGCGGCATTTTCATTTTTGTTGTAAAGACCGAGACGCACGCACAGATCAAGGGTTGGCCGGGCATCTTTACATCAGCAGCGATATCGAGGCACGGAGATGGGAAAAGCAATTCAGAGGGTCAGGCTGCTGCGCCGCCAGTGTCGCCGGCGCCCGCTTCTCCGAGACGACGGAGAAACAAACACAACGCGGTTTTCAAAGACGAAAAGAAGAGACCTCCTTTGGCGGCTTTCAGACCGGCGGGAAACAGAGGACCGCTCCGCCAAGCAAACACGGCATCACCGCCTCACCTCTGCTGCGGATGGTGGTGATGGTGCTGCTGAAGCTGCTGGAGCTGCGGGTGCTGCTGCTGCGCGTACGGCGCGGCCGCCCAGACGCCCGCGTCCGGCGCGCCCGGCGCGCCCGGCGGCGGCGGCGGCGCCATGTGCTGCGGCTGCTGCTGCAGCGACACGGGCACGGGCGCGGCGTGATGCACGCGCACGAGCGACCCCCCGCGCGCCTGCGCCTGCGCCATCGCCGCCGCCGCGAACATCCAGGCCGACTGCGCGGCTGCGGCCGAGCCAGCGGCGCCGGCGCCGGCGACGCCGGGCCGCGGCTGCGGCTGCGGGTGCTGGTGCTGCTGGTGCTGGTGCTGCTGAGGCGGCGGCGGCGCGGGGGCGTAGGCCCACGGAGGGGCGGCCGCCGCGCCGCCCATGACCGTGGGCGGGAGGGGGGGCTGATGCTGCAAGTGCTGCGGCTGCTGCGGCTGCGGCTGCTGCGGCTGCGGCTGGTGCTGCTGCTGCTGCTGCTGGTAGTGCTGCTGCTGGGGCGGCGGCTGCGCGCGCCACATCTGCTGCTGCAGCTGCGGCGACGGCTGCTGCATATGAGGCGCCTGGTACTGCTGCAGGTGGTACGGCTGCGGCTGCTGCAGCTGCTGCGGCGGCGGGGCGTAAAACTGCTGCTGCTGCTGCTGGTGCGTCGGCGGCAGCGGCGGCGGCGGCGGCGGCAGCGGCGCCTGCTGCTGCTGGAGCAGTTGCTGCTGCTGCTGCAGCTGCTGCTGGTGCGGCTGCAGGTATTGCATCGGCGGCGGCTGTTGGTGCTGTTGCAGCTGCTGGTACTGCACCGCCGGCTGCCACGGCTGCTGCTGCGGCAGCGGCGGCGGCGGCGGCGGCGGCTGCCATTGCTGCTGCTGCTGCCATTGCTGCTGCTGCTGCTGCTGCTGCTGCTGCTGGCCGCGAGGCGGCAGCGCAGGCGGCGCGGGCGGGGCGGACGATGCGGCAGCGACGGCGGCGGCAGACGACTTGTTGCCGCTGCCGGGCGGGCGCCCGCGCGGCCGCTTGACGGGCGGCACCGCGGCGGCGGCGGCGGCGGCCGGCGGCTCCTGCTGCCCCTGCTGCTGCGGCTGCTGCTGCTGCTGCTGCTGCTGCCCCCCAAGCATAGGGCGGCGGGGGGGCGCGAGCGCGAGCGGGTGCGGCGGCTGGCGCATCATGCCCCCCGGCGCGGCGGCGCCGCCCGGCGCGTAGTGGTGCACGTTTTGCTGCCAGCCCTGCCGCTGGTGCTGCGCCGCGCGCGCCGCGTCGACGAGCTTGCGCCGCTTGGCCGCAACGGCCGCCTCGGCCACTCCGGCCGGCGGGAGGGCGTGCTCGGCCGCCCACGCCGCGTCGGGCTGCCCCGGCTGCTGCTGCTGCTGATGCAGCTGCTGCTGCTGCTGCTGCTGCTGTTTCTTCGGCTGCTTGTGCTGCTTGGGCGGAGGGGGCGGCGACGGGGGCTGGGCGGTGGCTAGGGCCTCGGCCAGGCGCTTGGCGGCGGGCGTCTGCTTCTTCTTGGCGGCCGGGGCCGGGGCGGGGGCGGGGGCGGGGGCGGTGGCGGAAGCGGCGGCAGGGGCGGCGGCGGCCTGGGGCGGCGACGCCGTCGCCGGCTGCTGCTGCTGCTGCTGCTGCTCCTCCTTGTCCCGCCCCTCCTCCGCGCCGCCGCCGGCGTCGGGCAGCGGCTGAATGTGGTCGTCCGCGCGGAAGGCCAGCGCCGACGCGCGCGGCCGCCGCCCGCCGCCGGGCCCGGACGCCCCAGGCGTGCGCGAGCGCGCGCGGCGGGACGCCGCCGCCGCCCCACCCGCCGGGCGCGAGCGCTGCGACGCGCCGCCGCCGCCGCCGCCGCCCGCCGTCTCGTCGTCCTCGAGCGTGTGCAGCGAGCAGAAGGAGCTGGCGGCGCCGCCGCCAGTGACGGGCTCGCCGTCGGCCCCTAAGGCGGGCGGGAGGCGCAGGGGCCCCGCGCCGCCGCCGCCGCTGCCGCCGTTTGCGACCGCCGCCGCGCCCAGCGAGAAGGCCGGCGGCGACGGCGGAGGCTGCGAGGCGGCGGCGGCCGCAGCGGCGGCATCTGCTCCGCCGGCGGCCGCGGCCGCGCCCGCGCCCGCGCCCACCGCTAGCAGCGAGCCGGGGAAGGCGCCACCCGCGCTGCCGACGCGGCCGCGGTTGGGCAGCGGGGGACGGCCAGCGGCGCCCGCAGCGGCGGCGGCGGCGCCGGCGGCGCCCGGCGCGGCCGCTTCGGCGCCGGGCAAGGCCACCCGCCGCTTGCCGCCGCCGCCGCCGCCGGCCTTCCTGCGCCCCCCGGCGCTGCCCGGCGCCGCCGGCGCCCCGCCCGCGGCGGGCGGCGTCGACGCGCGCAGGGGGGTGCCGGACCCGGCGCCCGCGCGCTGCGGGCCGGCCGTCTGCCCGGGCAACACGGGCAACACAGGCCGCCGCCGCTCGCCCTGGCCCTGGCCCGCCGCCGCCGCAGACCGGAGGCGCCCGGCGCAGCCGGAGCGGTGGCTGTCCCAGCGCGCCAGGAGGACCACCCGCCCGCACCCCCTGCAGGCGACCAAGGGGCAGCGCGAGGCAAGCGCGGGATCGGGGGTGAGGACGAGGAGCGGGGACGGGGCGCCGGGGACGGCGACGGCGGTCGCGCCGGGGGGGAAGGCTCTTCCGGCCGCTGCCGCTGCAGCTGCTGAGGCGGCTGCGGCTGCGGCTGCGGCGGCGTCGGGCCCGAGGTCGCCTTGCGGCTGTTGCCGTCCCGCAGACGCGCGCGCCGCCTCGGCCGCGGCCGCCGCGGCCATCACGGCCGCGGCCGTCGCCGTGGACGCCTCGCTCGCGCCGCCCGTGTCGCTGCTGCCGCCGCCCGTCAAGTTGACGACGACGACGGGCGCTCCGGCGCAGCTGCCTTGGCCGCCGCCGTCGCCCGCCGCCGCCGCCGCCGCCGCCGCCGCCGCTGCCGCGCCTGCCGCGCGGCTCCCCCACCACGCGCCCCAGGCGGGCATGGCCTCGCCGCCCGGCCGCGCGGACACGGCGCCGAGCCACCCGAGCTCCTCGGGCTCGGTGAACGCCGTCGCCTCGACCGCGCGCACCTCGACCGCGTACGCCTCGAGCTCGTTGCCGCCGCCGTCGCCGCCGCCGCCGCCGCCTGCGTCGTCCTGCCGCCGCGACGCCTCCGCGCCCCCTTGCGCCTCCGCCTCCTCCTCCCCGAGCGGCGGCGGCGGCGGCGGCGGCGGCGGCGACGACGCGGCTCGCCGCTCGCCCGCCCCTCCTGCGCCCCGCCGCTCCTGCTGCTGCCGCTTGCACGCGGCGGCCTCGGGCTCTTCCGCGTCGCCGCTGCCGCCGGCCGCCGACGGCTCGCGCTCCTCGGCGTCCGACGGGCGCGCTCGCCGGCGCGACGACGGCTGCTGCTGCTGCGTCTCGCGCGGTGGCGGCGGCGGCGGCGGCGCCACGGCCGCGGTCGCTGTGGCGGTCTCCCTGCGGATTCAAGTGTTTGGTGATTGTTGTTGTTGTTGTGAATTGGACACAGAGAGGATCAGGACGTATGCTCTCGATCGCCCGACCGCCACCAGAGGGACGAATTAGCGAAAGCCGTCGGCGGCCGCCGCCGCCGTCTGGCGAGGCGCGTCGGCCTGTCGCCGCCGCCGCCGCCGCCGTCACGCGCGCCCTGCGCTCTCCTGCCCACCCGCCTCGCCTGTCGCGAGCGCGAGAACGCCGTCCGTGTCTCACCAGAACATCGCCGCGGCACGCATCATCTCGGCCTGTGGATCGGTCCCAAGCAGGCAAAGAGGGCACCCGACGAGTCACGTTTGTTTTTCTCCTGCTGCCTAGAGAGAGAGATAGGGGAGAGAGGCCAAAGCTCGAAGCGCGAAAAGCGCCTCCGCGAAATGCGGCTGCGGGGCCAGGGCCGCCCCTGGCGCGCGCGGGGGAACGGCCGAGTGGATGGACGCGGCTTCGAGCGCACCGTTTATCACGGCACGCGGCGCACCCGTTGCTTGTTCCGCAGCCGAGAGATGTTCTTCGTTTTGGTCTGCTGCGGATGTGTTGCTGTTGCCTCTGCGCCTCTGCGCGCTCTCGGGTGTGCTCTTGTGGAAGGGGGCGGTCTAACAGTATCTCTAAGAATTGGTCGCTCGAGTGTGAGAAGCGAAACGGGGGCGAGATTTTTGACATCGTCGGCGTCGGCGTCGCCGAGAACAAAATCAACGGCGGCCGCCACCTCGCGTCGCGCTCCGATTGTCCTCCTCTTTCCTTTTCCTCTTTGCTCCCTTGCGGCTGCTGCCGGCCCCGCTGCTCCTCGATCCTCTTCATGATCCCCCTGTTCCTCGGCGTCCCCTGCCGCAGCGGCTGCTACCGGCCCGCCCCAGCCGCCGCCGCCGCCAAGTCGCCGTCGCCGCCGCCGCCTCTGCCGCCGCCGCCCTCGCCGCCGCCGCCGACGCTTGCGGCCGCCGGCCCTGCCGCCGCCGCCGCCCGGCCCAGCACGTCCCACGCCCGCCCGGTGCCCAGGTCGACCACATAGACCGTGCACGGCCGCAGCCGCCGCCACCGCCGCGCGGCCGCGGCCGCGCCGCCGAGGCCCCAAGCCCCGCAGGGCACCGCGGACGGCGCGGCGAGCAGGCGGCACGCCGCGCCGCGCGCCAGCGGCCAGGCGGCGACGCGCCTCCCCGCCCGCGGCCACCAGAGCTCTACCGCCGCGCGCCTGGGGGCGTGCAGCACCAGCAGCGGGCCCAGCGCGCACAGCGGGTGCGAGCGCGCGGGCAAGGCCCAGGCCGCGCCCGCGTCCCGGTAGCCCTTCCAGAGGCGCACGGCGGCGCCCGAAGCCGCGTCGGCGACGGCCACGCGTCCGAGGCCGTCGACCGTCGCCACCAGGGGGCCGCGCGGTGCGGGGGAGACGCCGCCCGCGACGCGGGCGTCGTCGCGGAGGGCGCGCCAGACCGCGGCGGGGGACGGCTCGGGGCGGGGCAGGGTCGAGGGGTCGGCGTAGTGGGTCAGGGGCGGGGGGAAGGCGCGCGGCCGACGGCCGGCCGGCGGCGGGCGCGGCGCTTGCCGCCGCTGCTGCTGCTGCTGCTGCTGCGGAGGCCGCCGCTGTTGCTGCCCCGCTCCGCCCTCTTGCTGCCCTTGTCCGTCCTCGTCCTCGTCCTCCTGGTCCTCGACGTCATAGTCGTCGTCGTCGTCGTCCGCGTCTTCCGACGACGTGATGTCGCCGCTCAGCACGCCGCCGGGGAGCAGCATGCCAAGCAGGCTGCCGCCGCCGGACGGGCCGCCGCCGCCGCCGCCGCCATCGCCGCCGCCGCCTCCTCCTGCTCCTCCTCCGCTTGCTCCTCCTCCTGCTCCCCCCGCAGCCCCACCCCCGCTGCCCTTGCCCCCGCCGCTGCCCTTGCCCCCGCCCGCACGTCCCTCGCCGCCGCCAAACACGAACGACCGCAGGCCGCTCGCGACCGCGCCCACCGAGCGCGCGCCGGCCATCGCAAGCGACGCCGGCCCCAGCACCGCCGCCGCGCTCGTCGCCGCGCGCGCCACGCTGACGGCCCCCCCGGCCATGCCCGCCAGGAAGGCAAAGGCACCGCCGGCCGCCGTGCGCCCGCCGCCCCCGAGGACCGCCTCGTCGGCGTCCAAGAAGGCGAGGGGCGGGCGCGCGCCGGCCGTGGCAAAGACGAGGCGGGGGCGGGCGGCGGCGGGGCCGCCGCCGGTCGGCGAGGGGAGGGGGATGCCCGCTGCGGCGGCGGCGGCGGCGCCCGCGGACGCGGCCGCGCTCGCCAGGGGCATGGCGGCGGTCGCGGCGTGGATGGGAACGGCAAGCAGGCGCTGGGCGGCGGCCGCGCGCGACGCGATCATCGCGCCCGCGGCGGCCGCGGCTGTCGTCGCCCTTGTCGCCGTCGCCGCCATTGCCGCCGCGCCTCCTCCTCCTCCTCCCCCTGCTCCTCCTCCTCCTCCTCCGCTGCCGTTTGCGGCTGCAGCCAGGCAGGGCAGCAGGTCGCCCGGGCGATAGCCGAGGCACGCGGCACCCAGGCGCGGGCCCAGGCTGCTCTGCACCTGCCACCGCTGGAAGAGGAGCGGCGGGAGGCCCAGGGCGGGGGGGCAGAGGGCCGGCGGGCCGCTGCTGCTGCGGCCGCCGCCACTTGTTCTTGCCGAGGGGCCGTTTGCGCGTTTCGCTGCTGCCGCCGCGCCCTCCTCCCCCTCCCCCTCCCCCTCCCCGTTCTCTTCGTCCGAGTCCGCCGCCTCGCGCAGCATGCGCAGGTGCATGCGCAGGTCGTGCGCCGTGACCCGCACCACGGCGTCCGGGTAGGTCACCGTCACGTCCTCGACGGGGTCGTCCGGCCGCAGCCCGCCGCCGGCGGTGCGCAGCGCCAGCGCCAGCACGGGGCGCACGAGCGCGGCGGCGGCGGCGGCGGCGGCCGCGTCGCCCGCGGTGCCGGACCCTCCCGCCGCCGCCGCGGCCGCTGCTGCTGCGGACGAGGAGGACGCGCCGCCGTCGGCGCCGTTGCCGCCTGGCCCGCCTCCCCCGCCGCCGCCGCCGCCGCCCCCTCCGCCGCCGCCGCCGGCCGCGGACGCGACGGCCGCCGCCGCCGCCGCCGACGCGACCGCGGCGGTCGATCCGGCGTGCATGCGCTGCCGGAACACGACGCGGCCCGTCGAGGGGCAGTGGATCTGCAGGAAGCCGTCGGCCGTGCCGCTGAGCAGGCACGCGTCGGAGAGCAGCGCCTCGGCCTCCGACGTGAGGGCGGCGGGGTCGCCGCCGTCGCTTTCGTCGTCAGCATCGGCGGCGGCGGCGGCCTGCGCTTGTCGCTGCTGGTGCTGCTGGGGTGGTCGGGGGCTGCTGTGGGGCGCGCGCGATGACGACGGGGGCAGCGTCGTCTTGAGCGCCGTGAACCACATCATGCACGTGATGTCGCTGCGCGATCGGCGCACGGGCGCGCGGCGGCGGCGGCGCGGGCGCGGGCAGGCGGGGGCGGGCTCGCTGCCGCCGCCATACCCGCCGCCTGTCGCTGCTGCTGCTGACGCTGACTCTGCCGGCGACGGAGATATGGGCACGAGCACGAGCCGGCGGCCGCGCGAGATGGCCAGCCAGCGCCTACGCGGTTATTTGTTTTTGTTTGGTTTCGAAGGCAGGAGGGTTTGGTTGTTTGAGAGCTAGCGTTCTGCGTTTGAGCGGGGCGCGTTCGAGCGGGGCGTCGCGGTCGGCGTGCGTGCGCCCGTTTCGCTTTTCGTTTCCGTAAGACTCACAGCGACGGGTGGAGCGCGGTGCACACGTCGCTGCCCGAGGGCGCCTCCTGTCGCATCCAAGCGCCGATGCCCAGGCTCACGGCCGCCTGCTCGATTTCGACGCGCATCGCACAACCGACGTCCCGAGAGAGAAGAGAAAGGGGGCTTTGGTGGGTCGCCAAGCCCAGGTTGCGGGTTCAGGTGGCCATGATTGTTGCCGTTGTCATGTGTCGGGACGAGGCGCGCGGGGTGAGAGATCGTGTATCCAGACTCTGGATTTCAGAGGCAGGACGGCGACGACGCGCGGGCGCTTCTTTTCGACGACGCCGAAACGCCGACATCGGCCGCGCGACGAAGACAATCGGGAAAAGTGTTTTTTTTTTCTTGCAAGAGATGGACCAAGTTGTTCGCTAGGACGCCGAGACAGAAAATAAGGAGTCGGATGAATAAGCGGGCGCATCGGCCGACGGCGCAGAGTGCGCGCCCGAGGCCGCGCGTGCGCGCGCGTGCGTGGCGGCGGCTGCAGGAGCGGCAGAGAGAGTCACCGCCGCGCGTCCGAGGGCGCCCCCTCCTGAAAGGCGGCCGACGCCGCGGCCGCCGCCGCCTTTGCGGCCGCCGCCTCGGCCCGCGCGACGGGATCGCCGCCGCCGCCCGCGCCGTCGCTGGTGTCGCCGCCGTCGGCCATCGACGTCGACGGAGAGCCCAGCCGCGAGTCGTAAAGCGTCAGCTCGTCCGGGATGCTGTGGCGCAGCAGGTTTGAGAACTCCTCGCGGCTGATGCGCCCATCGCCGTCCTCGTCCGCCTCGCGCAGCATGCGCTTGGCCTCGGCCACCCGCTCGCGCTCGGCCTCCTCGAGCGGCGGGCCGGCCGGCAGCAAGCCGCCCCCGCCGCCGTCGCGGCTGCTCGCGGGGCTCGCGCCCGGGCTCGCGCCGCCCATGCTGCCCACGCTGCTCGGCCCGCTGCTCGCGGGGCTGAAGTAGACGGGCGGCAGCTCGGCGAGCAGCTCGTCCAGGTCGATGAAGCCGTCGCCGTCGCGGTCGAGCCGCGAAAAGGCCGCTGACACATAGGAGGCCCACTCGCTGCCGTCGCCGTCGCCCTCGCCCGCCTCGCGCATGACGGCGGGCCAGTCGATCATGGTCGCGAGGAACTCGCTGTCCTGGAGGCTGCCGTCGCGGTTGAGGTCGATGGCGGACATGAGCTGGCGGACCTCGCCCTCGTTGACCATGTAGCCCTGTTTGGTGGTGTTTTTTGTTTGTTTGTTTTTTCGAGGGGTCGATTTTTTTTGCGTTTGGGGGTTCTCGGGAGGCGCGAGCGAGCGGCGTGTTTTTTTTTGGGTAATCGTCTCGTGAGCAACCGACAACAAGGGGAGACAAGAGAACAAAAGTGACGCCGTGCTCTCACGCGAAGCAAACCCCGCGGTCGGATCGCCCGTCCGTCCCTCTCTGACGGATCTCCCGGACGTCCGTCCGTCCGTCCCCTTGACGCTTCTCTCCCCCCTCTCCTCCTCTTCATCTCTCTCTCTCCCCTTCTTTCTCACCTCCTCCCTCAAGCCCGCGATCAGCTCGTCCACCGACAGCTCCCCGTTGCCGTCCAGGTCCAGCCGCGCGAACAGGTCCCTCAGCGACCGCGCCACCCCCGGCAACCGGCCCGCCGTACGCATCTGCTCCGTGATCAGCCGCAGCACCACCTGCTTGAGGTGGGCGTAGGTCGCGTAGCGCTGCAGGCGCTGCACCACAGAGCCCGCCAGGGGGGCGTCGGCCGCTAATCCGGAACCTTCGCGGAGCCACTCGTGCTCTGCATGTTTGTTTGTTTGTTGCTTGGTTGGTGGTGGTGGGTGGGCGAGGAAGGGAGAGGGGCGTGTGTGTGAGTGTTCTTTTCTTTGCCCGAGAAAAAAGAGAGAGAAGGGCGGCGCTTTCTTTCGTTTGTTTCCCTTCTCGCCCCCCAAGCAAGTCACACAACAACACGAGGAAGACCCACCGAGCGCCTCGGCCGCCGACGGCCGCATCACCGGGTTGCGCTGCAGCAGCCGCTCCAGCAGGTCGCGCGCCGACGGAGACAGCGCCTCGAGCTCCGGCGCGCCCCAGTCGATCGGCGCCGACAGCACCGCCTTCCAGACGTCCGCGAGCGTCTCCTCGCGCACGTCGTCCCAAAAGGGAAACCGTCCCGTGAGCAGCTGGTAGGCCAGCATGCCCACGGACCACAGGTCGGCCTTCTCGTCGTAGCACTGCATGACCAATTCCGGCGCCATGTAGGCCGGCGTGCCGCTGCGGCTCGTCAGCTTTGGCTCGTGCGGCGCGTGGCGGATGGCCAGGCCAAAGTCGGTGGCTTTTAGGGGGGCGGCCTCGTCGGCGCTGAGGAAGAGGAAGTTGTCCGGCTTGACGTCGCGGTAGACGATGTTCTGTGTTCGGTCTTGGTTTTGGGTTTGGATTTTGGTTTTTGGCGTTGGTTCCGCTTTCCATCTCTTCCGGCACGCCGTTTGTCCCCCCGCTCTTTCCCCCCCCCCCACCACCACCACACACCCCCACCCCCACCACGACCGCAATATCGCACCTTGGCGTGGCACTGCGCGATGAACCGCAGGATGGCGCGCACGATCCGCGCGATCGACGCCTCCGAGTGCGCGCGGCGCGCAACGCGCTCGAGCAGCGCGCCGCCCTCGCACAGCTCCATGACCAGGTGCACGGACGAGTCGTCCTCGAGGGCCTCGCGCAGGTGCACGGCGTTGAGGCTGGTGCCCAGCTGGCGCATGACCTCGATCTCGGCGCGCAGCTTGAGCAGGTAGCTGTTTTTTTTTTTTTTTTCCGGCGTCGTCGTCCCAACGGGGGGGGAGGAGAGAAGGCGCGTTTTTTTGTGAGCAGCGCGTTTATGGGGAGAGTTTCGTCTCGCGCGCGCGGGTCCGGGCTGAGGTGCTGCCTCTCTCTCGTGAGGAGAAATAAGGAGGAAAAACAAACCCCTCATCGCCCCTGCTCCTCCTTCTCTCAAGCCGGCGCCCCAAATAGAATCAAAACAAAACAAAAATACACAAAACGACTGCAGCTCCTACTCCTCACCGCGGCGTCGCCGGCCCGCGCTTGGGCGCCTTCGGGATGGTCTTGACCGCGTGCCGGTGCCCGCTGTCGACGCTGATGGCCTCGCGCACCACGCCGAACGAGCCGGCGCCGAGCACGCGCCCGAGGTAGTAGCGCCCTGTCAGGTCGCGGGCGTAGCCGAACACGTGCGCCAGGTCCTGCGGGGTGAGCTCGGTGCGCGGGGGCAGGCCGAGGACGCCCTCGTCGGCGGCGCTGGCGACGTAGTCGACCGAGCGGGGCGGGGTCTGGAGCGGGCGGCGGCCGCGGACGGCGCGGCGGGGGAGGGCGGCGGCGCCGGGCGCGCGCGGCTGCGACGAGGGCGCCGGCGACGGCGACAGCGCGCCGGCGCGGTTGGTGTTGACATTGGCCGCCGCCAGGCGCGTTGTGGTGGTCGTCAAGGTCCGCGAGGGGAGCGCCGGTGCCGACGCCTGCGCGGCGCGCCGGCCGGGCGGGCCGGCCGTCGTGCCTCGCAGCGCGCGCATCGCGATTTAGGGCGAGGGTTGACGGCGAGGACGAGGGTTTTGCTCCTGTTTTTTCGTTAGGATACGCCTATCCCACACAGGACCACACGTTTGGCAATGGGCGAGTGGGCCGCTCCGGGTGTTTCCGACCCGCGCGCGCCAACGCAGATATTTGGGGGGAGGGTGGGGAGGGCTGCGTGCGATGTGTGCCGATTGCCGATTGCCTTCTCCCTCCTCTGGGTTTGTGTGTGACGGGTAGGGTGGTGGTGAGGCTGTCAGTCGGCGCACGAATCAGGGCACGAAGAAGAGGCGTACGCGATACTGTGTGCGTGGGCTGAGAGTGTGTGAGGAAGAGAGTGGCAGGCGCGCTCACAATATAGAGCGGCACCAGGCGCGGCGAAAATCGGCGCCGGCGATTGCCCGACCCGAGAGCGGCATCGTCGACGATGAGTGGCCTCGTCGCCTTCGCCCCGTCAAAAAAAGAAAATCGTATCGCACTCGTAAAAGGGCAAACCGTATCTCAATCGCGAAACAGTGCCGAGCAACGAATTACACCATCCATCTCTCGAGCGTACCTACATCCCCGGATCGAGCCAACAGCGCACGCGCCCAGTTCCTATCGAAACGCACTTTCCTTGACGCACTTTCCCTTTTGCTCCTCTCCGTGTCTCTCTTCCCCGAAACATGCTCGCCCATCCCTGTTCCGCCGCCGCCATCGCACCCAACGCGGCAGCGGCGGTCGGACGATGCGCAACAACAACAACAACAAGAGCGCCGCCGCCGAGGCCGCGCGTCGCCGCCCGCGCCAAGGGCCGCGGCGGCACCCTGTCGCCCGCGCCGCCGCCGCCACTCGCCGGCGTCGCGCCGACCGCCGACCGCCCCGTGCTCGTCACCGTGCAGGCCGACGGCTCTGACAGCTGGCGCCTCGAGCAGGTCGGCGCCTGGCTCGCCGCGGGCGCGGTCGGCGTCGTGCCCACCGACTCGCTGCCCGCGGTCGTGTGCGACGCAGACCACCGCGCCGCCGCGCTGCGCCTGTTCGACGTCTGCGGCCTCGAGCCCCGCAAGCAGCTCTCGATCATCGTTTCTTCGCTGTCCGACGTGGCCGCCTTCACCACGGGCTTTCCCGCGGCCACGGTCCCGGGGCGGGGCGACCTGTTCAGCGCCGCGCGCCGCGTCTTGCCCGGGCCCTACACCTTTTTGCTGCCGGCGTCCAAGCGGCTTCCGGCGCAGGTGGTGGATCGCGCGAGGGGGACGGCCAAGCACCGGCGGACGGTGGGGGTGCGGCTGCCGGGAGACGCGGTGACGCGGGCGGTGGTGCAGGCCATGGCGGCGGCCAAGCGCGCGGGCGGCGGGGGCGAGGGGGAGGAGGGGACGGCGCTGCTGGCGCACTCCGTGCACGCCTCTTCGCGCGGCGGCGGCGGCGGCGCGGCGGGCGGGGGCAAGGGCGGCCGCGCGGGCGCCCGGCGGCGTGCGGCCGAGGTGGACGAGGCGCGGGACGCCGCGGAGGGGGAGGGCGGGGCGGCCGCGCTCCCCCTCGCCGCCGACGAGGCCGTGCCCGACGCGGGCGAGCTGGTCGAGGCGTACAGCGGCGGCGCGGCGGGGCCGCTCGACTTTGTCGTGGCGGTGGCGGGCGGCGGTTCCGGCGGCGGCGGGGGTTCCGGCGGCGGCGGCGGGCGGGCGCTCGCGGCGCCGTCGACGGTGGTCGACTGCACGGGGCCCGTGCCGGTGGTGATCCGGAGGGGGGCGGGGGACGCGTCGCTGTTTGAGGAGTAGTAGTGAGGAGGTCGGCGACGATTGAGGATGTGAACTTATTTTCTCTTCGCTTTTCGTTTCCGAGCGGCCGAGCCACCCGGAGAAAAAAAATGAGGGGACGGGCGGCGCCTGTGCGAATTCAAGCGGCCTCGATTCAAGACGACGCGCGGCCTTTTCAACTTTCCCCACCCACATTCTCGTGATAGCGCACACATACCTCTTCCCTCATACGTTGACCACGCACGCACCGTTCGAACACACACAGCGAGCGCTCCAGAGAGAGTTTCGGATTTCAAAACAATCATGGCCCGCCGATGATGAAGAAACGGGTCGCGGAAAGGGACACGTGCGGAATGAAGCGGGCCGGATCGTCGTCGGGCCCGCTGAGCCCCCAGCACACCAAGCGGCACCACCATGCCGCGGCTGCCGCCGACGACCCGCGGCGCGCGCTGACGCGGAGTGCCAGCGCCGACGTTGGGACCGGCGGCGGCGGCGGCGACAAGGCGGGCGCGACATCACAACAGCAGCAATCACAACCACCAGCCGCCCCGGTCGCCGCCCCTTTCCCCGCGGCAGCCACCGCCCGCCACGCCTGCTCCCGCGGCAAGCAGCCCCTCGGATCGCCGGCTCGCGCCTACCGCTCCACGCGCAAGCGGCCCGAGGCCTTTATGGCGCGCTCGCCGCCGCCGGCCGCAGGCCCGCCCCGCGCGCCGCCCGCCGCCGTCGCGCTGTCGGCGGGCGACGGGCCCAAGCGCGCGCGCCTGCTGGTGCTGCGCTCGCCCTCGGCGGCGGCCGCCGCCGCCGCCGCCGCCCCCGTGTTCGCGAGTCCTTTCGCGGGCGCGACGATCGCCCCTGCCGCCGCCGCCGCCGATGTCCCTGTCCGTGCAGGGTCGATCCCGGCAGCGGCGGCGGCGGCCGAGGAGACGGCGGCGGCCGGGGGCAGCGGCGGCGCCTCGCCCGCGCGGCGCGCCGGCGTAGGCGGCTCTGCGCCCCCCACGGCAGGCGCGGGGGGAGGCGGCGGGCCGGGGCAGTGGCACGACGCCGACGAGCGGCCGCAGCATCATCGCCAGGCATTTGCGGCCGACGACGGCGCCACGCCCGAGCGGCGGCCCATGTCGCGGCGCGAGGCGCTCGGCAAGACGCCGCTCCGGCGCGTTCCGGCGCCGCCGCCCGCGCCGCCGCCGCCCTGCTCGCCGCCGCCGCGGCCGTCCGGGCCGGGCTCGGGCTCCGCCGCCCCCGCCGACGACGCCGACGCGGACGCCGGCTCGCCCGTGCCCCTGGACGGCCTCCTGGGCGGCCTGCGCCTGGGCAGCCAGGGAGAGGGCCCGCCGCCGCCGCCGTCGCCGCCGCTGCCGCCGCCGCCGCCGTCGCCGCCGCTGCCGCCGCCGCCGCCACGACTGCTGCCGCTGCCGCCGGGAGACCCCCCTCCGCGCCCGGGACCCCCGACGCCGATCCTCGCGGCCGCCGCCGCAGGGGGCCCGCGCCCGCGCGCCGCCGCCGTGTCCTTCCTGACGGGCGAGTGGGCGCGCGTGCGGGCGGCGCGCGAGGTCGACATGGCGGCGGCGGTGCAGGGGCTGACGCTGCTGGAGGGGGCGCTGCGCGACGACGACGAGGCGTGAAAGCTATTTTTGGAGTGGATTATTTTTGGAGTTTTTGTTCTCTTCTGCTCGTCTCTTTTCGCAATAAGGCTCTGGCGCTTTCCCCAAAACGCGCAGAGAGACGGACACGCCTCGGAAGACCCGCACGCTCGTGAACTCGGGGTTCCCCTCTTGGACCCCCAAGTGTTCAAGGTTGTTCTTATGCGGGTTCTATCGCAATTTCGTAGTCGTGCTGCGTTTTTTGTGTTTTTTTTTCTGGCGGCCGGTCTCGTCGTCTTTCGTTTCTGTTGTGCGTCTGTCGTTGTGGTTGTCGTCGTCAGAGGTGCGCGCCCGCTCATCGCGGCATCATCAACGCCCCGGCCGAGATCATGACCGTCGCCGCCGACGCGCGCAGCTCCACCATCCCGCCGCCAAAGCCGCCGCCAGCAAAGCCGCCCCCGCCGCCGCCCCCGCCCGACCCCCGCTGCTCCGGCGCCGGCAGCGGCAGCGGCACCAGGAAGGCCGCGCACTTGTCCGCGCCCGCCGCCACGCCCTGCCGCACCTGGTACTCGAGCGCCAGGTCCGTGTCGATGCGCTCGACGTGGTCCGACAGCGCCGACTGCAGCGTCGCCAGCGTCACCGCCCCCGAGGTGACCCGCGCGAGCAGCTCGCGCCCGCCGCCGCTTCCGCCGCCGCCGATCCCGCCGCCGCCGCCGCCGCCGCCCCTCGCCAGCGCCTGCTCAACCACCCTCCGCCGCTTGGGCCCCGCCCGGTCCGCCGGCGCCTCCGCCATCGCCTGCAGCACCCCCCACAGCGCCCCGCACGCGTCCGGGATGTACTTGGTCAGGTTGCGCCGCCGCTGCGCCTGCTCGCGCGCCGCCATGCGCCGCGCGATCTTGGCGCGCAGCTGCGCGCCGCACGCTTGCAGCGCGCCGCGCACGGCCGAGACGATCTCCTCGGCGTCGTCGGCGACGTACTCCTTTCCCGCGCCCTTGAAGGGGATCTTGGTGCTGACGATGGAGACGAAGACGCCCACGCGGTCGGTTGTCTATTTGTGTGAGAGGTCGTTTGGGTTTTAGAGGGGAGGGGGGAGGGAACGGAGCATCGAGTTGGGTCGCGTTTGAGCGGCGCCGGACGGGGGAAGCGGGGAAGTAAAACGCGGAAACGGAAGACAAAAACGCCGCCGCCGCCACAGCGGCTCTCTCCCCTTGCCGCGCCCGTCCTATCAAACACAAACCCCAAAACCCACCTGGTTGATCTTGTACGACGCCCAGTTGACCCGCTTGGTCGCCGTGCGCGTGACCACGTCCGACCCCGCTTCAAAGAGGAGCGGGATGCGGTTGGCGAACCGGTGCACGTTGATGCCCGGGCGAATGTCCCGGCCGCCGACGCTCACGGCGGCCTCGACGACAAAGGCGTGGCCCTCGAACACGCGCGCCTCGGCCTGGTGCGTGGCGATGAGCTCCGGGTCGAGCTCCTTCATGACGCCGAGGCGCAGGTTGTACTCGCCCGCGGGGGACAGGTGCGCGCCGGAGGGGTCGCGGAAGCGGGCCTCGCGGAGCAGGTGGTGCAGGCGGGCGGCCTGGGCGGCCGTGGCGGCCTGCGGCGCGCCGTCCGCTTTGAGGCCGGCGCCTTTGAGCTCGCCGAGCAGGCGGAGCGCGAGCGCCCGGTCGACGGCGTCGAACTCGCGCGCGAGGAAGGCGGCCATGGTGGGCGCCTTGGTCTCGGCGAGCAGGCGCTTGACCTGCTCCAGGTCGACGGAGGAGGGGTGGTGGCGCGTGACGGCGGGCGGGGGGGGCATGGCGTCGGTGCGGCGCTTGAATAAGAGGCGGAGCGAGCCGGCGGGCGCCGGGGCGCCGGCCGAGCCCGCGGGCGGCGCGCCGGCGGCGGCGGCGGCCGAGGCCGCGCGCTCGGGCACAAACGTGAAGGCGAACTGGGCGTAGGGGGTGATGACGGCGATCTGGCGGAGGTACTTCAGGATGTAGGCGCGGTACTTGGTCCAGTTGCCCTCGATCGTCACGGACAGCTCGGCGCCGCGCCAGGGGCCTTTTGTTGATGCGGACGCTCCCGCCGCCGCCGCCGCCGATGCCGCCGCTGCTCCTCCCGCCGCCGCCGCCTGCGCCGCCGCCTGCGCCTGCGCCTGCGGGTCCTTGCTCACCCGGTGCACCGTCGGCTCGTTGCGGTGGATGTCGATGTCCAGCACATACCGCGACACGAACGCCGACCCCTCGGTCGCCGCGCGGATCTCGAACGGCAGGCCCGTCGTCATCTTTGACCAGATCAGCGCCATCTTGGCGCCGAGGCCGAATTTTCCGCGCGTCTGCCGGACGCCGTACTTTGTTCCGCTCAGCACGCGGCCGAGCATGTCCGGGATGTCGTCGTGGGGCATGCCGGCGCCGTTGTCGCGCACGGTGACGCGGTAGTACTGGGCGCCCGTGGCGCGCTGCGCGGCCTGGGCGTTCTGGGCGGCCTGCACGGCGGCAGAGGCGGCGGCGGCGGCGGCGGCGGCAGAGGCGGCGGCGGTGCCGCCGCCGCCCTGGGCGCGCGCGGCGGCCTTGGCGGCCTTGTCGCGCTCCTTGAGCTCGCGGGCCTCGCGTTTCTGTTTAGTGGTCGGATTTTGGCTTGTGTGTGTGTCGGAGAGAGGGTGTCAGAAAAGGGGGCGGCGCGGAGGGGCCGGCGTCGCGGCGGCGCGCAGAGCCGCGCTCCCCCTGCCCCCTCGTCCTCATCCCTCGTCCTCTCTCTCTTTCTCTCTCTCCCTCTCTCTCTGCTCACCTTGCGCGCGTCCTCGGTCTCGTGGTCCTGGTAGAGCGCCGCGTCGACGCGGTCGTGGTTGGCGATGCCGCGCATCTGGTTGAGGCGGCGGTGGGAGATCTCCTCGCTGCGCGTTTTTGTTTGTTTTGGGGGGGGTGGGTTGGTTTGCCGAGCGAGGGAAGCGCGCGTGACGACGGGGCGCCGGAGCGTCGGGCGCGTTTTCGCCCCACCAAAAAACAAAAATCAAAAGACGGGGAACGCACATCGTGATCTCGATGAGCGGCAGCGCGCTGACGGACTCGGCCGAGTCGAGCGAGTTCTCGACCAGCTCGCGCACGGTCGTGTACAGGCACTTGCCGGGCTGTTGGTTTTTTGGGGGGGGGGAGCCAAAGGGGGGAGCGGACGCTCAGTCGATCAGTTTTCGGCGGGGCACGCGGCGGCACGCTAAAGCCTCGCGCGGACTCACGTTGTCAAACCCGGCGATGTTCTTGTTCTCGGCGAAGAACTCGGCGGGGCTCTTCTGCTGCAGCGTGGCCGGCCCGCCCCCGACCGCGCCCTTGGGCCCCATTGTAAAGGAGAGAAGAGAGGGGCGCGCGCGTTTGGAACTTCTGGGTGTGTCTGTCGGCAGTCGAGAGGGAGCCCTTCCCTCCTCAATGCCCCCCTCCGCTCAAGAAGAATGGGAGCGCTGCCTGGTGCACATGCGACACCCACGGGCGAGCTGCACGGGACGGCAGACGGGAGATCAAAAGACGATTGCGTTTCAAAATCGTGCGTTTTTTACGGAAACGTGTACGCAGTCAAGCAAAGCGGGATGATGTCAGGCGGGTCAGGAGTCTAACGAGTCCGTCACTGGGGGTCGAGGCGGAGCGCTGTCGCCCCGGCGGCCCCTTTTGAGCCGATGCGCTGCCGCCGCCGCCGCCGCCATCCACCTCGCCCTCGCCCTCGCTCGCCGCAAACGCCGCGGCCGCCCGCCTCGCGCGCGCAGCGACGAGCCTGCCCCCCGCCAGCAGCGCCAGGGCAGCGACCGCCCCGACGGCGCCGCCCAGCAGCGGGAGGGCGTCCACGCGCACGCCGGTTAGGCCCGGCAGTAACGGCACCACCAAAGGAGCAGGGGAGGAGGAGAACGCCGCGGCCGCCGCCGCCGTCGCCCCTGCCCCGCCGTCGAAAAAAGGCGACGGAAACCGCAGCGCCGCCGCCACAAACGGCGCCAGCGCGGCCGCCTCGAACGCGCGGTGCCAGTGCCAGCGCTTGCGGCGGTTGAGCACCGTGGCGGCCAGAAACAGCGCAAACAGGCCGCCCGCGGTGCCCGGCCCGGACCCCAGCGCGGCGGCGGCGGTGGCCACCGCCGCCGCCGCCCGCCGCCCGCCGCCCGCCTGCGCCATCGCCGCGCCCGCGCCCGCGCTCGCCGCCAGCGCGCCGCCGAGGCCGCCCAGGACCCACAGCAGCCAGAGGCCGCGCCCGCCCTCGGCGCTGTGGACCTGCCGGCCGAACACGTAGCCGAAGAAGAGGTTGCGCGCGAGCAGCGCCCCGGTCGCGCACGCGAAGCTGTCGGTCCACGCGGCCCACCAGCGCGGGCCGGAGAGCGCAGACCAGGCGCAGGCCGAGGCGGCGGCGGCGGCGGCCGAGGACGAGGAAGACGACGACGAGAACGACGACGCCGCCGCCGTCGCCGTGTCCGCCGCGTTGAGCGACAAGGCGCGGCAGAGGCCCAGTCCCAGTGCCGCGTCGAGCGCCCACACGCCCAGGAGCGTCAGGAGCAGGCCGTGCGCCGCGGTGAAGGGCGGGGAGCCTGCCGCCTCTGCTGCCGTGGCGCCGCGGCCGAGCGCGAGCGAGGGCGAGGACGAGGGCGCGCCGCCGCCGCCGCTGCCACGGGGGGACCGCTCGCGCTGCCGCTCCTGCAGGAATTTGTCCGTCGCGCGCAGCAGCAGGCCCGCCAGCTCGCCCGCGCCCGCCGCGGCTGCTGCCGCCGCCGCCGCCGCGACGGTCGCGGACGAGTTGCTGCTCCCGTCGTTGCCGCTGTTGTCGGGTCGCCGGTTGCCGCCGCCGCTGCTCCTTGCCGCCGCGCGCGCCGCCGCCGTCGTCGGCCTCGTCGCCGTCGGGCCGAGGCGGCGGCGTTGGGCGGCGCGCGCGCAGCCGCACGGCGGGGCGCTGACTTTCACAGCAGAGGTCGGAGCTCGCGACATGGGTAGTATTCGCATCGAGAGGAGGAGCGCGGGCGGCCGTTGGGGGGGCCACCTCGCGGAGAGTTGCACTCGCGACCGAGCCTGCATTTTTTCTTTTGCGGTTTGTGCCTGTTTTTAGCAATGGGCGCGCGCTCAAACTGGCTAGCTATATAGTGGTCGACGTGAGAGGGAGTGCGCTGCGCGTTTGGTTTTGAGTGTGGACGGAAGCTGGAAGGACAAACACTCGAGATAAAGCAAAATTAAAAAAAAGTCGCCGCGCCGAACGCGTCGATGTCGACTAGCTTTTTTCGTCAAGGCCCGGCCGCTCGTCCTCACTACGCCGCAGCTGCCTCGCCCTCCTCGGCAGCCTCAGCCGGCGGCGCCGCGCCGGGCTCCGCCTCGACCGCGGTCGCCAGCTCGCTCACGCCCCGCACCCGCGTGCCGGCGGGCAAGCCGAGCGCCTCGAACCCCGCCGACGCCGCCGCCGCCCCCGTCGCCGGCCCGTCCTCGCCCGTCGCCGCCTCGGCCGCCGTCGGCGGGAAGCGGAACGAAGGGCCGAAGTTGACGCGCACGGTGGCGCCCTCTTGCTGCGCGGGCATGGTGTACAGCGAGACGGTCGGGTGGTAGGCCAGGCCCGCGCGCAGGCAGCCCTCGTAGCACCGGCCCTGCCACGCGCCGTTGACGCAAAAGGCGACGAACGAGCCCGGCATGGCCGGTGGGAGCGCCGCTGCCGCCGCCGCCGCCGCGCCCTCTGCGCCGCCGCCGCCGCCGCCGCCTACGCCGGCCTCGGCCGGCGTCGCCGCCGCCGCCGCCTCTTGCGCCCCGTTTGCGCCTCCTCCTCCTTCTCCGACGTGCTCGCCCTCAAGCGCTCCGGCAGGGGCAGGGGCAGGGGCAGGGGCGGGCGCGGGCGCGGGCGCGGACGAAGGGCCGTCCGGCACGTGCAGCAGCACCCCCACCACGTCCCCTTCCCCCCACCCGCCGCGGCCGTAGGGCCGCCGCCAGGCGGCGTGCACGCACTCGCCGCCGACGTCGCGGAAGCCAAAGCCGTGGGCATCGAAGCCGACGGGCGCGCCGATCTCGGCGGCGCGGGTGGACCAGCCCACGCGCGCGTGGCCGGTGGCGCCCAGGTGCAGCGCCTCGGCCTCCCAGAACCAGGTGCCGCCGCCATCGCCGCCGCCGCCATTGCCGCCGCCGCCGCCGCCGTTGCCGCCGCCGCCGCCGCCGCAGCCGTGGGTGGCGCGAACCGAGCGGTACCCCTTCCAGCCCGTGACGGACAGGCGCGCGGCGTCGAGCTGGAGCTGGGGCGCGCGGTCGGTGCGCGAGAGGAGCACGCGGGCGGGGCGGGCGGCTGCGCCGTTGGGGTCGTGGCGCGCGGGCGTCGGCGTCGGCGTCGGCGTCGGCGTCGGCGTCGGCGCGGCAGCGGCGGCAGCGCCGTTCGCCGTGGCGACCGCCGCCGCCGCGTCTCCCGCTGCGTCCGCCATCGTGGCGCTGTGTGGGTGCGCCAACGCTCCCCCACAGCCCGCCGACCTCTCAGCGCTTGCTCAGGGCCTTGCTCGCGCCCGCCAGCACGTAAGGGGCCGCGCGCACGACGAGGCACAGCGACGCAAAGACGAGCAGGTTGGTGCGGAGCTCCTTGGCGGCCTTCTGGGGGTTGGGCCGCACGCCAAACATGGCTTTCGGGGCGGGTCTGAAGGGCAAGACGCCTCTGTGTCCTGCTGGGGCTTGCTTTGGCTCGCAAAGATAGACGGAGAGAGGGGGCGTTCGAGTGTGCTGCTGTCTTTCGATCTGCGCGCGCGGGTGATTTGAAAAGCTGTGTGTGTGTGTGTGCTCCTTGACAAGTGTGGGCTTTGTTGATGCGACGGCGGTTGAGGTGCGGAGGTGAGACCGAGCGCTGGGACGCAACTCTCTTAGGAGTGTGTTTGCCGACGGCGCGCGGCTCCCGCTCCGATCGTCGGCCGTCCAATCGCCTCTTCGCAAACCGCCGCGCCCCTGGACTTTGCCTCGCCCGACTCGCTCGCCGCCCTCTTTGTCAACCCCCTGCCGCTGCTGCTTGCTGCTGCTTGGCTTCAAACGCCACGCAGCGACTCCGTCACCCCTTCTGCTGCTGCTGCTTGGCCTTGAACGCGTCGATCTTCGCCTGCGCCACCTTGAGCTTCTCCGCGCGCGCGCGGTCCGCCTCCTCCTTGGCCCTGGCCTTGGCCGCCAGCGCCGCCGCCTCGCGCTCGGCCAGGCTGCCGTCGCCGCCGCCGCCCCCCGCGCCCTCCTCGCCGCCGCCGCCATCGCCTTTCGCAGAAGCAGCAGCAGGAGGCCCGCTTCCCTCCTCGAAGCGCCGGGAGGCGTAGGCCACGTCCACCACGCGCGCCAGGGGGCCCGAGTCGGCCGACCGCACGCGCAGCGCCAGCCCCTCCAGCGGCAGCGTCGCCGCGCCACGGCCGCCGCCCGAGGTCCGGCAGCGCAGCAGCGCCAGGCCAAAATGGCCGCTGCCGAGCAGGTCGACGGTCGACGTGAGCACGCCGATAGGGCGGCGGCAGCGCGCGGCGGTCGCGGCGGCTGCGTCCGCGGTCGCCGCGAGCCGCGCGGCGGCGCCGGCATTGGCCGGCAGCGCCGACGCCGCCCCCGCCGCTGCCGCGCCCTCCTCCCCCTCGTCCCCCTGGGCCACGAGCCCCGCCGCCCGCGCCGCCCCCTCGTCCACCGCGTACAGCGCCTCGCCCGGCGACGCCGCCTCGGCCAGCTGCACCCCCCACAGCTGCCGCAGGGGGCCGGCCCCCGCCCCCCCCGCGCCCGCAATCTTCGAGAGCGCCTCCTGCCCCACGTAGCACCCTTTCGCGACGGACACGGCGCGGTAGAGGCCCGCCTCGAGCGGGTTGGTGTCGAGCGTGAGCTCGCTGCCGGCCTGGGGCACGCCCTGGGTGACGCGCGCGCGCTGCCAGTCGGCCTCGCCCATGGGGACGCACAGCGGCGCTTGTACGCCGCCCGCCGCCGCCGCCGCCGCGCCCCCACCCGCCGCCGCCCCCGCCGCCGCCGCCGCCGCCCGCGGCAGCGCCAGCGCCGCGTAAAGGTCGGCCGCGACCGCCTCATCCGCCAGAAGCGTGTACCCGGGCGACGCCAGGCCCGATCCGCACGCCACCAGGACCGGGGCGCCGCGGAAGTTGAGCGTCACGTGCGCGCCAAACGCGGCGGGGTGGTAAACTGTTGGCCGCCGCGGGGCGCCCGGCCTGACCTCCTCCTCTTCCTTCTCCTCGACGGCGACGGCGGCCGCGGCGTCCCCGGCCAGCTCGCGCAGGACGGCGGCCGCGCGCGGCCCCGCCAGCGAGAACACGCGGGTCGCGCCGGACACGTCGGCCACGTCGACGCGGTCGCCCTTGAACACGTACTTTTTGAGGCGGGCCAGCGCGGCGGCGCCGGCCTCCCCGCCCGACCCGAGCAGCAGGAAGGCCTCGTCTCCCGTGCGCAGGACCGTGAGCAGGTCGAGGCAGCGGGCCTGGGGCGTGACCACCGCCGCCTCGCACCCAAGACCCGGGACCGCGAGCAGGCGGCGCACGTCCGCCGTCGTCTGGCCGTGCAAAAACTCGAGCGCGCCCGCGCCGGCCACGCGCGCGCGCGAGCGGGCGTGTGAGCGGTCGGCGATCGCGCAGCCGGAGCCGAGGGCGGCGAGCACCTCGGGCGTGTTGTCAAACGTGATGGCGACGCGGCCCTCGTCGTCGAAGGCCGCGCCCAGGGCGGCCTGGTGCGAGACGACGTCCTCGGCGATGTCGGGGACCTCGAGGGCGGACAGGTCGATGCCGAGGAGGCGGCTGCTGGTGCTGGTGCTGCTGCTGCTGGTGTCGCTGTTGGTGCCGATAGCAGCGCGGGGGAAAAGGCGGCGGCCGATCGCGAGGGGAGCGGGCGCGGCCGAGGCGCGGCGGCGACCGCCCCCGCGGCCGACACACGGGGCGGCGAAGCAGCTCCGGCGCGGCTGCCGCCCTGCCGCCGAGGCGGCGGCGCCCGCGCCCGCGGAGGGTCGCAGGGACAGGCCGCGCATCGATGCGCTCGGGATTGGAGTTGGATGCGATTGGGATTGGAGGTGGAGGAGGGACGATGGGCGCGCGCGTAGGAGAGAGAGCTTTGGGCCGGAGAGGCGAGAGCGATGAATGAGTGTGGGGCCACACTGTGCGGCTCTCTCGCGCTTGGCTCCGGTTGGTCGCTCGATCACTGGATTGGGTTGTGTGCGTGCTCTCGACGGGCGGCTCGCGAGCGCGGCATTTGAGCAAAGAGCGACGGCGACGCGTGCCCGGGGGCCGAGCGGGACCGCCGTCGGTGTCGTGTCGGCGGCGGGGGAACGCCTGTGAAAAGCTCAAAGCGTGGGCGCCGTACCAGTTCACGCACGCCACTCTTTCATCATCTTCTAATCTTCATCATGACCATGACGGCGCGCACCATCACGCGCGCGCGGCCCTGAAACACAGAGATTCCTCAACCCCCCCGAAACCTCTCTCTCTTCACGCGCCACCGCCTCAGCCCAATCGATGGCCGTCTCGCCCACCGACGCATCACTCAGCACCGGGACCCTCCTCGCCGTCGGCGGCGCCCTCACCCTGGGCGTCGCAGCGGCAGCGGCGACGCTCTTTGGCAAAGCGGGCGCGCTCGGCGGCCTCGGCGTCGGCGTCGGCGGCGCGGCGCGCGACGACGGTGAGGACGGCGACGAGGGCGACAACGACCTCCGCCCGCGGGACGGCCGCACCCGGCGCCCCAAGAGCAGCCGCAGCTTCTCCCTTCTGCGACGCCGCGCGGGCAGCAGCAGCGGCCTCGCCATGATTGGGCTCGGCAAGCTCGCGCCCCCGGCGGCCGGACCCGGCGGCGGCGCGAGCGGCGGCGGCGGCGGCTCGCCCCCCACGATGCCCCTGCACCGCTCCGCCTCTGCGGCCGAGGCCGGCGTGCTCTGCCGGGCCGGCGACCCCCCGAACAACGACGACGACGAGGCCGCCCTCCGCGGCTACGTCCCCTGGGAGGACCTCGGCCGCGCTGACGGCGAGGAGGGCGGCGGCGAAGCCGGATCCTACTACGCGGCGACGGCCGTCGCCGTCGACTGCACGCACCCCTCGCTGCCGACGCTGACCCACCACCGCGCAAATCGCAACCCGCCGGGCCTGGCGCCGCTGGCCGACACCTCGACCGGCCTCGTGCTGTCCGCCCTGGGGCAGCTCTCGGGCTGGCGGTGCCCGCGCGCCGTGCGGGACGTCATGGCCCGGCCGTGCGCGACGTGCAACCACTTTGACGTGGACGGGCTGCTGGCGGTCTGGAGCTTCCTCGCCCAAAACCGCGCGCAGGCGCTGGCCGCGGAGCCCGCGCTCCGGCACGCCGCCCGGATCGGCGACCTGCGCGAGGCCTTCCTCTGCCCGGACCTCGTGTCCGCCCTGGGGGCCGAGGACCGCGTCACCTTCATCCGCGAGGCGTACACGGCGCTCAAGATCGCCACGTGGGTCCAGGCCACGGAAAAGAGGCTGTTCTCGGCGCCCTACGCCGCGCGCGACGCCGCTTTGAAATATCGGTGGTTTCTGCCGCGGCTGTCGCGCGTGCTGGCCGACCCCGAGGCGGTGTGGTCCGACTGGCAGCGGGACTACAGCGCCATCGTGAGCGGCTTTGAAATGTTGAGCGGGCCCGACGCGCTCGTCGAGCGGTGGTGGCCGCGGGGGGTGCCGCTGGACGCGCCGTCGGCGCCGCCCTTGGCCTTGTCTTCCTTCTTCGGGGGCGGCGGCGGCGGCGGCGCCAGCGGGCAGCAGCAGCCGGCGGCGGCGCAGCAGGGCCTGGGCGGCCTGGTGATGGGCGGCGTCAGCCTGGTGATGGGCGGCATCGGCAGCCTGCTGCAGCTGGGCGCCGGCAGCGACACCGACGAGGGCGAGGGCGGCAACGGAGGCAACGGCGGCAACGGCGGCGGCGAGGGCCAAGGCGGCGGCGCTGGCGGCAACCGCGGCGGCGGCGCCGGCGGCGGAGGCTACGGCGGCGCCTCTGAGCCCTCGGGCGCCGCCAACGCCTCCGGACCCGACGGCGGCGGCGGCCTCGGCGGCGTCCTGGGCGGCGTCCTGACGGGCATCGGCGGCGTCGGAGGAGGAGGAGGCGCGGCGGCGGGCGACCCCCCGCCCTTCCCCGGCGCCGCCCCCCCCGCCGGGGGCGACCGCCGCCGCTGCTGCCCTCTGGCGGTCGTGCGCGCGCCCGACCCGCCGCGCTACGTCTCCTTGTTTTCGCACACGTCCGGGTGCGACGCCGTGCTCGCGCTGTACGACGGCCGGCGCTACGAGCTCGAGGTCAAGTACACGACGTTCGTGCAGCTGGCGTCGCGGCCGGCCTGGCCGCGCCTGGACCTCAGGCCGCTGGCCGCCGCGCTGGACGACCTCGAGGCCAGGGCGGGCGGGCCTGCCGGCCTGGCGGCCTGCAACGGCCTCGAGCCGCTGCTGGTGGCGGCGGCCGGCGGCGGGGGGACGGTGCAGGTGGCGCCCCTGCGGTGGGTGGCCGACGCCGTGACCGACCCCGGGCCGCTGCTGCGGCTGGAGCGGGTGGTGGTCGTGGTGAGCGGGGGGGGCGCGGAAGGAGCAAGACGCGGCGACGCCGACGAGGACGGCGGCGGCAACGACGGCGACGGCGACGGCGACCCCGACCCCTCGTCCTGCGTGCGCGTGCTCAAGCTCCCGAAAGTCCAGCGCTACGGCGACCCCTGCGACCGCCCCATCTACGCCTCCACCCTCGCCCCGGCCAAGCTCCAGGCCGTGGTCTGCTCCTACTTCCAGGCCGCGCTGCTCGGCACGGGCGCCAGGCCGCGCGGCCCCGTGCGCGCCGTCCTGGCGACGACCGCAGGCGGCGGCGCCTCGGGCGACGGCGACGCGGGCTACGGCGGCGGCGCCTCGGGCGACAACACGGGCGGGGCCGGGTGGTCGTGGCAGGCGCTCGGCGCGCTGAACGACGACCTCAGGCGGCGCGTGGCGCCAGAGTGGCGGCGCGCGCTGCTTGAGCGCGACGCGCGCGGCGAGTTCGAGGGGCTGGCGGCGGGGCACCCGCAGCGGCACGACGGGCCAGGGGGGGCGGGGGGGTACGGGGGCGCGGCGGGGGCGGCGGCGGCGATGGGCGGGCCCGAGCTGGGTGGCTCGACCGGGTGGCATTACGACACGGAGCGGAGCGGCAGGCGGCGAAACTCTGCTGCGGCGGCGGCCGGGGGCGCGGCGGCGGCGGCGGCGGCGGCGGCGGCGGCCGCCGCCGCCTATGGCGGCGGCGGCGGCGACCGCCGCGCGACGCCGCCGCCGCCCCTGTCCGCGCCGACCACCCCGACCGCGGCGCAGATCCTCGCCGCGCAGGAGGAGCAGCACGCCATCCCGCTCCTGCCGCCGCCCGCGGCGTACGGCGACCCGGCGCCGCACCTGAGCGAGCCCTCGCCGCTGCTGCAGGCGGCGGCGGCGGCGCAGGCGGCGGCGGCGCAGGCGGCGGCGCAGGCGGCGGCGGCGCCAAGCGGCGGCGGCGGCGGCCTCCGGGCCGTCGACGAGACCGCTCCCCTGCGCGCCCTCGCCGCCGCCCTCCCCGCCCTCCAGCGCCGCAAGCCGTGGACGCTCCTCTACTCGACCGCCCGCGACGGCACCTCCCTGTCGACGCTGCTGCGCAAGGCCGCGGGGCACGGCCGCGCGCCGACGGTGCTGCTGGTCCGCGACGCTTCCGGCGGCGTCTTCGGCGCATACTGCACCGAGGCGTGGCGCCCGCAGCGCGGGTTCTTCGGCACGGGCGAGTCGTGGGTGTTCCGGCTGGCGCCCGGGCCGCCCACGCGCTACCCGTGGGTCGGGCCCGGGCACGGCGGCGGCGGCGGCGGCGCGCTGCCGGCGGCGTCGCCGCCCGCCTTGGCCGCTGCGCCGAACGACGGAGGCGGCGGCGGCGGCGACAAGAACAGCCACCACCGCCGCGCGGTCGCGCCCGCCCGCACCGATTTTTTCCAGTACGCCACCGCCGACGGCCTCGGGGTGGGCGGCGGCGGACACTTTGCCATCTTTTTGGACGAGGAGCTGCTGCGCGGCGGCAGCGCGCACTGCCTCACCTACGCGTCCCCCTGCTTGGCGGCCGGCGGCAAGGAGGAGTTTCTCGTGCGGGACGTCGAGCTGTGGTGGGTCGGGGGCGCGGCGGACGGCGGGGGGCGGATTGGGGCGGTGCAGGTGGCCATGGCGGGCGTCGGGGTGGGTGGGGGGATCGCGCCCGTGCGGTGGACGACGCACTAGCTGGCTGTTGGGTGGTGGTCGTTTTTTTTTGTTTTTCCTTTGGTCAGGCGTCGCCGCTCGTCCCCGTCGCCGCTCGCTCGCCCGCTCCGCTCGATTGTGGATTGGCCTGTCACCCTCAATCCCGCCGCCATCGCTCATCCTTCCGTCCAGGGAGCACTTGCGCCGCGAGATCTGCTGCGCATCTGCCAGTGGCCGGCCTGGCAGGGCGTTTGGGAGTGAGGGGGGCCCACGGATCCGTCACCAAAAATCCAACACCCCTCCTCCTCCTCTTCCCCCTCCTTCAATCGTCTGCCCCTCCGTCGCGTTAGATTTCAGCCCGCCTCCCATAAACAAAGAGTCAGACACACACCCGATCGCTGTGCCACCACAGCAAGCAAGAAAAGCCACAGACGCACACAATGGCGTCCCTTGCGATGAACAAGTCTGGCGTCGTGGTCCGCGCGTCGGCCACCTCGCGTCGCGCGGTGGTGGCCGTCAGGGCCGCCAAGGCCGACGTGCCCGAGATGGTGAGTCGTGCGGCTCTGTTACTGTCGCTGTGGCGGACGCGCGCCGCTGCCTCGCGTCTGTGTGGCGAGAGCAACGCGTCGACGAAGGAAGGAAGGACGCACCCAGAGGGCGAAGAGTTCTCTTCCGCCGCGCCCCGCCCGTTGCGACCGCCTGCGCTTCGCGCGACCCGCCAATCCGGCGCCCCCGGCCCGCCGCCAATCCCCATCTGGGACGCGGTGCTCGCATCTCCCTTGATTTTCGCGGGGAGGAGAGAGAGAACGGAGGACAACTCTTGTTTGTTCGACTTGGGGCCCTCTCTTCCCGATCGCCGCGCCTCGGCCCCGCCGGCGCGCGCCCGCGAATCTCGGGGTGCGGCGGGCAGGCTGCTAGCGCTCCGCGGCCGAGGGGTCGACCGCCTGGCCGCGCGCGCGCGCACATTGCGAGCACCAGCAGCGCAATCTTTTGTGGGGTGTTTTTTTCTCTCGCGGCAAGGGCCGCGACGGCGACGGCGACCGGGCGACCCCGCTTCTTGCTGCTACACTCTGGTGTCGCCATCTCTCGCGCCCGCCGCCCTCGGACACTCGCGCGCGCTCACCGCACACACGCCCCTACACCCTGTTCACACCACCACCGCACAACTGCAAAAACACCCCCCCCAAAACAACCCGCCACCACCACCAAAAAAACGACACGCAGTCGCGCCGCGCCGCGCTCGCCGGCGCCGCCGCGCTCGTCGCCGCCGTCGCCGCGCCCGCGCTGCCGGCCATGGCCGCCTACGGCGACGCCGCCAACGTCTTTGGCCGCGTGACCAACCAGTCGGGCTTTGTGCCCTACGCCGGCGAGGGCTTCGCCGTGCTGCTGCCCTCGCGGTGGAACCCGTCCAAGGAGAAGGACTTCGGCAAGGTCGCCGAGACGGTGCTCCGGTGAGTAGTGTCGCTCGGCGGTTTGCTTTTTGCCTTCGTTTCGCCCGTCCGTCGTGCTGCGGTGTTTCGCCGCGCGCTCGCGCCGCGCATCGTCTTCTCTCTCGCCCCGCTCGCAGCTCTTTCCCCCCTTCTTCCCATCAAACACCCGCGACACCCACTGAACTCCCCTTCCCCCCCCCCAAAAAAAACAACCCCAACCAACCAACCCTCCGACCCTCCGACCCAAAACGACACCCCCGCCGCCGCCCTCCGTCGCAGCTACGAGGACAACGGCGACGCCGTCAACAACCTCATGGTGCTCACGCAGCCCACGGGCGCCAAGACCATCGAGGACCTCGGCGCGCCCGAGAAGGTGCTCGAGTCGCTCGCCTTCCTGCTCGGCAAGCAGAACTTCGAGGGCAAGACCATCAGCGAGGGCGGCTTTGCGCCTGACCGCGTCAGCGCGGCCAGCCTGCTGGGCGTCAAGACGGTGCAGGACAAGAAGGGCAAGTCGTACTACCGGTGAGTTCTTGCGTTGGTCTTGTTGGATTGTATCTTTCGTTGGCCGCGGGCGTTTCCGCGTGCGTGTGTCCGCCTCGCGCGTTGTTGCCGCTCCTGCCTCTCGCCTCGGCGCCGCGTTTGATCGCGTCTGCCAAACGAGCACGACGCGTCCCCTCCGCCCGCCCTCCCGCCGTTCCTTTGCACCGGTGCGCTCACCCCACGACACCCAACGACTCACGCTTACACAACGCCACACAAAACAACCCCAATGCGCACCCAAAAAAAACAAAAAAACGCCACCGTACCGTTAGCTACGAGATCCTCACGCGCACGGCCGACGGCGACGAGGGCGGCCGCCACCAGATCATCTCGGCGGGCGTGGCCGGCGGCAAGCTCTGGATCCTCAAGGTGCAGGTGGGCGACAAGCGGTGGTTCAAGGGCACGGACAAGGACGCGATGGGCGCGGCCGACTCGTTCACGCTGGCGTGAGCCGATTTGACGATCGCGGGAGGCGGCGGCGCTCCCGACGGGGCCTGTGTTTCCGCGGGAGGGGAGGGGCGCCCCCGACGGGGCCTGTGTTGCGGCCTCCCCCCGGGAGGGGGGAGAGAGTGGTTTGTTGAGGTCGGGTCGCAGGCGGGGGGGGGAGGGAATGGGAGACGAGGCGGCGCGGCGTCCTCCCGCCTTCCCGCCGCTCTCTCTTCTCGCTTCCTCTGGAGGCCGGAGGGGGGGGCGGCGGCGGGCGGAGGGCTGGCCACGCTCCCCCCTCCCGCCGCTGCGCGCCCTTAAATTTTTTTGGTCACCCCCTCTCGGCGCATTTGTTTTCTTGCTTTCCCCGCTAAGGTGAATATCTTGTGTCTGTTAACAGTGTCTGCTCTCTTAGTGCCTCTGAAGCATCGCACCGCCCGGCCACCGGCCACCGCCCGCGCCGTCTCTCGCGCGTGCGCTCCGCCGTCGGCGCCCGCCGCCCGCTTGTGTATATTTGCGTTATGTTAGCCGCACTGTCTCGCGCGAGCGTGCACCGCCGTGCCTGCCGCCCCGCGGGCCCACCAACGCCTCCATACCCATATAAATCACGCAGCAGGGGCGCCCCGCCGTCGTCGTCGTTGTCGTTGTCTTCGTCGTCGTCGTGGCCGGCGTCGTCTTCATCGCGGGTGATATAGCCGGTCACTTGGAGCACGAGGTCTTGCGGGCGGGGGAAGTGTGTCTCGCACATACGCCAGCAGCGTTGAGGGAGGTCTTCCTTGCGAAAAATTGCCGACAGCGCGTCGCCCGTGCGCAAAACAAGATCTAGGCGCGCCAGGGGCTGGCCGTGAGTGTCAAGCCACGCCACGACCGTGTTCTTTTTTTTATGCCCGTCGGCCCCGAACCATGACCCCCCCCCCC
>Ga0105054_10000815_pt1 | contig 50779 bp, 42 predicted proteins | sample BON02_FD_78091 | JGI IMG/M metagenome (GOLD analysis project Ga0105054, IMG submission 78091) | Freshwater microbial communities from Lake Bonney liftoff mats and glacier meltwater in Antarctica - BON-02 (megahit assembly) | ecosystem: Environmental > Aquatic > Freshwater > Ice > Glacier...
ATCATCGGCATCAAGGACATGGCGGGGCTGGCCAAACCCGACGCCATTCGCCTGCTGGTCGAGGCGGTCAAACGCGAGACCGGCCTGCCGGTGCACTTTCACACCCATGACACCAGCGGCATCGCGGCAGCCAGCGTGCTGGCCGCGGTCGATGCCGGCGTCGATGCGGTCGATGCCGCGATCGATTCCTGGTCGGGCATGACCAGCCAGCCCAACCTTGGTTCCATCGCCGCGGCACTGGCCCATTCGCCGCGCGCCACGGGGCTGGACGCTGCGACCCTGCGCGCATTCTCGGACTATTGGGAAGCGGTCCGCGGCACCTATGGCGCCTTCGAGAGCGACCTGCGTTTCGGCGCCTCGGAGGTCTATCTCCACGAGATGCCCGGCGGCCAGTTCACCAACCTGAAGGAACAGGCCCGGGCCATGGGCCTGGCCGAACGCTGGCACGAGGTTGCGCGCGCCTATGCCGACGTGAACCAGATGTTCGGCGACATCGTCAAGGTGACGCCGACCAGCAAGGTCGTGGGCGACATGGCGCTTTCCATGGTCGCGGCCGGCCTGACCCGCGCCGACGTCGAGGACCCGGCGCGCGATGTCTCCTTCCCCGACAGCGTCGTCGGCCTGATGCGCGGCGATCTCGGCCAGCCGCCCGACGGTTTTCCCGCGGCGATCCAGAAGAAGGTGCTCAAGGGCCAGACACCGATCACCGACCGCCCGGGCGCCCATCTCGCCCCGGCCGATCTCGGTGCTGCCCGCACCGAAGCCGAAGGCAAGATCGGCCGCCAGGTGAGCGAGGAGGAACTCAGTTCCTTCCTGATGTACCCGAAGGTCTTCACCGACTACGCCCGCCATCTGCGCGAGAACGGGCCGGTCCATGTCCTGCCGACGCCGGTCTTTTTCTACGGCATGGCCGCGGGGCAGGAGATCGCCGTCGACCTGGAAGCGGGCAAGACGCTGGTGATCCGCTGCCAGGCGATCGGCGAACCCGACGAGGAAGGCAACGTGAAGGTCTTCTTCGAACTCAACGGCCAGCCGCGCATCGCCCGCATCGCCCACAAGGAGTCCGCCGCCGCCGCGCCGCGCCACCCGCGCGCCGAGGAAGGCAACCCCGACCACGTCCCGGCCCCCATGCCCGGCATGATCGCCTCCGTGGCGGTCAGCGAAGGCCAGAAGGTCGAACCCGGCGACCTGCTGCTGACGATCGAAGCGATGAAGATGGAAACCGCCCTGCATGCCCAGAGGAGCGGGGTGATTGCCAAGATCGCCGCTCCGGCAGGGACGCAGGTGGATGCCAAGGACCTGCTGGTGGCCTACGCGCCGTAGCAGACCCCAAACAACTAACCGTCATCCCCGACAAGGCGCAACGCGCCGCAGATCGGGGATCCATGCTGTGACCGGACGTCGAGCGCCACAGTGCGAACGCCTGCGAGCCGCGACGTCACAGCATGGATCCCCGATCTGCGCGCCTGACGGCGCTTGTCGGGGATGACGATGGAGGGGTGATAGGGCGCGGCGGGAGAACACCGCCGGGAAGATCAGCATGATCGCTGCACTCCGCCCGAGGATGACAGCGCGTCTCCAGCGCCGTGTCCGCTACTGCGCCGCGTCCGCCACGGGGTCGGCGGCTTCGATCAGGGCGATCAGCTTCTTGCGGATGTCGGCGAGTTTGCCGTCATGGGTCACCTTCAGACCGAAGGCATCGCGCACGTAGAAGGCATCGACCGCGCGTTCGCCGTAGGTCGCCACGCGGGCGGTGACGATGGAGAGGCCGAGATCGGTCAGCGCCTGGGCGAGGTCGTAGAGCAGGCCGAGGCGGTCGCGGGCGGTGATCTCGATGACGGTGTGTTTGGTCGAGGCCTTGTTGTCGATCAGCACACGCGGGGCGACCGGCAAGGCAAGACCCGAAGCCCAGCTATGGCGACGGCGGGCGACTTCGTCGGGCAGGTCGAGGCCGCCGTTGAGCGTCTCCTCGATGGTCTCGACCAGCCGGATCAGGCGTCCCTCGTCGGCAAAGGCGCGGGAACTTTCGTCCTGCACCCAGAAGGTGTCGAGCGCCATGCCGTCGAGCGTGGTGAAGATGCGGGCATCGACGATGGATGCCCCGGCCACGGCGATGGCGCCGGCGATGCGCGCGAAGATGCCGCGCTCGTCGGGGGCAAACACCGTGACCTCGGTGACCGCACGGAAGGTATCGACGCGGGTCTCCACGGCGAGCGGGGGATCGTCGCCTGCGCGCGCCTCGGCGCGGCGGATCAGTTCGGCGTGGCGCAGGTGTGCGGGGGCCTCGAAGGCCAGCCAGTAGGGCGCGACCAGACGGCCGATGTGCACGTCGATGGCGCGGCTGTCCCAGTTGCCAAGCTGGTCGCGCAGCTCGCTGGTGATGGCATCGACCCGCGCGCGTTTGCCGATCGCCTCGCCATGACCGCCCGAAATCTTCTCCTCGGCGCGGAAATAGAGTTCGCGCAGGAGCTGGCCCTTCCAGCCGTTCCACACCTTGGGGCCGACGGCGCGGATGTCGGCGACGGTGAGCACCAGGAGCAGGCGCAGGCGCTCCATCGACTGCACTTCCTTGTTGAAGTCCTCGACCGTCTTGGGGTCGGCGACATCGCGGCGGAACGCGGTGTTCGACATCATCAGATGCCAGCGCACCAGCCAGGCGACGGTGTCGGTCTCCTCCTCGGAGAATCCCAGGCGCGGGCAGAGCTGATGGGCGACCTCGGCGCCGAGCACGGAATGGTCGCCGCCGCGGCCCTTGGCGATGTCGTGGAGCAGCACGGCGACATAAAGCACGCGGCGCTGGATGATCTTGGGAAAGATCTCGGTGGCCAGTGGCAGTTCGTCGCCGACCTCGCCACGCTCGATCGCGGCCAGCACGCCGATCGCCCGGATCGAGTGCTCGTCGACCGTATAGACATGGTACATGTCGTGCTGCATCTGGGCGACGACACGGCCGAAGTCGGGCAGGAACCGGCCCATGACGCCGGCCTCGTTCATGCCGCGCAGCGCCGCCTCCGGATCGTTCTTTCCCGTCATGATCTCCACGAACAGGCGGTTGGCTTCGGCATCCTCACGCAGGGCGTTGTCGACGCGGGCCAGGCTCTGGGTGATCAGCCACAGGGCGCGGGGATGGATTTCCATTTCGCGCCGCTGGGCGACGTGGAAGATGCGCAGAAGGTCGACGGGCTGCTTGGCGAAGTGCCGCCGATCGGGCACGGCCAGGCGTCCGCCATCGACCGCGAAACCTTCGATCTCGATCTTCTCGAGGCCGTAGCGGGCACGGCTGCGCGGCGCCGCCTGGGCGTCCTCGATGGCGGCGGCAAAGATGCGCGTGAGGTCCCCGACCTCCTTGGCGACGATGAAGTAGCGCTTCATGAATCGCTCGACCGCGCGCTGGCCCCTGGTGCCCGAGAACCCCATGCGGCGGGCGATCTCGGTCTGGCTGTCGAAGGTCAGGCGATCCTCCTCGCGCCCCGAGATGGTGTGCAGGTGGCAGCGCACGCGGGTCAGGAAATCCCGGGCGCGGGCGAACCGCGTCAACTCGGCCCGGGTCAGCACCCCGGCTTCGGCCAGGTCCTCGACCCGCTTGACCCGATAAAGGTACTTGGCGATCCAGAACAGGGTGTGGAGATCGCGCAGGCCGCCCTTGCCGTCCTTGACGTTGGGTTCGAGCACATAACGGCTGTCGCCCATGCGGGCGTGGCGGGCATCGCGCTCCTCCAGCTTGGCGCGCACGAACTCGGGCCCGTTGCCGGTCACCACGTAACGCTGGAAGCGGCGGTCCAGGCTGGTCATCAGGGCGCGGTCGCCCCACAGGAAGCGGGCCTCCAGCAGGGCTGTGCGGATCGTCATGTCGCCCTGGGCACGGCGCACGCAATCATCGACCGTGCGCACCGCGTGACCGACCGTGAGCTTGAGATCCCAGAGGATGTAGAGCGCGGTCTCGACGACCTGCTCGATCCAGGGGGTGGCCTTGTAGGGCAGCAGCACGAGCAGATCGATGTCGGAATGGGGCGCCAGTTCACCACGGCCGTAGCCGCCCACGGCGACCAGGGCAATGCGTTCGCCCTTCAGCCGGTTGGCGTTGGGCACCATGCGCCCGGTGACATGGCGCATCATGGCGCGGATCACCTCATCGACCGCCATCGACATGCCCGCGACCAGTTCGCGCCCGGGGGCGCCGTCGTCGAGGCGGCGGCCGACCTCCTCGCGGGCATGGTCGAGCGCCTCGCGCAGGATCGCCAGCGCGCCGGCGCGGTCGCCGTCGGCCAGCGCGGCAAGACCGGCATCGAGCTTGCGCCGGCTGACGATGGCGCTGGCGCGCGGGATGAGCGGTCGGCGGGACATCAGGCCTGGTTCTCCAGGAGATCCTTCAGCTTATACAGGAAGTCGAGCGCCTCGCGCGGCGTCATCTGGTCGGGGTGGGCCCGGCCCAATGCTTCTTCCAATGCCGAGGGGCCCGCCGGCGCTGCAGCGGCGGGCGCCGGGCGGGCTGCCTGGAACAGCGGCAGGTCGTCGGCCAGGCGGACCAGGGCGCTGCCCTGTTCACCGGCCTCGATGGTCTTCAACACCTCCTCGGCGCGCGCGATGACCGCGGCGGGCAGGCCGGCAAGCTGGGCGACATGGATGCCGTAGCTGCGGTCGGCGGCACCCTTGCCGACCTCGTAGAGGAAGCGGATCTCGTTCTGCCATTCCTTGACCCGCATGGTATGGGGCACCAGCGCGTCGAGCCTGGCGGCCAGCGCGGTGAGCTCGTGATAATGGGTGGCAAAAAGCGCCCGGCAGCCGTTCGATTCATGCAGGTGCTCCAGCACCGACCAGGCGATGGACAGGCCGTCGAAGGTCGCCGTGCCGCGTCCGATCTCATCCAGGATCACCAGCGCGCGCGGGCCCGACTGGTTGAGGATGGCGGCGGTCTCGACCATCTCGACCATGAAGGTCGAACGGCCGCGCGCCAGATCGTCGGCCGCGCCGACCCGGCTGAACAGGCGGTCGACGACACCGATGTGCGCAGCCTTCGCGGGCACGAAGCTGCCCGCCTGGGCCATCACCGCGATCAGGGCGTTCTGGCGCAGGAAGGTCGACTTGCCCGCCATGTTGGGGCCGGTGAGCAGCCACAGCCGCTGTTGCGGCGAGAGATCGCAATCGTTGGCGACGAAACTCTGGCCCGAGGCCGGATCGGCCATGGCCTCGACCACGGGATGACGCCCGCCGGTGATGGCAAAGGCCGGCGAGTCGTCGACCTGGGGGCGGCAGTAGCCGCGCTCGACCGCGATATGGGCAAGAGCACCGGCGACATCGATCAGAGCAAGGCCGCGCGCCAGGCGGGCGATCGCTTCGGCCTGGGCGATGACGGCGGCGACCAGCTTCTCGAAGATCTCCAGCTCCAGGCCCACGGCACGGTCGGCGGCACGGCCGATCTTGGCCTCCAGTTCGCCCAGTTCCACGGTCGTGAAACGCATAGCGTTGGCCATGGTCTGGCGATGGATGAACACCGCCTTTTCCAGCTTTTCGGCGTGCTGCTGGGCGATCTCGACGTAGTAACCCAGCATGTTGTTGTGGCGCAGCTTGAGCGTGTTGACCCCGGTTTCCTGCTGGTAGCGGGTCTGCAGCGCGGCGATGTGACGGCGGCTGTCGTCGCGCAGGACCTTGGCCTCGTCGAGATCGGCCAGATGGCCGGGGCGCACGAAACCGCCATCACGGGCCAGCAGGGGCGGCTCATCGACCAGCGCATCCTGCAGCGCGGCGATCAGGTCGGCGGGGCCGTCGAGCGCCTTGCGCGCGCTGGCAAGGTCACGAGGCAGCGGACCGGCGCCGTCGAGCCGTGCGGCAATGCCGGCACCGGCGGCCATGCCGGCGCGGATGGCGGCCAGGTCACGCGGTCCGCCGCGTCCCAGAGAGAGACGGCCGAGCGCGCGTTCCAGATCGGGCGCCTCACCCAGCAGGGTCCGCAGGTCCCGGCGCAGGTCGCCATCGCCGACGAAGGTTTCCACCGCATCGAGCCGGCGCGCGATCATCGCGGGGTCGGTCAGCGGCGCCGAGAGATGCTGGGCGAGCAGGCGCGCACCCGCACCGGTCACCGTGCGGTCCATGACACCGAGCAGGCTGGTCTTGCGCCCGCCGTCGAGCGCCTGGATGAGTTCCAGATTGCGCCGCGTCGCCGCATCGATTGCCATCAGCGCGCCCGGCGCGACGCGGCGGGGCGGGGCCAGGCGCGGCACACGGCCCTTCTGGGTCAGCTCGACGTAACCGACCAGCCCGCCCATGGCGGCCAGTTCGGCGCGGCTGAAACTGCCGAAGCCATCGAGCGCCTCGACGCGATAGACCTCCTTGAGGCGACGTTCGGCGCTGCGGCTGTCGAAACGGCTGGCCGGTTCGGGCGTCAAGCGGCGCTCCCAGGGCGCCAGCGCATCGGCAAGGGCTGCTTCGCCCAGCATGCCTTCCGGCAGCACCAGTTCGGCCGGCTGCACCCGGTCGAGCGCGGCGCCGACACCGGCGAGCGAAAGCGCCTCGACGGCAAAGGCCCCGGTCGACATCTCGATCCAGGCGAGCGCCAGATCGTCCTGGGCGCGCGCCAGGCAGGCCAGATGGTTGGACGCACGGGCGTCGAGCAGGGTGTCCTCGGTCAGCGTGCCCGGCGTGACGATCCGCACGACATCGCGTTTGACGACCGATTTGGCGCCGCGCTTGCGCGCTTCCGCCGGGTCCTCGACCTGTTCGCAGATCGCCACCTTGAAGCCCTGGCGGATCAGGCGTTCCAGATAGGTTTCGGCGGCATGGACCGGGACGCCGCACATGGCGACGTCCTCGCCCAGATGTTTGCCCCGCTTGGTCAGTGCGATGTCGAGCGCGCCCGCGGCCTGGCGGGCGTCGTCGAAGAACATCTCGTAGAAATCGCCCATGCGGAAGAACAGCAACACGCCGGGATTGGCCCGCTTGATCGTCCAGTACTGCGCCATCATCGGCGACATCTGGGCCGACGCTTCAGGGGCCGCGGACTCCTGTGCGGAGGCGGCCTCGTGCCGGCTCTGATCCGGCCGGTTCTGTTCTGGGGCGTCTTCGGTCACGGCAAGGGCTGTCGGTTGCGTCGGGCGCAACCTAGCACATTCGTTCCGCCGCAGGCGCAGCCAGGCTCAGGCGACGGCCTGCGAGAATGCCGCGATGGTGCGGTCGATACCTTCGGCGTCGACGTCCTTGTGGACGACCAGCCGGATGGTGCGCCCGGACCGGCCCAGCACGATGCCCGCGCCCGCAACCCGCTCCAGCACGGCCTTCCAGCCTTCCCGCGGCAGGGAAGCAAACACCATATTGGTCTGGCAGGCCTCCAGATCGACGGCAAAACCGGGCAGGGCGGCCAGCCCTTCCGCCAGACGGCGGGCCTTGGCGTGATCTTCTGAGAGCCGCTCGACATTGTGGTGCAGGGCATAAAGCCCGGCGGCGGCCAGGATGCCGGCCTGGCGCATGGCCCCGCCCAGCAGCTTCCGCTGGCGCCGGGCGCGCGCGATCACGCCGGCCGGACCTGCCAGCACGGTGCCGCAGGGCGCGCCCAGGCCCTTGGAGAGGCAGAGAGAGACCGTATCGGCAGTGGCGGCAAGGGCGCTGGCCGGCACCGAAAGCGCCGTCGCCGCGTTCATCAGGCGGGCCCCGTCCAGATGCACCGAAAGGCCACGGGCACGCGCGACATCGGCGGCAGCCTGCAGGCGCGCGGCGGTCTGCACCCGCCCGCCCATGGTGTTTTCCAGGCAGAGCAACCGGCTGATGGGATAGTGGGGATCGTCGGGCTTGATTGCCGCGTCGATGTCGTCGGGATCGAGACCGCCATCGGCGCCGACCGGCAGGGCGCAGGCGACGATGCCGCCCAGCGCCGAGCTGCCGCCGGCCTCGGCGGCCAGCACGTGATAACCGGTGCCGGCGATGATCTCCTCACCGCGCTGGCAGTGGGCGAGCATGGCCGCCAGATTGCTCTGGGTCCCCGAGGTGCAGAACAGCGCCGCCTCCTTGCCCAGCAGGCCGGCGGCATGGGCCTCCAGGGCGTTGACACTGGGGTCGTCGCCATAGACGTCGTCGCCGACCTCGGCCTCGGCCATCGCCCGGCGCATCGCGGCATCGGGCCGCGTCACCGTGTCGCTGCGCAGGTCGACCGCGTCGGGAGCATTGCTCTGGCCGCTCTGGGCGGCACCGGGGTAGGCGGCAAGTTCGTTCATCGTCGCGGACCTTTGCTGCACGTTCAGGCAACCAGCGCGGCGACGATGTGCACGCGCACCGCGTCACCGCCATTCAACGCAGAGTGATAGCCGCGCGTGTCGGTGAAGTACACCGAGCCGTCGGCCGGCAGGTGCGTGACATGGTGATTGACGATGAACAGGGAACCCGGATTGGTGATGACCGGGATGTGCAGGCGCGGTTCGGGATCGCGGTGCCAGGAATTGCAGGTGTAGATGTCCTTGGCCAGCACACGCATGCGCCCGATCGTGAAACGTGCGCTGAGCGCGCGGTGAACCTCGGCGAAATAGGTATCGGCAAAGGCCGGATCGAGCTCGCTGAACGCGGCCTCGTCGACCAGATCCTCCCGGGCTTCCTCGCGGTAGCTGTCGTCGGGCCGCAGCCAGTAGCGCCCCGAAAGGTCGTTCGCGCTGACCGTGTCGTCGCCCGGCCGGCGCGTCAGCGGCAGCGAGCGGAAGCTTTCGCCGTGCCAGTCGCGCACGGCAAGGGCGTCGGTCAGGGCCTGACGCAGCCGGGCAATGTCGAAATGCAGCGCAAGGCGGGCGATGCCCGGCCCGGGCACGAACCCCGCGACCGAGGTCGTGTCGGGGCTGTGCTGCAGCCAGCCGCGCACGGCGGCGACATCGGGATCGACGGTCTGGGCGTGGGTCACGGGCGTTGTCCGGCTGGTTGCGACAGGGCAAGCGTGGCCGCGGCACGTTCCGTCCTCAAGCGAGGAATTCTGCTGAGATGATCGCTTTTTCGCATGAACTGGGCGATCGCGATTGGCAAATCTGGCGATATGAGGTTCTTCTTGATGCCTTGACCCGATCACCGGAAGCCTCATGCGCCGCACCCTGCCATCCACCGTCGCCCTGATGTGTTTCGAAACGGCCGCGCGGCTGGAGAGCTTCACGCGCGCGGCCGCAGCGCTCAACCTGACGCAGAGCGCGGTGAGCCGGCAGATCCGGCTGCTTGAGGCTCTGGTCGAGCAGCCCCTGTTCGACAGGGTGCGCCAGCGCGTGTTTCTGACCGACGCGGGCCGGCGTTACCTGGGCGAGGTGCAGCCCGGCCTGGAGGCCCTGGAGGCCGCCACCCTGCGGCTGCGCGGTTTCCGGGCGCTGGCGGGCGCGCTCAACATCGGCACCTATCCCACCCTGGGGTCGCGCTGGCTGCTGCGCCATCTGCTGGCCTTTGCCGCAGCGATGCCGGAGATCCGCACCAACACCATCACCTATCTCGACAACAGCGGCTTCGACAGCGAGGTCATCGACATCGGCATCGTGCAGGGTGATGCCCCCTGGCCCGGCCTGCGGGCCGATCCGCTGATGCCCGAGGACCTGGCGGTGGTCGCGGCACCCGTCCTGGTGCCCCGGCCTTTCGAGGATGCCCGCGACCTGCTCGCCCTGCGCCCGCTCCAGCACGTCACACGGCCGCACTCCTGGGCGATCTGGTTCGCCGATCAGGGTGCGGCCCATGAAGAACATTCGGGCGGTCTGGTCTTTCCCCAGTTCGAGATGGTGATCGAGGCGGTGCTTGCCGGGCACGGCGTTGCCGTGATGCCGCTCGTGCTGGTGCGCGAGGAACTGGCCAGCGGCCGCCTGGTGCTTGCCCACCGCCATGTCGCGCGCACCGCCAGCGCCTATTATCTGGTGACGCCGGAGGCCAAGACCATGCTGCCGCGCATCGAGAGCTTCCGCTCCTGGTTGCTCGAAGCCACGGCAGGCGAACGCAGCACGCCAGCTTGACCGGGAGCAGGCACGGCGCTCTCAGGCCCGTGCTGCACGGTGTTCGTCGCGCGCGGCCTGCCAGACCTCGCGCGCGGCATCGGCGTTCACGGCGGCGATGCCCAGCCCGACGATCAGATCCGGCCAGGCCGAACGCCAGACCAGTGCGGTGAGCCCGGCCGAGGCGATGATCGCCAGATTGGCCGCCGCATCGTTGCGCGCCGAGAGGAAGGCGGCCCGGCTGAGGCTGCCGCCGTGGCGGCGCCAGCGCGCCAGCAGGAAGGCACAGAAGAGGTTGACGATCAGTGCCCCGCCACCGGCCAGCGAGAGCGGCAAGGGATCGGGCGGCAGCGGCGTCTGGAACTTGTCCCAGGCCATCCAGAGCGTCGCCAGCCCCGGCACCAGCAGGATGGCGGCCAGCGCCATGCCGACCCGGGCGCGCCAGGCCATGCTCCAGGCCAGGGCGACGGCAATCAGGAAGTTGACGCTGGCGTCCTCGAGGAAATCGACACTGTCGGCAAAAAGCGAAACCGAACCGATCGACAGGGCGACCGTGAACTCGACCCCGAAGTAGGCAAGATTGAGCAGCGCCACGACGATCACGACCCGGCGCAGGCCACCATCCGTCAGACGCTGTGTCATCGCTGTCGTCCATTGCCGCGGTCACGGCCAGCCTAGAGCGGATCACGATCACTCGGAACCATTTCATGGTTTCGTGTGATCGTGTGAATCCGCTCTACTTCAACGAGATAGAGCAAATTCACACCTTCAGGCGCAATCGCGAAGCGATTCTGCCTGAAGGTGATTTGCTCTAGGCCGTTGGCGCAGGCCGCGACAGAGTCCGCGCCGTGACACTGCAACTTCGCTTTGACGGCGCGCGCGCGCCAGATAGGCTGGGGACCGGACACACCACGGACAGACATCCGATGACGGAGCAGATGAAGGTCAGCGACGCCGAAGCCCTGCGCTTCCACGCTGAAGGCCGGCCCGGCAAGCTGGCGATCGCGGCGACCAAGCCGCTCGACACCGCGCGCGATCTATCGCTCGCCTATTCGCCGGGCGTGGCCGCGCCCTGCCTGGAGATCTTCCGCAACCCGGCGGCGGTGTTCGACTACACCTCCAAGGGCAATCTGGTGGCGATCGTCTCCAACGGCACCGCGGTTCTGGGCCTGGGCAACCTCGGCGCCCTGGGCGCCAAGCCGGTGATGGAGGGCAAGGCGGTCCTCTTCAAGCGTTTCGCCGATGTCGACGGCATCGACATCGAGATCGACAGCGAGGATGTCGACGACATCGTCAACACGGTGCGCCTGATCAGCCCGACCTTCGGCGGCGTCAACCTTGAGGATATCAAGGCGCCCGAGTGTTTCATCATCGAGCAGCGTCTGCGCGAACTGGTCGACATTCCCGTCTTCCACGACGACCAGCACGGCACGGCGATCATCTGCCTGGCCGGTGTCATCAACGCGCTGGAGATCACGGGCAAGGACATCAGGGACTGCAGGATCGTGGTCAATGGCGCGGGTGCCGCCGGCATCGCCTGCCTGGAGCTGATCAAGGCGCGCGGCATGCCCCACGAGAACGCCATCCTGTGCGACACCAAGGGTGTCGTCTATCAGGGCCGCACCGAGGGCATGAACCAGTGGAAATCGGCCCATGCGGTGCCGACCAAGGCGCGCACCCTGGAAGAGGCCATGGTCGGCGCCGACATCTTCCTTGGCGTCTCGGCCAAGGGCGCGGTGACCCAGGACATGGTGAAGTCCATGGCCGAACGGCCGATCATCTTCGCCATGGCCAATCCCGACCCGGAGATCACACCCGAGGACGTCAAGGCGGTCCGCGACGATGCCATCGTGGCCACCGGACGTTCGGACTATCCCAACCAGGTCAACAACGTGCTGGGTTTCCCCTATATCTTCCGCGGGGCGCTGGACGTGCGTGCGACCACGATCAACGAGGCGATGAAGATCGCCGCGGCCGAATCGATCGCCGCGCTGGCGCGCGAGGACGTCCCCGACGAGGTCGCTTCGGCCTATACCGGGGCCTCCCTGCGTTTCGGCAGCGAATACATCATTCCCAAACCGTTCGATCCGCGCCTGATCAGCCGTGTGCCTGCGGCCGTGGCCATGGCGGCGATGGAATCGGGCGTGGCGCGCAAGCCGATCATCGACATGGAGAGCTACCGCGCCGAACTTTCGGGCCGTCTCTCGCCCGTCGCCAGCCGCATGTACCAGATCTTCGAGACGGCGCGCGCCAAGCAGGCCCGCATCGTCTTTGCCGAGGGCGAGGAGGAACGCACGATCCGCACCGCCGCCCTGTGGCGCGACCAGGGCCTGGGTTCGGCGATCCTGGTCGGGCGCGAGGACCTTGTGCGCGAGCGCATGAAGGCCCTGGGCATCTCGCCCGACGGCCTGGAGATCGCCAACGCGCGCGATACCGACCACCGTCAGCGCTTCACCGAACTGGTCTACAGCCGGATGCAGCGCAAGGGCGCCCTGCGGCGCGACTGCCAGCGCTGGGTCAACCAGGACCGCAACGTCTTTGCCGCCGCCATCCTGGCGGCGGGCGATGCCGACGCCATGGTGACCGGGGTGACACGCTCCTACGCCAACGCCCTGCTGCATGTGCAGCGCGTGCTCGACGCCCGTCCCGGCCACCGGGTCTTCGGCATGTCGATTCTGGTTTCGCCCAAGCAGACCATCTTCATGGCCGATACCACGATCAACGACCGGCCCAATGCCGAGGAGCTGGCCGACATCACCGTCCAAGCCGCCGCCAAGGTGCGCGACCTGGGCGTCGAGCCGCGCGTGGCGCTGGTTTCCTACGCCAACTTCGGCAGCCGCGGGCTGGAATACACCGCCCACCTGCGCGACGCCGTGAAGCTGCTCGAGCAGCGCGATGTCGATTTCGAGTTCGACGGCGAGATGGCCGCCGACACCGCGCTCGATCCCGAGGCGCTGGCCTATTACCCGTTCTCGCGCCTGACCGGGCCGGCCAACGTGCTGATCATGCCCTCGCTGCACGCCGCCAACATCGCCTACAAGCTCGTCGAGGCCATGGGCGGCGCCCATGTCATCGGCCCGATCCTGGTCGGCATGGAAAAGCCCGTGCAGATCCTGCGCCTGGGCGCGACAGTCAACGACATGCTCAACATGGCCGCACTCGCCGCCATCGATACCGGGGACTAGGCCGTGGCGCGGCCGGTGCTGGGTGCCATCACCGGTACCTGGCTGAAACTCGCCCTTCCGCTGGTCGCCGCCGAGACGCTTGTGCTGGGCCTGCTGCGGGCGACCGGCCACATCGACAGTCTCGCCCTGGCCATCGGTCTGGTCCTGCTGATCGCCGTGACCCTTGCCCTGCTGCATCCCCTGGCGCGTAATCTGGAGGCGCTGGGCGCCTGGCTGGCCGTGCTCGATCATGTCGGCACCCCCAGCCCGCCGGTGCTGCGGGCGGGACCGGGCAACAACGCCCTTGCCGCCCTGGCCGATGCGACACGCGACCTCGTGGTCGAACGCGACAGCCGGATTGATGCGCTGCAGGCCGAGGCCAACCGCCTGCTTGACGCCTTGCCCGATCCGCTGCTGCTGCTGGCGCGCGACCATCGGGTCGTGCGTCTCAACCGCGCCGGTCGTACCCTGTTCGGCCAGGACACGGCGGGGCGCGATCTCTCCCGCGTGGTGCGCGATCCCGCGCTGGCCGAGGCGGTCGATGCCGCCCTTGCCGACAACGACAGCCAGACCGCCGAGATCAGCCTGCCTTCGGGCCATGTCGAGCGCGCCTATGCCGTCGATGTCGCGCCCCTGCCGGTCAGCGGTAACGGCGGACCGGCCGTGATGATTGCGCTGCACGACATCACCGCGATGCGCCGGACCGAACAGATGCGGGTCGATTTTGTCGCCAATGCCAGCCACGAGATCCGCTCGCCGCTGGCGACCCTGATCGGCTGCATCGAGACGCTGCGCGGCCCGGCAAGGGACGATGCCGAGGCCCAGGACCGGTTCCTGGAGATGATGGACGACCAGGGCCGGCGCATGGCGCGCCTGGTCGGCGATCTGCTTTCGCTTTCGCGCATCGAACTCAAGGAACATGCCCAGCCGACCGGCGAGGTCGACATCGGCGCGATCCTGACCCGGCTGACAACCTCGCTGGGCTACGAGGCCGAGGAAAAGCAGATGCCGCTGGAACTCTCGGTCGCGGCCGACCTGCCGCCGGTGCGCGGTGACGAAAACGAGGTCGAGCAGGTGATCTACAACCTGGTTTCCAACGCCCTGAAGTACGGCCGCGCGGGCACGCCGATCACGGTTGTCGCCCGGCTCCATGCGGTCAGCCCCGTGCACCTGCGCATCGCGCGCGGCCCGGCGGTTTCGATCGCGGTGACCGACCGGGGCGAGGGCATCCCCGCCCACCACATCCCGCGCCTGACCGAACGGTTCTACCGGGTCGACACCGCACGCAGCCGCGAACTGGGCGGCACCGGGCTGGGGCTGGCCATCGTCAAACACGTGCTCAACCGCCACCGCGGCGAACTCGAGGTCGAAAGCAAACTGGGCCAGGGCTCGACCTTCACGGTCTGGCTGCCGGCGGTCGACGACGAGCGCGACACGGGCACCGCCGCCACGACAGGATGAACCTGACGGGGCTTGCCCCGGGGTGCCGCTGGTTCTAGTCTTCTATACAGACGTATAGGAGCAAGACGTGGCCCTGGGGACAGCCCAACCTGCCGCCGAAAAGGCGCTGATCGACGCGACCATCGAGTCGATCCATCGCCACGGCTATGCCGACACCACGGTCGAGACGATCTGCGGTCTGGCCGAGCTGTCGCGCGGCATGATCCGCCATTGTTTCAAATCCAAGGACGCCCTGCTGGTCGCGGCCTACGAACACGTCGGCGAGGAATGGCGCGCCGGCTGCCAGGCACGCCGCGACCGTATCGGTCGCCCCGGCCGGACCCAGCTCGATGCCCTGGCCAGGGACATGTTCGCCAACCTGCAGCCGGCCGAGATTTCCGCCTGGCTGGCCTATTCGGTCGCCGCCCTTTCGGTGCCCGAACTGGCCGCCGTCAACGGCCGCCTCTATGACGAACTGCGACGCGACGCGGCCGAGAACTTCACCGCGGCGGCGCTGGAAACCGGCATCCCGATCGATGCCTGGCAGACCGCATGCAGCTTCGTTGCCCTGTCGGACGGCCTCTGGCTGCAGCATCTGCTGGAGCCCGCCACCATCACCCGTGAGGTCGCCATCCGTGCCGGCCTCGATTTCATCGCCAACGCCCTGAGCGCCAAACCCTGAGCCCCGGGCCTGAACCCCAGGCCTGCGCCCACTGCCGGAGTAAGACCATGTCCGTGATCGACACCATGCCCATCGCCGATCTCGTTGCCCGCCAGACGCCGGGCATGACGCTGGAACAGCCGTTCTATACGGACCCCGGCGTCTTTGCGCGCGATCTGGAGGCGATCGTTTCCAAGCAGTGGCTGTTCGTCGACCACATCAGCGCGCTGCCCACGCCGGGCGATTACATCACCTACGAGATCGCCGGCGAGTCGATCATCCTGGTCCATGCCAAGGGCGGCGCGATCCATGCCTTCTTCAACGTCTGCCGCCACCGCGGCAGCCGCATCTGCCTCAATCCCAAGGGCCATGTGCGGACCCTGACCTGCCCCTACCACGCCTGGGTCTGGGATCTGGAGGGCAAGCTGATCCGCGCCAGGCAGATGCCCGAGGACTTCAAGCCGCAGGAATGGCCGCTGCACACCTGCGCCGTGCGCGTCTGGAACGGCATGATCTTCATCAACCTGGCCGGCGAGAACGATCCCGGGATCGCCGATTTCGCCGCCATGGCGCGCGATGTCGGGCCTTATATCGACCACGCCAACCTGGGCAGCGCCCGGGTGGTGCACACCGAGCACTACCCCACCGATGCCAACTGGAAACTCGCCGTGGAGAATTTTCACGAGTGTTACCACTGCGCCCCGGCCCATCCCGAATACACCCTGGTCAACGCCTATGTGAACGACGGCGACCGCGACCCCGAGGCGCGCCAGAAGGTGGTGCAGGACTGGCGCGCAACCTGGTCCATGAAGGGTCATGCCGTGGAGTTCATGGGCTCGGAAGGGGGCGATGCCCGGCAGCCCTGGAATGTCTTCCGCCAGCCCATCCGCGAGGGTTTCCAGACACTTTCCCAGGACGGCAGTTTCGTCGCGCCCCTGCTCAATCCCGAACGCGAACCCGACGGTGGCGAGGCCCTGGTTTCCTTCGGGCCGCTGTTCTACATCTACCTTTGCGTCGACCACGCCACGCTGTTCCGCTTCACCCCGGTCTCGACGGGATACAGCGAGGTCCGGGTTTCCTGGGTGGTGCGCGGCGATGCCCAGGAAGGGCGCGACTTCGACGTCGAGAAGCTGAAGTGGATGTGGGACGTCACGACGATCGAGGACACCAAGATCATCAACGACAACCAGAAGGGCGTGAAGTCGCGCCGTTATGCCCCGGGCCGCTATTCGACCCGCGAGGGCTGGACCCGCGACTTCATCGACTGGTACCTCACCCGCGTCGCCTGAACGCAGCGGGCGATTCGCCGCGTCCAGGGCACGCCGGAGGTCGCGCGTCGCTAGGATTGTTCCCTGCCGGCTGCCACAGCGTCACAATCGCAGCGCAAAAATGAACGAATCGTCCACAGACCGCACGCTTCGCCGCGCGTGGTCTGGCGCTCCGTGCGCGTGGGTCCCGAGACCGCGGAAGACCTCACATTCCTGTCACAAATTTGTCTAGACCTCTAGATACAAACAGGCGCCCGTCGAAGGCCCTCTCGGGTTCCGGGCGGAAGGGTGTCACCGAACTGTCACGTTACCGTCGTATATCGTTTACGACCCAGACGTAGCGTCGCCCCGCAATCGCTCCGGACGGTCCGGCGCGAGAGACATTCAAATCTCCCGGAGGGGACATGCAGTTCAACCTCAAGAGCCTCGCTCTGGCCGGCGTCGCCCTCGCGATGGCGACCGGTGCCGCCCAGGCCCGTGACCAGATCCGGATCGTCGGCTCCTCGACGGTCTTCCCGTTTTCCACCGCGGTTGCCGAACAGTTCGGCCAGACCAGCGGCTTCCCCACCCCGGTCGTCGAGTCGACCGGTTCGGGCGGCGGCCTGAAGCTGTTCTGCTCGGGCGTCGGTGAGGAATTCCCCGATATCACCAATGCCTCCCGCCGCATCAAGGACTCCGAAGTGGCGACATGTGCCGAGAACGGCGTGGCCGACATCATCGAGGTCAAGATCGGCTTCGACGGCATCGTACTGGCCAACAGCCGCACCGAGCCGCACATGAACATCTCGATCCCGCAGCTCTGGCAGGCCCTGGCGACCAACGTGCCCGACGCCGACGGCAACCTGATCGCCAATCCCTACACCACCTGGTCGGAAATCGACCCCAGCCTGCCCAACTACAAGATCCGCGTCATGGGCCCGCCGCCCACCTCCGGCACGCGCGACGCCTTCGTCGAGCTGGTCATGGACGGCGGCTGCAAGGCCTTCCCCAGCGTTGCCGCACTCAAGGAAGCCGACAAGGACCATTTCGAAGAGGTCTGCCAGTCGATCCGTGAAGACGGCGCTTTCGTCGAAGCCGGCGAAAACGACAACCTGATCGTCCAGAAGCTGGAAGCCGATCCGGAAGCCTTCGGCATCTTCGGCTTCAGCTTCCTCGACCAGAACGTCGACAAGCTGCAGGGTTCGGCCATCGACGGTGTCGATCCGACCTTCGACAACATCTCCACGGGTGACTATCCGGTCAGCCGTTCGCTCTACTTCTACGTCAAGAAGGCCCACATCGGCGTGGTTCCCGGCATCCAGGAATACATCGAAGCCTTCACCAGCGAAGACGCCTGGGGTCCCTTCGGCTACCTCGCCGACAAGGGCCTGATCCCGCTGCCCGACGCCGATCGTGAAGACGCCCGCGAGAACGCTCGCGGCGGCATGCTGCTCAGCATGTAGGACGACCCTGCGGGGCCTGGCCATCCGGCCGGGCCCCGTTCTTCTTCCGGGCGCCGCGCCCGCCCCGACCGCCGCCTCATCGGAACCCGCCTTGAACCTCACCATCGCCACCTTCGTGCTTCTTGGCCTGGCTGCGACCGGTTACATCATGGGCCGCCGGCGTGCGGTTTCGGTTTCCGGCGGCAACACCGCCCGGCTTCATTCCAAGCCCGTCTATCATGGCTGGTACGTCGCCCTGGCCTGCGGCCTTCCCGCCATTGCGCTGTGGATCGCCGCCATCGCCATCGGCGACACGATGATCGACAGCGCCGTCATCGCCAGCCTGCCCCAGGACATCCAGCAGGCCTCCGGCCCTGTGCTGCGCCGCTTCCTGGCCGACGCCCACACCCTTTCCCAGGGTGGCACCGCGACCATCGCGGTGACACCCGCGCTGGAACAGGCCGCCGTCGATTACGGGCGCCTGGATGCGCTGCGCGGCTGGATCGGTTTCGTCGGCGCCTTTGCCCTGGGCCTGGTCGGCTTCGGCTTCACCTTCCGCCGCATCAACATCACGCTGCGCACCCGCCAGCCGGTCGAGCGCGTCCTGATGATCGTGCTGCTGATCGCCGCGGCCATCTCGATCCTGACCACCGTCGGCATCGTCTTCTCGGTGCTCTTTGAATCCCTGCGCTTCTTCCAGAAGGTGCCGCTCTTCGAGTTTCTCTTCGGCACCCAGTGGAGCCCGCAGATCGCGCTGCGCACCGATCAGGTCGGCTCCTCGGGCGCCTTCGGCATCCTGCCGCTGCTGGCCGGCACCGCGATGGTCACCGTCATCGCCATGCTGGTCGCCGCCCCGGTCGGCCTGCTCTCGGCGGTCTTCCTGGCCGAATACGCCCGCCCCCGGACCCGCGCCGTCGCCAAGCCGATGCTGGAGATCCTGGCCGGCATCCCGACGGTGGTTTACGGCTTTTTCGCCGCCCTGGTCGTGGCCCCCTGGCTGCGCGACGCCGGCGCCACGATCGGCCTGGATGTCGCCTCCGAAAGCGCGCTGGCGGCCGGTTTTGTCATGGGCATCATGATCATTCCCTTCGTCTCGTCGCTGACCGACGATGCCCTGGCCGCGGTGCCGCGCTCCCTGCGCGATGCCTCCTACGGCCTGGGCGCGACCCAGCAGGAGACCATCACCCGCATCATCCTGCCCTCGGCCCTGCCGGGCATCGTCGCCGGCCTGCTGCTGGCCGTCAGCCGCGCTATCGGCGAGACCATGATCGTGGTCATGGCCGCCGGCCTTGCCGCCAACCTGACCGCCAATCCGCTGGAAGCCGTCACCACCGTCACGGTCCAGATCGTCACCCTGCTGGTGGGCGATCAGGAGTTCGACAGCGCCAAGACACTCGCCGCCTTCGCACTCGGACTTGTGCTCTTCATCATCACGCTCGGCCTCAACGTGATCGCACTGCGGGTCGTGCAGAAATACCGCGAGAAGTATGACTGAGATGACAGCATCCCCGCCTGCCGCCATCCACAGCGGCAAGGCCGCACAGGCGCGACTGCGCCGTCGCTACCGCGCCGAACGCCGCTTCCGCTGGATCTGCATGGCCACGCTGGGCATTGCCGCAGTATTCCTGGTCATCCTGATGGGCAGCATCGTCTCGCGCGGCTGGACCGGTTTCCTGGCCACGCAGATGAAACTCACCGTGACCCTGGATGCGAGCCAGATCGATCCCGAGAACCCGGCCCAGGGCAACTACCGCATGCTGGTGGTCGCCGCGCTGCAGAACGAGTTTCCCGAGGCGACCAGCCGCAGCGACATGCGCGCGTTGCTCGGCATGGTTTCCAACGGCGCCTACGTCGAGCTGACGAACCTGGTGGCCGACGATCCCTCGCTGATCGGCAGCACGGTCGACATCTGGGTGCCCGCGGCCAGCGATCTCGACATGCTCAACAAGGGTTACATCGACCGCGATTCCGCCGAGGACCTGCGCCGTGTCGATGACCAGACGCTGGCCTGGGTCGACCAGATGAAAGCCGACGGTTCCATCCGCACCGTCTTCAACTGGACCTTCTTCACGACGGGCGACTCGCGCGAGCCCGAGCTGGCCGGCATCGCGGGCGCGGCACTGGGCTCGTTCTGGATGCTGCTGGTGACCTTCCTGGTCTCGTTCCCGACCGGTGTCGCCGCGGCGGTCTATCTCGAGGAGTTCGCGCCCAAGAAGCGCTGGGTCGACATCATCGAGGTCAACATCAACAACCTGGCCGCGGTGCCCTCGATCGTCTTCGGCCTGCTCGGCCTGGCGGTGTTCCTCAACCTGATGCACCTGCCGCGTTCGGCGCCGCTGGTCGGCGGCCTGACGCTCGCGCTGATGACCCTGCCGACGATCATCATCACGACGCGCGCCGCGCTCAAGGGCGTGCCGCCCTCGATCCGCGAGGCGGCCTACGGCATCGGCGCCTCGCCGGTGCAGGCCATCGCCCACCATGTCCTGCCGCTGGCCCTGCCGCGCCTGCTGACCGGGGCGATCATCGGCATGGCCCAGGCGCTGGGCGAAACCGCGCCGCTGCTGATGATCGGCATGGTCGCCTTCATCGTCGACCTGCCGGGCGGCCCGCTCGACGCGGCGACCGCCCTGCCGGTGCAGATCTTCCTTTGGGCCGACAGCCCCGAACGCGGCTTTGTCGAGAAGACCTCGGCCGCGATCATGGTCCTGCTCGGCTTTCTCGTCTTCATGAACGGCATCGCCGTGTTTCTCAGGCAGAGGTTCGAAGTCCGATGGTAATGACCCAAGAAGCCAAACATGACGCGGCCCAGGCCGACGCCGTCACGATCGGTGTCGACCGGCTGCCCCGGATCGACGGCCACATGAAGCTGCAGGCCCGCGACCTGAAGCTCTGGTACACCGACAAGCAGGCGCTGCAGGGCATCAACATCGACATCCCCGAGCGCCAGGTGACGGCGTTCATCGGCCCCTCGGGCTGCGGCAAGACGACCTTCCTGAAGTGCCTCAACCGCATGAACGACACCATCGAGGGTGTGCGCATCGAGGGCAGCGCGACCCTCGACGGCGCCGACATCTATGACCGTTCGGTCGATGTCGTGCAGCTGCGCGCCCGTGTCGGCATGGTCTTCCAGAAGCCCAACCCGTTCCCCAAGTCGATCTACGACAATGTCGCCTATGGCCCGCGCATCCACGGCCTGGCGCGCAACAAGAGCGAACTCGACGAGATCGTCGAACACAGCCTGCGCCGCGCCGGCTTGTGGAACGAGGTCTCCGCCCGTCTCTCCGAGATGGCGACCGGCATGTCGGGCGGCCAGCAGCAGCGCCTGTGCATCGCGCGCACCATTGCGGTGAGCCCGGAAGTGATCCTGATGGACGAACCCTGTTCGGCGCTCGATCCGATCTCCACCGCCCGCGTCGAGGAGCTGATCGACGAGTTGCGCGAGAACTACACCATCGTCATCGTCACCCATAACCTGCAGCAGGCCGCGCGTGTCTCGCAGTACACCGCGTTTTTCCATCTCGGGCGCCTGATCGAGGTCAACCAGACCCCCGACGTGTTCCAGAACCCCAAGGAACGGATGACCGAGGACTACATCACCGGCCGCTTCGGCTGACCGGCTACAAGGACAGCACCATGCCTCCCACCCAGCACACCGTCCGCTCCTACGACTCCGAGCTCGAGAAGATCGACCGCCACATCCTGGCGATGGGCGGCCTTGTCGAGGCCCAGCTGCGCGGCTCCATGGAGGCGTTGGTCGAGGGTGACCGCGCGATGGCCCAGCGGGTCATCGACTCGGATGCCCAGATCGACGAACACGAACGCGAGGTCGACGAACTGGTCACCCGCGTCATCGCCCTGCGCCAGCCCATGGCCGAGGACCTGCGCCGCGTGAAGACCGGCCTGAAGGTCGCTTCCAACCTGGAGCGCATGGGCGATCTGGCAGCCAACATCGCCAAGCGCAGCCTGGTCATCGAGACCCCGCACCAGGTGCCCCAGCGCGAGGCCCTGCGGCGCCTGGGCAATGCGGTCTATGGCATGACGACCGACGTGCTCAACGCCTACCGCGACGGCGACGCCGCACTGGCCCAGCGCGTCTGGCGCCAGGACGAGTCGATCGACGACATGTACAACGCCATCTTCCTTGCCATCCTGGCCGACATGATCGCCGATCCGCGTGTCATCTCGCCGGGCACCCACGTCCATTTCGTCGCCAAGAACATCGAACGCATCGGCGACCACGCGACCAACATCGCCGAGATGGTGACCTACATGATCCTGGGGTCGCTGCCCGATCCCGATCGCCCCAAGGGCAGTTCGGTCCAGGGCGCAGAGGAGCAGACGTGAACGGGGGGGCAAGACTCATGGCCGAGGCAACGGTTCTCATCGTCGACGACGAGGCGCCGATCCTGGCGCTGCTGCGCTACAACCTGGAGAAAGCCGGCTACCGCGTTCTGGAAGCCGCCGACGGCCAGGAAGCGCTGACCATCGCGCGCGAGGAACATCCCGACCTGATGATCCTGGACTGGATGCTGCCCTCGCTGAGCGGCATCGAGGTTTGCCGCCAGATCCGCCGCGACAGCGGCCTGGGCAACACGCCGATCATCATGCTGACCGCACGCGGCGAGGAACAGGACCGGGTGCGCGGCCTGGAGGTGGGCGCCGACGACTACGTGCCCAAACCCTTCTCGCCGGCCGAACTGCTGGCGCGCATCCGCGCGGTGATGCGCCGCATCCGCCCGGCGCTGGCCGAGGAGGCGTTGTCCTACAGCGACCTGCACATGGATCTGGCCGCGCACAAGGTCAGCCGCGCCGGCCAGCCGATCCACCTTGGTCCGCGCGAATTCGCCATCCTGCGTTTCTTCATGGAGAACCCCGGCCGCGTCTTCAGCCGCGAGCAGCTTCTCGACCGCGTCTGGGGCAACGACATCTTCGTCGAGCCACGCACCGTCGACGTCCACATCGGCCGCCTGCGCAAGGCAATCAACCTGGCCGGCACCGACGACCTGATCCGCACCGTCCGGTCCGCCGGCTACGCGCTGGATGCAACGTAAGAAGCTGTCATCCTCGGGCAAGGGAGCGGAGCGATCGCCGACCCGAGGACCCCGAGAGGTCCGCAGTACGCGGTCCCTCAAGGATTCAGCTTGCCGTTCGAGGTCCTCGGGTCTTCGCTCCGCCCGAGGATGACAGGCGCGTGTGATCCCGCCATCCTGCGCGCCCTTGCGACAGGAGTGCAGCGATGAAAACCGTTACCCTGCCCGACGGCACCAAGGTGCCCCAGCTTGGTTTTGGCACCTGGCGCATGGGCGAGGACCCCGCCCAGAGCGGCCCGGAGATCGCGGCCGTGCGCGCCGCGCTCGACGCCGGCATGAGCCTGATCGACACCGCGGAGATGTATGGCGAGGGTGGCGCCGAGGAGATCGTCGGCGCGGCACTGAAGGGCCGCCGCGAGGAGGCCTTTCTGGTCTCCAAGGTTTATCCCCACAACGCCAGCCGCACCGGTGTCATCGCGGCCTGCGAGCGCAGCCTCGACCGTCTGGCGACCGACCGCATCGACCTCTACCTGCTGCACTGGAGCGGCAGCCACCCCATCGCCGACACCATCGCGGGTTTCGAGCAGCTCATCGCGCAGGGCAAGATCCTGCGCTGGGGCGTTTCCAACTTCGATGCGCCCGAGATGGCCGCCCTGTGGGCCGCACCCGGCGGCACGGCCTGTGCCACCAACCAGGTGCTCTACAATCTGGCGCGACGCGGTACCGAGTTCGACCTGCTGCCCTGGCAGCGCTCGCGAAGCCTGCCGACCATGGCCTATTCGCCGCTGGAGCAGGGCAGACGCCTTGCGGGCAAGGCGCTGGAGACGGTCGCCGGGCGCCATGGCGTCACGACGATGCAGGTCGCTCTTGCCTGGGCCATGCGCGAGGCCGACGTCATCGCCATCCCGAAGGCGGTCAACCCCGCCCACATCAAGGCCAATCGCGCCACGGCCGACCTGCGCCTCACCGAAGACGACCTCGTCGAACTCGACCGCGCCTTCCCGCCGCCCAGCCGCAAGGAGCCGCTCGCGGTCCTTTAATGGTGGCGACGTGCAACGTTTTGCGCGCTGGCGCCTTCTCTCAGGGATAGGCCCAGGAGACAGACCGTCATGTTCGCCCGATTCATCATTGCCGCGCTTGCTGCCGGCATGCTTGCCGCCTGCGCACCCAGCCACATGGCACCGAACGGCCCTGGCCGCACCAGCGCGACAGAACTTGGCCAGGTGCTTGTCGATGAGAACGGCATGACCCTCTATACCTTCGATCCCGACCATGCCGGCATGTCGACCTGCACCGGCCTGTGCGCCGAAGCCTGGCCCCCGGTGGTGGCCGCCGCAGCCGCCCAGGAGACGGACGGCTTCACGATCATTCTGCGTCCCAACGGCAGCCGGCAATGGGCCCATGACGGCATGCCGCTCTACACCTATGCCTTCGATCTCGCCCCGGGCGACATCAAGGGCGACGGTGTCGACGGCGAGTGGCACGTCGCTCGTCCGTGACGCCTTGCCAGATAGCCGTGACGCCGCCGCGGCGGTAGGATAGTCAGGAGCAGCACCAGCAACGGACTGCGCCATGGCGATCGATCTCGAGACCTACGACGACGACAACATCTTTGCGAAGGTCCTGCGTGGCGAGCTGCCGGCCAAGATCCTGCACGACAGCGAACACGTACTGGCCTTCCCCGACATCGCGCCCCAGGCGCCGGTGCACATTCTGGTCATCCCGAAGGGGCGCTACATCGCCCAGGGCGATTTCCATAGCACCGCCAGCGATACCGAGATCACCGCCTTCTGGCGCGCCGTGGCCGAGCTCGCCGCGCAACACTGCGCCGACGGCCACCGCCTGATCGCCAACCAGGGCGGCCAAAGCGGCCAGCTCGTGCCGCATTTCCATGTCCATATCCTGGGCGGGTGCAGGCTGGGCGCACTGTTGCCGCAAGCGTGAACACGCCGCCCGCCGGCGATGCCGAGGCGCGCCGGCGGTCCGAACGGATCGGCATCGGCTGTGTCGTGCTGTCGGCCCTGACGCTGGCGTTGAAGGGCATCTTCGCCAAGTACATCTTTGCCGAGGGCGTCGACGTCGTGACCGTGCTGGCGCTGCGCAATGCGCTGGCCTTCCCGATGCTGGTGCTGGTCGGGGCCTGGCTGGTCGGCGGGTTCAAAGGACTCGCGATGCCGCCGCGCGATCTGGCGCTGGCGATGGCCGCGGGCCTGATCGGCTACTGGATCGCCAGCCTGCTCGATTTCACCGCACTGACCATGATCGATGTCTCGGTCGAGCGCGTGCTGCTGTTCAGCTTTCCGGTCTTTGTCCTGATCCTGGAGGCGATGCGCAGCCGGCGCCTGCCGCCGCCGCGCCAGGTGATCGCCCTGATCGGGGCGGAGGCCGGGATCGTGCTGGTCATGGGCGCGACCGACCTCGACCTGTTCCTGGCCAACCTCGAAGGCGGCCTGTGGGCGATCGGCTCGGCCCTGGTCTTTTCCTTCTACTACATGATGAACCAGCATCTGGGGCCGCGCCTGGGCAGCGCGCGCATGGCGCTGGCCGCGGTCGGCGGCGCCTTGCTGGGAACCTGCGGCCAGTTCCTGGTGAGCGAGCCGCTCTCGGCGCTCGATATTTCGGGCGCGGCCTGGGGTTGGACCGTTGCCCTGGCCTTCTTCTGCTCGGTCGTCCCGTTCCTCGCCATCACCGAAGGCATCCGCCGCGTCGGTGCTTCACGTTCGGCCCTGATCTCCACCGTCGGTCCGGTGGCGACCCTGGTACTGGCCGCCCTGCTGCTGGGCGAACGGCTGACCCCGACCCAGCTTGGCGGCGCCGCGCTGGTCTTTGTCGCCATCCTGTCGCTGGAAGGCCGCCTGCCGCGCTGGTGGGGCAGGCGGGTCTAGGCTTTCTCGCCGTGGCGCGGCGTTGCCGAGGGGAAAAGCCCACCGGAATCGGAGTCCAGAACGATGGTCGCCAGGGTGCAGTTGCGCGGACGGGTGATGGCAAATAGCGCGGCCTCGACGACGTCGCGGCTGGTGACGCGCTGGTTTCCTTCACGCGCCGGGCTTTCCTGCCAGGCCGCATCGAGCGGCGTCATGGTGTCCAGATCGGGCGGGTAGAGACCGATGACACGCACATTGGCGCCCGCGAATTCCTGGCGCAGGCCGTCGGCGAGGCCGGCCTGACCATGCTTGCCGGCATGGAAGGCCGCGGTTGAGCCATACAGCGGCACGTTGGGCAGGCCCGAATTGGAAACGACCATGACGATGTCGGCGGCCGGTGCGGCCAGCAGGGCCGGAGCCAGTTCGCGCGTCACCACCAGCGCGCCGGTCACCTGGCTTGTCACCACGGCGGCGAGTGCCGCGCTGTCGTAGTCGGTGATGCGGCCGGTCTGCCAGGTCGCGCCGTTGTTGATCAGCCCGTCGATGCCTACGACCCGCCCGGCGATGGCACGCGCTGCGGCGGCAGCACCCGCCGGATCGGAGAGATCCAGCAGTGCGGTCTCCGGCCGGGAGCCGCCCCTGGCAACGACGGCATCGCGCACGCCCTCGAGGGCGACGGCATCACGCCCCGTGAGCACGAGGTTCGCACCCTCCGCGCCAAAGACCATGGCGAAGGCCGCACCCAGGCCACGTCCCGCGCCGGTGATGACAAACGTCCTGCCTGAAAGCGCGCCCATGCACCCACTCCAAATTGGAAAGCTGTTACTTTCTATTTGGCCATGGCAGGCAGCGGCGGTCCAGCGCTAATCGATGACGCCCATGGCGCGCAGGCGCTCGTCGAGCTGGTCGGACTGGACACCCAGGGCATAGGCCTGCATGAAATCGGCGTCGGCGGCTTCGACATGATCGGCAGCGGCGTGGGCCTGGCCGCGCACGAAATAGGCCCAGCCGAAGTCGGGCTGGAGGCCGATCGCGGTGTCGAAATCCTGGATGGCGAACTCGAAGAAACCCTGCTTGCCGAACATGTAGCCGCGCGAGAGCAGGGCGCTGATCGACTTGGGATTGAGCGTGAGCGCGCGGTTGTAGTCGAGCAGGGCGTTGTCGAAATCTTCGGCGTCGGTGCGGGCATCGCCGCGGGCGATGTAGAGCGCGGGCTCCTCGCCCAGCATGGTGATGGCCGTGCTGTAGTCGACGATGGCGCCGGTCAGGTCGCCGGCAGCGTAGAGCACGTCGCCGCGGCCATAGACCAGCATGCCGTCGTCGGGCGAAAGCGCCATGGCCCGGTCATAGACCGCGATGGCCTCCTGCGGCCGGCCGGCTGCGACAAAGGTGGCGGCCAGGCGTTCGAGTGCGTCGATCGCGGTCGGCTCGAGCGCAAGCACGGCCTGGAAATCGGCGATGGCGTCGTCGTAACGACCCAGATCGATAAAGGCCAGGCCACGGTTGTAGAGCGCATCGCTGTACTGGGGCGCCATGGCCAGGGCGGCGTTGAGGTCCTCGACCGCCGCGGTCGGCTCGTCGAGCAGGACCAGCAGGACGCCGCGGGCTTCCAGCATCACCGCCTGGCGATCGGGCGAAAGCGCACCCGAATCGATCACCAGGGTGATCAGGCGGCGCGCCTCGCCCAGATCGCCCGAATCGGCGGCGGCATAGGCGGCCAGGATGTCGGCCTCGACATCTGCGCGGGCGGGCGCGGCGGCCAGGAGGAACACGGCGGTGGCGAGGAGGGCGATGGGGCGCAACATGAGACTCCCGTTTTGCGGCTTCCCGGAGCCGCGCGCAAGGGTCACGACCAAGCGAATGACCCGGGAAACGGCCTTTGTGCGTCCCGACCTTGACCGCATGATGGCAGTGCGCCCGGGCACGGTCCCCTTTGGACCTCTTTGGTCCGAAATTGGGCCTGAAAGGTCCACAACGCCATGGACAGGCCCGCGCCGCTGGTCTACATCGCGCAAAGGTCACGCATTCATTCGCGCGGCCCGTGACGACGTATCGAGCGATGCGCTAGGTTGCCTTTAGCGCGCGCGCCGGGAGGGCGACGATGCCGTTCGGACTACTCAAATTCGGCCTGAACAAGGGCCACCCCGTGCCACGGGCGCTGCCCGCGGCGAGCGATCTCCGTGATTCCTACGATATCGTCATCATCGGCGGCGGCGGCCATGGCCTGGCGACGGCCTATTACCTGGCCAAGGACTGGGGCATCACCAATGTCGCGGTGCTGGAAAAAGGTTATGTCGGCGGCGGCAACACGGGCCGCAACACCGCGATCATCCGCTCCAACTACCTGACCCCCGAAGGCGTGAAGTTCTACGACGAGTCGGTGACCCTCTATAAGGACCTCGCCAACGACTTCGACATGAACATCATGTATTCGGAGCGCGGCCATTTCACCCTGGCCCATACCGACAGCGCGATCCGCACGATGCGCTGGCGCGCCGAGGTCAACAAGCACATGGGCATCGAGAGCGAGCTCGTGCTGCGCGACGACCTGCAGAAGATGGTGCCCCAGCTCAACTATTCCGAGGACGTGCGTTATCCGATCATGGGCGCGCTCTACCATGCGCCCGGCGCCATCGCGCGCCACGACGCGGTGGCCTGGGGTTATGGCGCGGGTGCCGCCCAGCGCGGCGCCACGATCCACCAGAACACCGAGGTCATGGGTCTGGAGATCACCCGGGCTAACGGCAGCCCGCAGCGCATCACCGGCGTGCACACCAACCGCGGCACGATCAAGGCGGGCAAGGTGATCCAGTGCGTCGCCGGCATGTCGGGCGAAGTCGCGCGCATGGCGGGCTTCAAGCTGCCGATCAAGACCATCCCGCTGCAGGCCTGCGTTTCGCAGCCGCTCAAGCCGTTCCTCGACGCCATCGTCGTTTCGGGCAGCCTGCACGTCTATGTCAGCCAGTCCTCGCGCGGCGAGCTGGTCATGGGCGGCTCGACCGATCCTTACGGCGTCTACATGACGCGCTCGACCCTCGACTTCAAAGAGGGCCTGATGATGCACATGATGGAGCTGCTGCCCTTCATCGGCGAGGCCAAGCTGCTGCGCCAGTGGGCCGGCATGACCGACATGACGCCCGACTTCGCGCCGATCATGGGCGAGACGCCGGTCGACAACTATTATGTCGATGCCGGCTGGGGCACCTGGGGTTTCAAGGCGACCCCGGTGGTGGGCAAGCGCAATGCCGAGATGCTGGCGACCGGCAAGGTGCCCGACCTCATCAAGCCGTTCGCGCTGCAGCGTTTCCACGATTTCCAGTTGCTCGGCGAAAAGGGTGCGGCCAGCGTCGGCCACTGAGGGACAGAGACCATGAAGATCATGACTTGCCCGCTCAACGGGCCGCGCAACATCTCCGAGTTCGCCTATGGCGGCGAGGTCAAGGACCTGCCGGCGCCCGATTGCGACAACGAGACCTGGGTCGATTACGTCTATCTGCAGGAAAACCTGGCGGGCGTCGTCAAGGAGTGGTGGTACCACACCCCGACCGCCTTCTGGTTCATCGCCGAGCGCGACACGCGCACCGATACCATTTTGAAGACCTACGCCGCCTCCGAGGTGTTCAAGGAGCGCGTGGACTTCCAAGCCGGCGACAAGGAGTAGCCGTCGATGAACCGCAACCGTCTGGCCGACAAGGGCCACTTCATCGACCGGTCGAAGCCGCTGGATTTCACCTTCGACGGCAAACGCTACATGGGCTTCGAAGGCGACACCATCAGCTCGGCGCTGATGGCCAACGACGTCAAGATCATCTCGCGCTCGTTCAAGTACCACCGCCCGCGCGCCACCGTTTCCATGGCCGGCCACGACGCCAACCCGCTGGTCCAGATCGGCGACGAGGCCAATGTCGTGGCCGACACGCGCGCCATCGAGGCCGGCATGGTCGTGGAGGCCCAGAACGTTTCGGGCAGCCTCACACACGACCGCATGCAGTACCTCGACAAGATGGGCAAGTTCCTGCCCGTGGGGTTCTACTACAAGGCCTTCTACAAGCCGCGCGGCGCCTGGAAACGCTGGGAGCCGATGATCCGGCGCATGGCCGGCCTGGGCAAGGTCGACCTTGCCGCCCACCACGGTTACTTCGACAAGCAGTACCTGTGGGCCGATGTCTGCGTCGTCGGCGGCGGCCCCGCCGGCCTTGCCGCAGCGCTTGAGGCCGCCGAGGCCAGCCCCGACATCGAGGTCGTGATCGTCGAGGAGACGCCGCATCTGGGCGGCGCCCTGAGCTACGCCCGTTTCGATGCCGCCGGCGCCCGCGCCGATGCCGAACGCACCAGGCTGGTCGAGGCCGTCGAGGCCCAGGCCAACATCCGCGTCCTGACCGGCGCCTACTGCAACGGCTGGTTCACCGACCACTTCCTGCCCGTGATCCAGGGCAACCGCATGTTCAAGCTGCGGGCCAAAGCGGTCGTCGTGGCCACCGGCAGCTACGAACAGCCGCTGGTCTTCCGCAACAACGACCTGCCCGGCGTCATGTACGGCTCGGCCGTGCAGCGCCTGATCAACCGTTACGGCGTCAAACCCGGCAGCCGCGCCGTGATCGCCACCAGCAACGCCGACGGCTACGCCGCCGCACTCGACATGATGGACGCGGGCATCGAGGTCGCCGTCATCGCCGACCTCAACAGCGAACGCCCGACCCATGAACTGGCCGACGCCGTGGCCGACCGGGGCATCCCGGTGAGCCTGGGCGCGACCGTCTTCGAGGCGGTCGCCAAACCCCACCTCAACGGTGTCGAGAGTGCGCGCATCGCCAAGATCGCCGGCCAGGGCCGCGTCGCCGAACGCCACGACACTTTCGACTGCGACCTCATCGTCAGCTCGATCGGCTGGCAGCCCGCGGCCAACCTGATCTGGCACGCCGGCGGCAAGACGCCCTACAACGACGCAACCTCGATGTTCGAGCTGGGCGAGCTGCCCGAGGGCATGCATGCGGCCGGTTCGGTGGCAGCCTGCTTCCTGCTCGACACCGTGATCGAGCAGGGCCGCGCGGCCGGCTGGTCGGCAGCCAGGGATGCGGGTTTCACCCGCGGCGCCATGCCCGTCGTGCGCAACGACAAGGGCCAGATGCACCAGAACCATCCCTGGCCGATCTTCGAGCATGCCAAGGGCAAGGACTTCGTCGATTTCGACGAGGACATCCAGATCCACGACCTCAACAATGCCGTGCATGAGGGTTACGCCCATATCGAGCTGATGAAGCGCTTCTCGACCTGCGGCATGGGCCCCAGCCAGGGCCGCCATTCCTGGCTCAACGCCATCCGCCTGAACGCCAAGGCCAACGGTCTTTCGGTCAACGAGGCCGGCATGACGACGCAGCGCCCGCCCTACACCGCCGAGAAGATCGGCGTGCTGGCCGGCCGCAGCTTCGAACCCAAGCGGTTCACTGCCATGCACAACCGCCATGTCGAAGCCGGCGGAAAGATGATGCTGGCGGGCCTGTGGTATCGCCCCGAGTACTACGGCGACGCTTCTCGCCGCGCCGACATGATCCGCGAGGAAGCCGCCGCTGTGCGCGGCAATGTCGGCCTGATCGACGTCTCGACCCTGGGCGGCCTGGAGCTGCGCGGCCCCGATGCCGGCGAGATGATGGAGCGCATGTACACCTGGGCCTACAAGAAGCAGCAGGTCGGCCGGGCGCGCTACACGCTGATGACGGACATGACCGGCGTCATCACCGACGACGGTGTCGCCTGCCGCTTCGGTGACGACCACTTCTACGTCACGGCCACCACCTCCGGCGTCGACGGTGTCTACAAGGAGATGCTGTTCTGGAACGCCCAGTGGCGCCTCAAGGTCGACATCACCAACGTCACCGGGGCCTATTGCGGCGTTAACATCGCCGGGCCGAAGTCGCGCGAGGTTCTGGCCACCCTGACCGATGAAGACCTCTCGGCCGAAGCCTTCCCCTACATGGGCGTGCGCATGGCCAACGTGGCCGGCATTCCCTGCCGCCTGCTGCGCGTCGGTTTCGTCGGCGAGCTGGGCTTCGAGATCCATTGCCCGGCCCATTCTGGCGAGGCCCTGTGGGACGCCATCATGGATGCGGGCAAGCCCCACGGCATCCGCCCCTTCGGTGTCGAATGCCAGCGCCTGCTGCGCCTGGAGAAGGGCCACATCATCGTCAGCCAGGACACCGACGGCCTGACCAACCCGCTGGAAGCCGACATGGAATGGGCGCTGGCCAAGAAACGTCCCTTCTTCATCGGCAAACGTTCGATCGAGATCCAGCGCGACCACATGCACCGCAAGCTGGTCGGTTTCGAGATCCCCGGCGACAATCCGACCATGCCCAAGGAATGCCACCTGGTGATCCGCGACGGCGAGATCGTCGGTCGTGTCACGTCGTGTTCCTATTCGCCGACGCTGAGCAAGGCGATCGGCCTGGCCTATGTCGCGCCCGACCAGGCCGAACCCGGCACCAGCTTCGAGGTCCGCGTCGACAGCGGCAGCGTCGCCGGCAAGCGGGTCAAGATCGATACCAGCCACACCGTCACCTGCAAGGTCGTGAAGCTGCCGTTCTACGATCCCGAAGGCGCCAGGCAGGAGCTGTAGGGGTGACGATGCCCACCCCCTTCCTTGTCATCCCGGACAAGGCGCGTAGCGCCGCAGATCCGGGACCCATGCCGGAACCTTGCCACGGGCGCCGGCGCTTGTCGGGGCGTTCCGGCATGGGTCCCGGCTCTCCGCTTCGCTTCGGCCGGGATGACGACCAATTTTGCGCTGCGAATGGACACCGCCATGGCTGACGCCGCACTGAACCCCGCCGACCTGACCCGCCGCTCGAACCTCTATCGGGTGGCGACCCGGCTCGGCGCCCGCTGGAGCGAGGTCAACGGCTTTGCCGTGGCCGCCGACTATGGCGACGGCGCTGCCGAGACCGAGAGCGCCCGCGCCCTGGGCATCGCCGATCTCGCGGCCCTGCCGCGTGCCGGCTACAAGGGCTGGGACATGGCGACATGGGCAACCGGCCAGGGCGTGAACCTGCCCGAGCCCAACCGTGCCCGTGCCCAGGATGACGGCACGCTGGCGATGCGCCTGTCCAACGGCGAACTGGTCCTGCTGGGCGGCGACACTGCCGGCACCGCGACCATCGACAAGCTGGCCGGCGCCTGGACCATGGACGGCGCGGTCTGTTTCCCCGTGCCGCGTTCGGACACCAACACGCGTTTTGCCCTCACCGGCACGCGCGTGCCCGAGATGATGGCCAAGATGTGCGGCATCGACCTGCGCCCCCATCGTTTCGAGAACCACCAGATCGCCCAGAACAGCGTCGCGCGCATGAACGCGATCCTGCTGCGCAACGATCGCGGCACGACCTTTGCCCTCGACATGGTGCTGGATTCGGCTTCGGCCGTGTACATGTGGGAATGCCTGAGTGACGCCATGGCCGAATTCGGTGGCCGCCCGGTCGGCCTGGACGCACTGCGCGCCCTTTCGGCCTGAACGGTACTTTGTGACGGGGCGCAGGCAACCCCCGGCACGGTAGATGCGTTGGATTTCTGAAGGCCGGTTTGCGGCATGTGCGGCGACCGGCTGCAGGAGCCATGCCCATGTCCGTGACGACCACTGCCCCCCAGAATCACGCGAGCAGCGAACCTGACGATCGGCGCTGCGGTTCGGCCGAAGCCGCCGTCGTGCGCTGGGCTCTGGCGCATCTGGAAGCCAGCCGCTTTTCCCTTCCCGCCGTTCAGCGCGACGATGCCGCCGAGGCTGACGAACAGGCCTGAGCCGCTGCGCTACTCGGCCGCCAACGCCGCTTCGCCCTTAGTGCCGCGCGTCAGCGCCCGGGCCACCCACCATGCGACATGGCGGTTGTGCGCCTCCAGATGGGAGAGCGGCGCGGACCCGGCACGGTCGCTTTCCAGCGCCTTCTGGATCGCCGTGTTGACCGGTGAGTCCTCCTCGTTGAAGCGCTCGAAAAAGGCCACCATCCGTGCCAGCCGCTCCCTGAAGTCGGGCAGTTCGCGTGACGCGCGCGGCACGATGACATCGGCGGCCATGGCGCAACGGCCCGCCGCCAGGGGCACGACGCGGATCAGCAGACCGCAATCGGGCTGCAGATAGATGAAGAAGTTGGGCAGGACGTAGAGCAGCAGGAAGTTGCGCCGCTGGAAGGCGTCGAGCCCGGAGAGCGGCGGGAAGAAGAGGCCGGGCATCACCTTGCCGTCGGGTCCGTCCTGCAGCAGCGCCTGGCGTGCCGGGGTCCACAGCAGGGTCCAGTCACGGCCGATCTCCGCGCCCGCTTCCTCGCCGGGGAAGGTTTCCTGGAAGGTCTGAGGATGCAGGCCCTCATGGTGGTAGCACTCCCCGTTGTCCTGCATGACCTTCCAGTCCCAGGGGATTTCGCCGCAGTCGACCGTCGTGGCGGTAACCCAGTCTTCCAGGCCATAGGCGGCGATGCGCGGTTCGAGATCGGCCATGTGTGGCGCCAGAGGTGCTGCCTTGCCGTCCAGATTGACATAGACAAAGCCCATCCAGACCTCGTGGCGGATTTCCGTCAGGCGCACGTCTGCCTTGTCGAAACAGGGATGGCGCTCCATGCCCGGCGCATTGCGCAGCTTGCCATCCAGGCCATAGGCCCAGGCGTGGTAGGGACAGGTCAGCACCGCCTTGCGCCCCGCACCCTCGAGCAGGCGCATCCAGCGATGGCGGCACATGTTGGAGAAGACCCGCAGCTCTCCGTCGTGACCGCGCACCATCGCCAGCGGTTCGCCCAGGATATCGCGGGCGACATAGGCGCCGGCCTGTTCCACTTCATCGGCACGGCCCAGCGCGATCCAGCCGGGACGGAAGATCGTTTCCTTCTCCAGGGCGAAGATTTCGGGATTGCAGTAGGCGTCGGGCGGCAGGGTGGTCCAGCCGGCATTGCCGTCGGCCGCCAACACCGCCATGGCGGTCAGCGTGGCCTTTGTGCGTTCCGAAACCCGATCCTGCGTCATCGCCCATCTCCCTGCCCGGAAACGATGGAAGCCGCCATCCGGCCTGTCAAATGGCCGGGGCCTGCGCCAGTTCGAAGGCAAAGGACGCCATCGACAGGCTGCCCAGTTCCATGGCGTTGTGAATACAGCTTGCCGCGCCCCCGCCGGCGCCATAGGCGACATGAAGCGGCAGCAGATGTTCGCTGGTGGGATGGGCGCGCCGGGCATGGGGCATGGTCGTTTCCCATTCCGCCAGCGCCGAATCGTCGCCGGCCAGCACGGCCTTGTTCATTGCGGCTGCGAACTCGGCAGCCCAGGCCGCCTCGCCGCGCCCGCCCGACTGCATCCAGGCCATGGCCTCGCCCAGGTTGTGGGTCAGATTGCCGCTGCCGATGATCAGCACCTTGTCGGCGGCCAGCGGACGCAGGGCGCGGCCCAGCGCCATGTGCGCGGCAGCATCCTTGCCCGCCATCAGGGAAAGCTGGACGACCGGAATCTTGGCCGCGGGCCAGGCCACGGCCAGGGGGATCCAGGCGCCGTGATCGAGGCCACGCGCAGGGTCGAGATCGGCCGCCAGCCCGCCCTGGCCCAGCAGGTCGGCGACCCGGCGCGCCAGCCAGGGGCTGCCCGGCGCGGGATAGGTTGCGCGATAGAGTTCGTCGGGAAAGCCGCCGAAATCGTGGATCGTATCGGGAAGGGCCGCGGCGGTCAGCGTCGGCCGCGCCGCCTGCCAATGGGCCGACACCATCAGGATGGCCTCGGGTCGTGCAAAACGGGCCGGCAGGGCCGCCAGGAACTCCCGTGACGGCGACGGTTCGATCAGCGTCATCGGGGAGCCGTGACCCAGGAACAGGCTGGCCGGTTGCATGAGCACTCTTTCGCGGTTGCTGCATTGTCGTAGCGCGCCGCCGGGGGCGGCGCCACCAATCTGCGGTGGTCTCCCTGCAGCCCGGAAGTCGCGGGGATTTCAGCGTTCATAGAATGAACTTGACCCTATCGTTCATGTGATGAACATTGCCCTTGAGGCCACAAGCGCCCACCATGGCGGCGGCTTCACAGGCTGGTGACACACGTTCACCCGGCCTGCGGTAGCATGGGCGGGTGTTGACACAACCACACTCGGCCCACCGCCTTCCCACAGCCAGACGGACATCATCTTGACCCTGCAACTCCGGCGCTTCGACACGCCGCTTCCCGACCTCGACGGCGCCTCGATCCTGGTCACCGGCGGCACCGGCAGCTTTGGCCGCGCCTTTGTCAAATCCGTGCTGGCGCGCTGGAAGCCCGCCCGCCTCGTCGTCTTCTCGCGCGACGAGCTCAAGCAGTACGAGATGCAGCAGGATTCCACGATCGGTAACGAGGAGTGCATGCGCTTCTTCCTGGGCGACGTGCGCGACGTCACCCGCCTGGAAACGGCGATGCGCGGCGTCGACATCGTCATCCATGCCGCCGCGCTCAAGCAGATCACCGCGGCCGAGTACAATCCCTTCGAGTGCATCCACACCAATGTGCTGGGCGCCGAAAACGTCGTGCAGGCCGCGATCCGCGCCGGGGTGCGCCGGGTCGTGGCGCTCTCGACCGACAAGGCGGCCAACCCGATCAACCTCTACGGCGCCTCCAAGCTGGCCTCCGACAAGCTGTTCGTGGCCGGCAACAACATGGCCGGCTCGATCGCGACCCGCTTCGCCGTGGTCCGTTACGGCAACGTGCTGGGTTCGCGCGGCAGTGTCGTGCCGCTGTTCCGCCGCCTGCTCACCGAAGGTGCAAAAGAGCTGCCGATCACCGACGAGCGCATGACCCGGTTCTGGATCACGCTCGACCAGGGGGTGGATTTTGTCCTCTCCTCTCTCCAGATGATGCGGGGCGGCGAGATTTTCGTGCCCAAGATCCCGTCGTCGACCGTGGTCGATCTGGCCCGCGCCATGGCGCCCGATATCGCGATCCGCAATGTCGGCATCCGTCCGGGCGAGAAGCTGCACGAACTGATGATCACCGAGGACGACGCGCGCACGACGCTGGAGATGGACGACCGCTACGTCATCGAACCGGCCTTTGGCTGGTGGGACCGCGAGACCTATCTGGGCGACGGCGCACAGAGCGTCGACGACGGCTTCGTTTTTGCCAGCAACCGCAATCCCGAACACCTGGGCGCCGATACGCTGGCCCAACTGGTCGCCTTTGCCGACCCCGCCAGCACCGCAACCGAGGAGCTGCCATGAAGTCCTGTTCGAAATGCGTCATGCCCGAGACGGCCGAGACGCTGGCCTTCGACACCGCCGGCGTTTGCACGGTGTGCCGTCAGGTCGAGTTCAAGACCGACAACATCGACTGGGAACCGCGCAAGGCCGAGTTCGCCGCCATCGTCGACGAGGTTCGCGGCAAACACGACTACGATTGCATCGTGCCCTTCTCGGGCGGCAAGGATTCGACCTACACGCTCTGGTACCTGATGAAGGAGCTGAAGCTGAAGCCGCTGGTGGTGCGCTTCGACCACGGTTTCATGCGTTCGACCCTGACCGACAACAACCTCAAGACCTTCCGCGCCCTGGGCTGCGACGTCACCACCTTCACACCCAACTGGCAGGTCGTGCGCAAGCTGATGTTCGAATCGCTGCGCCGCCGCGCCGATTTCTGCTGGCACTGCCACACCGGCATCTTCGCCTACCCGATGTGGGTCGCACTGGAGAAGAAGGTACCGCTGGTGATCTGGGGCGAACCCAGTGCCGAATATTCCTCGTTCTATGGCTACGACGAGGACGAGGAGGTCGACGAGCGCCGCTTCAACACCCTGGTCAACCTGGGCATCAACGCCGAGGACATGGTCGGCATGCTCGACGACACGATCAGCGACTATCCCGTCACCGCGCGCGATCTCAAGCCCTTCACTTATCCCCCGCTCGCCGAGCTGCGCCGCCAGAAACTGCGTTCGGTCTGCCTGGGGAGCTACATCCCCTGGGACGTGCGCAAGCAGGTCGACATCATCAAGCGCGATCTGGGCTGGCAGGGCGATCAGGTCGAGGGTGTGCCGCCGCAGTACGACTACGAGAAGATCGAGTGTTTCATGCAGGGTGTGCGCGACTACATCAAGTATCTCAAGCGCGGCTTCGGGCGCACCGCGCATCTGGCCTCGATCGACATCCGCAACGGCCGGCTCTCGCGCGAGGACGGCGAGGAACTGGTCGCCCAATACGACGGCAAGCGGCCGGGTTCGCTCGACATCTTCCTGGAGTTCCTCGGCATCGACGAGGCCCGGTTCATGGAAATCGTCGCCGGCCATGTCGTCAGCCCCAGCGAACCGCGCGATCTCGACTGGGCCAACCAGCACCGCATGGAGCACGAGCCCTGGGACTTCGCGCAGTGGCCGCGCATCGGCGGCGCTTCCGACAAGCGCGCCTGAGACAGGACGCAGGACAGGGAGCCGGCGGCACGCCGCCATGCAGGTCACGGTCATCGATTACGGTGCGGGCAATCTCGCCTCGGTCGCCAACGCGCTCTACCTTGCCGGCGCCGAGCCCGAGGTTGCGGCCACGCCCGAACAGCTCGCCGGAGCCGAACGCATCGTGCTGCCCGGTGTCGGTGCGGCCGGCCACGCCATCGCCCGGCTGCGCGCCGGCGGCATGGCCGAGGCGCTGGACGACGCACGCAAGCGCGGCACGCCGATCCTGGGCATCTGCCTTGGCCTGCAACTGATGGCGCAGCGCATCGAGGAATACGGCAGCCACGAGGGTCTGGGCTGGGTTCCCGGTCGCGTCGGCCCGATCGAGGACGCCGTCGCCGTGCCCTGCCGCGTGCCCCACACCGGCTGGAGCGCCGTGACGCCGACCGAACGGGCAAGCGTCATGATCGGAACCGGCAACAAGGACCGTTTCGTTTACTTCTGCCATTCCAACTGCCTGACGACCGATGCCGCCATCGTCGCCGCCACGGTCGACCTGGGCACGCCGATCACCGCCGCAATCCGCCACGAGAACCTTTTCGCCGTGCAGTTTCATCCCGAGAAGAGCCAGCAGGCCGGCGCGCGCCTGCTCCAGGCCTTCCTCGAATGGACGCCGTGAGCATCATGCCCAGCACCCCTTCACCCGCCCTGCCCCTCGCCCCAACGGGGAGAGGGAGGGGCCCATGGCGCAGCCATGGGAGGGTGAGGGGGACGCACCGCCGCTGGCCCTCACCCTCCCGTCCCTTCGGGCCGGGTCCCTCCCTCTCCCACACGTGGGAGAGGGGCAAGCTGCTGGGTTCGTCAAGGGACTGATGCCGGTTCACCGCATCATACCCAGTCTGCTGCTGCGCGGCGGTCGCCTGGTGAAGGGCACCGCCTTTGCCGCCCATCGTGACGCCGGCGCGCCGGCATCGACCGCGCGCGCCCACAACGCCCAGGGCGCCGACGAACTGATCGTGCTCGACATCGACGCCGGACGCGAAGGGCGCGGCCCGAACCTCGAAGCCTTTGCCGCGATCGGCAACGAGATCCAGATTCCCATGACCGCCGGTGGCGCCATCGCCAGCGTCGAGAGTGCCCGTGCCGTGATGGCGGCAGGCGCTGACAAGATCTGCGTCACCAGCACCGCGCTCGATCGCCCCGAATTGCTCACGGAACTGGCCGAACACTTCGGCCGCCAGGCCGTGGTGCTGGGCATCGATATCACGGGCGAGGACGGCGACGCCCGCCTCCACGACCATCGCAACGGCACCACCGCGCGCGACGGCGACTGGCTGGCCTGGATGACCGAGGGTGTCGGGCGCGGCGCGGGCGAGATCCGCCTGATGGCGGTCGATCGCGAGGGCAGTCGCCGGGGTTTCGACCTCGACCTCTTCGCGAAGGCACGGGCAGTGGTCAACGTACCGATCATCTTGGAGGGCGGCGCCGGCACGCTGGACCATCTGGGGCAGGCCATGGCGGCGGGCGCGGATTCCCTGGCGCTGGGCACCATGCTGGTCTTCTCCGACAACAACCTCGTCAAGCTGAAGCGGGTGCTGGCGCAGGCCGGTCACCCGATGCGGCCATGAACAAACACAGCATCGCCCTGCTCGGCCTGGGCTCGATCGGCATGCGCCACGCGCGCAACCTGCTGGAACTGGGCTGCGCCGTCTCCGGCTTCGATCCCGATCCGGCGCGCCGCGCGATGCTGGCGGGCGAGGGCGGCAAGGCGCTCGACAGCCGCGAGGCGGCATTCGAGGCGGGCGAGGCGGTCGTCATCGCCACGCCCAGCGGCCACCACGCCGCCGATCTCGCCGACGCCATCGCAGCCGGACGCCATGTCTTCATCGAGAAGCCGCTTGCCCATAGCGCCGACGGGCTCGACGCCACACTCGCCAAGGCGGACGCCCAGGGGCTCGTGGTCTTTGCCGGTTTTATGCTGCGCTACCACCCGGCCGTCGAGCGCATGCGCACGCTGATCGAAGAAGGGGTCATCGACCGCATCGCCGGCCTGCGCGCGGTCTGCGGCTCCTGGCTGCCGGCCTGGCGGCCGGAGCAGGACTACCGCTCCGGCTACGCCGCCGATCCGCGCACCGGCGGCGTCATCCTCGATATCATTCACGAGATCGATCTGGCCTGCCATCTGGCCGGCCCCGCCACGGTGGCGGCCTGCGCCGCCGGGCGCAGCGGCCTGCTGGAGATGGCATCCGAGGACGTCGCCGACATCGTGCTGCTCCACGACGGTGGCATCCGCAGCAACCTGCACCTGGACTATCTGGCGCGCCCGCCGGTGCGCCAGGGCGCGGTGACGGGAGAGGGCGGCACCATCGCCTGGGACCTCAACGCGCGTACCCTGCTCTGGAGCGATGCCGAGGGTGCGACGCGGGAAGCCGCGGCCTTCCCCGGCGCCTGGCACGACGACTACCTCGCCCAGATGCGTCATTTCCTCGCCTGCCTCGAGGGCGATTCAACACCCCGCTGCAACGGCGCCGAGGCGCTTGCCGTTCTGCAGACCGCGCTTGCCGCGCGTTCCATGGCCGGATTGCCCACATGACCACCATCGCCATCGTCCAGGCCCGCATGGGCTCCACCCGCCTGCCGGGCAAGGTGCTGACCGATCTGGGCGACCTGACGGTGATCGGCTGGGTCACGCGCGCGGCCGCCGCGATTGCCGGCGTCGACAAGGTGGTCGTGGCGACCTCGACCGCCAAGGCCGATGCAGAGATCGCAAGCTGGTGCAGGGAGAACCGGATTGCCTGTTTCCGGGGCAGCGAGGATGATGTGCTCGAGCGTGTCGCCGGGGCCGCCGACAGGCACAAGGCCGACATCGTGCTGCGGCTGACCGCGGACTGCCCCTTCCTCGACCCCGCGGTCGCCGGACAGGTGCTCGCGCTGCTGATCGAAGGCGATCTCGACTACGCCAGCAATGTCGATCCCGCGACCTGGCCCGACGGGCTCGACTGCGAGGCGATGACGGGCAAGGCCCTGGCCACCGCCGCCAGGGAGGCGCGCCGCCCCTCCGAGCGCGAACACGTCACGCCCTTCCTGCGCAACGGCAAGGCGCGCTTCGCCACGGCCAATCTGACCTGCTCGATCCCCGGCATGGCCGCCCACCGCTGGACCCTCGACAACCGCGACGACCTGGCCTTTCTCACCAAGCTGGCCAAGCGGCTGCCGGCCGGCCGCGCACCCGCCATGACCGAGGTGCTCGCCCTGTTGCGCCGCTACCCCAAACTCGCCGCCGCGCCCAAGGAGGCGCGCAACGAGGGTTTCGTGCGCAGCGTCAGCACCGAGGCGCTCGACACCGGGCGCAGCTTCAAGAACTCGGCCAAAATGCTGGAGCGGGCCCAGAAGGTCATCCCGCTGGGCAGCCAGACCTTTTCCAAGAGCCACATCCAGTTGCCCCCCGGCGCGGCACCGCTGTTCCTGACCCACGGCCACGGCGGCCGTGTCTGGGATGTCGACGGCAACGAATACGTCGACATGGTGAGCGCCCTGCTGCCCGTGGTCCTGGGTTACCGCGACGCTGACGTCGACAACGCCGTGCGCGCCCAGCTCGACCGTGGCGTCAGCTTCAGCCTGGCGACCGAACTGGAGACGCAGGTTGCCGAACGGCTGGTCAGGCACATCCCTTCGGCCGAAATGGTGCGCTTCGGCAAGAACGGCACCGACGCGACCTCGGCCTGCATCCGCCTGGCCCGTGCCTTCACCGGGCGCGAGCGCATCGCCATGTGCGGCTATCACGGCTGGCAGGACTGGTATGTCGGCGCGACCACGCGCAACCGCGGCATTCCGGCGGCGGTGAGCGCACTGTCGCACCTCGTCGCCTACGGCGATCTGGAAGCGGTCGACAAACTCATGAGCGCGCACAAGGGCGAGTTCGCCGCGCTGATCATGGAGCCGACCAACGTCGCCCCACCCGCCGAGGGTTATCTCGAGGAGCTCAAGGCCCTGGTCCACAGCCATGGCGCCCTGCTCGTCTTCGACGAGGTCATCACCGGTTTCCGCTGGTCGCTGGGCGGCGCCCAGGCACGCTTCGGCATCACGCCGGACCTTTCGGCCTTCGGCAAGGCGATGGCCAACGGCCTGCCCATTGCCGCCGTGGTCGGGCGCGCCGACGTCATGGCCGAGATGACCGAAATCTTCTTCTCCTCCACCTTCGGCGGCGAAGCCCTTTCGCTGGCCGCGTCGCTGGCCACCATCGACAAGCTGGAGCGCGAGGACGTGCCGGCCCTGCTGTGGAAGAAGGGCGCCCATCTGGCGGAGGGCGCCCGCGCGGCGCTCGCCCGCCATGGCCTGGAGAACACGGTGGGTCTGGTCGGTTCCGCGCCCTGGATGATCCTCTCCTACCGTGACCACGAGGGCGGTTCAGCCGCCGCCGTGAAGACGCTCTTCCTGCGCGAGATGATCGCCGCGGGCGTGCTGATGAACGCCAGCCACAATGTCAGCTTCGCCCATGACGAGGCAGACCTCGCCCATGTCCTGGCCGCCTGGGAACATGCCAGCGCCACCCTTGCCGACGAACTGGCGCGCGGCGACCTGGAGAACCGGCTCGACAACCAGGTCATCCGCCCGGTGTTTTCGGTGCGACCCAGCGCATGACCACGGGTTTCCTTCCCTACGGCCGCCAGTCGATCGACCAGGCCGATATCGACGCCGTGGTCGCCGTGCTGAAAAGCGACTGGCTGACCACCGGCCCGGCGGTCGAGCGCTTCGAGGCCGCCGCACGCGAGGCGACCGGCGCACGCCATGCCCTGGCCTGTTCCAACGGCACGGCGGGCCTGCATCTGGCGACGCTGGCGCTGGGCCTGCAGCCGGGCGAGGCGCTGGTGGTGCCGACGCTGACCTTCCTGGCCACAGCCAACTGCGCCCGCTACGTCGGCGCCGAAGTGCTGTTTGCCGACGTTGATCCCGAGAGCGGCCTGACCACGCCCGACCACATCGCCGATGCCCTGAGCCGCGCCGGCGATATGAAGCCGCGCGCCGTGGCGCCGGTCCATCTGGCCGGCCAGACCGCCGACATGCCCGCCATCGCCAGCTTCGCGCGTGAACGCAATCTGGCCGTGGTGGAGGATGCCTGCCACGCCATCGGCGGCACCTACCAGCGCAAGGACGGCACCGTGAAGGTCGGCGCCTGCGCCGACAGCGATCTGGCAGTCTTTTCGCTGCACCCGGTCAAGACCGTGACCATGGCCGAAGGCGGCATCGTCACGACCAACGACGATGCTCTGGCCGAACGCGTCGCGCGCCTGCGCACCCACGGCATGATGCGCGATCCCGCCCGTTTCACCCAAACCGATCAGGCCTTCACCGACGGCACGCCCAACCCCTGGTATTACGAGATGCCCGAGGTCGGGCTGAACTACCGCGCCAGCGACCTGCACTGCGCCCTGGGCGCTGCCCAGCTTGCCCGGCTGGAAGGGTTCGTCGCGCGCCGGGCCGAACTGGTGACGATCTACGACGAGCTGCTCGCCGATCTGGCGCCCGCCGTGCGGCCGACCGCGCTGCGGGCCGGACAGGAGCCGGGCTGGCACCTCTACGTCGCGCTGATCGAATTCGGCGCGCTCGGCATCACCCGCGCCGAGGTCATGGCGCGCCTGAAGGAACAGGGCATCGGCACCCAGGTGCATTACCTGCCGGTCCACCGCCAGCCCTATTACCGCGAACGTTACGGCGACATCGACCTGCCCGGCGCCGACGCCTTCTACGATCGCTGTCTCTCCCTGCCGCTCTACCCCGGCATGGAAGACGAGGATGTCGAACGTGTCGCCAAAGCCCTGCGCGGGATCGTGATGGCATGAACGCGCCTCTCGTCGTCTTTCGCGCCGATGCCGGCGGCGGCCACGGCAGCGGCCATGTCCGCCGGGGCCGCGCTCTTGCCGCCGTCTTCCGCAATGCCGGCTGGCGCACCGCCTTTGCCACCGACGAAGCCTCCATCGAGACCGTTGCCGAACTGGGCGACGGCAGCGAGACCGTCGCCTTCGTCGACGGCGCGGCCAGCCCGCAGCAGCAGGCCGAGGAACTGGGTCAGGCCTGGCCCAGCGGCATCGACCTGCTGGTCAGTGACCACTACGGCCTCGACGCCACCTTCGAACGCGCCGCCCGCAGAACCGCCCGCCGCATCGCCGCCATCGACGACCTGGCCGACCGGCCGCGCGATGCCGACGTGCTGTTCGACAGCGCACTGGGACGCGAGGAGGCCGACTACAGCGCTCTGGTGCCCGGCACCTGCCGCGTGCTGACCGGTCCGTCCTACGCCCTGCTCGGGACCGCGTTCCTGGCAGCACGCAGCGAAACCGACCGCCCTGAACCGGGCGCGCACTTCCGACGCGTTCATGTCGGCCTGGGCGGCGTCGAACCCGGCCCGGTGCTCGAACGCATCGTCGCCGGCCTTGCCGAAAGCGGTGTCGTGGAGGCCATCGAGGTCGTGCTCGGCATGGAAGGCCCCGTCGCCGAACGGCTGCGCGCGACAAGCTTTGCCGTACCCGTCGAAATCGCCGTCAACGTGCGCGACATGGCCACCCGCCTGGCGCGCGCCGATCTCGCCGTGGGCGCGGGCGGTTCCTCGGCCTGGGAGCGCTGCGCCCTGGGCCTGCCGACCCTGATGGTCACCGCCTACGACAACCAGCGCCAGGTCGCGGCCGGCTTGGCGCAGGCCGGCGCCGTGGTGCCTCTGGGCTGGCATGAGGACGTCACCGCCGCGACGGTCGCGGACGCCGTGCGACGTCTGGCTGCCGATCCCGCTTCCGTCACCGAACTCGCGCGCCGTTCGCTGGCGCTGTGCGACGGGCGCGGCGCCGAACGCACCTGGCTTGCCGTCGATCACGAACATTGCGCAGCCGGGCGCGTCACCCTGCGCCTTGCCGAGTCTGCCGACATGGGCCTGCTCTATGACTGGCAGAGCGCACCGGAAACCCGCCGCTTTGCCAAGCAGGGGACGACCCCCACGCAAACCGAACACGAGACCTGGTTCAACCGGCGCCAGACCGACCCCGCAAGCCTGATCTGCGTGATCGCCTGCGACGGGCAGCCGCGCGGCTGCCTGCGCCTGGACCGGATCGGGGAGAGCCGCGAGCGTCTCGTCTCGATCTACCTGGCGCCGGGCGCCTGGGGCCAGGGCATCGCCACCGCCGCGCTCGATCTTGCCCGCCGCCTGGCACCGGGCTGGCGTTTCGTCGCCGAGGTGCTGCCCGAAAACGACGCCTCGCACCGCCTGTTCCGCCGCGCCGGCTACCGCGAGGAACAGCCGGGCACCTATGTCAGGGAGGCCGCAGCATGAGTGCGACCGCAGTCACCATCGCGGGCCGGACGATCGGGCCGGGCCATCCCCCCTATGTCATTGCCGAACTTTCGGGCAACCACAACGGCGACATCGAGCGGGCCTTTGCGATCATGGAGATGGCCGCGCGCGCGGGCGCCGATGCGGTGAAGCTGCAGACCTATACCGCCGACACCATCACCATCAATTGCGACCTGCCCGGTTTCACGATCAAGGGCGGGCTGTGGGATGGGCGCACGCTGCACGAACTCTACGAGGAAGCGCACACACCCTGGGACTGGCATCCGCGCCTGTTCGCCAAGGGCCGCGAACTGGGTCTGGCGGTCTTCTCCTCGCCCTTCGACGCCACCGCTGTCGATTTCCTGCAGGGGCTCGACGCACCGGCCTACAAGATCGCCAGCTTCGAGGCGGTCGACCTGGAACTGATCACCAGGGTCGCCGGCACCGGCAAGCCGATGATCATGTCGACCGGCATGGCCGACCGCGCCGAGATCGAGGAAGCCGTGGCGACGGCGCGCAAGGGCGGCTGCACCGAACTGATCCTGCTCCACTGCATCAGCGGTTACCCGACGCCCGTCGGCGAAAGCAACCTCGCCACGATTCCCGATCTGGCGGCGAACTTCGATGCGGTGATCGGCCTTTCCGACCACACGCTGGGCACCGCCGTCTCGGTCGCCGCGATCGCGCTGGGCGCCTGTGTCATCGAAAAGCATGTCACGCTGGCCCGCGCCGACGGCGGACCCGACGCCGCCTTTTCGCTGGAACCGGCCGAACTGACCGAACTCTGCGCCAGCACACGCGCGGCCTTCGACGCCATGGGTTCGGTCGACTACGGCCTGAAATCCAGCGAACAGGGCAACGCCCAGTTCCGCCGCTCGATCTACGCCGTTGCCGACATCCCCGCTGGTGCCGCGCTTGACCGCAGCAACATCCGCGTCATCCGCCCGGGCCACGGCCTGGCCCCGCGCCACTTGCCAGACGTGCTGGGCCGGCCTGCCAGGAGTGCGATCCCGCGCGGCACACCGATCACCTTCGACCTGCTTGGAGACAAGGCATGAGCGATCTCGCTCTGCTGGGCGGGACGCCCGCCGTGGAAGGCCCGCTCAAGCCCTTCCGCGCCATCGGCGAGCGCGAGCGCGCGCTGGTCAACGAGGTCATGGACGGCGGCCTGCTTTCCGGCTTCTACGGTTCCTGGGGCGAGGAGTTCTGGGGCGGCCCCATGGTCAAGCGCCTGGAGGAACTCTGGCGCGAGAAGCTGGGTTGCCGCCATGTCGTGAGCGTCAATTCCGCGACCTCCGGCCTGTTCGCCGCCGCGGGCGCCATCGGCCTTTCGCCGGGCGACGAGGTGATCTGCCCGCCCACCACCATGTCGGCCACCGCCGTGGCGCCGATGTTCTACGGCGCCGTGCCGGTTTTTGCCGACATCGAGGAAGAGACCTTCGGCCTCGATCCCGCCGCGGTTGAAGCCGCCATCGGGCCCAAGACGAAGGCGATCTTCGCGGTCAACCTGTTCGGCCATCCCGCGCGCCTGACCGAGCTGCGGACACTGGCCGACCGCCACGGTCTCTGGCTGGTCGAGGACAACGCGCAGGGGCCGTTTGCCATGGAGCACGGCAGACCCGCCGGGACCATCGGCCACATCGGCGTCTTCAGCCTCAACGTTCACAAGCACATCCAGACCGGCGAGGGTGGCCTCTGCGTCACCGACGACGACAATCTGGCCCTGCGCATGCAGATGATCCGCAACCACGGCGAGAACGTGGTGGGCGATGTCGAGGTCGGCGACATCGCCAACACCATGGGCCTCAACTTCCGCATGACCGAACTTTCGGCCGCGGTCGGCGTCGGTCAGATCGAGCGCGCGCAGGAGATCATCGACGGCCGGGTCGCGGTCGCCGAATCTCTCTCGGCCGGGTTGGAGGGCGTTGACGGTTTCGCGGTGCCTGCGGTGCGCGAGGGCTGCCGCCACGTCTATTACGTCTGGACCGCCAAGGCCGATCCCGAAGCGCTTGGCATCAGCCGCGAAACCCTGGTGCAGGCGCTACAGGCCGAGGGCGTGCCCGCTGCGGGCGGTTACGTCGCGCCGCTCTACCGCCTGCCGCTGTTCCGGCAGCGCCGTGCCATCGGTCGCGACGGTTTCCCCTTCACCGGTTCCAACCAGGCCTATGGCGAGGGCCTGTGCCCGGTCGCCGAGGCGATGCACGCCACCGGTTTCGTCACCTATGAAATCTGCGCCCACGATCCAAGCGATGCGCAGCTGGCCCAGCTTGTGGCCGGCGTGCGCAAGGTGATCGACGGCGCCGCCGAACTCGCGACATGGGAAAGGAATCAGTCATGAGCCGTCCCCGTTTCGTTGCCAGCATCGAGGCCCGCATGGGTTCTTCCCGCCTGCCGGGCAAGGTGCTGACGGATGTCTGCGGCAAACCCGCCCTGACCCGTCTGGTCGACCGCCTCTGCGACGTCGAGGGTCTCGACGACATCGTGCTGGCGACCACCACCGCGCCAGCCGATGACGTCCTGGAAGAGTGGGCCCAGCGCGAAGGTGTCGCCTGTTTCCGCGGCAGCGAGGACGATGTGCTGGGTCGTGTCGTGGGCGCGCAGAAATCGGTCGGCGGCGAAGTGGTCGTCGAGGTCACCGGCGACTGCACTCTGCTGCCGCCCGATATCGTCGAACTGGGCATCGCGACCTATCTGGCCAACGACGCCGATGTCGTGAGCAATGTCGGGCGGGTGCAGACCTTCCCCATGGGTGCGGACGTCCAGGTCTTTCCGCTCGCCCTGCTCGAGGAGGTCGCGGCCAGCGTCGATGACCCCGCCGTGCGCGAGCATGTCTCGCTCTATTTCTACGATCACCCGGAGCGCTACCGCATTCACACCATCGTCGCGCCCCAGGCCTGGCGGCACCCGACGTGGCGCCTGCAGCTCGACTATCCCGACGACCTTCGCCTGATCGAGGCGGTCTATCGCGAGCTGGAGCCCCGCCACGGTCCCAGCTTCGGCATGGCCGAGATCGTCGACATGCTGGTCGGCAAACCCGAGGTCCTGGCCTTCAACATCGACTGCGAGGAGAAGGCGGCACGATGAGCCGGCCCCTCGTCACCGCGCTGTTCGGCTGCGGCCAGATCGGCACCGGTTATGCCGCCGATCCGCTGATGGCGCAGCACTACCGCTATGCCAGCCATGCCCAGGTGCTGAACGACCATGTGGCCTTCGACTGGCGCGTCGCCGTCGATCCCCGGCGCGAAAGCGCACAGGCCTGTGCGGCGGCCTATGGTGTTGCCGCCGCGACCGATGTCTCCGGCATCGCCGCACGCGAATCCATCGAGGTCGCCGTGCTGGCAACGCCGCCGGGTACGCGCCTTGCCCTGCTCGATGCCCTGCCCGGGCTGAAGGCGGTGATCGTGGAAAAGCCGCTGGGTGCCGACATCGGCGAGGCCGAGACCTTCGCGGCGGCCTGCAAGGCGCGCGGTCTGGTCTGTCAGGTCAACCTGCCCCGCCGCGCCGACGCCAGCCACCGTGCATTGGCGCAGGGCGGTCTGGCCGAACGCATCGGGCGCGTGCAGGGCGCCTTCCTGGTTTACGGCAACGGCCTGATCAACAACGGCACCCACATGATTGATCTCGCCCGCATGCTGCTGGGCGAGGTCAAACACGCCAGCGTACCGGCCGGGGCGACATCCTTTGTCGAAGGCCCCATCTCCGGCGACCGCAACCTGCCGTTTACGCTGACCATGTGCGATGGCGTCACGGTGATGGGCCAGCCGCTGTCGTTCGCGGCCTACCGCGAGAACGGGCTGGACCTGTGGGGCGAGAAGGGGCGGCTTGCCATCGTTCAGGAGGGGCTGCGCTTCTGCTTCTTCCCGCGCCGCGCCAACCGCTCGACCACGGGCGCGCGCGAGTTGGCCAACGATGCGCCGAAAGCCGAGACGACGACGATGGGCGAGGCGCTTCACGCCATCTACGACGATCTCGCCGACGCTCTGGCGCAGGGCCGCACACCGGTCAGTCCGCTTGATTCGGCGCTCGCCACCGCGCGTGTCGTTGCAACCCTGATGGCGGCCGCGCCGTCGGAAATGGCCGCCTGATGCGCATTCTCATCCATGTCGAGGATCCCGGCGCGGCCAACTGGATTGCACCGCTGGTCGGCGCGCTGGGCGGACACGAACTGCATGTCGTGGCCGAAGGTGCCGCGCACGCCTATCTCGCCGACCGGTCGATCAGCGCGCTGGACTGGCCGGGCAAGAAGAGTGCTTCGGCGCTGCTCGACGACATCCGCCCCGACGCCGTGATCGCCGGCACCGCCGAGAATCTGGAAAGCCGCGGCCTCGACCTGATCGATCTGGCCCGTCTGCGCGACATTCCCAGCGCCAGCCCGATCGACCAGGCAGCCAACGCCGCCCATCGCTTCCGCGGCCGCAGCGACGATCCGCGCCGCCATGCACCCGACCTGCTGTTCCTGCCCGACGAGGATGCCGCCGACGCCTTCCGCAAGCTGGGGTTTCCCGAGACCAGCCTTGCCGTCACCGGCAATCCCCATCACGCCCGTCTGGCCGCCACGGTCGATGCGCTGACGGCGGCCGACCCCGCGGCGCTGCGCGAAGGTGTCGCCCCGGGCGTGGGCAAGAGGCCGCTGATCGTGTTCCTGGCCGAGATCGGCTACGTCGTGAATCCGGAAGCAGAGGACTGGGAGCAGAACCTTTCCTTTGCCGGACGCAACGGCAGCGCGGCACGGGCGCCGCGCATGTTCGAGGAACTGGTCGACGCACTCGACGCCCAAGCCATGGAGCGTTTCCTGGTGCTGCGCCTGCACCCCAAGAACACGCCCGAGGAATTTTCCGACACCGCCGATGCCGTGGATCTGACCAGCCAGGGCGGCGATCCGCTGCCGCTGGTCTTTGCCGCCGACCTGGTGGTCGGGCTCTCGGGTTCGCTGCTCGAGGAGGCCCACCTGATGGGCAAACGCTGCCTCTCGATTCTGCCCCACCCGGTCGAACGGGCATGGCTGCAGGGTCTGGAGAGCGGCGCCATCCCTGCTGCTACCAACCGGGAAGAGCTGCGCACCATGTTGCCCGCGATCCTGAAGGACCCCGCGCCAGCGCCCGCCAGCCTGCGGCGCGACGCCACCAATACGATGCTGGCCGCGCTCAACACCCTGGTCGGCCAGCGCGCCGCCCGCCGGGCATGGAGCGCAACGTGAGCCGGCGCCTCAAACTCGGCGTACTCGCCACGCCCGAAGGCATCCTGGCGGGGCACATGCTTGCGGCCATGCTGGAAGCCGGCGCCACGGTCGATGCCGTGCTGCTGGACCCGACTCCGGTGACGGTCCGCGAAC
>Ga0105054_10000817_pt1 | contig 50765 bp, 53 predicted proteins | sample BON02_FD_78091 | JGI IMG/M metagenome (GOLD analysis project Ga0105054, IMG submission 78091) | Freshwater microbial communities from Lake Bonney liftoff mats and glacier meltwater in Antarctica - BON-02 (megahit assembly) | ecosystem: Environmental > Aquatic > Freshwater > Ice > Glacier...
CAAACGTACCAAAGACAAAATCCATAATATCGAAAAATCCTTTCTTTTCATTACTTAAAAAATTGATGCTCATATCAGCAAAAAAGTTTCCTTCAATAGACGAAAGAGCAGAGGGAACAGAAAGAACCATTGCTGAAATACCTACGATCCAAGTAGCTTTTTTTCTGCTCCATTTTCTATCATCGATCAAGTAAGCAACTGGTACTTCTAACATGGAGATGGTAGAAGTCAACGCTGCAACCATCAACAAGATAAAGAAAAGCGCTCCTATGATATGACCACCGGGCATTTCAACAAATACTTTAGGAAGTACATTAAAGACTAAACTTGGGCCGTCAGTCAGATACTCAGGAGAAAGCAAGGCGAAAAGTGCAGGGAAAACCATCAAACCACCCAGTAAAGCAACTCCTGTATCCATCCCTGCAATCCAAGCGGATGCTTGGATAATATTTGATTTTTTAGGTAGATAAGACCCAAAAGTGATCATCAAACCCCAACCTACCGACATGGAAAAAAAGGCCTGTCCAAGAGCCTGAAGTATTACGGCTGCGTTAATTTTAGAAAAATCAGGATAGAGGTAATACTTAATACCTGCATCTGCTCCAGGTAAAGTGACTGATCGTCCTGCGATGAAAATGATAATGATAAACAATACTGGCATCAAAAATTTAGAAGCTTTTTCTATACCTCCCGAAACACCTCCCAGTACAATCAATATAGTAGTCAAAATAAATAAAAATGTCAATGGAATGACGTATATGGGTGTCTGAACAAACTCAGAAAAATCTATCGGAACGTTGATTATCTCCGTGATAATATAGCCTACCGTCCATCCCGCAATCACAGAATAGTAGCTAAAAACGAAAAAACAAACTAGCACGCAAAGCACACCCGCAATCTGCCAGAACTTATTTCCTCCGGTATCTCGAATGGCTCCGATGGGATTCTTCCCAGATTTCCGTCCCAACGCGATTTCATTGAATAAAAGCGGAAGCGCTATCAACAACACACATATAATGTATACAAACACAAAAGCTCCTCCTCCGTTTTCTGCTACCAGATAGGGGAATCTCCAGATGTTGCCAAGTCCTACTGCGGAACCAGCCGCGGCCATTATAAAACCGAGACTGGAGCCAAATTTGCCTCTTTCTTCGGGGTTTGCGCTTACTGACATAGATTATAGTTAAATTGAGTTGGGGTTATAAACTGTTTTTAAGAGCGGGCTAAGGTAATTTGTTTTGCCAAAAAACCAATTGCTGTTTGGAAAGTTTTGGGCTCGAATCCAAGCTGTTTTCGGGCTTTTTCTATAATAAAACCTGTTCTAAGCGGTCGCTTAGCAGGCTGGGAAAATGTACTTGAATCGGCACGGGTGATTAAGTCTTTGTCAAGATGGAAGTAATCAGCTGTCATATGTGCCATTTCAAGAGGAGTCAAAAAATCCGATCCGGAAATATTAAATATTCCTGTCGCGCCTTTATTTGCGATTAAAATACAGCCTGCCGCCAAGTCTTCTGCAAGAGTGGGCGTTCTAAACTGATCATCGACTACCTGGATTTGTTTTCCTGCTTCCAAAGAGGATTTCACCCAGAGAATAATATTGGTACGACTCATGTCATGTGCAATTCCAAATACCAAGACGGTGCGCGCAATTGTCCATTTAGTCTTAGACTCCATCACCAGTTGCTCTCCAAGTAATTTGGTCTCCCCATAATAATTTATGGGAGCTGCTTCTTCCTCTTCATCCAAAGGCCCTTTTTCACCTGAGAAGATAAAGTCAGTAGATACAAAAATGAAATGAGCTTGAACTGCTTCTGCAGCCTCCACCAAGTAGCGAGTTGCATTGACGTTGACATCAAAGCAGGCTTCTTGGTTTTGCTCACATTGATCCACATTGGTCATTGCAGCACTGTGGATGATGATATCAGGTTTGATCTCGAGAATGATAGCCACTACTTGCTCAGAGTCTGTGATTTCGAGTGAAATGTAATTGAAATCTGTTCCAGGCAATCGAGATTCTCCTTTGCTGCTGGCGTAGACGATGTACTGATTCTGCTCCACTAGCTGCTGGACCAACTTCTGACCCAAAAGACCATTAGCTCCGGTGATGAATATTTTCTTTTTACTTAGATTCTGGGTAGGTGTAGCCATAGTCTTTTTCAATTTTTTTACGAGACATTTTTTGAACTTTCACATTCATGTAGATCGGAACTACAGGTTTATCGCGAGCACCGGTGGCTGCTTTTGAAATCTCCTCAGCTATTTCTAATCCTGAAATCACCTCACCAAACACCGAGTATTCCTTATCCAGATGTGGAGTTCCACCTATACTTGTATAAATCGCAGTTTGCTCTTTGGTAAAATCTTTACTGAGATTTAGATTTAGCGATTTCTCAATTTCTTCCCGCTTGGAGGTCACTAGCATGGTGAGGCTATCAAATTGGCCTGCTTTATACAGACGGGTGTATTCATTTCTCAGCCCTTCTTGGCTCCCAAGCTGGACATATTGCATAAAAGCCGGCTGAAGCTTTTCCATATCCGCCAATAACTCCTGCTCCCCGTATACTTTCCCGGTTACAATATAAAATTGAGAACCATTAGAACGCTTTAAAGGATTGACTCCGCTACCTTGGCGGGCAGCAGCAATCATTCCTTTTTTATGAAAATGATTTGGTAGAATCTCCGCTTCGATTGTTGGCCATTCTGCCGGTGGAAGTTCTTCTTTAGTGAAAACATCACCTCCTTGGACCATGAAATTTTTCATCACTCTATGAAACTCTGTCGAATCAAAACGACCAGATTCAGCCAATTTAATGAAATTGGATTTATGCTCTGGGGTGTCATCAAATAGAATTGCTTTAATCTCTCCCTTTTCCGTGGTGATGGTGACGAGGTAGTCTTTCTGACCAGAACAGGCAGACGAAATGAAAAAAAGTATACTAATCAGAAGGTTTTTCAATGGGCTCATGAGTTCATTTGTTTTTTGATGTCTACTAAAATCCTGTCACCTCCTGCGGCTAAAACCTTTGCTGCCAATTCCTCTCCAACTAACTCAGGTTCTGAAATCGACCCGCTGACCTGAAGTGAGATTCGTTCTTTTCCGTCAAGAGTCAGTATACCTCCTTTCAGATGCAAGGAATCCCCATCAAGACTAGCTAAAGCAAAAATGGGAATACTACATCCTCCTTCTAGTACTCGAAGGTATGCGCGCTCAGCACTCAACTTCTGACCGGTAGAATAATCATTGCAGGCAGCTGTGATTTTGATCTTGAGTTTCATTTCCAAACCAGTGGCTACTTCGATTGCAATCGAACCCTGACCTACTGCAGGAGTGAATTCATTAAGATCCAATTCCCCCACAATTAATTCATCATAGCCCATTCGATGCGCTCCTGCATAGGCTAAAAGCAAACCATCAAAACCTCTTTCCTCCATTTTTCGAATTCTAGTTTGGAGATTTCCACGCACATCTACTGTTTTGACATGCGGATAAAAATGCTTTAACGTCGCCACTCTTCGCGTAGATGAAGTTCCTAAGACGATACTTCTACTTGAATCTTTCAGAGACAGGCTTTTATCATGCGAGACGAGAACATCATTCTCTTTTTCACGAATAGTGAATGCAATGATTTCAAACCCTTCCGGAAGGCAAGATTGCATATCCTTGGCACTGTGCACCGCTATATCAATCCTACCATCATTGAGCTGATCTTCAAGCTCCTGAGTAAAGACTCCTTTACTTCCGATTTTTGAGATCGACACATCCAATATCTGATCGCCTTTAGTATCAATTGTGACAATCTTTGTCTCCATTCCAGCATCTTGAAGAAGCTTTTCTACATAATACGCTTGCCAAAGCGCAAGTTTACTTCCTCTAGTTCCTATTTTTATTTGATAATTCATTGGGAAAGACTTCTTTTCAAACGTTTTTTATTCACTCCTTCTTCGATAAACTTGATAATTTCACCAGCAATATTAACGCCAGTAGCTTTCTCAATACCTTCCAAACCAGGAGAGCTATTTACTTCGAGAATTAATGGACCACGAGCCGATTGAAGCAAGTCTACACCTGCCACATCCAGTCCCAGCGCTTTTGCTGCGCTTAAGGCAGCCTGTTTTTCAACTCGGCTCAATTTGATAATTGTAGCTTTTCCTCCCCGGTGAAGATTTGATCGGAATTCTCCCTCTGCCCCTTGTCGCTTCATCGCCCCGACAACTTTACCATTTACCACAAAAGCTCGTATATCAGCGCCCTTGGCTTCCTTGATAAATTCTTGAATAATAATTCTGGCCTTCAGTCCATGGAAAGCTTCGATCACTGATTCACTAGCTTTCTTGGTTTCAGCCAAGACAACGCCTAGTCCTTGAGTACCTTCTAACAATTTGATGATCAATGGTGCTCCTCCTACATGTTCAATGATTTGTTTTTCGCCACCTTTGGAGAAATTGGTAAACGCTGTTTTCGGCATCCCTAAACCTGCACTCGATAGGATTTGAAGACTTCTGAGTTTATCCCGACTTTTCACAATAGCTTCTGAATTAACCGCCGAGAAGGTATTCATCAATTCAAACTGCCTCACTACGGCAGTACCGTAAAATGTGATTGAAGCTCCAATCCTGGGGATAATAGCATCAATATCGGCAAGTCTAATCCCTTTGTAAAAAATAGTAGGTCCTTCTTGCTCAAGAACCAAATCACATACACTGTGATCAACAATTAGTGCTTCATGCCCTGCTTCCATTATTGCTTGAAATAATCGCTTGGTAGAATAAAGATTCTGATTTCTGGATAAAATGGCAATTCTCATGGCTGGGTTTTGCTTAGGTTTTGAGAGGAGATACTGGATGAGAAAAAAGTTAAACTTTGACACGATAAGGCTTTGCCAAATTTACTCGATCCACGTTGACGAGAAATCTTTTCTTGAGAGTTTTTCTTCCCAATAAAATTGAATTTCTCATGGTTGATCGATCTGAAAGGGTGAACTCAGAGATAAAATCTTCACCTGCAATCACTATTCTAGTTTGAATCAGATATCTGGTTTCTGCAATTCCAAATGAATTTTTCACTTTTTTCGCTATGAATTTTTCAAAAGTTCTAGTCTTTCCGGTAAAACCGTGATGGCCTTCCATCAGAATCTGAAAACTCAGGATTTGCTTTCCCCCTACTTCTCTCACAAGAATATTTTCAGCATGGATACTGCTGGTATAAGCTCCAGTATCCACTTTTGCCCAAACCAGATTCAGATCTAAATCAGGAAGTGCTATTTTTTCTTTTCTGCCGATGATCTTCTTTTCCATATCAGCTAATTTTTGACATTAAAATTGAAATGTCCATTGATAAATCGGTGAAAATGAATTTGGCATTACCATTTCGCTCCAAATGGTAATGAGCCTGATTAAAACCTTGGTAAAGGGGTTCTATATGCTCCACTTTAAGTATTGTACTACTGATTTTTGTCACAAAATCTAAATCTTCTCCACGTGTACGTAGTAATTGATCAAGATTAGCACCCTTCAATAAGATCTCACGAAGTACATTCATGGAAGTCAACATAAGCGACTTCTGTCCTTCGATACTGTCTTTATGAAATGCTTCTGCCCGTATAAATAAAGCTCGAAAATCAGCTTTATAACAATCTACAAACCATTCTCTAATACTTTTTATTTGTTTGTCCTCTACTTGATCAGCCAATAGGAATGCCTCTCGCATACTTCCGTCAGCAATCATGGCAATTTGATTTGCTGTAGCCTCATCAGCTATGCCCTCCGTTACCAAGTGTTTTTGGATTTCGTCATCTGAAAAAGCTCTGATCAGAACTTTCTGTGTTCGAGAGAGAATAGTAGTCAAAAGCTGATCAGGGTATGCTGTGATTAACAAGAATATTGTTTTAGGCTGAGGTTCCTCCAAAATTTTCAACAACGCATTAGCTGCCGAGGGATGTAAGTATTCTGTACCCCAGACGAGCATGATCTTATAACCTCCTTCAAAGGCCTTCAAAGAAAGTGTCTGAATTATTTTTCTTGCTGCTCCTTTTGAAATATTAAGCTGTTTTTTCTCAAAGCTGTTGAATAAAATGAAATCATGGATATTCCCGAAGGGAGTATCTATGGCAAATTTTCTCCAATTCGCTACGCGGTTTGACTTATCGTCTTTGCCATCATCCTCTGACTGACTATCTTCCTCTTTCTTATTGACTGTAATCTCTGGGAATGCGAAATTTAAATCTGGCATCACTAGTTTTGACATGCGCTGGCAGGAACCACATTTTCCACAAGAATCTGTATCAGAAGGATTTTCACAAAATAAATAGGTACAAAGCGCTAAAGCCATAGGCAAGGTCGCCGAACCCTCTGGCCCATAAAACAACAAAGCATGAGCCAAGTGATTGTTTATGACCGCATTGATTAGATTTTCTTTGATATCAGGAAGACCCGGAATAGATGCAAATAGCATAGGTTTAAGTTCAGTTGGATTTCTCCCAGATTCGATAGGTTTGGGATTGATCAAAAATTAACTGAAGAATCGCTCGATCCTTATCAGTAAACGCTATCCCTCTTCTTCCCATCACTGCTTTAGCAGTTTCTTCAAATTTTGGGAATTGGTAAGTAGTGAGCCCGCTAGCTCCTCCCCAGGCAAAAGAAGCAATAAAATTCCTTGGAAAGCCATGTCCAAAAATATTTGCTCCGACTCCTACAACTGTACCAGTATTGAACATGGTATTAATCCCACATTTGGAATGGTCACCCATCATCAAACCGCAGAATTGAAGTCCTGTATTGACAAAGCCTCCCCTAGTATAATCCCAAAGTTTTACTGATGTATAATTATTTTTAAGGTTACTGGTATTGGTATCGGCTCCTACATTACACCACTCACCGATCACAGAATTGCCCAGGAATCCCTCATGGCCTTTATTACTATGACCAAAAATAACAGAATTCGAAACTTCACCTCCCACTTTGCAGTGTGGACCAACTGTAGTATCTCCACGTAGTTTTGCTCCCATATTGATCGTACTGTAATCACATAGCGCAAAAGGTCCACGAATAATTGCTCCTTCTTGAATCTCACTGTCTTTGCCGATATAGATCGGACCGTTTTCAGCATTTAATATGGCTGCTTTGATTTTTGCTCCCTTTTCGATAAAAATATTTCCTAAGTTATAAACCTTGGTATGGGGATCATTTAAGACTTGACTTTGTCTTCCTTTGGTGATTAGCTCAAAATCTTTTATTATCTCAGCCCCATTGAACTGAAAGATATTCCAAATCTTCAGAAGCAGAACCGGTTCATGATCCAATTGAACTTGGATCGCCTCTTTTGCTTTGTCTAGATTCTTCTCTGCTTCCCCGATGTAAGCTGCCAAAAGTATCTTGCCAGAAAACAGCGCTTCATTTTCACCCAGAGCAGCAAGTGCTTTCACTGAATTCTCATCAGGAAGCCAAGCTCCGTTGATCGCTAAGGCTGTTCCTCTTGCTCTTAGAAATTTTTGCTGGAGATAATCTTGGGTCAAATATGAAACAGGCTTCCCAGCACGCATTGCCCATTTTTGGGCTATTTCTAGAATTCCGACACGAATGGAAGCGACTGGTCTGGTGAAAGTAAATGGCAGTAATGACCCTCGAATAGCGGGATCATCAAATAAGAGAAGAGAGTCCATGGAGCAAAAATAAAAAAGTCTCCCAGAATCCATGCTCTAGGAGACTTAATCAAATCAAGTTTTAAAGAATTACTTCTTACTTCCGTATCTTCTGTTGAATTTCTCAACTCGACCCGCAGTATCCAGCATCATTTTCTTACCGGTATAGAACGGGTGAGATTCAGAACTGACTTCAATCTTATATAACGGATACTCATTACCGTCTTCCCAAGTAATTTTCTCGGAAGTCTCAATAGTGGACTTAGTTATAAATTTGAATTCGCTAGAAGTATCGTAGAACACTACCTCTCTGTAATTTGGATGAATATCAGCTTTCATTGTATTGCTAGTTATAAAGTATTTTTCAAATAATTTACAAAGTTATTCTTTTAAAAAATATCACCAAATATTTGTAAGGTATTTCTGAGCCAAAGACGGAAAAACAACCTTATAATCGAATTCAGAAGCTAATATGCCTCATCTGTTTTGAGATATCCATGCTTTTTCTAGCTTTAAGCGATGCAAAATATCTCTCTTCGCAATTCCCACGCTTCATTAATCCTTTTTTTAGCGGCATTTCTATATCCCTTTTTTTCCTGTTCACAAGGCAGTTACGTTCCTTATGATCGGGATTATTACCACCGCATCGAGCGATATGAAATCCTTCGAGGACAAAACAATCCTATTTTCCAAACTGGGGTAAGACCATGGCGAAGAGATTTGTTGGGTAAATATTTAGATTCCTTGGCCTCGGATCCAGTGATCCAGTCCAAATCAGATCTCTTTAATCTTGCTTATTTAAGTCAGGACAATTGGGAATTTATGTCCAGTGAAACCCCTCTTTCCAAGAAACCTTTTCTCAATGCACTTTATAAAAGGCCTGGTGATTTGGCCTATTACGACAGTGATGAGTTGGATATTCATGCTAGTCCAGTGCTATATTTCAATGGGGGAATCGAATCAGATAATGAACAAAATCCAAATCGACTGACCAGGGGAGCCATGATTCGAGGTTTAATCGACAAGAAAGTAGGATTCTACACCTACTTTACATCTTCAGAAGCTTTCTTTCCTTCTTGGGTAAAAAATACTGCCGAATACAACGGGGCTGTTCCAGGGGAAGGATTCTGGAAAGAATATAATTCGGATGGCTACAGTTATTTTTCCGCGCTGGGCCATATCAATTTTAATCTCACAAAGAATATTCAAGCACAGATTGGTCATGATCGGAATTTCGTCGGAGAGGGCTATCGCTCTTTTCTCCTCTCCGATTTCTCAAACCCCTACATGTTTGTAAAGCTGAATACAAAAGTGTGGAAATTTCAGCTGACGAATATTTGGACACAAATGACCGCCGATGTGATATACAATCGGGGAAGACCTACGGATGGGCGCTATCCTCAAAAGTGGTTTTCATTTCATCGTTTGGGATTTGATGTTGGGAAAAAGCTGAATCTTGGCTTTTTCGAATCTGTCATGAGTGATCAGGCAAATTTCAATTACTTCAATCCCCTTATCTTTTTCAGATGGGTGGAGCAAGGACTAGGCACTCCCGACAAAGTCATGCTAGGCACAGATTTCAAATGGAATCTATATCCAGGAATGCAGTTCTATGGCCAGTTTGCACTCGATGAATTTGTGTTTAATGAATTCTTCGGGATCGACGGCAAGGGATCAAAACGAAATAAATATGGTGTGCAGGCAGGCTACAAATATATCAATGCCTTTAAAATCGCTAACCTAGATCTGCAATTGGAATTCAATTCAGCGCGGCCTTATACCTTTCAGGAAAAACAAAACTATCAATCTTACAGCAATTGGAGAACACCGCTCACCCATCCTCGTGGCGCAAACTTCCGGGAATTTCTGGGGATCATTCGCTACCAACCTTTGCCTAAACTGAATCTAACTTTATTAGCTATGCATCAATTGTATGGTGCTGATCCGAATGCTACAACCAATTTTGGTGGGGATGTATTACAAAACAGACTTGTGGGAAGTCCAACAGGGTTATTTGGGAATTTCATTGGGCAAGGCGTCGAAAATCAGCTTATTCAATCCAATCTGAATGCGAGCTATATGCTCCGTCATAATTTCTTTATCGATGCTACCCATACATTCAGAAGGCGAACAGCACAGGATTTGGATAGTCCAGAATCAAGTCAACTGATCCAACTCGGACTACGGTGGAACTTCCTAAGACCTGATTACAATTACTAGTCGCTTCCTGAGCGGACAATTTTCCTTAAATTTGAGTGAATTTACAGATTGCATCCTATGAATACCTACTTGCGAATTCTTTCTTATGCCCGGCCTTATGGTAAATTCGTGCCTACATATGTCATATACGCATTACTTTCTATCATTTTTGGTCTGCTGAACTTCACCTTACTGAAGCCATTATTCGATGTGATTTTTGAGCAAGTGGACCCTGCTAAACTCCTAGAATTTTCAGATAAGCCAACTTTTGAGTTTTCCATTGGCTATTTCTCTCACCTCTTCAACTACTATTTCCTTCACGTTGCTGAAACTTATGGGAAAATGGGGACTCTTTTATATGTCTGTGTCATCATTGTCATTTCAGTATTCTTAGCCAACCTATTCACTTATTTATCTGGCGTCGTTTTGGCAAAAGTGAAAGCAATTGTCATCAAGAAAATGCGAATGGATATTTTTGAGCGGGTGAGTGGACTTCAAATCGCCTATTTCTCCGATGAGCGAAAAGGAGATCTTTTATCAAAAATGACCAATGACGTGCAGGAAGTCGAAAATACCATCGTGCAATCACTACGTGTCGTTTTTAGAGAGCCTGCTACCATCATTATTTATTTTGCAGTGCTATTTCTAATGTCGGTCAAATTGACCCTATTTACTATTTTAATTATCCCCATATCAGGTGCAATTATTGGTGGAATCACCCGAAGATTAAGAAAGACAGCCATCCAAAGTCAAGAGTCGCTAGGTAGGATAGTCAATATCTTAGACGAAACACTCAGCGGGATGCGCGTGATCAAAGCCTTCAATGCTGAATGGTTTATGAAAAACAGATTCGATCGAGAGACCGATTTTTACGCTGATGTAAATGTCAATATGGCCCGAAAGAACGAATTAGCCTCACCGATTTCTCAATTTTTGGGCGTGTCTGTGGTTGCTGGAATTTTAGTCTATGGTGGTGGATTGGTGCTGAGCGGAGATTCCGATCTCGGGGCTTCTGACTTCATCACTTACATTATTATTTTCACACAAGTGCTCAATCCGGCCAAAGAAATCTCCCGGGCCATGAGCAATATCCAGCGGGGAATTGCTTCTGCGGAGCGTGTTTTCACCGTGATTGATACACCATCGAAAATTAATTCTCCAAAGGAACCAGTGCGGCTAACCGGATTCAAAAACTCAATCGAATTTCAAAATGTAAACTTTGCATACGAAGAGACGAATGTATTGAGTACTATCAATTTTACGCTTTCAAAAGGGAAAACCATCGCTTTGGTAGGGCCTTCAGGTGGAGGGAAATCAACCTTAGCCGACTTGCTGCCAAGATTCTATGATCCTAGCGGCGGTCAGATTCTTTTGGATGGTGTGGACATTCGCAACTTGAGCTTGGGAGATCTGCGCAGCTTAATGGGTATTGTCACTCAAGAATCCATCCTGTTCAATGACACAGTATTTAATAATATTGCCTTCGGAATAAATGATGCAAGTCTCGACACAGTGATCGAAGCAGCAAAAATTGCAAATGCACATGAATTTATTTCTAAACTAGAAAATGGCTACGAGACCTCAATTGGAGAACGAGGTTCCAAACTTTCCGGAGGACAAAAACAGCGACTGAGCATTGCAAGAGCCGTATTAAAGAATCCTCCAATCTTAATTCTCGATGAGGCTACCTCGGCGCTTGATTCAGAATCCGAACTTTTGGTTCAAGAAGCACTTACTAAACTAATGGCAAATCGGACCACTTTGGTAATTGCACATCGATTAAGCACCATTCAGCATGCAGATGAAATATTGGTGATTGAACAGGGTCAGATTGTCCAGAGAGGCACCCATCCCGAGTTGAGCCGAATCACTGGATTGTATCAGAAGCTTTCTAGTATTCAGTCGGTTTAGTATATTTGAATAATTTAATTTTCAACTCATGAAAAAATTTCATCAGATTCTTCAAATACTACTTTTCGTTTATTTTGGATCATTTCTTATCTTCTTTATTTCCTTTGACACCTTAGGTGTTTTATTCGGAATGGAAGAAATCGATTCAGACTCCATGGTGAAAATCATACTGACGGGATTAATTGTGTTTCTTCTCGCTTGGGCTATTGGCTATTCAGTAAGTAATAGAATGGCAGCTTCAATCGAAAAAATGGAGCGCGAAATAAACGCGCTGAAAGCAAAGATTTACGATTTTGAACATCCGGTTATAACACCAAATTCAACTAATCTTATAGAAAAAGAGAAAGATGCTGATCCAGCAAATATTCCTCCGAGTGAAGATATTACTTGAAAATAAAGATTTGAGTATATCAAAATAGTATATTGAAAAGACCTAAACGTCTCCTTTTTTATGGTTGCTAAAACTTTTGGAAGTGCTGTCTCAGGTGTTGACTCGAACATTATTACAATAGAAGTAAATGTTGGACAAGGAACACTTTTTTATATGGTTGGACTTCCCGATTCTGCTGTCAAAGAATCGCAGCAGCGGGTGGAATCTGCCTTAAAATATTTCGGATTTCGAATGCCCAGACAGAAAGTGGTGGTCAACTTGGCTCCTGCTGACATTCGAAAAGAAGGTTCTGCTTATGATTTACCCATCGCTATGGGAATTCTCCAAGCCTCAGAACAGGTGGATTTCCCTGCCTTACACGAATACATAATAATGGGCGAGCTCTCTCTGGACGGAAATTTGCGTCCAGTAAAAGGGGTTTTGCCTATTGCCATTGAAGCTCGCAAGCAGGGTTTTAAAGGGTTTATTCTCCCTTTAGAAAATGCTAAAGAGGCTTCCATCGTCAATAATTTAGATATAATTGGGGTAGAGACATTGCAGCAGGCCGCAAATTTCCTCATGGGTGATTTGGAGATCATACCACTGGTGACTGATACGAGAGAGATCTTTTATCATTCATTGGATGATAATGAGTTTGATTTTGCAGATGTCCAAGGTCAGGAAAACATCAAACGTGCTATGGAAATTGCTGCTGCCGGTGGTCATAACGTGATTATGATCGGCCCACCTGGCGCTGGAAAAACTATGCTAGCAAAACGACTTCCTTCGATTCTTCCACCACTTACGCTAATGGAAGCTTTGGAAACGACTAAGATCCATTCAGTAGCAGGAAAATTGGGAAGGAATGGAAGTTTGATTGCACAGCGACCTTTTAGAAGTCCGCATCACACCATTTCAGATGTTGCTTTAGTAGGCGGCGGGGGAAATCCTCAACCTGGAGAAATCTCCTTAGCTCACAACGGAGTACTATTTTTGGATGAATTACCCGAATTTAAACGATCGGTTCTTGAAGTGATGCGTCAGCCGTTGGAAGATCGAAAGGTGACCATCTCTCGAGCAAAAATTTCGGTGGACTATCCAGCTAATTTTATGTTGATCGCCAGCATGAACCCTTGCCCATGCGGCTATTACAATCATCCAGAAAAGGAATGTGTTTGTGGGCCTGGAATCGTACAGCGCTATCTGAATAAGGTCTCCGGTCCGCTGCTCGATCGAATCGATCTTCACGTAGAGGTGACTCCGGTAAAATTTGACGAGCTGACCTCCACTCGCAAGACAGAATCCAGCAAGTCAATCAGAGAACGAGTTATACAAGGAAGAGAACGGCAAAAAGAGCGATTTAAAGATAATCCAGAAGTTTTTTGCAATGCTATGATGCCTTCCCATCAGGTAAAAGAAGTATGTCAGATTAGTGAAGCTGGAAAAATGCTCCTAAAAACTGCCATGGAGCGGCTTGGACTTTCGGCCAGAGCCTATGATCGAATTCTAAAAGTAGCGCGTACGATTGCAGATATATCTGGCTCCGAAAACATAAAAGTTGAGTATTTAGCTGAAGCCATTCAATATCGAAGTTTGGATCGAGACGGCTGGGCAGGGTAAGAATATTACATTTATGTTTGGAGATTTGGGATTTTTTGAACTAAGTAGTATCAGGTAATAATAAGCCATGTAGAAAATGATAAGTTCCCTTGTTTTTTCAAAGTAAAACAGCGCAACCAAAAAGAATAGTTGCACACCACTAAAGTTTTTTACTGTATTCAATAGTTAAGTTTATCGTTATGAAAAAAGTTAAAAAAAAAGATCTTACAATATTCTTTCTGGGAGTTTGCACATTCTTCACCATGATTATTGCCACGGATTGGAGCAGTCCTGTGCAGGAGTTTATGGATGGTTGGAACTCCATCGAATGTGATAAGCATTAAAGACACATGCTGTTCATAAATCGTACCAGCTACACGACTGATTTCCCAAAATAAATTCCTCCCCTATTTCAACAAACGCTCCTATAATCAGCACTAGAAATATCTATATTAAATTCAAAAACAAATGAAAAAAATCACTGGACGAGACATATTTTTCTTCTTTATGGGAATAGCAGCACTGTTTTTTATTGAATTGGTTTTCAATTGGGAAGAAACGGTAAATATTATTAAGCAGGGATATAATGATGGTTATGAAGCTGGTTATGGGTTTAGTAAAAAAATTTCTAAATAAAAGATCTTACCCCAAATCAAACTCTTCTCCCTCTTTACAGATAATCACCGGGTACGCTGGATTTGTTTGTCTGATTCCTTCTTGATAAATCTCTTCCAATCGCTCATCCGAATTTAGCGGATCATGGTGGAAAATCGCCATCTTTTTGACCTTACATTCTCCACCAAATGCGATGGCATCATTTACCGAACTATGCCCCCAACCGATCTTTGATTTATACTCTTCGTCCGTGTACTGCCCATCATGGAATAATAAATCTGCATTTTCAGCAATTTCAACACCACTAGTCCATTCCAAATCACTGGGGAAGTCAGCCGAACCAAGCGCTGGCTCATGATCTGGCATATACGCGAATACCGAATTGCCATCTGTAATTCGGAAACCCAGTGTTGGGCCAGGATGACATATGTAGCTAGATTTTATTTTTAGGTCTCCAATTTCAAATTCTGTATTACCAATCTCATGAATGATCGGATGCTTAGGCAGCTCACTTAAGCGAACTGGAAATAGTGGTGGAGAAAAATACCTTCTCAAACGATGAAGAAGTGGCTCATTAATCGTACTTGGACCCCAAAGGTGCACCTGTATATTCGGATTGTACAAAGGTTGGAAAAATCCCAAACCCATCGTATGATCGATGTGAAGATGTGTCAATAAAATATGGAGCTCTTTCACTTCCGAGGCGATTGCTTTACCTAAACGCAGAATACCTGAACCACCATCAAGAATGATTAATGTGTCTTTCACAGTCACGGAAATACAAGATGTATTACCGCCGTATTTATTATTTTCCGGGCCGGGTGAAGGTAGGGAACCTCTGCAACCCCAAACTTTAATCTTCATGAAAAATTGGAATTCCAAAACAAAGCCATAGCCCCTAAAAATCGCTTGGATCTTCCTTCGATTGGAATGGCCGTGACATTAATCAAGTGCCTTTCACCTCTCAAGTTGTCTATGTAAAACGATCCCTGTGCGGGTTTGTGATGCGTGAGTGTTTGGACCAAGGGTAGTTTATCTGCGGGTAATGGGTTGCCATCGGCATCTATTGGCTTGAAGGCTGTTGACCATTCTTCAACTTTCATACTGCCTGTCTCTCCAAATCTAATTCCGAGAATACTTTCTGCAGGCTCATTATAAAAAATTAATGTTCCGTCCGAATCCACTAAAAATATCGGCATAGACAAACTGTCTATAAACTGCCTACCAAGAATTAATTCAATAGGCTGGGTTGCCATGGGTTTATCATTATTTTGTAGTTAAAACATAGAATAATATAGAGATAATTTTATAATTCTAAATGATTTCAAATGGGATACTTCAACTACCACTGTATTTCATTCCTAAAAACTAAGCGATTCCCCAAAAAACATAAACTCAGGAAGCAGAAAATTCGTACGGAAAAATCATGAAGCCAATTCACTTTATCATCTTCTTTGCCATCTTTTGGAGCTGTGCTTCAGAAGAATCACCTGTCTTAACCAACATCGATGGCACCTATACCGGACAATTTTACTTGGCAGTGCCAAACACAGATTTTGTAAGTTCTGAGGTGACCTTAATCTTCGATAATGGACGTTTCACAGGTACATCCAGCAAAATAAAATACCCTGCGATATGTAGAGGAACTTATGAGATAGTGGGAAATAAGATAAAATTTGCGAATGAATGTTTTTGGACTGCGGAATTTAACTGGGGCTTGATACTCTCCGGAGAATATACTTACACTATGACAAACGGTGAACTCGTGAGTCTAGTCCGGGAAGAAGGTGAGAATAGTTATGTTTATACCCTTGTAAAATCTCGTTGATTATATGAAGCATTAGGATCAAGCTAGACTTTCTCTCGTGTGAGAAAAATCACTTTAAAGCAGAATCAGAAAGGTTACTTTTTAAGAAAATATAAAATCTAAATGAAAGCGATTTTCCTCATTTCTGTTTTTTCAATTGTGTATACCCTCAATTGCACCAATAAAAATCAAAAAGCAGCTTACTATGTGGTAAACACTTGAATTACTGGTACTTATTCCGATGGCTATCAGAACGCCATCGGCCTGCCTCGCTGTGGCGGGCCTGCCTGCCGGTTGAGCAAATAAAATTAGATTAGTGGCATAATTGCGGATAATGATATTTTCAATCCTTCTGTTTTCGTATCAATCAGAAAATAAATCTACCAACAATTCCTCTCCAGAAGTGCTTCAAAAAATAAGTGTAAAAATATTAACGCAAAGGAATTAAAAAATTTGTCCAAAAAGGGAAATTCGACAATTCTCAATGTTCGAACTCCTGAAGAAATAGCGTAAGGCAGCATACTAAATGCAATTATGATTGATATCTATCATTCTATTTTTTGAAAGAAGATTACATAACCACCAAACTAGAAATCAATTTTAATCTACTGCCCTGCCGGACTGCGAAGTACAAAAACTGGATAATGCATGATCTTAAATCTCTATAACTAGTTTATTATCTTGTAGATGGACTCGGTGATTGGTAATAGAACGATTTTCCACCGAAGAAATGAGATGGATTAAACTCAAATTGCTAGAAAAGCTTGATCTAAGTCTTCCAACAAATCGTCCAAGTGCTCCAATCCTACAGAAACTCGAATAAGATTCTGCGGTGTAAGACTATTGGGACCTTCAGAAGCTGCCCGTCTTTCGATCAGACTTTCTACTCCTCCCAGGCTTGTGGCGTTGGTGAAATAGTGCAACTTGGAAATTAACGAATCTGCGGCGTCAGCCCCATCCTTAACCTGAAAGCAGACAATTCCACCAAATCCACTCATCTGATTAGCTGCAATTTCATGCCCAGGGTGACTCTTGAGTCCAGGGTAATAAACTTGTTCTACTCCAGCATGATGACTTAAGTAATCTGCTAAAACACCAGCATGTTCTGCATGCCCTTTCATACGATAGGGCAGCGTCTTGATACTTCTACAAAGGTAGTAGCAATCAAAAGGCGAAGGAACGGCCCCACCAACACGCTGCACTATTCGAATTTTTTCCCAAAAATCATCGGTATTTTTAGTGACCAAAGCGCCTCCTAAAATATCACTGTGACCTCCAAAAAACTTGGTGCTTGAGTGCATCACCAGATCTGCACCCAGCTCGATTGGATTTTGAAAGACTGGAGTGGCAAAAGTATTATCACAAGCAACCAAAGCCTGATGTGCCTTTGCAAGAGCTGATACCCCTCGGATATCAGTGATTTTCAAAAGCGGATTGGAAGGACTCTCTACCCAGACTAATTTCGTATTTGGTTGGAAAGCATTCTCCACATTTTTCAAATCCGTCATATCGACAAATGTCACTTCAAGAATACCTTTGAAAAGTTGGAGTATTGCGTTTTTGAGCCCATGGTACATATCGTCTGGTGCGATAATATGCGAGCCTGGCTCCAAAGCCTGAAAAATTGCTACACCCGCTGCATTTCCAGACGAAAATGCTGCTGCATCGGCACCCTTTTCAAGTCCAGCTAAGACTTTTTCCAAAGCATTTCGATTCGGATTATCGGCTCTGGAATAAATCATCGAGCCCTCCTGATGAATAAAAGTGGTGCTCAGAGTGATAGGCTGAATAGCTGGTTTTTCTGAATCGGTAACAATATTTCCTGCGTGGATTGCGAGTGTTTCAAGTTTCATGTTCTGATTGTTAATAATTCTAAATGACTAAGGTTGAAATTACCAATAATTCGATTGAGCCTGAAAATTATTTGTAAAATGAACAAGAGTAATGAAAAACTTTAGGGGTCATTCCAACCTTTTGAGTCCAATTGACCTCTTCCTTGTATAACCCCAACAAATGAGTCTTATCCAAATCAATCAGGAATTAATCGAAAAAGTCATCGCAAATGATCGAACGGCGCAATTCCAGTTATTTGAATTGACCAAGTGCTTGGTTTACTCTTTGGCTTTTCGAATCCTAAATGATGAAGACGAAGCGCATGATGTCCTTCAAGATACGTATGTGGAAGTTTTTCAAAATCTAAAAAAACTGACACACCCTGAAGCTTTGGTAGGTTGGATGAAAACGATTGCTGTCAGGAAGGCGATCAAAAAAAGTAAAAAGAAAATTCATTTTGAGCCGCTTGAACAGGCCGATCAAGAAGTTGGAGAGGAACTGAATGCGTGGTTTGATGCGGAACTCTTGGATCAGGCGATCCGCAATCTTCCTGCCGGTTCTCGGGCAGTGTTCATGCTGATAGCCGTAGCAGGCTACTCGCATCAGGAATGCGCCAACATACTCGGAATCAGTGAGAGCACATCCAAGTCTCAGTTAAACTATGCGAAAGGACTATTGAAGAAAAGACTTAAAACACTTCTCCAAGCATGAAATATCGACTTGACCACCATACACCGAAGGCAGATAGCTGGGATAAAATCTTAGGCCGGATGCGTTTTGAAGATCAACTCCAAGGTCATATTCCAAATCTTCCGGAATTTGGGCCAAATACGAATAGTTGGGAAAAGATCTCTGCCAAACTTGAGGACAAAAAGCCGATTCCGCTTTGGTCCTACTTTGGACTTGCCGCGGGAGTTATCGGAATCTTGTTGGTCTCCAATCTAGTGTGGAATGAGAAATCCAGCGATTTCCCGCAGATGACAGCTCCCCATTCGCTAACTGAAATCTCCACCTTGGATTTGCCTTTTGAATATAAATTTCAAATACCCCAAAAGCCTGAAAAAACCAGTCTAATTGCACAGCCTAGTATTCGAAAGCGGATTTTAGAAATTAAAGACAGCACACTACCAAAAGTTGAGATTGAAGCTCCCAACTTAGAATTTATTGCTTTGAGTCCGGAACTGATCGTTCCTGTTCAAAAAGATTCTTTGGACAAAATCTCAATGCAAGCGGAACAAAAGACGCTTCATGAGGTGACGATTTCCTGGAGTATTAAACCAGGCAAATTTCAGGTGAAAACAGGATTTGGAAAATCTGATCCTGTCACACTCGAAGAAAAACAAGTCGGAAGATCTGGTCGGACAGGTCGGATTCGCTTTGGACAAAACAATTAATCCACATTTCTAAAACTCAAGAAAATGAAAAGATTTACACTTCTCACAGGCATCGCTATGCTTATTTCCTTAGGCAGCTTTGCACAGGAAATAGAGAATAAGCTACCCGAAAAGTTTAGTGACCGTTTGGATAAGCTTCGTGCCATCACTGATACGCTGATCTATAACCTGCCAAATGACGGTAAACTAGTTCTTCTGTTTAATGATGAGGAGTATGTGTTAGCGGACTTGAAAGAGAAATTCAACTTAGTGATGAAAGAGACTAAGGACTTCCCTGAGTTCAAGACTTTAAGCTATCGGCTTTCAGAAGAAAACATGAAAACTAATGTCAAGGCAGTAATATTGGAATTGGAAAAGAACTACATTCCATTTTCCGATCAGTTAATTCTGACTTTTCCCATAGGCCTAGATTACACGGGAGGTGATTTTACTCCTGAATTAGGATTTAAAGCATTCTTTAATTGGCGGAAATTTGCACTTGGAGGCTCGATTACAAATACCATTTATTTCCCAACACGTATCGATAATAGCATAAAAGTGAACAGCAATTGGTTTTTAAATCTGGAGTTTGGTTGGGACAGAAGCAAGCCAGTATCAAATTCAAAAAATATTTTCGGAGCAGGAATATTACTCGATAATACAAGTAGCCAAATTTTCAGTGGGACTACAATCAGAGGGTTTTATAGAAGAAGTCTAAATGGAAATATCTCAATCCAAGTAGGAATCATAGGGACAGAAAATCTTAAAACCTTTTACCCAACAATCGGAATAAGATTCTGGTAAACGAAAAATAGCCAACTCATTACCGGCTATTTTTTCTTGGCTCTTAGGTCATAATACTAATATCTAGATACTTTAGTCTGATCTCTGAGCTCTTGGTTCTCAAATCTTGATACTTGTACCTTGTACTATCTGATCCTATCCACCGACTTCACCAACGCCTCATCCTTGCGGATAAATCGATTTGCCAGCATATTGCAGACCATGGCGACCAAGATCGCCCAGAAACCCAACCGATAAGAACCTGCTTCAGGAGCATTGATGGCAGAATTGATCCCATTGGTCGTAAGGAATACAGCCACGACGAGTCCGACCATTACCAGACTATTGATCATGTTGAGAAGCATTTGTCGACCACGGTCTTTGTATTGAAAAATAGAAATCAAAGCCAGTAAACCTGCAAAAGCCGCAATGGAGCCAATATACCACTTAGATGAAGTTTGTATCACTTCACCCGAGGCATCAAGATTACTTAACGAAAAAGCGGTAAGATTCCAAGAATCTCCGGAATCTGAGTTGGTTTGAAATTGCTCCCAGAGTGGCATTCCTATCGTCACGCCCATGGCAATGATGACTAAAAACAGGAAAATAGTTTGTACGCGCTGAATCATTTAGATTATTTCTTTTGGCAAAGAAAAGCGGTTCTCAAATGCTTTCCAAGGAAAGGAAGTTTCTTAGCGGAATTGAACGGGAATAGTATATTTGCAGACTTATGAGTGAAGTCAAGCGTTTTTTTCTGGAGTTGAGTTATAAAGGCACTCCTTTTCATGGTTGGCAGATCCAAGAAAATGCCTTTACGGTGCAGGAATCGATAGAAATTGCTTTGAGCACTTACCTTAGAACTCCTACAGGAATATCAGGCAGTGGTCGTACAGATACCGGAGTTCATGCCAGTATGCAGGTTTGCCATTTTGATACCGGTGTATCTTTTGAAAAGGAAAAGTTCCTCAAAGCAATAAACGGTATTCTCCCAAATGAAATAGCCATACATTCGATTCGGCAAGTACAGCTGCGGGCGCATGCAAGATTTGACGCCAAGAAGCGATCGTATGTCTATAGAATTATCTTTCGCAAAAGCCCCTTTTTGGATGATTTAGCATGGAGATGCTACTACAATCCAGACGTAGCACGGATGAATCTAGCAGCAGAAGAACTCTTGAAACACGAGGATTTTGAATGTTTCAGCAAAGTGCGCACGGCTGTAAAACATTTCCGCTGCCAAATTAAATCTGCCAATTGGGAACAAAAGGACGGAGAATTGTTATTTCATATTACTGCCAACAGATTTCTACGGGGAATGGTACGCGCAATAGTCGGCACACTCTTGGAAGTAGGGTATAGTCATCGAGAACCCGCAGATATGGAACAGATTATCCTATCCAGAGACCGAGAAAAAGCAGGAAAGTCAGCTCCAGCAAAAGGTTTATTTTTAAGCCGCATAGAGTATGCTGACGATATCTATATAGATTAAAAAAATTTTGAGCCTAGAAAAAGAAAAAGAGTCGTCCGGCGAAATCGTCGATACCAAAGTCCTTCAGAAGCTTTACACCTTTGTAAAGCCCTACAAATCCCAATTCTATTTTTTGGTGTTTCTGACCATTGCTCTAGCGCTTTTGGCTCCTACTCGACCTTATTTTATTCAAATCGCAATAGACGACTATGTGACCGTCGGGGATACCGCAGGCCTACTCAATATTATCTATCTATTGGTGATATTAATGATCCTGCAGTCGCTGGTGCAGTGGGCCCACACGTATTATTCGGGCTGGATCGGACAGGTCATTATCCGTGACATTCGAGTTCAACTTTACCAGCATTTGCTCAAGCTCCGATTAAAATTCTTTGACAATACGCCTATCGGGCGATTGGTGACTCGGAATATTTCGGATATCGAGACGCTGGCAGATGTATTCAGCGAGGGATTGGCAGCGATTATTGGAGATTTACTTCAATTGGTAACTATTCTTGCGGTGATGTTTTACATCGATTGGAAGCTAACGCTGGTCAGCCTATGTACCCTCCCATTTATGGTGATTTCAACCTACGTATTCAAGGAGAAAATCAAAGTGGCGTTCAATGATGTGCGAAATGCCGTTTCGAACTTAAATTCATTTCTCCAAGAGCACATTACGGGAATGAACATAGTGCAGATTTTTAACCGAGAAAAGCGGGAGTTCAAAAAATTTGAAGAGATCAATAACGAGCACGCACGAGCGCACATCAGATCGGTTCTTTACTATTCAATCTATTTTCCGGTAGCGGAGATTATACAGGCAATGGGCGTCGGACTAGTCGTCTGGTATGGTGCAGTAGGCGTGTTGGGAATGGAATTACAGATCGGAGTTTTGATCTCATTCATCATGTATTTGCAACTTTTTTTTAGACCTATTCGGATGATTGCTGACCGATTTAATACCCTTCAAATGGGAGTAGTCAGTTCTTCGCGGATCTTCAAACTGCTCGACAGCAAAGAACATATCGACAATGAAGGCAGCTTTGCACCTGAAAAACTGAAAGGCCATATCGAATTGGATAAGGTCTGGTTTTCCTATGTGGACGAAAACTATGTGCTCAAAGACATCAGTTTCGAAGTCAAATCCGGAGAAACTGTTGCCTTGGTCGGGGCTACCGGGGCAGGAAAATCCTCAATTATCAATTTGATCTCACGATTTTATGAGATTAACAAAGGCTCCATCACGATAGACGGACATAATATCAAGGATTTTGAATTGGGAATTTTGCGAAAGCACATAGGAGTAGTTATGCAAGATGTGTTTCTTTTTTCGAATACAATTTATTACAATATCACACTTGGAAATCCTGATATCACCAGAGAGCAGGTCATGTACGCCGCTGACTTGGTGGGCGCAAAGCGATTTATAGAACGACTTCCAGGTGGCTTAGATTACAATGTCATGGAGCGTGGCGCTACACTTTCAGTAGGACAGCGTCAATTGATATCTTTCGTAAGGGCAATGGTTTACAACCCGGCAATTATCATTCTCGATGAGGCTACCTCCTCAGTGGATACGGAGACGGAGGAATTGATCCAAGATGCAATCGACAAAATGATGAAAGGCAGAACCTCCATTATGATTGCCCACAGACTTTCTACAATTCAGAAAGCAGATAAAATCATTGTCCTGAATAAAGGCGAAATCGTAGAAACCGGCACACATGAATACCTACTTGACTTGGGCGGATATTATACCCAACTCCATCAGATGCAACTTAAAACTATGGCGATCTAGCCTGATTTTTGCACCGCTCCAGAAAAAATTAAATTAAAGATGAAGTACAAAATCATTCTAGCGATCCTATTTATACCATTTTTCAGCTTTGCTCAGGAGCGTAGTATCGGAATCAGACTTGGAGAGCCGCTTTCAATTACCTACAAAGATTTTATCTCTGACAATATCTCTTATGAATTTATGCTGGGAAGTGCCGGGTTAAATGGTTCAAACTATTTCGTACGTGATTTCGAAAACAATCCTCCAGGGAATAACTCATTCTATGTATCACAAACTGCGCAAAAGGGGATTTCACTGAATGCTCGAATGGCATACAATGAAGATTTTACCGAAACTTTTGGAATTGAGCAAGGCTATCTCCTAGCTTATGGTGGCGTAGGGGTACAATTAAGGACAGCTACAGTGACCTATTCCTATGTCAGCGGAGTATCTCTCTCTCCAAATACACCAATTCAACAGGAAAAGCGCACCAATGCAGATTTTGGGCCTGAAGCTTTTGTAGGAGCAGAATATTATTTCGATGATCTACCAATTAATATCTTTGCGGAAGCAGGGATATTCATGGAGCTTTTGGATCGTGTAGGTCATATCAAAGGTCAAGGTGCGATCGGTATCAGGTATATTTTTTAACAGATGAAAAAATGGATTTTATTTGGTTGCGTTTTCCTCCTTCTCGTTGTTGGGTTTGGTTATTGGGGTTTTGATCGATTGGGAGGAAATAATCGGGTGATCATAGAATTGATAGAATCAAAACCTGAAAGCCTTGCAGGACGTACGTTTGAAGGAATTCCTCAAGATGAAAAATTAGTTGCTTATTTCGAGGAAGTTCAAACTCAGAAAAGCCTTCGACCGGGCACCCATCTTCATACCATTTACATGGTCGAACCTGCGGGCAAATTGGATACAATGAATGTCTTTGTGGGAATAAATCAAGCACTTCCCCTAGATGATTTAGAGTTCAAAACATTCGAATCCGACAGCTATCTTTTGGCAAAAATAAAGGGGAGTCGCTGGGTAATGCCTAGTCCAGACGCAATCAAAGCACAATTGACCGCCTTTGCTCAATCCAACGGACGTGAACTAAGCGGGCTATTCATCGACAAAATCATCTCTGAACAAGAAGTACATGTGATTGCCCCTTTGAAGTGACGTTCGTACACGGCATATATATGATCACTATTCTGAAGAACCCCTTCAAATCTCTCATTTCCAATCTCTGTTCTAGAATCTCCCTTCTCTAATCTCATATCTTCTCTCATTCCTGACCTCCAACTTCCCATCTACGAAAAACCCCGGTATAATTTTAAGCTCTTTTAACGAACAAAATTTTCTTTCTATCCGTGAAAGAAATCATACTTAACACCAAACATCATGAAAAAGCTAAACCTATTTGCGCTATCACTCATCAGCATTCTATTATTTCAAGCTTGTGAAGGCCCTCCGGGCCCTCCAGGTCTTCCCGGAATCGATGCAGTAAACATTGTTTCTAGAACATTTGAAGAGAGGATCAACTTTACAGCCACAAATAATTACAGCGATCGTTTACGGTTTACTCAGCCAATCGAGGAAGGTGATGTTGTTTTGGTCTTTGTCAAATGGGAAGAAGATGACGGGGCAAGATCTATATGGAGAGCATTACCTCAAACTGTATTCTTTGATGAACGAATCGTTCTTATTTATAACTATGATTTCACCAATATAGATTTCACATTATTTTTAGAAGGTACTGTGGATTTAACGACTTTAGGTCCAGAATGGATTACAGATCAATTATTTCGAGTAATTGTTTTGCCTGGCGATTTTGCTAGTTCAAGGATCGACTTTACCAACTATGAAGCAGTCACTGCAATGCTTGGATTGAAGAATGAGGATTTTAAAAGACCTGAGATTCGAACAAAAAAATAACACGAATACGATAACCAACTGATTACCATAAACGGGGTCATGTAATGCATGATCCTGTTTTTTATGTTCTCATTTTTGGAATGCCAAATAAAATTTGCTCCTTATCTTTACCCCATGCAATTACAAAATGACTTGCTGCTGAGAGCCGCAACCGGAGAATCAACCGAACGAACACCAGTTTGGCTTATGCGTCAGGCGGGAAGGATTTTGCCAGAGTACAGAGCGGTCCGAGATAGCGTAAGCGGATTCATTGAACTAGCCCAAACCCCGGAACTAGCTGCGGAGGTTACCATCCAGCCTGTAGATCTGCTGGGAGTGGACGCCGCTATTATTTTTTCGGATATTTTGGTTATTCCCGAAGCGATGGGATTGCCGTACGAAATGGTAGAAAAACGTGGCCCTTGGTTTCCAAACACTGTAAAATCGGAATCCGATCTCAAAAAATTACGTGTGGCAGATGGAGCAAATGACCTAAGCTATGTCATCAAAGCGATTGAAATCACCAAGAAGAATCTTGCAGGAAGAGTTCCGCTGATCGGATTTGCCGGGGCGCCATGGACTATTTTCGCATATATGATCGAAGGTTCAGGATCAAAGACATTCTCCAAAGCGAGAGCCATGTTGTATACACAACCCGTTTTTTCGCATCAGCTCTTGCAGATGATCACCGACAGCACCATCAATTACCTGAAAGCTCAGATCACAGGGGGTGCTGATTTAGTCCAGATTTTTGACAGCTGGGCTGGAATCTTGGGACCAAAACAATATGCCGAATTCTCGCTCTCGTACATTTCTCAGATTTGCGATGCAATCAACGAAGTGCCTAAAACCATTTTTGCCAAAGGTGCTTTCTTTGCCCGAGAAGAAATGGGACAGTTAAATTGCGAAACGATAGGACTCGATTGGAACATGGGTATTGGAGCCTCCCGAAAATTGATCGGAACCAACAAAACACTACAGGGAAATCTGGATCCGGCAGCGCTTTATGGCAATCCAGATCAAGTAAGACTAGCAACCATCGAGATGATGGATCAATTCAAAGGAACACGCCACATCGCCAACTTGGGTCATGGAGTTTATCCAGACATTGATCCGGCTATGGTAAAAGTATTTATCGAGACGGTAAAGAATTATCAATAATTGAGTTTCGGATATTCGGAATTCTTCAACTCTTCAAAATCTACCACTGTTAGTGGAAAGCGATCAAGGTCAAAAGCTTTGATAGCTTCGTTTACAAGCCCAGTTCGGAGGACTATTAGTAGTTTTCCCGAATAGTTTTGAAGGATATTTCTCAATAAGTCCGCAAAGCCTTCGCCTCGGATTTCAAGTGGGCCAATTTCATCAAAGATCAATTCCTCAGCCTGAAGGTGATTCTGTACATGCTCCTCCACCGCTGCAAATGCACTGGATGAAAAGGCGTATTTGCCCACCAGTAAGTTCCCGTCAGGTTCTTCCATAGGAAAAACAACTTTTCCGGGAATCAATAGGAAGTTCCGCTTTTCATGGATCAAAGGACTCAGGAAACCTGCCGCTCCAGTTTTATGGGCTTGAAGCCAAGTGGTTTTACCTGCCCTTTTGTCCCCTGTGAGCAGGATAATATTTATAAACTGATCTGTACCCATGTTTTAACAAAGTGTGGAATTCGTTGAAATATTTTTTGTCCCGAGGCTTCTCTCCAGGAGACTTTCAAATTGTTACGCATCTCAGGAAGAATCCCTTCGATCAAATTAATCTCTCGAAGTAGTCCGGATTTTTTATTTCCCAGAAAAGCAAAAAGAGCCTTTTTCACCAAAGGACCCAGAACCAACTGCCAGGCTGTCAAGATAACTGCTGCCCGCAAACTCATTTCTCTAAAAGATTCCGGGATGAAAGGAATGAAATAAATCATCACCAATAAAATAATCAGTGACCACTCAAAATTTATTTTTCGCTTATTTTTAGCCCCCATAGTGATAGGTACGCCGTCCGAGATGACTAGGCTTCGCTTTGTATTCAAAGCTACTTTTCCGATCATCCATCCTGCAATAATCCCTGTCACCAAATATATCCCCAGGTAACTCAATACCAGATTTTTTGCGCTGAGTACTGTAGCCATAAAAGGGAAATAATCTTCAATAGAAAGGATGAACTCATCCAGTGCATCCCAAAAGCCCATTCCAAAAATAATAGTCAAGCTCAATAGCTTCATCGTAGCTGACTGTAGATAGGCAAACACCGTAACCAGCATTCGCCCAGCTTTTTGAGAAGGAATTAATTTTAAAATAGACGCACCAATTACTCCCTGCAAAGCAACTGACAGGAATGCGCCTAACGGCGCATGAGGACTCAGGAGCATCTTAAAGACCAATACTATCAGCGTGGCGTGGATTACTTTTTTTGAGCTTCCCGTAGTCGTATAAATCAGTGAAATAAACAAGGCCGAAAAACATGCAATGAATATCCCAGCAAGAGGAATTCGAAAAGCGTGTAATAAACCGCCTAAAAAAGTCTCAGCTAATACCCAAAGAGCAATAAGTCTGTAAAACCGTTTGCTGATCATTTGAAATGGATCGAATCGCCTACTTGAATGACACCTTCTTCTAATGCCAAGGCGTTTTGTCCGAAATACACTTTATTATTGACAGTTCTATAGGAAGAAAGTGTTCTAAGTGGTTCTTTCCCTTGCTCTCCGGTCGTTTGATCCACGGTGACTAAGACACATCGTGCACAGGGTTTTACCACACAAAAATCTACTGCTCCGATTATAATATTTTTCCAGCTGTCTTCGCAATAACTTTCGCCTCCGGCAAATACGATGTTGGGACGAAACCGATCCATCGTGACTTCATTCTCTAATTTTGAATTTAGATGATTCAAAGATTCCTGGCCGATAATCAAATACGGCATTCCATCCGCAAAGCTGACCGATTCTGAATTGACCGCATACTTAGAGCTGACCTTTCGGTGGGTTGAATCAGGCATGATCACCAATTGACAGTCTTTCCCTAGTACTTCCGAAAACCAACGATCAAAAGAAGTATCCACCAAACTAGCCATCATACGGTCATCCCATATCTCCACTTCAATTTGACTTTCAGACTGAAGGTCATAAGGAATCTGTATTGCATTTAGATCAGTTTGGCTAGAAGACACTAGGAGATGATCCTCCTGCAATTCTACTTGAATCAAAGCCATCTGATGGTGGGTTCGCTGAGTCAGAAATAGACCTGAGCGATCCACAAGCATCCATCGCCTATCGTATTGAAATCCACGCTCCAGTACTTTTGCCGATTTCAACCGAATACCTTTCAAAGACTTGATCGGATAAATAAAAATATCCTGAACTCGTATCGCTGCATTCATGGGTTAAAAATACGGTCTGTATTTTGGAAAATTTGCTTGTGATTAAAAGAAATTAATGAGTGAGCTAACGTAGCATTCAATATGCATTAAGCTGGGGGCGATCATCTCGATTTGCCAGTCCACTGTAATAAAGATATATCCAACAAAAATTACAGATCCTCAACGGAAATAATGCCTGCAATTACTGTTACAAAAGAATTGACTCATACTAGCTAGATGCAAGCCATAACTGAAAAGTTGCAAGCTTTTGGCAGATTCAAAAAAACTGTCAATCTGAAAAGTCTGCCACCTGTTTATTGCCATTTTGGGGCTAAAATTGAAAAATACTTGACAATTTTTCTGACAATCTGACACAAACACTCGCTAAATCTTGGATGGCACATGGCTTGAAGAAGAGCTCTTGTATTAAATCAGAAACTAAAAATTATTTATAATCATGGGAAAAATTATCGGCATTGACTTGGGTACCACCAACTCCTGCGTAGCTGTAATGGAGGGTAATGAACCTGTAGTCATTCAAAACAGCGAAGGAAGAAGAACCACTCCATCAATTGTGGCTTTCCTTGACAATGGAAATGGCGAACGTAAAGTAGGTGACCCTGCTAAAAGACAGGCGATTACTAATCCTCAAAATACCATTTCATCTGTGAAGCGATTCATGGGTAAGAAATTTTCAGAAATCACCGAAGAGAAGAGGCATGCAACTTACAAAGTTGAAAAAGGCTCAAACGATACTGTTTCAGTAAAAATTGGTGATAGATCTTATACTCCACAAGAACTTTCGGCGATGATACTTCAGAAAATGAAGAGCACTGCAGAAGATTTCCTTGGACAACCTGTAACTGAAGCAGTAATTACAGTACCGGCATATTTTAATGATGCAGAACGCCAAGCAACCAAAGAAGCTGGTCAGATCGCAGGTCTTGATGTAAAGCGAATTATCAATGAGCCTACTGCAGCAGCATTGGCTTATGGTATGGATAAGAAAAATCAGGACATGAAAATCGCAGTGTATGACCTTGGTGGTGGTACATTCGATATCTCAGTACTTGAACTTGGTGATGGCGTATTCGAAGTAAAATCAACTAATGGTGATGTACACCTAGGTGGCGATGACTTTGATCAAAAGATCATGAATTGGCTTGCTGAAGAATTCAAGTCTGAAGAGCAAATTGACCTTAGACAAGATCCAATGGCGCTTCAGAGATTGAAGGAAGCTTCTGAAAAGGCTAAAATTGAGCTTTCAAGCTCAGCATCTACCGAAGTCAACTTACCATATATTACTGCGACACAAACTGGTCCTAAGCACTTGGTGAGAACCTTGAGCAGAGCAAAGTTTGAGCAATTAACAGAAGACTTGGTCAGAAGATCAATGGAGCCATGCAAGAAAGCATTGAAAGATGCGGGAATGGATCCTTCGGAAATTGACGAAGTAATCTTGGTCGGTGGTTCGACTCGAATTCCAAAAATTCAGGAAGAAGTAGAAAAATTCTTTGGTAAGAAGCCTTCCAAAGGCGTTAACCCTGACGAAGTAGTAGCTATAGGAGCAGCCATTCAAGGTGGTGTATTGACTGGTGAGGTGAAGGATGTCCTTCTTTTGGATGTGACTCCGCTTTCATTGGGAATCGAGACTATGGGTGGTGTATTCACCAAATTAATTGAGTCAAATACCACTATTCCTACCAAAAAGTCTGAAACTTTCTCCACAGCAGCTGACAATCAGCCGGCAGTAGACATTCACGTTCTTCAGGGAGAGCGCTCCATGGCCAAAGACAATAGAGGTATCGGAAGATTTCAACTATCTGATATTCCACCGGCACAACGTGGTGTCCCTCAGATCGAAGTGACTTTTGATATTGATGCAAATGGTATCCTCAATGTATCTGCAAAAGATAAAGGAACTGGAAAAGAGCATAAAATTAAGATTGAATCTTCAGGACTTTCCAAAGAAGAAATCGAGCGAATGAAAGCTGAAGCGGAAGCAAACGCTTCTTCAGATAAAATCGAAAGAGAGAAAATAGATAAGTTAAATCAAGCGGATAGCCTCATATTCCAAACCGAAAAGCAGCTGAAAGAATACGGCGATAAGCTTTCTGAGTCAAACAAATCTACAGTTGAAACTGCACTTGCTACCTTGAAGGAAGCTCATCAAACTCAAAACATTGAAGGCATTGATGCTGCGATGGATGGCTTGAATAAAGCTTGGGAATCTGCCTCTGGTGAAATGTACAATGCGGCTGGAGGTCAAAGTGCAGAGGCTGGACAAAATTCCAACGCCGATGACAGTGATGATGGCAACACCGGAGACGGCGTGTCTGATGTAGACTATGAAGAAGTAAGCGAAGACAAGAAATAAGCAAAGCTTATCCATAATAGACGGCACTTGAACGTACAAACAGGTGCCGTCAGTATTTAACGAGCCAAGAATCAAGATCATGAAATCGAGGTTCTTGGCTTTTGTTTGTTGAACAAAAAATAAACTCACATGCAGCTAACCGCTGAAAATAAATTGAAGAAACTCATCATCGTGGGAGATCGAGTATTGATCCAACTCAAACGCCCTAATGAAAAGACTGGATCCGGGCTTTATCTTCCTCCAGGAGTGCAGGAAAAGGAAAGAGTACAGCAAGGATACATCATCAAAGCAGGTCCAGGCTACCCTATTCCTGTACAAACTGATGATCCCGAACCTTGGATGGAAGCTGACGAAAAAGTAAAATATGTACCACTCCAAGCTAAAGAAGGTGATTTGGCGATATTCTTACTATCTGGGACTCACGAAGTCGTGTACGAAGGCCAAAAATATTTCATTGTGCCGCAGCACAGCATTTTAATGCTGGAGCGGGAACATGAATTATAAACAAAGGCTCGGGAATTAGTCCGAGCCTTTGTTTTTTCAATGCCACCAAATTTTTCGCTTTCGCATGGACTTCGGCAACTCATAAGATGCTTTTGAATCCACTTGGCTAGTTTCGGATTCCTCCCAAACCTTTTTGTTTTTTGCTTTCAATCCTGTTGGATTAGTAATGACGTTTCGAGTCCTGATAGCGAGCGCAGAACTTTCCTTATTCCAGACTTTAAAGTTTTTTGCGTCCGGACCTTTGGTAAGAATCGGACTATTGTCAAATACAAAACTGATCTTGGGGTATGTAGTCTTTCCTAGTTTTGCATTTTTGGCAGCTGGACCTTTTAAAATATCCTGAGAAAAAGCAATCGAGGGTATTAGAAAAGCTACCAGAATTAGAAGTGATCTTTTCATGGCGGTATATTTGGGTTATATAAAAGTATACTACAGAAAAGAAAAAATGTTCCCTTACGCGGAATTTTTTAAATGATTTTTAATCTTTTAAAAAATTTAATTTGTTTTAGAAATCCCATTTAATTAAAACTGGTTTAAAACTAGGGAGCTCGAGAACAAAAGTGAATTGACTTTATAAGTTTGAGATTCAAAAATACCCAAGAAACTAAAAATTTAATCTTAAAATAAAAAAACCGAGGAGAATATCACCTCGGTTCAAATTGTACTAATTCCTATAAAATGTTAGAATGCAAAAACTGCTGCTAGTAGGAATGAGGCCAAAGATTTACTGGGATTTAGGTCTTTGTTGACAAAAAACTCCTGCGCCATAGAATCCAATCGAAGCTCAGGAATCAGCGTAAGGTTTTTAGAGATTTTGGCATTTCCAGAAAGAGTCATTGCAAATACATTTCCATCACCCGCTCCATTTACGCCTACAACACCTTCCAATCCGCCGTTAAACACACTGAAATATTCTCCCCTTAGTCCGATCGCAAACTTCTCAGAAGTTGTTGCCTGAAGATATCCAGCAAAACCATAAAATCCAGAACCATCGCCATTCGTGTCTTGAATATCAGACCCGTTGAAGATTTGACCTGAGGAGGTAGTATTATATGTTGTGTTGACACCGATAAACAATGCGTCAGACACATTGAAGCCGGTAGTTAAATCTACTTGAAATGTCTTTCCTGCGGAGGATTGGTCACCTATTAAGCTTCCATCATTAGTCAATTTCCCGTCTTGATCTCCATAGACAAAATTCAAATAGGTGCTTCCCATATCCGTGGAATATCCAAGCTGAGTACCTAAGGTATAGGTACCCGATGCGTTGAATTCAGTCATGTCCGTTGGATTCATCACAGCTGCCATCAGCGACCATTCGTCTGACAAAGCAAAATCTGCTTTCAAGCCAGTATGAGAAAACGGGCCATATGAGAACATGTATGAGGTGGAATAATTGAAATTACCGGTCGGAGAAATTACCTCATAGCCGAGGAAAGTATTGAAATTTCCGAAGGTCAAGGTTACCACATCGTTCACATTCCAATAGACATAAAGTTGATTGACTATCTGCGAACTACCAGCGAGGCCGCCTGCATATAGCGGAGATCCAAATACTGCATCCTCACCTCTTGGACCGAAGACCAAATCAGCCACTGCTCCAACTTTCTTCCCCTCATAAGTGGCGATAATGTTTGCCATTCCTAAAGAAAAACCCGGCAAATTTCCAAACGAAGAAGTTGGTGTCTGAGAAAACTCGCCCCTGTTTGGTGCATTAAAATTAGATCGGAAATAGGCATCTACAGAGCCTGAAAGGGTTAATTTGGAAGGTTCTTCCTCCTCAATAACCTCTACGATGAGGACCTCTTCTTGTGCGAAAATATTTTGTGAAAAGCCAAAAATGGTCAGAAATGAAAACAGAATAAATTTTTTCATGTTAATTTTGAATGTTAGTGAATGTTAGAGTTGACTGGCAGGACCCCGTCCGGATGAAAGAGAGTGGTATTTTTTTCGCCGGAGGGGTTCTTTATTTTTAGAATTGACTATTCGTCATAGACAATAGTATAGCCTCTGATTCCATGCTCATGAGAGTCCAAACCGCTTTTCTCATGTTCTTCAGACACTCGGATTCCAATTGTCTTTTTTAATATGAAAAATATGAGGAAAGCACAAGAAAAGGCCATTGCTCCACAGATTGCTACGCCGCTAAGCTGAGTAATGAAGGTATGCTCCGGGTTTGTGGAGAAGATTCCAACGGCAAGTGTACCCCAAACTCCGCAGGTCAAATGCACAGAAACTGCACCTACAACATCATCTAGCCTGAATCTATCCAATAGCACCGCAGAATAAACTACCAATACTCCAGCTACTAATCCAATGATAATAGCAGAGGCTGGAGTGATGACGTCAGCACCAGCAGTAATTCCTACCAGTCCTGCCAAAATGCCATTCAGCATCATACCTAGGTCAAGTCGTTTGAAAACGATATTTCCAGCAAAGAATCCGCCTAATCCGCCAGCACAAGCGCCAAGCGAAGTAGTCACCAAAACATAGGAAACAATAGCCGGATCGGCAGAAAGCACCGAGCCCCCGTTGAATCCGAACCAACCTAACCAAAGCATAAATACCCCGATCACGGCCAAAGGCACACTTGCCCCGGGCTTATCCACAGTCTTTCCATTTACATATTTCCCGATTCGTGGCCCTACAAGTATAACGCCTGCCAGTGCTCCCCATCCACCAACAGAGTGGACCAACGTACTTCCAGCGAAATCATAGAAACCCATCTCATCAAGTGCGCCACCACCCCATTTCCAGCTACCGATTAGCGGATAGACTAAACCCACAAAAAACAAAGTGAAAATCAGGTAAGCAGATATTTTAACCCGTTCAGCAATCGCTCCAGACACGATGGTGGCTGCTGTAGCAGCGAACATTCCTTGGAAAAGAAAATCCGTCCAATACGTATAACCTCCATCAGCATAGCTTGCTGTCACATCAGCATCAGCTGGAGAAAACCAAAACATCTTCCAACCTGACAAATCAAATCCAAACCATCCCGGAGTATCAAATCCTGGATACATTAAGAAAAAGCCTACAATAGCATAGGTCATTATTCCCAAGATCGGAGTGATTGTGTTTTTAAAGAGGATATTGACTGTGTTTTTGGCTTGGCCAAATCCTGTTTCCACTCCGGCAAATCCAAGGTGCATGATGAATACCAAAGCGGTGGATAGCATCATCCAGACATTGTTGGTGGTAAATAGCCCTTGCGCTATTTCTGCAGATAAGTCTGCCGTAGCGCCTATATCTTGGGCAACTAGGGGTACAAAATACTTCATAGGTTTTAAGTTAAAATTTGAGCGTTTTCAGAATTTAGTATAGGTTTGATAGCAATTGCTAGATTCGAATGTAATTATATTTTTGATAATAAAACAAATCACTTATTGAATCTTTGACAATTTTTTAAGCTATTTATTAATTTTTTTGAACCATTTTTTGAATATTTTTCAATTATATGCTGTAATAAGGGTTTATTTTAAACTAAGGCAAAAGAAAAATAAAATTCTGATTTCATGTATAATATTCTTTGGAATCGATTTCGAGAATTTAGATATAGTGACTTTTATACGTCAAATCATTTTTTTTAAAATATTATTTTGAAAAGACACTTTTTTCAATATTTAAAACTACTTACTGATTATTATGAAAAATATAAATTTTTATAATTAGAAATTTTTTTTTAACCGGTTTTTAAAAAAAGTGTACGTTTTTTTTAATTAATAACTTTTGCAGATACCCTGAAACAAAAAAAGACTGGATTTCTCCAGTCTTATACTCTAAATTTCAACCAAATTGTCAATTAGCCCTTCAGCATAGCAAATTCCTTAGCAAAATAGCTGAGAATCACTTTTGCCCCAGCCCGTTTGATACTAAGCAGAGACTCTAACATAGCACGATCAGCATCCAGCCAACCTCGTTCACCGGCAGCTTTGATCATACTATATTCCCCTGACACATTATATGCTGCAATTGGCAGTGAGTAATTCTCGTTCAAAAGCTTGATAATATCCAGATAGGCCAAAGCGGGTTTTACCATTAGGAAATCGGCTCCTTCGGCAAGGTCAAGATCCGCTTCGATCAAAGCTTCTTGAGCATTTGCAGGATTCATTTGATACGTCTTCTTATCCCCAAATTTCGGAGCAGAATCCAACGCATCACGAAAAGGCCCATAAAAAGCACTGGCATACTTGGCAGTGTATGACATAATAGAAGTCTCGGAATAGCCATTCCGATCAAGAAGACTTCGGATAAAGCCCACTCGACCATCCATCATATCAGATGGCCCCAAAATATCCACACCTGCATCAGCCTGGGCCAAAGACATTCTCCCCAAGATCTCGAGCGTTTCATCATTGAGGATTCTACCATCTTTCACTAAGCCATCGTGACCATCATTACTATAGGGATCCATGGCTACATCGGACATCAGGCAAACTTCCGGAAAATTCTTTTTTATTTCTCGAAGGGCTTTCAAATAAAAAGTCTCAGGATTGTAGCTTTCAGAAGCTTTTGTATCCTTCAAAGATTCGGGGTAAGCGGGAAAGACATCAAATGCCATAATTCCAAGCTTCATGCAAGCCTCTATCTCGCCAAGCAATAAATCGGTAGAAAATCTGAAAATCCCCGGCATACTCACCACTTCGGATTTTTGATTTGATCCCGACACCAAAAACATAGGATAAATGAGATCTTTCACTGAAAGTGAGGTTTCTTCTACCAGATTTCTAATCACTTCAGATTTGCGGTTTCTTCTCGGTCTTCGGAGCATATTAAGTGTAGAGTTGTTCAACCTGAGCTATGTTCAGTTCGGAATAGTCATTAATGTATAAATCACAAACTGGTAATTCATCTATAGTGTGGCTGGAAAGGACTCCAACTACTTTCATACCAGCATTCAATGCAGATGATACTCCCGAGAAAGAATCTTCAAACACCAAACAGTGAGCCGGATCTGCCTCTAAATTAGAAGCAGTCTTCAAATAAACCTCAGGGTCAGGTTTGTGTTTTGACACATCCTCCGCAGCTAGTAGTGAACCCATAGCGGATCTGATACCTAATGTATCCAAAATCAAATTCATATTTGCTCTCGGAGCTGAGGTCGCAACGCCTATAGAAAGATTCGACCTACCCAAGCTTTCAAGAAAAGCTAAATAACCGGCAATAGGGTCAACTTTGAGCCGGTAAATTTCACGAAACAAACTTTCCTTCTCAAACTCCAATGTTGCTAATTCCTCATTTTCGATTTTTCGACCTAGAAAATGACTGAGAATATATCCATTGTTTTTTCCATACATATGAAGTCTAAACTCTTCCTCTGTTGGAAAAAGGTTTCGTTTTGCAAAAAACTGCCGGAATGCAACCAAGTGGTAAGGATTGGTATGGCAAATGACGCCATCCATATCAAAAATGACTGCTTGAAACATAAATGGTATAATAAACTGAAACAAAGGTAGGGAAAAACAAAAAAAATCCCTGAAATCCGAAACTTCAGGGAAATCTTTAAAGCTGGATGCCAGGATCTATTAGAAAGTTTTGATTGTCTTTTCAATAATGTCACAGCATTCATGAAGCTGCTCTTCAGTCATCACCAACGGCGGTGCGAAGCGAATAATATTTCCGTGCGTTGGCTTTGCCAGCAGGCCATTATCTTTCAAAGCGACACAGATATTCCAAGCAGTACCGCTATCAGGGGAGTCATTGATGACTATTGCATTCAAAAGTCCTTTGCCTCGTACCAATTTTACAATCGGATATTTTTCAACTAATACCTGCATTCTATCTCGAAATATAACACCGAGGCTTCGTGCATTTAGAGATAGATTTTCGTCCGTAACCACTTCAAGAGCTGCGATGGCCACTTTAGCTCCAAGTGGATTACCTCCAAAAGTGGATCCATGCTGACCCGGCTTGATCACTTCCATGATGGCATTATCTGCCAAAACAGCTGAAACGGGATAAAATCCACCCGAAATTGCTTTCCCCAATATCAACATATCCGGCCTTGTGTAAGTAGTCTGCTGCTCGCAGGATTTCTTGCAAGTACAATTCCCGCATACCGCCAAAAGCGATCCTGTCCGTGCAATTCCGGTTTGAATTTCATCCGCTATCAAAAGCACATTTGCATCTTGGCAAGCAGCCTTAGCGTTTTTAATATAATCTTCTGCCGGCACATAAACGCCTGCTTCACCTTGAATAGGTTCAACAAGAAATGCAACAACATTTTCAATTTTCAATGCAGCTTTGAGGGCGGCAATATCATCAAACGGGATATGTATAAATCCACCGGTAAAAGGACCAAAGTTTTTCCGGGCATTTTCATCGTTCGAAAAAGAAATGATAGTAGTTGTTCTACCATGAAAATTATTCTCAGCAACAATAATCTTTGCTTGATTCTCATCAATGCCATTTTTTTCATAGCCCCACTTTCTAGCTATTTTGATTGCCGTTTCCACTGCTTCAGCTCCCGTATTCATAGGAAGAACTTTTTCGAAGCTAAAGTATTCAGTCAGATACTTCTCAAACGGTCCAAGGACATCATTATAAAAAGCACGTGAAGTAAGAGTCAAGGTTCCAGCTTGCTCGATCAGCGCATTTTTGATTCTAGGATGACAGTGACCTTGATTGACAGCTGAATAAGCTGAAAGAAAATCAAAATATTTTTTTCCTTCCACATCCCAAAGGAAAACGCCCTCCCCTCTTGCCAAAACAACCGGCAGAGGATGGTAGTTATGTGCTCCATATTCATTTTCAAGAACAATAGCTTGGCTGCTGGAAGTAATAGTCTCCATGATTTTGTATTTTTGAATTTTAAATTTTATCCTTAAGAGTTAAGCAAATATAGCAAATGCCCTCTGCCTGTCCCATGAAACCTGAAAAGAAGACACCAAGTCCAACCCCAATTACGCTTTCTGACTATTATTTCAACGAAAGTGGACTAATGGTATTCACGGAATCCTATCATCTGAAGCGGGGTTATTGCTGTGGAAGCGGTTGTAAACACTGTCCTTATCCAAAAGGCTGATAGAAAAGGGATTTTTTTTGAATTGCGCAGTTGGTAATTTGCTAAAAATTCCGATATTTGCAGACTCATTACAGAAACGCATCATATTTACGATATATTACCATGGCAAGAGTTTGTGACATTACCGGAAAAAGACCTCGTGTAGGAAACAATGTGTCCCATGCAAACAATAAAACCAAGCGTAGATTTTCCCCAAATCTTCATAAGAAGACTTTCTACGTACCTGAAGAGGACGCATGGATCACTTTGAAAGTTTGCTCAAAGGCACTGAAAACTATCAATAAAAACGGAATTACTGCAGTTTTAAAAAAAGCTCAGAGTGAAGGAATGATTGTAATCAGATAATCAAAGGCACGACCCCTAAATCAACACGAAGATGGCTAAGAAAGGCAATAGAGTACAAGTGATAATGGAATGCACGGAACATAAAACCTCCGGTATGCCAGGTACTTCAAGATATATCACGACTAAGAACAGAAAAAACACTACCGAAAGATTGGAATTGAAAAAATTCAACCCTATTCTGAAGAAAATGACTGTTCACAAAGAAATTAAGTAAAAAGCTCGGGAGAAGTTCCGTTAAACCAAAAAAATTATGGCTAAGAAAGTAGTAGCAACCCTAAAAAAAGAAGGTGGTGTATCTTACGCCAAGGTAATTAGAGCAGTAAAGTCTGATAAGACTGGTTCATATACCTTCAAAGAAGATATGGTTCCTTCCACGATGGTACAGCAGACTTTGAAAAAATAAGTTGCTCCATGCATCTAAATGTATCTAAGTCCCTCTGCCCACAGGTCAGCAGGGATTTTTTGGTTAAATTCCATTTTTAAATAGCTACACTATGGGAATCTTTGGCTTTTTCTCTAAAGACAAAAAAGAAAGTCTTGACAAAGGACTCCAAAAGTCCAACGAAAGTCTCTTTTCTAAACTCAGCAAAGCTGTCGTAGGTAAATCAACCGTCGATGAAGAAATACTTGATGAGTTAGAAGAAATCCTCATCACAGCTGATGTAGGGGTAGATACAACTATCAAGATAATCAAGCGAATCGAAGAGCGAGTAGCCAAAGACAAATACCTGAACACCGCCGAACTGGATATCATCCTTAAGGAGGAAATAGCTGCTCTACTAGAAGAAAATAATTCCCAAGATCTTCTTGATTTTGACATTCCAGAAGATAAAAGACCTTATGTAATCATGGTCGTAGGGGTAAATGGTGTAGGCAAAACCACTACCATAGGCAAACTGGCAAATACTTTTAAAAATGCAGGGAAATCGGTTGTCCTCGGTGCAGCGGATACTTTTAGAGCTGCTGCCGTAGATCAGTTGATTCTATGGGGAGAGCGAGTCGGTGTGCCGGTAGTTTCTCACGGGATGAATACTGATCCTGCATCAGTAGCATTTGATGCGGTGAAGCAAGCCGTAGAACAAAAGGCTGATGTGGTCATCATTGATACCGCTGGAAGACTTCATACCAAAGTCAACTTAATGAGCGAACTTGGAAAAATAAAACGGGTAATGCAAAAATTTATTCCTGATGCACCTCACGAAATTATGCTGGTACTCGATGGATCAACTGGCCAAAATGCATTCATTCAGGCAAAAGAATTTACGAAAGTGACTGAAATTACCTCTCTCGTAATCACCAAATTAGATGGAACTGCTAAAGGCGGTGTGGTAATAGGGATATCAGATCAATTCAAAATTCCAGTAAAATATATTGGCGTCGGAGAAAAGATGACTGATTTACAGATTTTCAACCGAAAGGAATTTGTAGATTCACTATTCAAAAAGAAATAGTGATAAATCATTCTTAAAAAGAGTCCTGAGCCATCAGGACTCTTTTTTTGAATAAACTTGTAGATTAAAAAAAAATTTCCGTAATTCAATATGATATCATTATAACATCATATTGAAATGGAAAGAATACTCAAACCCCTCTCGGGATACATTGTTATCCTGATACTATTATTCCTAATACCGGTCGCTATTTTCAGTATCATCGGTGGACAGCCAATCATAGGTGTCTTTGCGGGCCTACTATTCATTATCGGTATTCCGGGATTTTTTATTGTCGAACCTAATAAGGCAATGGTACTTTTACTCTTTGGGGATTACAAAGGAACGGTCAAGGCGAGTGGCTTTTTCTGGGTAAATCCCTTCATGACTAAGAAGAAAATTTCACTTCGAGTACGGAATTTTGAAAATAAACCTGTCAAAGTCAATGATAAGATCGGGAATCCAGTGGTGATAGGCACTATAGTAGTCTGGCAAGTAAATGACACCTTCAAGGCATCATTTGACGTGGATAATTATGAGAATTTCGTACATCTCCAATCGGATGCTGCCGTACGAAAAATGGCTGGTTTATATCCTTACGATGATTTTGAAGCTGATAATGAAGAGATCACGCTTCGCTCAGGTGTGGAAGAAGTCAATCATTCCCTAGAGCGGAAGATCAGCGACCGATTAAATAATGCCGGAATCAAGGTGATTGAGGCCCGTATATCTCACTTGGCTTATGCATCGGAAATTGCCTCAGCAATGCTTCAGCGCCAACAAGCCACGGCAATAGTAGCAGCTCGGCAAAAGATAGTGGAAGGTGCTGTCGGAATGGTAGAAATGGCATTGGCGGATCTGAAATTGAAAGGCATCATCGAGTTTGACAACGAGAAAAAAGCGGTAATGGTCTCAAATCTGATGGTCGTACTGTGCTCTGATCGCAGTGCAACTCCTGTATTGAATGTGGGAACACTGAACCAATAGCTATGACGAACTCAGTATTTATTGAGGAACAAACCTACCGAGGCACATGGGTAATCTATTTGCTTTTACTGATCGAATTACCAACTCTGGTTTTAATTTTAGTATTGCTATTCAATTCAGAAGATAAAAGTGAAATAGGGTTTACGCTGGCTTTTGTTATCAGCACTTTGGGGCTTGTATTCTTACTTATTGTCAATCTAAAAATGGAAACCAGAATAGATACTTACGGAGTTTCATTCAGGTATTTTCCATTTATCCGATCTTGGAGAAAATTCCCAAAAGGAACTATACAATCAATATCTGTAATAAATTATAGCCCGATTACAGACTATGGTGGCTGGGGCTTTAAAGGAAATAAAACAACCAAGGCCTATAGTATACTCGGAGAACAAGGCCTACTCTTAAACATAGGCGAAAAAAAGAAAATCATGATAGGTACACTTAAGGCAAAAGAATTGGAAGCCTATCTTATAAACTGGAAGGAGGCATAGGAATGGCATCTAAAAAAGCATTTGCATTACGATTAGATGAAAAAATGATAAATGCTGTCGAAAAATGGGCAGCAGACGAATTTCGAAGCACAAATGGACAATTGGAATGGATGATCCGTGAATCACTTAAAAAAGCTGGAAGACTACCTAAAGGGGATTCTTCCGAATAGAAATCTATATTTCAGTTTTATTACTGACATATTTTAAAATTGATCATACATACTTGATCTCCTAATTCAACGATAAAATTATAAAAAACTAACAGCCACACTTTTTAGCCTTGGAGCATTTTATGTAAATAATCTACTGGCGTCCGAGTAAAACTAAAACTCTGAAAAAAAACCCTCCAGTTAGCTCAAAATGAATATTTCAATGCCTTTCTGAAAACCACCCCCCCTTTTGAACCATCAAGGATACATCACCTAGTGAGGTACAGGGAAATTTCCAAATACTCATTTCTGAGCCGCTTAATTTCCGAAAATTAAATTTTGTTTGACGCCAGTATAAATAATCCAACTCAAATCCTTGCACAGGAAACAATAACTAAAGTAGCAAAAGCTAATTTGAAAACAGAGTCACATATCGAAAAAGAAGGGAGGGAAATTCAAAAAAATGAAGTCCATATCAGTAAGCTCAAATAAAAATACTCAAAGGGGGTAGGGAAATTCACAAAGAGGAACTCGGATGGATAACTATCTTCAAATGAGGTTTAAAAAATGATCAAGGCTTTCGAAAAATAAACAAGGAATATTGTTGAGTTCAACAATCATATCAACAAACACAGAGAGTTTTTAAACCAAGAAATACCTTGACGCTATCATTTTTCCAGTTCAGGGATATAAAGTAATTGATCATTCTCAAAATCATATAGCGTCAACGCTCTAAGCTCATAATAAGCCATCCAGAAATCTTTCAAAGAATTGAAAAAGGATCTTTTATTAGAGTCTTTTTCATTTTGGGCAATATTCAAGTCGGTTATAGTCACATTTCCAGTCTGGTACCTTTTCAGCGCTATATCGTACCGCCGCTGAGCGACCGCATCCGATAGTTTGGTGACATCCAAACGCTCCGTCATCATAATAAAATTTTTAACCTTTGTAAAAATCTCCTGCTCAAAATTAATGATGTCCTGCTCCACCGTATATTCTACCAACCGCTGATTTGCCTGTGCCTGAGACATTCTAGCTTTATTTCTTCCCCAATCCAAAATTGGGACTGATATGCCTAAGTTTACTAATGCTTGTGTATTTGGGTTATTATACAATTGTGAAAAATTAAATGCAGCATTGTTGTAACCGTAACTGGCATTTAAATTTGCTCCGATTCGCTGACCTTTTGCCTCAGCTACCAATGCCTCGGCTTCTAATTTTCGTCGATCAAATCCAAGAGCCTCAGCTCGATTGTCAAAAGCCAACTCAATCGCTTGGTTGACATTTACTTCAAAAACTGGAATCTCCGTGGGTGAGATCAAAGTAATCTTGGAGGTTTGATTCAACCCTATAAAGGAATTAACGGCAAATGAGGAGCCCTCCAAATCCAGTTTTGACTGTGCTAGATCTTGCCTGGCCTGCAGGACCTGGAGCTCCACCTGAAGAAGTCTGTCTTCTGTAGTAGTTCCGATTTCATATCTCTTTTTCTCTATTCCAAAGATCTCGTCCGTATTTTTGAGATTCACAGTTGCGATTTCAAGATTCACTTGAGCAATCAAATAATCAAAAAACAGCTGAGTGGTAAAGAAGGACACCTCTTCAATCTCTTGCACATAAGCTCGCTTACTTTCTTCAAATACTAAAGGCTGGATTTTTTTATCCCATTTAAATGGATTGTATGCAAAAATTGGTTGCTGAAGTCGCACATTCACAGGAACTCCCGAATACCGAGTCTGAGGGTCACCACCAGAGGCAAGGTAATTATCAAATCTGTTAGTCGAGGAATTTACGGATAGAATCCCACCCGTCGGAGCGATCACCTGCTGAAGACCTAACTCCAAATCCATGAAATTCTGCCGAACTTCAATAAATTCAATCGATCCATCCGGCTGAGTAATACTATTGAATGATTGAGAATAACTTGGAATTGTTCCACTCAGCCTCAGCTGTGGGTTATAATTTGATTTGAATAAGCGATACTGCCAAAAACTATTTTCTTTTCTAGTCTGTGCACGAAGAGCGGATGGAGAAAGTTCCTTAGCTCGCTGAACCATTTCTTGAAGTGTAAAAATAGCTCCCTCCTGAGCCAGGGACACTTTCCAAAAAAAACAAGCGAAAATACATATACCGTATTTTGAAATAAAAGTGGGTTTGATGAATCTCATAAAATAGCTATTAGAATAGATTAAGCTTTAGTCAAACTAAAGTACCGATTGGCGAGACTTAAACAATAAAAATCTCAGCCCCATTTTCATAAAAATTGCTAAATCTTAAAAGCCCATGATTCCTTTTAGTCCTTCGAAGCCTTTGCTTAACTTGCGTATACAATCAAGTCACTCTATGAAGTCGATTATAAGTTTTGTCATTCGATACGTTCCAAGACCACTTTTGCAGCAGATCAGTCCTTTGGTGATGAAAGTTTTTGCAAAGCTAAATAAAGGGAATCAGGTTCAATGCCCTGTATGCAATAGCCAGTATAGCAAATTCCTTCCCTACGGTCGTATCGCACGAGCAAATGCCCTTTGCCCAAACTGCTTGTCACTGGAACGTCACCGTTTGATGTGGCTTTATTTAAGAGAAAATACAAATTTCTTTACTGCAAAACTGAAGGTACTTCATATCGCTCCAGAGCATTGTTTTATTGATCGATTTGAAACTCTCCCAAATTTAGAATATATCACAGCCGACATTGAGTCCCCTTTGGCCAAGGTAAAAATGGACGTACATGAAATCCCTTTCCCCGAAAACACTTTCGATGTGATTTTTTGCAATCATGTGCTGGAACATGTCGATAACGATATCCAAGCTTGTTCAGAATTCAATCGAGTGCTCAAACCTTCAGGTTGGGGCATTCTTCAATCACCAGTCTATAATTTGCCAGAGACCATAGAAGATAAGTCGATAACTGACCCAGCCGAGCGAGAGCGACTATTCGGCCAACGTGATCATGTCCGGAAATTTGGGAAAGATTATGCAGCACGGCTTCGAAACTCGGGATTGAAAATCGAAGAGAATGATTTTGTAAAAAAACTGGATGCTAATCAGGTACAAAGGTTTGCTTTAGCGCCAGAAGAGACAGTTTTTATTTGCAAAAAAGGAAATTAACCCTTCAATACTTTTATCCCCAGCTCAAAAACTAATCCCACTCCATATCCAACCAATTGCGTAAGTGAAGTAATCAGACTGAGTATAGAAACTGGTATTGATCGGTATTGCTTGGAAGAGTCTACTAAAATCATCCCAAGCCATAAGCCGATCACAAATAACTGGAAAGCAACTATTGAGTGATCCAGAAATGAAAAAGGGATGATCGATACTAAAAATAAAGTGAAGGCTGCCGGAAGAAAATGAATGAGTTTGATCGCCTCAGGGTGAAAACGAGAAACGTTTACTCGATTTCTGCCAAACGAGAAGGCCTGCTTTGCAAATGAAAAAATCGTGTTTTTTCGTTTGTGATATACAAAAGCCTTTTCCACTAATTCCAGATTGAATCCAGCTTTTTTAATTCGAATGCTCCACTCAATATCTTCTCCCCGATTTGGATCTACAAAGCCTCCTGTTTTTAAAAAAACTAAGTTAGAAACTCCCATATTGAATCCTCTCGCTTGAAACTTGGATGGGTCTTTAAGTTTTCCACGAATGCCACCTGTAGTCCAAAACGACGTCATTGCAAAATCCATAGCCTTTTGTAACACCGAAAAATCAGATGCCGCAGCATCCGGACCACCAAAAGCATCTAATTTCCGAATTGGAATAATGCTTGAAAGTATGGACAGATAGTCTTTCGGTAAGATCACATCAGAATCTAGGAATACGAAAAAGTCACCATTTGCTTGAGCCATTCCATAGTTGCGAGCAAATCCCTGACCTTGATTGGGTTGAGACAGATAAAATATTGAGATTTGATCTTGGAAAGTTTGAACCACATACTCAGAAGTTTTTGCTGAACCGTCTTCGATGACAATAACTTCAAACTCTAGATAAGTCTGCAACGTCAGACTTTTCAGCAATTCAGTCAATTCCTCAGGGCGATTGTATACTGGTATAATGACCGAAAAAAACATCAGAAATCGAAGTTTATCTCTTCTCCTATTTTATATTCTGTGTCCTTAGCTTGATTGGACGTCATCAGCTCGGCTATGAATCCTGTGACAAATAACTGTACACCAATAACTAGTGCAACTAGGGCCAAAAAGAATAAAGGTTGATCCACAATTTCTCTTACTTTCAGACCCTGACTTAATCCATAAATTTTTTGGAAAATCAACCAGCATGTAATTAAAAAGCCTGTAAGAAAGGACACAGTGCCTAGAAGTCCAAAAAAATGCATTGGTTTTTTCTTGTAGCGATGCACGAAGGAAACAGATATCAAATCCAAGAAACCGTTAAGAAACCGTTCCAGTCCAAACTTTGAAACTCCGTATTTTCTGCTTTGATGCTGAACCACTTTTTCACCGATTTTTGAAAATCCATTCCATTTGGCAAGCAAAGGGATATAGCGGTGCATCTCGCCATAGATTTGAATGTTCTTTACCACTTTAAGCCGATAAGCTTTCAGCCCATAATTGAAATCGTGCAGTTTGATGCCCGAGATCCATCGGGTGACTCCATTAAAAAATCGAGAAGGAATTGTTTTGGAGATTGGATCATGCCGGTCCTTTTTCCAACCAGAGACTACATCAAAACCTTCATTTTTGATCATGTGGAATAAGTCCGGAATTTCATCTGGACTATCTTGAAGGTCAGAATCCATCGTAATCACAACTTCACCTGAGGCTTTTTTGAACCCTGCATCAAGTGCCGCAGACTTGCCGTAATTTCTGGTGAAGTTGATTCCTTTGATACTGTTTGACTGCTCTGCCATATCTTGAATAACCTCCCAGGATGTATCCGAGCTCCCATCATTTACAAAAATCACCTCATAAGAAAAGCCGTGGTCATGCATGACCCGGCTGATCCAATCGGTTAACTCTGGCAAAGACTCCTCTTCGTTGAAAACTGGGATGACGACAGAAATCTGAGACATAATTTAAAATTCGAGTGACTTATCCTTTTTCTTTAAGATAGCACCTAAAATTAATGCAAAAATTGCGGAAATAATGAGGCTGATACCAAATCCTTTTATTTGACCGACAAAAGTAAATCCATCTAGAGTTGACTTTCGCATTTCCTCTAATTGCTCGGGAGGTAAAGCATCTGCAGAAGCACCAAATGATTCCATTGTATCGATCGTAGATTGAAAAATCTGATCTGCAAGCACCTGAGGGAGTGATGGATCAACAACTTGGTATAAAAGCATCAAACCTATTGTACCTATGAGAGCGGATATAACAAAGGCAATAAAACTGAAATTAAATGCAGTACCAAATGTCATAAATCCACCTATTTCGCTTCTGTATTGAATCCCAAAATAAATTGCCAACGCAACTCCAATAACTAAAGTTGACAATCCAAACCAGACTGAGGCTAATAAAGATGAATCTATAAAATATGCAATATAGGTAACCGCTAGGGAGACTAAGCCCATCGTAACTCCTGGCTTGATTGCAGCTTGAAAAGGTGATTGTTGCTCTTCCATAGTTTATTTTAGTTAGGGTTTTTTCTTAAAATAATTGAAATAATAATAGTAAAAAACAATCCTGGAATAATTTTCCAAAGACCATCATTGATTGCAACATCTAATCTCGACATTTCCTGCATGCTTGCGAGAGTCGCTTCAAATGAATTTTCCCCAACCTGAGAGACGATAGTCTCGCGTCCTTTCTCCAAAACATCAAACTTCGACAGCTTAACCTGCTCGAATAGTTCTGGAGAAATCGAGAGCATAATCCAAATTCCGGTCGCTGAAATAAGTGCGATTAACATATAGGTTATAAATCCCATTGACATCCCTTCAGAAAATGACAAATAACCAGAATTGGCGTATTCCTTGAAGAATTTGATCGAAAGAAATATGGCGATAGGACATATGACGTAGCCAAAAAGCAGAGTTAAATTAGTCGGATCAGCATAAAAAAATGATAGCGTAACGAAAGCCACCACGCTGAGTGCACCTCCAAGGCCTCCAAATTGATAGGCAGATTTAAAATAATTAGACATTCACTTCGATTAGTTGACCTTTTTGAATTACGTATCTTACTTGTCCTGTCAGTTGTTTTCCAAACCAAGGATTATTGGAAGAAAGTGATTTATTGGTTTTTTCATTGTAACTCCATATAGTCTCTGGATCAAATATCGTCCAAGCTTCTTGCAATCGATGCGGTATAATAGAAGCAGGTCCATCAGTAATTTTTGTAATAAGTAATTCCCATCCCAATTCAACTTCCAGCTTTACAAGCGCGGGAAGAAAAGTCTGTAAACCCGCCATTCCAAAACGTGCCAAATCAAATTCCATGAATTTAGAATCAAAATCCTCAGGCTGATGATTGGATACAATAGCATCTATGGTTCCATCTTTCAACCCTTCTAGTAGCGCCATTCGATCCGTTTCGCCTCTGTAAGGTGGTTGCACTTTCAGATTGGGATCAAAGTCCATTAGATCCTCATCAGAGAAAATGAGTTGGTAAATAGAAATGTCCGCAGTAATCTTCAATCCTTCGGCCTTCGCCTTTCGAATCAAGTCTATACTCTTTGCAGAACTAATCGTCTGAAAATGAACTCGCCCACCTGTATATTTGAGGATTTCAATATTTCGCTGAATTGCCACATCTTCTGCGAGATTAGGAATGCCTTTCATTCCAAGCATCGTTGACCTTTCCCCTTCATGCATCTGACCAAAAATTGCAAGTAGCGGATCATATGAATGGTCGAAAAGAATGCCATCAAATTTTTGAAGATATTGATTGACTTTCATAAATCGATCTCCATTGGAAAGAGGTTTGATTCCCTCTCCAAAGATCTTGACACCTGATTGGAAATTCATGTCCAGGATCTCAGTAAGCTCTTCACCATTAGTATCTTTAGTCACTGCACCCTGAATGATGAACTCCGGTGTATATCGCTTCGCTCGATTCAAAATATACTCAATATCGCCTTTTGATTGTATGGTCGGATGAGTATTGGGAAGAAGCACCGCAGCTGTAAAACCACTCGATTGAAGCGAAGCAGCCAAGCTTTCAATAGTTTCTTTGTATTCCAATCCAGGCTCACCTATACCGCATCGCAGATCAATCCAGCCTTTTGTGAGAATCATACCTGATCCGTCAATTACTACTCCGGCACTTTGAAAATCATCGCCAACGAAAGCTTTCAATTCGCCACCTTCGAATAAAAAATTGGTTGGACCAGATAATCCTTTCGAGACGATAGTTTGGAGGTTTTTAAATAAAATTGACATTCAAGCAGGTTTGTTGCAAATCTGCAACATTATTCTAAAAATGAAAAGTGTAATCGTATATACTCGCAAAACTAATGGGAAATTACAATTGAGACCATTTTATCTTTTACCAAATTAAAAATCAATTCTGCTCGAGAAAGATCTTAGGCTAGGCTTTGGTATCAAAATCAACCGTAGTTAATCTACAAAAAAAGTTTAAGAGGAATAGCTTTTCATGCATTCGGGGTCAAGTGGTGGGGTCCCTATTAGAATAAAAGATTCACAAAATACTTCCGCCATATCTTTCAAATGCACCTAGATAAAACCGAATTAGCAGACAGTCGTATTCCCCTAGTTGGAAGATAAACTTGGATTAGAGGATTACTTTAAAGTGATTAAGAACATTCCAACACTGAATCACATGATTTTAAAATTGGAAAGATTCTGTTTAAAGTGGGAAAAAAAAATTGGATTGAAAATTGAAATTAATATGAATGCGGAGCCCGTACGTATAAGAGATACCTAAAAGAGTTTGCCAAAGATAAAGATTGACGCTAGACACTAAAGAACTTGAATGCACTCATGAATCCAAAGCGAAATCAGAATAAACTAGACTGCTTTTGATTGGGTTCATGAGTTCTAAAACCACGATAAGTCACTTATCACCGTACTAATTCAAAAATACTCTTATCAGAATGATATCCTTTTTTGAAAAGATAAAACAGTGTCAACTCCTTAAAGAGCTCTTAAGCGGGGAGAACAGTGAGAATGGTATTGACCTTAGAATTTCAGAGATAGCAAAATGGCATAGTCTATTTTATACCTATCACAAGCAATACCAATAGGAAGTGCAACATTTTGGATTCAAATAAAATTAAAAAGTTATTACAGCTCACTTAAAGGCCTCCGAAATAATGCAGCTTTATATCCTATTTTAGAATGCACAAATGGGAATTTCAAGCCATGAATCTTGGAAAAAAAAGTGTAAAATGCCAAAAAAACTATCGATTTCCCAAATGCTTCACAATGAATAATCGAATCCTGATGCTTATCGTGAGCTTTTCTATCGAGAGTAAGGACCAAAAAAGTGTTCTAAGAAAGCATGAATCGTAAAAAGCGTTACCATTTCCTAAAAGGCTTTGCAATGCATACCGCGGCTCCCGATCACTTTAGGGGGTTGCTCTAGCTAGAGTAATTACCAACAAAGTGTAATGACAAGGCGCTAAACTCAAAAAGATCGTAGCTGCAAAAATCCCTTTAGGTTCCTAAAAGGCTTTGCAATGAATACCGGAGCTCCCGATTGCTGTCGTAGGCTGCCTGACTTGGAGAAACTGGCAAGGGATCTTGGCGAAAAAGGGTTGAACGCAAAAAAGCCAGCTGTTCAGCTGGCTTTGTAAGGAATAAGGCGGCGACCTACTCTCCCGGGAGTAACCCCAGTACCATCGGCGCTGCAGGGCTTAACTTCTCTGTTCGGGATGGGAAGAGGTGGGACCCCTGCGCTAGGCCGCCTAAATCTTAATG
>Ga0105054_10000819_pt1 | contig 50706 bp, 42 predicted proteins | sample BON02_FD_78091 | JGI IMG/M metagenome (GOLD analysis project Ga0105054, IMG submission 78091) | Freshwater microbial communities from Lake Bonney liftoff mats and glacier meltwater in Antarctica - BON-02 (megahit assembly) | ecosystem: Environmental > Aquatic > Freshwater > Ice > Glacier...
GCGGCGTAGGTTCAGGAGGAACAATGCGATGGTGGCAGGAGGACTACAACTGGCACAGACCGCACTCAGCACTGGGAAACCTAACGCCGATGGAATTCATGCAAAGAAAGGCGATGGACAAAATGGCCGCGTAAGGTCACAGATTTAACCCCAAAGACTCCGCGCAAGCTGGAGGGAACTTGGGGCGCAGGTCAAATGGCTTGTCTTATGCTGAACTTGGCTCCTGAGGTATAATGGAGCCACTGCCCGCCACGCCATTTATGGCGAGCAGTGGCGGCGGTTGGATCGTAAGTGGCTGGGTCGTGATGGACCGTTCCAGAGTTTGATCAGCCGCCGTCTTCCCCAAGGGCCTGAACGGATACGCGTGTGACAAGTCACGCATGACAAGCATAGGGCGAGACCTTGTTCGCCATTGGTTCAAGAACAATGGTCGAGCGAGAAGTTGACAGATCATAACATTGGCGTCGACATTTCTAAATCCCATCTGAACGTGTTCCGGCTTAAAGATGGTGCGGCGCAAAACGAGAATGGATTGTAAAGTGAAACCGAAACAAACAGATAAACTTTCTTCCTTCATGTGATGTCCAATGGAAATATCGGCCGTGGAACGGATCTGTAGGGTAAAGCGGCATAGTTGAGTGTGCACAATGCGCCGCTGTCACAGACGATAATGCGGCCGGCAATCGCGGTGAAGGCGGCGCGAAAATGTTGCATCGAGCGTAGCGCAATAATGCGGCAAGATTGCGGATCAATTCCGAAGGTTTCAAACTGGCTCAGGTCAAGAAGCTGTTGTGAAATACTGGTTATCAGAATGTCGATGCCCTGAACGCGCAACACAGCCGTCTTGCCCATATTGCGCTTTTGCCCACTCATTATGACGCCGCTTCCGACAAATTCACCTTCACCAATCCACCTAACAGTTCCTGTTACCGCTATCGGCCCACCACCGAATTTGGGTGCCGTTTTACCCCCCAAAAGTAATGTTACTTCGTCCCCAACAGAATTGGACTGAAGCTTCAAGGCGACGTCCTTGTCGATCATAGGGCCAAAACAGGCATCGTTAATGTCCGCTGCCAAAAGCGCTGACAATAATGCCGTGGAATCGCCATACGCCCCTGCACCGGGGTTGTCGGCATAATCGGCAATGACCAATGGTCCCGCGCCAGCATCCCATGTTCTGGCGACCGAAACCGCCTCATCTACCGTTAAATAGGTGTTCAGCTTTTCGTGCCGGCGCACCCAAATATCCTCGGCGATTTGCTCGGCAATTGCTCGTGTGCCCGCCGTTTCAGCTTCGCATGTGACCAGAACTGTAGGGCCGACCTCGGCAATATCAGCGCAGGGAAAGGCACCATTGATGCTGATTGCATAGACGTCCTTGCGTGCCTCATAGGCGCGGGCGAGCGCATGACGATCAATCATAGCCCCCATGTCCGTACGCCCACCGCTCGCTTCTTCCAACATCGGGCGATGGGCGCGAAGCGTGATTGGGTGAATATCGCCTATTAGCGCCCGGTGCAGCAGTTCGGCGGCGCGCCGACCGGTTGCACGAATATCGACATGCGGATATGTGGTGTTTGATATGATGATCTGGGCCAAATCACACATTTGGACGGTTACATTCGCATGCGGGTCGAGCGTAACGGCAATGGGAATATCGGCGCGAATGATTGCCCGCAATCGGCGTAGTATCTCGCCCTCACCATCTTCGAATGAAGCCGTGACCATGGCACCATGCAGCATCAAAACAACACCATCCCAGCCGCCTTTTTGTGCCGCTGCCATTAGCGGGGCACAGATGTGATCGAAGGCCCGATCCGTAACCCGTCCGCCGGGGCCGGCAGAGGCACTGATAGTGTGGGTCAGCTCCCAGCCGCGCTCGCGGCTCACGTCCAACACCCCTGCAAGCTCGGTGTTATTATCTTTGAATGTGGCAATGGCGGTTGGGCCATCGAGCAAAAGCCTGTCTTGAAAATCCTGAATATCGGTGGGGTAAATGTTAAAAGTGTTGGTCTCGTGCGAGATTTCTGCGGTCAGGATTTTGAGGGGCATTCTGGGCGTCCTTTTCGTTTAACGTAAAACCGGCGTGGCCTTAATGAATCGGAAAGTGACACGCCACCTTGCCGCCGGTTGCATTGGCTTCAAGTGGCGGCGCGAACTCAAAACATTTTGGTTGTGCAACAGGGCAACGGGACGAAAAAACGCATCCAGGCGGCAGGTCAAACGGGCTCGGAACCTCGCCCTCCAACACTTCAGCGTGATCGCTTTCACCGGGTGTAATTGTAAAAATATTATCGACAAGCGCTTTTGTATAGGGATGGCAGGCATGTGTTCCTACTCTGTCAGCACTAATAATCTCAACAATATTTCCCAGATACATGACCACAACCCTGTCACAAAAATAGCTAACCAAAGACAGGTCATGCGAGATGAAAAGGAAGGTCAGATTTAGTTTTTCCCGCAGGTTTTCCAATAGTTTGATCACCTGCGCCTGCACAGAAACGTCAAGCGCTGCGGTTGGCTCATCTAGAATCAAAAACTCCGGGTTTAGGGCAAGCGCACGGGCAATATCGGCGCGCTGTTTCTGCCCACCCGACAGTTCATGTGGATAGGCATGCCCATGCTCAGGCGATAGCCCGACCATCTGCAACAATTCGTCAATTTTTGCGACCCGTTCGGCCCGGCTATGTTTGATTTTTCGGATTTGAAAAGGCTCGCTCAAGCTTCGGAAAATCGTGTATCGCGGGTCCATCACCGAGTATGGGTCCTGAAATACCATTTGCATGTTGCTGCGCTGTTCTTTCATCTCTTTGCGCGACAATTTTAAGATGTCACGCCCATCAACATGAATACTCCCGGCGTTAGCCTCGATTAGACGCAGGATGAGCCGGGCTAATGTGGATTTTCCGCAGCCGGATTCACCAACAACGCCCAGAATTTCACCTTTTTTTATCGTAAACGAAATATCGTTAATTGCATGAACTACACCAATGGTCCGCAATAAAATGCCACCACGAACCGCAAATGAAACTGAAAGATTCTTAACTTCTACGTAATTTTCCAACTTTAAGACCTTTCCAAAAGACGTCTTTGCCGATGCAACTGCCCAGCTTTAGATTGTCGCTTTTTCTTTTTGATATTTGAAACAGGCGACTCTTGCACCACCTTCAAGATCAATCAGTTCTGGGCTATCTGTTATACATTCCTGCATTACATAGGGGCATCGGGCGTTAAATCGGCAGCCCTCTGGAAAATTATCTGCGGTCGGCACATTGCCTTCAATTGCCGTAAGCGATCCTTTTTCCATGCCAATATACGGAATACAGTTGAGCAAAGCCTGCGTATAAGGGTGCTTGGGTTCTTTGAAGACCGAGCGTATCTCGCCGTATTCCACCAAGTTCCCCGCATATAAAACAGCGATTTTATCACAGACTTGCGCAATCACCCCGAGGTCATGGGTGATCAGCAGCAAGCCAATGCCTTTGACCGCCGTAAGCTCTTTGAACAAGCGCATTATTTGCGCCTGCACGGTCACATCCAAGGCTGTGGTTGGTTCATCCGCAATGAGCAATTTAGGGTTCGCACCAATGCCGATGGCAATTACAATGCGTTGCTTCAAGCCACCCGAAAGCTGATGCGGGTATTGTTCAAATACAAGTTTTGGATTTGGAATGCGCAGCTGCTCCATTATTTCCAAGGCAAGCGTTTTTGCTTTCCATTTGTTAAGTCTTAAATGCTTCCGCAATCCCTCAACGATTTGGTCACCGACACGAAACACCGGATCAAGTGACGTCATGGGGTTCTGCGGTATAAATGCAATTTCCGCGCCGCGTACTTTTTGCATCTCGAATTTGGAAAGCTTCAGCAAATCCTTGCCGTCAAATTCAACCTTACCAAAAACCTTTCCACCAACCAGTGGCGTTAGCCCCATGATCGCATGTGCTGTCAAAGATTTGCCCGAGCCGGTTTCTCCGACCATACCCAGCACTTCACCCGGCTCCATCGTGAAGGAAATGTCACTAATCGGCCTCACGGTCCTTTTATTGGCCGTAAATTCAACAGCTAGGTCGGATACTTTAAGAAGGCTCAAAGGTTGCTCTCCCGGTTCTTCACATCCATGATATCAACCAGTGCATCACCGAATAGATTGAACCCAAGCACGGTGATCATCATTGCCAAACCGGGGAAAATAATTACCCAAGGTGAGATGAACAGGTAAGCGGTCCCGCTGCTCATCATTGCCCCCCAGCTGGGTGTTGGGGGCTGTGCGCCCATCCCTAGAAAGCCCAAAGTTGCCTCAAGAACAATTGCGTTACCAACGCCGATGGTGGCGGCGACAATGACCGGGGATAAACTGTTTGGAACCAGATGTTTGAAAAGGATTACAAAATTACTTGCGCCCAGCGCCCTTGTGGCTTCAACAAAGACGGCGCCCTTCAGAGACAAAATCTGCCCTCTGATGAGTCGCGCATATTGCGACCAGTAAGACAGCCCGATAGCGAGCACTACGCTTTCCAGCCCCGGACCGATAATTGCCACTAGCAACAAGGCAACAAGAATGGAGGGCATTGACCAAGTTAAATCGGCGATACTGGTCAATATAACGTCAATAATCCCGCCGAAATACCCTGCAATTGCACCGATGATTGAGCCGATAACAACCGAAATTCCAACGGACGCTACGCCGACAACAAACGATATGCGCGCACCCCGAAGGATGCGGCTCAGCATATCTCTGCCGAACTCGTCCGTGCCTAACAGATGGCTGGCCGAAGGCGCCGCATTCATGTTGCTAATATCTTGCGCCTTAAAAGAGTAAGGCTCCAACAAGGGGGCAAAAATCGCGATCAGAACAAGACTGGCAATGATAAATACGCCGATGATCCCCATTGTATTACCAGACAAGCGTTTAACAATAATCATCCACGGGGATTTGTGGGCGCGTGTTTTGGCGCTAATATTTGACATAATGATACCTGTGATTGCTCATTTGTAGACATCCCGCACGCGTGGATCGGCGTAGGCGTAGATTATGTCAGTGATAAAGGCGCCGATGATGACGGCCATGGTTAGGAAAATCAGCGACGCCTGCACCACAGGGTAATCGCGCCTGAATAGCGCCGTTAACAGCATACTTCCAATGCCGGGCCGGCTGAACACGATTTCAATGGTGACGGCACCACCCAGAATCCAACCCAATCTGAGGCCCAGAATAGTGATGACAGGCATGAGAGCGTTGCGAAAAACATGCTTCAAAATAATTTCATACCGGCTGAGGCCCTTGGCATATAACAAAAGAACGAAATCTTTGCTTAGCATTTCTAGCATGCTTACCCTTGTTATGCGTGCAATGAGCCCCGCGCCGCCAAGACCTACAGCGACAGAGGGCAATACGAGATTTTCAAAACTCCCTGAACCCGAAACGGGGAACCACCCAAGATTGACCGAAAATATCAATATCAATATGAGAGCCAGCCAAAACGCTGGCACTGTCACACCGAGCAACGCAATAATCATAGCAACATAATCAATGATGGTGTTTTTTGCGGCTGCGGAGATTATACCGAGTACAATTCCTAGAAAAAACGAAATTGCCAGGGAGAGCAAACCCAAGTTTAACGTGAATGGAAGATTGTAGAAAATCATGTCCGCGACAGGCTGTTTTTCAATTATAGATTGCCCCATATCCCCGGATAGGAAACCCATCATCCAATGATAATATTGGACCGGAAGCGACTTATCTAAGCCATGAAGCGCAAGAAGTTCTGCCCGATCCCCTCTTGACGATCCTGGCCCCAACAGCGAGTCAATCGGATCGCCCGGCACCAAATGAATGAGTGCAAAAACCACAACGGATATCACAAGAAATATTGGGATCAGTAGCAATGAACGCCGAAGCACATAAATCCACATTAAGCTTTCTCCGTGTCGTCATTGAGATCAAATTTGATGTATTATTGTGTCAGCCCGCCTTAAAGAATTATTGCTTAAGGCGGGCTGACGGTTTTTGTTGTCCTAAATGTGTCCTAGTCGAGGGTTACATCAAGGAACGATGGGCCAATTAGGATTTTGAAACGAGGTGCTGGCATTTGAACCCGCCCGCTTATCGCGTGGATATTGACCGAGTTCACGATTGGAGCCCAAATGTATTGCGACAACAGATACTCGTGGTATTCGCGGAAGTTCACAATACGCTCTTCGCCATTTCTAGAACGGGTCATCGCTCGTTGCATCAGATAGTCTGATTCGTTGTCGTGCCACATTGCGACGTTTGGATAACCTTGGCGGGTAGAGTTGAAGAACCACTCCAGAATATCGGCATTATCCCAACCATAGGAGCGAATGACTAAATCTTGCTCGCCGGTTCTGAATTCGGCCCGAATAGAACTTGGGTCGAACTGCTCGATAACAATTTCAACTCCGAGCTCTGCCAGCTGTGCTTGAACAACAACAGCGACCTTACGCTCGGCTGAGTCGCTTTGGCTCCAAAGTGTTAGAGACAACCTCTGGCCATCTTTTACCAGAACTCCATCGCCACCCATTACCCAACCCAAATCAGCCATGATAGTTTGGGCAGTCGTCAGGTCGAAACGAATTTCGCGCTCTGGCGCAACCTGACGCTCGGGCAAACGATCAATCAGATATGTGTAAGCTGGCGTCCCGTTGCCCTGGAACACAGCTTCTAGAATGCTGTCTTGGTCGACTGACAACGCGATAGCCCGACGAATGTTAACATCACTTAGGAGCTCATTGGTGGTATTCATGACCATATGATAATTGCCGTTGCTGGCCATCGTTACGACGTTAACACTCGGATCCTCAGCAATTCTGTCGAGGAACAATGACGGTGCTGATTCTAGAATATCAACTCCACCGGTTGTAAACTCCAAGAAGCGTGTAGATTCTTCTATAATTTCGCGGAATACAACCTTATCGATGTTGGCTGGACCCTGATTATCGGAAAGGGGTGAGCCCCATGTATAGTCCGGGTTTCTAAGTAACACGGTTTCGTCACCAGTCTTCCATGATTCAAACATGAATGGCCCGGTTCCGACGACAACGGTACGCCCGAAATCTTCACCGTATTCTTCGACCGCGACCATGCTCGGAACGCTTGTGAAAGACGAGGTGAAGTTATAAAGGATATTGGGATCTGGGCGGCTCAGACTGATCTCGACAGACAAGTTGTCTATGATCTCAATGTTCTCGAAGGCGGCAACCATGTAATCTGATGTACCTGTTGCAAGACTTTCCAAGAACCATTTCAGCACTTCAGAATTCAGTTCGGAACCATCATGGAATTTTACGCCATCCCGAAGCGAGAAAATAATCGTAAGCCCATCATCTGACACGTCCCATGACTCGAGGAGGTGCGGGTAAATGACACCGTCAGCACCCATTTCTACCAACCGATCATAGACCAAATAATAGACGTTATTTGTTTTATTGGTGGTGAGCGGGTTGTAGCTATCTTGCCCAGCATTCGCTACATCCATTGACACCGTCAGGACTCTGTCTTGGGCGGATGCCATACTGGCACTCATTCCAAGCGGTAAGGCCAGTAAACTGGTCAATAACGCCGCCTTTAGTTTATTGCTCATTACATTTCTCCGTTGTTAGAATTGTGATACACCCTATCGGCAAACCGTAGAACGGATGGAACCTTCACCGCGCAGATGTCTTGTTTGGTCATAGCAACAAACGTCCAACCGTGCCCTACGTCAGAAAGCTTCGCGTAAACCGATTAGTCGCCATGTAACAAGAATTGTAATAATGGGCTCGACGCACCGTCAATGGGGGATTTTCACGCATTTTGAAGCTTATTTGGGGCAGAAATCGCGTTATGCGCGTAATGCTTATAATTCACCCGCGATGCGCACAATGCACGCCTTATTATGGCTGAAGTTTGTAAAAGACAAAAAGTGAAATGTTGGCGCTAACTTCAACTGGTGTCCAGCATCTCTCACATGAAAGGAAGCCAGTTTCGGCGGTTGAGCAATATGGTATTTTGCTATGCCTGACGTCAGCGCTAAGAGGCACCTCAACAACCATTAGCGCTACCTCGAGAGCCTGAACATCGTCACGCCCGGGTACATCCACTTCGGGCGTGACAAAACAATTCTACAACAAAGGGAAAGGGTCGAAAGAAAGACTCTCGAAATGCGCCGCACAATGCAGCTAACCAGACAAGCCGAATCCTCCCTTAGTTTACACCGCCCTTGGTGCCAACAACCTTGGCGCAGTGCAGCGATTATTCTAGGTGCCTATTAGATCGCGCGTGTCAGATTTGTCGTCGTGAAAAGTCACAGGGGGCGCTTTTAATCTCCCTACGGCCTGCGAAAGAAACTAAATAATATGCCCCATCATTTTACCGGTATGCTCACCTTGATCGATAACAACTGTCCCTTCCATGATCACTTTTTCAATACCTCGGGAATATTGATGCGGATTTTGGAAACTGGCGAGATCAATAATTGTATCAGGGTTGAATATGGTAATGTCGGCGACCATTCCAGGAGCAAGCGTTCCTCTAGTGTCCAGCCCCATAATTTTGGCAGGCATCGATGTCATTTTCTTAACTGCAACTTCCAACGTCATCAGTTTTTCCTCGCGCACATACTTTCCAAATATGCGGGGAAAGGCACCATAATAACGCGGATGAGGGCTGCCTTTTGACAGATCACCGTAAGTTGCCACAGCCCGCGCATCACTCGAAATGATGGTTTGCGGATGTTGAAGTATTGTCGTTATGTCGGCCTCATCCATTGCAAAGACCAACGTCTTTACCATTCCGTTTTCGGTGGCCAGCAAATCAAATATGAAGTCAAAAGGGTCAACACCGCGTTCCTTTGCAATGTCAGCAATAACCCGGCCCATCAAATGCTTGTTCTCTTCCGAGCGGATCATGGCGATCTGAACGTTTTCCCAAGGGGCTGTGTTATAGGCATGATCACCTTTTTCGATTTCTGCGTCGATTTCAGCCCGTATCTTTTTCCGAGTGTCAGGGTCGCTTAGATACTTTACAAGCTGTTCATGGCCCTCTTTTGTCACCCATGCTGGAATATAATCAACAAGCCCGGTTCCCCATGCTGTATATGGGTATTGATCCCATGACAGACGAACGCCACGTGCAACAGCATCTTCTAATAATTTGAACAATTCTTGGGTTCTACCCCAATTGAATTTTCCGCCCAATTTCAAATGTGAAATTTGTATGCGGCATCCAGATTCTTCCGCCGTGCGAATGGCTTCTTCCACGGCTGGAAATAGGGTTTGCGCTTCGCTCCGCATATGGGTGGCATAAAGCTTGTTTTTGCGGGCAACAACTTTGCAAAGTTGAATCAGCTCTTCCGTTTTGGCAAAGGACTCCGGAACATATTCAAGGCCGGTAGACAGCCCTGCGGCGCCTGCATCCAGACTTTGTTCCAACAGGTCCTCCATTTCGGCCATTTCTTCCGCCGTAGGCACCCCGTCTTTATGCCCCATAACCGCAGAGCGCAAAGTTCCAAATCCAACCAATGGCATCATATTTATACCCAACGGCAATGCGTTCAGATAATCAATATACTCGGCAAAAGTGTGCCAAGACTCTCCAAGCGTTGAAGCGCCGCCAAAATCGGAGTTGATTGTCAGATGGTCTTTCAAATCTGACATATGGTTTTTGGTCAACGGGGCCGCGCTCATGCCGCAGTTTCCTACCACTTCGGTTGTAATGCCTTGACGAATTTTGCTTTCGGCCCGTGGATTTATCGTAATTGTTGCATCGGTATGCGAGTGGATATCAATAAACCCCGGACACACCACCATGCCGCTGGCGTCGATGATTTCCGCGGCATCCAAGTCGATTTCAGGCGCAATATCGATAATTTTACCATTGCTTACAGCTAAGTCCATTTTGACTGCTGGCGCTCCTGTTCCATCGACCAGTTGCCCGTTTTTGATAAGCAGGTCTATCATGTTGCATTCCTTTGTGTTTGAACAACTACAGATTTATAAGGGAATTTCGATATCCATGAGCGGGGCGTATTGTTGCGCCCCAAATATGTCTGGATCACCCGGACTGCCGCTGGGGCGGTCACGCAATATGCTGAATTTTATGGCAAAAGCCGGATGAAATTCTTCAAAATCCGTGATTCGATCCTGACGCAACCCATACAGCTTGCTGATCGTGGCGCGTGTAATGGCACCGCTTTTACACACCAAGTCATATTCTGCTTCGGTGCGGAAAATAATATCGAATGTAATCTTGTCGACGCCGGCATTTTTGCTGCGGATCGTCTTGGCTATATCCACCAGTTTTTTAGTTGCCATTATGCCCTTCAAACCCCCGCGGTTGTTAATGTAGTCGGGAAAAGTTCCAGACCGTCGGCAACCGACATCGTATGGTTGATTGTCCATGTGCATGCGGGGCTGGCTTGCAAAACCTCATCAAACACGAATGACACGCCGCCAGCCGTGCCCTTAACATCGGGCAAGCGGGCATAAAAAAGTTGACGCGTGGCGGTTAGGGTCAATTCTTCGGCCATTTCTTTGGTCGGGGCGACGCCCTGAACGACCAGACACAACTCATGTGCAGGTTTATCTCGGTTTGGCTCCATCGCCCCCATGATGCCATCGCGGCCATAGACATTGTAATACAATTCATACCCGTCTTCGCCAAACCGCTCTTTTACTTGGGTTTTGGCCCATTCCATCACCTGATCGACCCGCGCAATGGTTTGTGGATCACGGATGCCGGCGATGCCAACAAACCGATGACCCAACACCCCAGCGCCCTCAAGTTTGACCCGAATACCGTCCGAGGGCACAAACTTGGCACCTGTAACCCGCGTGGTCTTCTCCGATATTTGTTTGTAGTTGCAGTTCGTCATTTCAAGCAAACCGCCCGCCACATACTCGTGGAACGGATTGGCGCGCTCATACATGGCATGACCAGCGACCGAAGCCACGGTACATTTCTGATCCGGATGCATGGCCGTAACACTCACGGAGTCTTGCGTGATTTCGCCCAAAACGGTTTCTTTGCCGCCATAAGGCTCGGCACAAAAAGACGCACATTCCAATACTTTTCCAAGATAGTAAGATTGGCTTTCAGGGAAACCATGATGCAGCGCAGCTGAGGCGAAAATTGCGCTGTCGCTGCTGCGGCCACCGATAATCACATCCGCGCCTTCTTCGAGAAGTTTTCGGAAAGGATGCACACCAGCCATTGCAACAATGTTGGCTGTCGCATCAAGCTGGGCCACGGTCAGTGATGCGCGACCGTCCAAACCAGTGATTTCGTCACCGGACAAAATTTTCGCACGAACGATCTCTTTATCAACTTCCGAATAGAAATAGCCAAGCTTGAACGCAGGTAGGTTATGTTCTTTCGCGATGTCTTTTATCATCTCGACATACATATCTACGCGACTGTTGGTGCCTGTGTCGCCCGCGCTCCCGATAATCATCGGGACTTTTATGTCCCGCGCAGCAAGCAACATTTGTTCAAGGTCGTGACGCTGCCAAGCCTTCGGGCTGGCCGAAGTGTCAGTTCCCAATGGTACGGGCCCAATATCATCGCTGCCAGAATCAGCCGCGATATAGTCCGGACGGGTCTCAACGCCCAGCTTAAAGCTACCGACCTTTAGAGGCGCGAATCCCAAGTGACCATTCGGACAAATAATTGTTAGTGATTCCATCGTTTCCATCTTTTTCTAATTCTGATCTAGTGATGATATTGGCGCGAATTCACATGTTAAATTTGGATGGTATTGCCTACACTTCTTATGGGCAACGCGTGAAAATTTCCTTTATTGACATCGTTACAAACCAAATTCACCATTTTGCGTGCCTTTCACACTAAACGCGTTATTCTAACGCTTTTAACTTTTTATTCGATGGCGCGGTGCGTAACGAGATAATCGCAGTGATTCCTCTTACTCCGAAAGCTTTCCATGATTGGTTTTGATTGTGTACAAGATTAGCCCAACTTGAACCCCCATCGTGGAATTCCGGAAGGATTTGGCTTCGGGAAAGCGGGACGCCACCAAACTGATGTCAGGGTGTTATCCATTATTTCGGCTTTGCATGCGAAGTGTCGCTTGATGTATTCTTTTTTGCACGAAGACCGGTTCCTTGGATTCGGCTCACAGTTAATTTGTCAACAAACCCCAAGCTCGAAGAATTTGAGCGTTCTATCGCCAATGTGGTATCCCCACTTTTTATCCCCAAAACACGAACTGAGATTGAAATGAATGACGTTGCCCATAATCTGCCTGTTGGCGCCCTGCGACATGGTATTCGTATTGAAGCGGCCGAGCTTCGGATTGTTAGCTTGCCATTGCTGACGCCTTTTGTGATTTCAACCGGCACGATGACCTGCAAAACCTTCCCGCTTCTTGTTCTCAAGGGTGAGGGGCTTGAAGGTATTGCTGAAGCGGTTATGGACCCAACGCCAGACTATCTGGAAGAAACTATCGTCGGCGCGATGGGGTTTTTGCGCGACGTGTTGCTGCCATCAATCATCGGTAAACGGTTTTTATCGCCCTATGAATTGGAACCATACCTTGCGCCGTGGCGTGGGCATCGGATGTCCAAGGCTGTTGTCGAAATGGCGTTTTGGGATATGTGGGCCAAAAGCCTGAACATGCCACTAAAGGGCGTTCTTGGCGGGATCAGGGACAAAGTTGATGTTGGAGTTAGTCTGGGGATCGCCCCCATTGAGAAAACACTGGACCGCGTGGATGAAGCCGTAGCGAGCGGATATAAACGCACCAAGCTAAAAATTGCGCAGGGCCACGATATCAAAATCGTTGCAGCCGTGCGGGCGCGCCACCCTGATATCAAACTGACGGTAGATGCCAACACAGATTATGGGTTGGTCGACCTGCCGACCTTACAGCGTCTTGATGATTTCAATTTGGACTATATCGAACAGCCTTTGGCTTTCGATGATTTCTTTGACCATGCCCAAGTGCAGGCGGCACTGAAAACCGCAATTTGCCTAGATGAAAGCATCCGCTGCGCAAGCGATACGCGCAAAGCACTTGAGATGCGCGCGGGCCGGGTGATCAACATCAAAGTTGGTCGCGTTGGGGGTTATGCCGAGGCACGCGCCATCCATGACATCAGCGCGGCCTTTGGCGCCCCGGTTTGGTGTGGCGGCATGCTTGAATCGGGCATTGGCCGCGCGCACAACATCCATCTTGCCACGCTTGCCAACTTTACCAAACCCGGCGACACATCAAGCGCCAGCCGCTATTTCAAGCGTGACATCGTCAATGAACAGCTTGAAGCAACCCATGGTGAAATGTCGGTGCCGGCCATTGGCGCAGGCATCGGTGTTACGCTCGACCATACATATTTGGCGACTGTCACCGATCATTTTGAGGAGATCCGAAAGTGACCTCACATTCATCGGATTTGGTGTTGCGCGAACTGGAGTCGGTGGCAGAGCTAAAACGCGCCGAAGCCTTTCAAAAAGAGGTTTGGGGCGAAGATGACCCCCCTGACAATTCCGATATTCTGCTCGCCATCCAGCACGAAGGCGGTCTGGTTGCTGGTGCCTTCAAAGATGGGCGTATGTTGGGGTTTATCTTTGGCTTTCCCACCAGCCAGCCCGAAATCCAACACTCGCACCGGTTGGCCGTGCATCCCGATAGCCAAGGCTTGGGGCTTGGGGCCAAATTGAAATGGTTTCAACGTGACTGGTGCCTGGCGCGCGGCATTACACGCATCCGCTGGACATATGACCCGCTACGGCGCGTCAATGCAGGCCTGAACATCGCGCGGCTTGGGGCGATTACCAATACCTATTACCAAGATTATTACGGCAAGATGCTAGGCATCAATGCCGGTGTCGCGTCTGACCGTGTGCTGGCCGAATGGCATCTGAATGCGCCAGCAGTTGCAGCGCTTGCGGAGGGTAGCCTTCCTGCAGCGCCGCCCACCCGTTTGATCGTTACAATCCCGCCCGATTTGGACGCGCTTTTGTCAGACAACTTAAATGGTGCAATTGCGGAGCGTCTTCGGGTGCGTGAAGCACTTATTAATGCCTTTGATACGGGGCATATCATTTCGGGGTTTGATCCGAAAACTTGCGCATATTTGTTAACCAATCCAACTTCTAAATAGGCGCAGCAGTTTAAATCAGGCGCGTCAAGCAGGTGTCTTCGCTGCTGCTAGTAGCCAATACAGCGGCCTTATGAGGCCTTCACACCGAATATTCCAGCCAGTTCCCAACACACGGATTGCCATTGGTGAAATACAGTTTTCGACTTTTGCACAGGTAGATGGCACCGGAAAGCGTGCGTGTATCACCTAAGCCGCCGTGACAGCACAGGCCCTCTTCTCCATTTTTGGTATGAGATGCCATCAGCGCAATTACGCGAGCAATTGAGCGGTCTTTTTCTTCTAACCCGGCAATGAGCGATTTTTTGCGCTCGATTGAATCTGCGTCGATCGGAATACCATTGTCACGGTTCGGGACCGACCCAGCCTCAAAATGGTTTGTTCTGGCAACCCAACCGCCTAAGCGCTCTGAAATGGATATCGACTTATGCCCCAGATCAACGGCAGCCATCTTTCCGGTCGTGTCACTCAATATCAACGATCCACCACCCGCGTGAGGCACACTCTTAATGTAATCGAGCGCCGAATTCACATCGTGAAAACCGTTCAGAATGCGGGTCATCAAAAAGTATCGCAGCCACCCGACACCATAATCCGAGGTCGCAACTTGGGTATCCACGATCGTAAGACCATCAGAGTTGACGCCGCTGGAATAAGCGCCGGGAGCGCCAAAGCTGCCAACGCATAGCATTCGTTGGCCATTCGGCCATGCGCTGTTTTGATGCAAAAAAACCGTCTGAAGCCCCGCATGTTCGCCCATAAAGTCGCGGTTTTTACCAACTGCAGGCCCAATGCCAGGCAGCGAGACCGCCCATGTGCTGCACCCATCCCCGCCTAGAACAGAGGTATTCAGATTTTTGACAATACCCATGTGAAGGAAATCAAATAGCCGTCTTGTATCAATCCCGAAACCATCCGCAACACCGACCATTTCTGCAAGTTCTTCAACGCAATGTTGTTGTGCAAAATCCCATTGTTGTTCCAGATACTTACGCACTGACAGGTTGGAATAAACGCCCCTATTCTGGTCAAGCCGAAACTCAATGGCGCTTGTAACAGCATCATGACCGACGAATTTTGACTGTAAAAAGCCGCGCTCATAGGCACTGCCAACCAGTTGAACCGGAACGGCAGGTTGGCTATTTTTCATCCGGATTCTCCTACAATATTGCAGGCTCCAATATGGTTTCCACCATTGTCTAAGCCTCGGGGTCTGAAGTCTTATAATATCAATGTCACAAGGGCATCGGGCATGAAACTGGCAACCGCTGCCTGCGTCGCTGTGGTGAATGGTAGTGATTGAAAACTAACGCGGTCAATGCGTCATAATATGACTTATTGACCTCGACGAAGGCCGATAAGCGCCCAAAAAGCGTCAACATCACGCATTGCGCGCATTTAGCGCATTTTAAGCTTTGTCATCTGATGGCGCAGTGCATGTCGCGACAGCCCCAAAGCATCCGCCGTGTTGGAAAGCTTGCCTCGGTTTTTTTCAATTGCAGATTTTATCAATTGAATCTGAAATTCATTTGTTGAATCTTGAAAAGACTTCCCGTCCCATTCAGTGATTTTCTCTGGTGGATCATTTGACGATACCTTGTTTTCAATCTCGCGCATAATGCGTCGCGGAATATGGGCTACACGAATCTGGTCGTCATCCTCAAAGACAAAGATCCGTTCCAAAAGGTTCTCAAGCTCACGCACATTGCCGGGCCAGTGAAAGGCGCGGAAAATCTCTGCAATTTCGGGCTCCCAACCTTTTACGGTGCGCCCATAACGCTGGTTGAACTTTTTGATGAAATGTTCGGTCAGCAGGAGACAATCATCCCCCCGCTCGCGCAATGGTGGTATATTGATCGACACCACCTGCAAACGGAAATACAAATCATTTCGGAAATTGCCAGCTTTGACTTCCTGAAACAGTATTCGATTGGTCGCGCAGATGAACCGAACATCTACCTCAATATCAGAAACAGACCCTGTGCGACGAAATCTTCGTCTATCGAGTAGGCCGATAAGTTTGGTCTGTGCAAGATGATTTAATTCTGGGATCTCATCCAGAAACAGCGTGCCACCCTTAGCGGCATTGATCAGGCCATTATTGCGCAAAATTGCACTGGAAAACGCCCCTTTTTCCTGTCCAAATAACTCCTGATCAAACAGATCACCCGGTATTGAGGCGCAATTCACATTGATAAACGGTTTTCGGGAACGCGGCGATTGTTCATGAAGTTTTTCTGCGATCAACCCTTTGCCAGTGCCGGTTTCACCGTAAATCAGAACCGCCAAGGCCTTGCTGTGCGCTACACGTCGCATCAACTCCCGAACCTTCATTATTGCGGCCGATTCCCCTACGAATTCTTTTGTGTGCATTGAGCAACCTCAGTGTTTGTAGGGCCCTATAACTCAATCTCGTTTAAAGCAAACAGGAATAGCTATGTTGTCGTACAACGTTTGCAAAATTGATTTCCGCTGACAATGTAAAAACGTGGCATCCGCCAACCTCGTCTAAATTTTCATCGAAATCTTATATAAATGCCAGCTTGGTTTCCTATATATAGTGCCCTATTTTGCATACTATGGATAGTGTCTGACGTCAGCCCCCTTGGGACAGATTTGAGGATTTGAATAAGGGCAGATTTCTGGTTCATCTTATCGATTAGGAGATTGAGATGACAAAGAAACCTGAAGCATCGATGGCCGCTGACAACAATCTGGTCAAGAACGCCCGCCGTATTTCAAGCGTCAAGAAATTGATCTGGTGAATCAATTTTGGCACTGAATGCGCCAGACTTATTCGGCTGAAGGGAATATCCCCATTGTTTTGGCGGGACTACGAGGCGAAGAGAGCATTTCTCTGCTGTCCCGACGCGAGATCGTGATGAGGATTCTTTCAAAACGGCAGCTAAAGGAGCTGGTTCTGTATTCACCGCAACACATAGCCTGACTGAAGAAGGTAGGCCAATTTCGATTGCGGGTACAGCTAGGTCCGATCCGGGTGGGCTGGGTTGAAGCGGAGGTGCTGAATTGGCTCGAAAAAGGGCTGACCCAATGAAGTGCACCAGCCGACGCTTCTTCAATGGGAGTCGGGTGACCGGAGGTTCACGCTTCGGTCACCCAATCAAATTGATAGATTGGTTAGCAACACGAACGGCCCAAAGCCGCCATTCAATGCAGCTTCAAATTAGAATGCATAACGCGCGAAAGCGACAATCCGCTGCACCAAAGGTAATTCAAATCCATTCTTCGGCCAGGTCACCCGCCTTTTGACCAAGAAGCTGGGTCAAAATCTGATCAGCATGAATTTTTTGTACACAGACCATCATGATCGTTTGGATCGGCTGTACCCATAGCCAAATTCCACGCATCGAGTTGCGATCACGGCTTCTGTTTCTTGTGCCCGCACGGAAATGACCTGACGACGGTGCGCGCGTTTACTCAGGTGGCACGCGCCCTGTCTTCGTCGGACAGTTTCCTAGGAAGATCATCAAAGCTGGCATAGTTGAGCTGATAGAGCTGCGCGTAGAGGCCACCAAGCGCGATGAGAGCGTCATGGTTGCCTTGTTCAACCAGCCGACCCTGCTGCAACACAATAATCCGGTCAGCATTGCGGATCGTGGCAAGGCGATGCGCGATGACCAAGCCGGTGCGCCCTTTCAGCAAGCGTTGCAGTGCTTTCTGAATCTGCATTTCGGTGTAGCTGTCGATGTTGGCTGTCGCCTCGTCCATTATCAGTATTTTCGCATCTGTCACAAGTGCACGGGCGAAACTTAGAAGCTGGCGTTGGCCGAGACTTAGGTTGCTGCCGCGCTCTGCCAACATTGTGTCATAGCCGTGAGGTAGGGCCTCGATGAAATCATGCGCGCCGACGGCAATTGCCGCGTCAACCACCGCCGCGTCATCGGCCCAATCGGTTGCATAGCGGATGTTGTTGCGCACGGTGCCTGTGAACAGATAGGGTTCTTGCAGCACCATCGCGATATGGCGACCAAGGCTTTTTTGGGTGACGTCGCGCACATCGCGCCCGCCAACCAAAACCGCGCCATCCTGCACATCGTAAAACCGGTGTATCAGCGCCATTGCGCTTGATTTTCCCGAACCCGTCGGGCCGACCAGCGCCACAGTTTCACCTGAATTCACGCGGAAACTGACGTCGTTAAGCACGGGATGCTGGGGATTGTAGCCGAAGGTGACATTGCAAAGCTCAACCGACCCATCGTCGGCATCGCCAAGCGGTATTGCAGCCTCAGCGTCTTTGACATTGATCTCGACATCCAGAACCTCAGTCAGCCGGTGGCCCGAGGCCATGGCGCGCTGCATCACCGAATATTGCATTGTTAGCGACCGGATCGGGTCAAAGAACCGCTGGATATAGAACAGGAACGCCACCATGACGCCAACCTCGATCCGCCCGGACACCACCATCAGTCCGCCAGCCAAGGCCACAACAGCCATCGCGCTGCCTGTCAGCGTGTCGACAATCGGGATCATGACCTGCGACAGTTTCGAGGCCCGCAATTGGGCCTTGTGCGTGTTATCAACAAGTTGTTTGTAAAGTTCGGCATTCAGCTTGGCACGGTCCATCGCCTGAACCGCGCGCACGCCGTGAATCGCCTCTGCCAAGGCTCCGTTGGTGATGGAATTCGCCTGATGAGCGGCCATAAACGCGGCACGCGCAGGGGCCAGCCATAGGATGCGAACCCCAAACAAAATTGGAATGACGGTCAGCACCATCAGCGCCAATTGCCAATCAAGCCAGAGCATCACCACGACAATCCCGACCAATAGCAGCAAATCACCGATCGCGAGTACCGAAGTTTCAAGAAATTCCTGCATTGAGTTCACATCACCCTGCAGGCGTGACATCAGCCGCCCCACCTCGGTTTTATCCATGAAAGACAGCGACACCCGCTGCAAATGGCTGAACATGGCGCGGCGAATATCGAACAAAACATTCTCGGCCATTTTGCCGGTGACGAGTTCCTGCACGCGCGAGGCCACAAAATTGACGACCACGACCAGCGCAAATAGCGCCAAAATTTGAAGCAAGACATTGGGCGGCGCATCAGCCGCCATGCCCTTGTCGATTGCAAAGCTGATCAACAGCGGGATTGTGAGTTGCGAGATGGTAAAGGCCACCACAGCGACAACGGAGATAACCAAATCACGCTTGTAAGGGCGCACAAACTGCCAGATTCGCTGCGTGACCTTGCCGTCAAACACCCGCCCAAAGATTTCTTCCTCGATACGATCAGACCCCACAACCGCACGCATACGCGGACGCTCATCATCGGTCGGGTCAAGCGGTTCACCGGGTTTTATCTGGCTCATGGTGTATCACCCTTTTCGGCCAGCACATCGGCACTGGGGCGCATTTGCAACTCGTGCAGGTCGTAATAACGGCCCCGCAGCTTGAGCAATTCGTCATGGCTGCCCTGCTCAACAATCTGCCCCTGATCCATAAAGAGAATCTTATCGGCATGCATCAGGCTGGCCAACCGGTGCGCCACGATCAGCGTCACACGGTCACTGGCATATTTCTTCAACGAGCTGCGGATACGGTTTTCGGTTCCGGCATCAATGGCAGCTGTTGAATCGTCAAAGATTAAGACTGCGGGCTTCATCATCAACGTGCGCGCAATCGACAAGCGCTGACGCTGCCCGCCGGACAATGACACACCACGCTCGCCCACAATCGTGCCGTATTTGCCGGGCAGGCCAAGGATATAATCATGCAGTTGCGCGGACTCCGCCACGTCACGAATTTGGCGCGGCTCGGTGAACGGGTCGGCATAGGCGATGTTGTTCTCGATGGAGGTGGTGAACAAAAAGCTATCTTGCTGGACCACGGCCACGGCCTTACGCACCGAGGATAAAGTGGCACTGCGAATATCCTGCCCGTCTATGCTGATCGAGCCTTCGGTCGGGTCATAAAACCGTGGAATCAGATGCATTAGCGTCGTTTTACCCGAACCAGGCGGGCCAACAACGCCGACTGTCTCGCCCTTATGCGCCTCAAAGCTGACCCCCGACAGGGCCTGCCGATCAGTGTCGCCCGCATATGAAAAACTGACATTTTCAAGTTTAAGCGTGCCGTCGGTAATTTTCAAATCCGTCGCGCCCGTCGCGTCGTCAATTTCGACCTCATGATCAATCAGCGCAAACAGGCGCGCGCCGCATGTGGAGGCGCGGGCATAGCCATTCACCATCATGCCCAACTGGCGCACCGGCATTTGCAAAATGGTCATAAAAGTCAGAAATGTGGCCAGCGTGCCGAGCGTAATTTCCCCCGATGCCACTTGCCGCCCGCCGAAATACAGCACCAGCCCCATCGAGGCAAAGAAGGCCAGCGTCATCGCCGAGGTACTTTTGACCCGGGTATCAATCCGTTCATGGCTAAGTTCCAACGCCGATTTGGACGCGACATCAAACTTTTTCAGCTCATGCTCTGACGAGGTAAAGGCACGCACCACGCGAATACCGGCAAGGTTTTCTTCCATCACCTGGCTCAGAACGCCCAACCGTTCCTGTAAAATAAGCCATGTCCGGCGCAAGCCCAGCCGCATGACCGTGCTGCTCCACGCCGCGAAAGGCACAAATGACAATGCGAGCAGGCCAAGTGTCAGGTTAGTTGAAAGCAAAAGCGCCGCGCCAAGCCCAATCAACAGGCCCGACAGCACCGTGCGCACCAGCGCGGTTGAAAAAAACATCCGCACGCCTTCCAAATCCAGCATGCCGACGGTTATCAGATCACCCGAATGGGTGCGGTCGTGAAACGAATAGGGCAGTTTCAGGATTTTTCCGTAAACAGCGTTTCGGATATCACGCGCCAGCGAATGGCCGACGGATTCAGCGGTGTAATTCTGGATAAGCGTGAAAAAACCGCGTGCAACGCTAGCAAAGAACAACAGGGCTGCAATCGGGTAGAGCGTTTCAGGCCCCGCCTTGGCCGCCGCCACCGCTTGGGTCTGATCGACCGCGCGCCCAAGAATAACCGGAATCGACAATTGCATTAAAACCGCAGCCACTGTCGCCGCCAGTGCCAACCCCGCGGCAACCGGGTAGCGAAACGACATCCGCGTGATGCGGGCGATGGCGCCAAGCCCTGCGTTGCGATCAACGGTACTTGTCCGCCGGAATATCCGGTCTGAGCCAACCGTAGGACTGGATTGAGGGTTTTTTGTCATATTTTCGTTGCCGCGGAGCGAACCTCGCGGCATCCATAAAGGTTGCATTGATCTAATGTGCACGAGATTGGCAATGCTTGATCATACAGAGTCGAACTGCCTCGTTACAGTGCCGCTCTAGCGAACATCTTCTTTAGTCACCGGTTCTCATTTTTCTGTGGCATTGTCTGAGCGATCTTCAACTTAACTATCAAACCCTTCACCCGTCATCTACAGAACGACGCGTCGCTAATCCCATGCTCGCGGCTCAGCTCGGCCATTGCCGCGCCAACTTCAGCCTAACACATGATCGCCATAATTTAGGTTTCACCGTATTTTATCATTTTTGTTAGAATCTTGTCGTTTATATTGCCGAGCAAATTCTACGCCCGCGATTCCATATTTTCAAGGGGATTACCCCAATTAAAGTTCCGCCAGATCCTCAGTTCCACAGTTGAGTCAATCCGCTATTACACCGCGTACTAATTCGCAAATGTACACTACAGCGCCAGCGGAGCAAGGCGGCGAACACCCATGCCTCCTACCTCTAACCCGAGCTTGGCGCCGCGCAGTATCATGCCACCAGGAACAGCAATCGTGGCGATTTCCCATTTATGATCCCAGACAAAATCCATAACCTTGCGGTGCGTCGGGACGGTTTTTGGCGCACGAGGATTTGGAACCACCGAACATTCCATCAATAGGCTCAGCTTACCCTCTACCGTAATACCCTTGACTGTAAAATCTACGGGCACTTCAGCTTTCAGAGAGAATTTTGCGTCGCTCGTCACAGTGGCTTTGAACTTGACCGGCGATTTGGCGAACTGGCTTTTCAATGTGAACCCCGACAGCGACGCCCCCGTAATCTGAAAGCCAAAGTTCACGCCGTTCATCGTTCGCGTGACTTCGGTCTTTTCCTTGTCGGCCTTGAATTTTATAGGTATCGCTCCTTTACGTATTGCCGATACAGAGCCCTCAACAAAAAGCGTATAGTAAACGATAAATTGTGGTGCGACATACATCTGAGTAAGACCGTTGGACTTAGCCTTCACCTCGTATGACATGGTGGGATAGGTCTTGGCGAAGGCTATTCCATCTGCGAGCTTGGGTTTTGGTGATTTTAAATCATACAAAATCAGTGGCACCTCCTTGGCTGGAACGTCTAAAATGGCGCACTTTAGGAATTTGTTATCTGCAACGGCGATCCTGTTTTTGTTGGCGTCCAGAATATCCTGCCAAAATATCCCGGTGTCATACATACGTTTAGAAACCCTAAAAGCTGTGTCGCCGTCTTTCAGTGTATATTTTTGCGCCGCAAACTTTCGAGTCGCCCAATCAAAACGGTAAAAGAGTTTAGGGGTTACAACATTCAACGGCGGCCAATCATCCATGACTGAGCGGGTCTTTTTTACCGCAAACTCGACTTTGTACTTAATAACGAACTGACCTTTCAGTTTCGCTTCGTGTTCGGTCACAACCTTTTCGATTAGAGCCGTTAAGTTTTTGTTTGCATCGCGCAAAGGAAATCGCCTTGGTGGCGCAGGATTGCCTTGAACCCACTCATCACTATCACCGAATGGTGCATAAAAGCGCGCCTTACGAACTGCTTCTGTAATCTCGTGGTCAAGCGCAGTCACGGCGTACTTTTCAAGGTCTTTTCGGCGCGCCTCTAGCGCGATGAGCACTAAATCTCTTGCCACCTGACTAATTCCCCAAATAATCGGTCCACTGGTCGGATAGCCAAAAAAATTAGTACAGTATTCTTCAACTACAAAGTACTCTGTTCGTTCACTATAATCTGCGCAATTCGAACTTGCCGGATTGGTATAATTTTGCGTTGAATGTTTTTGTGTCACGGCGGTCTTCTTGGGCAATTATTATTTTGATAGATCCGATCTGCGGCAAATCGTTCACGTCTGAATACTACACTTTTACGTCTGTGATGCCGCTGCCTGATCAGGCTCGAGCTTGTCCCGATCAATCTGGTAGAGGCGATTCTTGCCCCCACCACTGGGGACATGAAAAAGTTTGTTGGTCTTACCCTCACCTTGATCAATAACAACGCCCAGTGCCAATAGCTGAGAAACAACAGACTTAAAATCCAGCCCGCCCATCAGCTCCCGCAAGGGCTGGCACATGAAATAGTAAGTGCTTTCTTGTTCCTCTATATCAGCGTCACCCTCAATTTTTACGAAGCCCATGCGGTTTGTTATCACCATGCGATCAGAGCTGCTTTTCGCCCAGCGCTGGAAGCGGCTTGCACCGTGCGATTGCAGTGTCTCAGATATGCGGCGCACCGCCTCGGAAACCTTACTCGAGCCAATGCCGCCCCGCTCTGCCAGCCAATCCGCAAAACAGCGCTGGGCAGCTTCCAATGATGCGCCCACGGGCCAGCCCGTTATGCCAGCGCCCGTGGCAATTTCACCCGCCGCCGCGACCAGTGCAAAGCGGTCGGCGACACGCCTAACTTGACCGTCTGCCCCCTCGAGCAAACTGCTTTCGATAAAGCGCTTGCGCAGCTCGGCTAACTGATCCCGGTATTGCCCCAGGTCTTTAACTAACTCGGCAATGAATGCGCGTGCCGCCGTGCCGCAATGAGTGTTAGCGGCTTTCTTGAGGCGCTAGGCAAAGCTGCCAGCATCCGGCGCGCCGTGGGTGTTTTCAAAAACTCCCATACCCGCACCCACGTCAGCGCGCATATCAATCACGCGCACTTCCATACCGGCCGCAATGCGCCCGCCGCCTTCTTTAATCTTATCCTCAAGCCCAATTTCGCCGTTTGACAAGAACAGCACCCGCCATTCCAGCACCTTGCGCGCCTGCCCCTCACGCCCAGCGCGTGATTTGCCCTTGCCATTGGCCAACATATAGGCCGCCGCGCCGGCTGCCTTGGCGTCTACCTGTGACAGTTCGTCCAAACAAAGGAGGGAATCGCATGACATTGCCGCAACACTTTCTAGCGCGTTATCGGTCGCGCGCCATTGGCCCACAAAGCCCCGTGTGCCACCGCCGCCCCAAACACTGCCAGCCACCGCCAGCGCGGTTGATTTGCCAGAGGATGACGCGCCGCGAAAATGAAACCCGCCGCCATCATCGCCGTCCAGCGCCAACAATGGCGCCGAAAATGCCGCCGCGATTGAAAGGATCAAGCGTGAGTTGCCCAGCGCTGGGCTTGCAACCCCGGCTTTCCAATCGGCCAATGTGCCCGCGATATGGAAAGCATGATCAGGCTTTTCAGCCGTTTGCAAAATCACCTGCTCACCATCGGCTGTCGTGCCTATTGGCCCATCCGGCAAGACAACGGTTTCACCGTGCCATCCGATCCCTGAAACGCACCGCGCACGCTGATCTGGTTCAGCCGTGATCAGGTATTCCATCAGCCAGCCTTTAGCATCGCGCCGCGCCCCAAGCTCAAAGACCAGCCGGAGCAATTCGCTTCTGAGCTGATCCCCTTGACCGGCCAAAAGCTGTGCTGGCATGTTCCAAAGATGGCGTGTGCCATCCCGGTCAACCACCTCAAGCAGGCGGCCCCAGTCCTCGTTTTCAGCATCGCGTGTCAATGACATGACGCGCAATTCACTACCAAATCGCACCCACGCTGTTTTCTTAGACCCATCATCGGATTCATGTTCAACCCGCCGCGCTAGGCCATCAGCATCAACCCGAAACGGAAAAGCACGTTTTGCAGTTGCGCGCTGGGCCTTTCCGCTCTGCCCAGCGCCGCGCTTTGGTTTGGCTTCTGCGTTTGCGATCGCGCCATCGACGGCTTTCTTAATTTCATTTTCACCCACGATCTTGCCCCCGCAAAGTGTCGTTAAAATCCGAACCCTTGGTGGGCGGCGTTGTGATTGAAACCGCGCGCCCCTCAGCCTCAAACCGGGCGGCGGCTTCCTCAGCGGCTTTCAGCCCTGCGTCGTCGTGATCCGCTGCAATCACGATCAGCCCAGCGATGGGCAGGGGCGGTACCGCCGCGTCGGGGCTGCCCCAGCCAAGGCGTTCGTTGCTTTGCCGAATTTTGTGGCCAGTCGGCCAGTTCAGCCGGTTTTTCATTTGGCCACTTTCCAGACGAAAAATTAGGGACGCGACGGTTTTAGCTTTGGAAATGTCCCCGTTGGAAAAGGTGGAAATAAAATCCCGCATGCGCTTTGAGCGGATGATCTAATCTCGAAACGCCGCAAGGCCTGTGCGCGTGTGCGGTGATGCTCGATGGCCTGAATGCCAAGGGTCACGCCAAAGGCGTGCTTCCAGCACGACCGCAACATGCGATTTCCCTGTGCCTGGCCCTCCGATCAGAACAACATTCTCAGCCCACTCCATGAACTCGCAGCGATGCAGTTGGCGGACCAGGGCTTCATTGATCTCGCTGGCGGCGAAGGTAAAGCCAGAGAGGTCCTTGTAGGCCGGGAAGCGGGCGGCCTTCATGTAATAGGCAATAGAGCGCACTTCTCGTTCTGCCATTTCCGCCTTGAGCAGCTGCGAGAGCATGGGGATGGCTGCATCGAATGCAGGTGCCCCTGTTCGATAAGATCGCCAACAGCCTGCGCCATCCCAGGCAACTTTAGGCTTCGCAGCATGATGACGATGGCGCCACTGGCGGGATCATGACGCATGACGCACACCTCCTGTGCCTTTGGCTTGTCGCAGCCCGTCGTAACGGCTGACATTGGCCTCAGCTTTCCATTCGTCTGACTCAAGTGTCGGATGCATGTCCGCATCAAACCAAGCGCCACCGAATGAGTTAACCATCGTGGTTACGAAGGCCATGTTGTCGCCCCAGCCTAGTTTGCCACGAAGACAAACGCCGTATATGCCCTCATCTGGGTTGTGGATTGCAGCCGCAGCGGCGCGGATGTTGTCCCATGAATCATTGTCGGCGATTGTAACGCCGGCAGCGTCGGTCAGGTCTTTACGATACATAACCATGGACGACTCGCCGTAGAATGGCGCGTCGTATAGTTGGCCTTCATAGGATAGGCCGTTGCGCATTGCTGGCAGCATGTCGTCGATGTCATATTCGGCGCCAAAGTTCAGCGGTTCGATCCTGCCAGCAGCGCCCCAGATTGAAGCTTCCTGCATGCCGATATTGATGATGTCATACTGGCCGCCACCGGTGGCTGTATCAGAGGTTACCTGCTCGCGCAGCACGCCTTCTTCCAGCGAAACCTAATTCAGCACAACGCCAGTTTCAGCGGTGTAGGCTTCAGCAACGGTTTGCATATTGATCATGTGACCGATGTTGACGATCGCGATTGTTAGCGCGGGTGCATGGCTTTCAGCCGATGCAATTGATGCACCGGTAACGCCAAGCGTTAGGCCAAGTGCCGTATTAAGTAGAAGTTTCATGTGTTCCTCCCGAAAATCACAGATTCGTTTGTGTGTGTCGTATAGTTGTTGAACGATTCCGCAAAGTTGCGCAAATACGATACCATCAAAAGCGAATACAATTTCATCATTTTAATAGGTAATTGCCGCCTTAAACTGCAAAAAAACGTAATCTGCCAATACAAAAACCGCAGCTTGTTAATTTAAATGCTGTCGCTCGAATGATATTTGCGCGCGATTATATTTGTCCCGCGCCGGCAGAGAAATGCGGATTATTGGTTGAAATGCGTCTTGTGCGATCTCATCCAAGTCAGCGCGAAGCACCCACCCGTTAAACGCCTTGCAGTCCGACCGTGATGCTGTGTTATTGCTATATTAAGTTTGGAGATTTGATTCATGCGCCGATTTATATGCTGTGTAGCAATACTATTTATGGCGCAAAATGTTGCAGCGCAAACATTGCCCCGGCCCCTAAGTGATGCGGATTTTTTGCCCGTTGATAGGGCTGAGGCCACCTTGGGCCAGTTGCTTTTTTATGACCCGATCTTGTCGGGCAACCGTGAGGTGGCTTGCGCAACCTGCCACCATCCGCGTTTTGGTACTGGCGATGGGCTTTCACTATCACTGGGTGATGGTGGTGCAGGCTTGGGCCCCGCGCGGCAGGTTGATACCGAAAACCTGCCCGAACAACGCGTTCCGCGCAATGCGCAGCCTTTGTTTAACCTTGGGTTTATCGGCTATACCGCGCTGTTTCATGATGGCCGCATCGAGGTTGATGTAATCCGCCCCGGTGGGCTGCGCACACCTTTGGATGAGGAGATGACCTCCGGCTTTGCCAGCGCTGTTTCGGCCCAGACAATGTTTCCCGTGCTTAGCCCCGACGAAATGGCCGGGCACTATTCGGAAAACGAAATCGCCCAAGCCGTGCGCTTGGGGCGGCTAACCGGGCAGAGAGGTGCATGGGATTTAATTGCGCGCCGGGTGGCTGCACTGCCCGCTTATGTTGCGCAGTTTGAGGCGATTGATCCAGCAATTCAGGGGCCGGATGATATTCGGTTTACCGATATTTCAGACGCGATTGCAGCGTTTATGGAGATGGAATGGCGCTCAGATACAGCGCCATTTGATGCAGTGTTGCGCGGTGATGCGCAATTTGATCCTGCGGCGCAGGCAGGTGCAAATTTGTTTTATGGCGATGCGGGTTGTGCCACTTGCCATTCCGGCCCGTTACTTAGTGATTTTGGTTTCCATGCGATGGGCCAACCGCAGCTTGGTCCCGGCAAGGGTGCCCGGTTTGAAACTACGGCCCGCGATGATGGGCGGTTTCGGGTTACCGGCGACCCTGCCGATATGTATGCGTTTCGCACACCCAGCCTGCGCAATGTGGCGCTAAGCGGGCCTTGGGGGCATGCCGGGGCCTATGCCGATTTGGCAGTGTTTGTGGCAGCCCATGCCGACCCGGTGGCGGCACTGGCAGCTTATGACCGCAGCCAAGTTGTGTTGCCGCCTATGGATGTGGTGGATTGGCGCATTATGGATGATCCCGCCGAAGTGGCAGCCATAGCTGCGGCAGTATCAACGCCGCCTGTGGTGCTAACGGATGATGATGTGGCCGCGATTATTGCGTTTTTGAACACGCTGACGGACCCTGTTGCCATTGAGGGCCGGTTAGGTGTGCCAGAAACTGTGCCAAGCGGGTTGGCTGTAGCACAGCCCTAATCGCGGTTGATTGTTATGAATTGGTTAGCTGTGGCTGTAAGCACGGTGGTGGCTTCAGCCTGTTGCGGCCAACGCACGCTTATCTGCACGCTATCGGCCGCGCCCAAGCCAAAATGCAGCGGCCCGGCTTGCCCGCCGGCATGCCCGCCACCAATGGTATATTGCTGCGTTTGGCTTGCGTCGCCAGCCCGCACTGTAACCACAGCCCCTACGGCATTGCGGTTGCCACCCGGCTGGCGCAGCGAAATTGCAATCCAATTGCCGGTTGCCGGGGTTTCATTGCGGTAAACCTCCATCGGGGCGCGGCGGTTGATAACGATAAGGTCAAGCCGCCCGTCAAGGTCCAGATCCACCAGCGCAGCGCCGCGTGATCGCTCGGTTGTGGCAATCCCCGCCACATCTGCCTGCTCAAGAAAACGACCATCAGCTTGTTGCATCAGCAAATTATTAGGGTCGTGAATGGCATTGGACGGCATCTGGTCCACATTACCTTTGGCGATAAACAAATCGGGGCGTCCATCATTATCAATATCACCAAACTGGGCGTGCCAACCAGTTGAGGGGCGACCGTCCGATCCATCAAACGGAATATGGGCATAGGTGCCGATGTTAAACGGTGCAGCGGCATAGCTGCCATCGGGCTGCGCCATTTGCATAAGCTGATCCCCCATGGACGTGAGCATCACCTCATCGCGGCCATCTCCATTCAGGTCGCGTGAAGCAATGCCCATGCCCCAGATCGAGATGGGATTCCAGCCATCGGCTTCGGTTAAAAAGCGCTGGTCTTGAATGTCCCACATTTGTTCATAGCCGCTGCGCACATAGTATTGGCGGTCATTTGAAATGCGCAGGCTTGGCCGGCCACGCGCATCAAGTGCGGCGAGCATTGAAAGCGGGCAAAACCCGGGGGTTAGGGCGGTCGCCGCATAGCTTTCGGCAGTCGGGCGTAAGATTGTGTTGCTGTCACAGGCAAAGAACGGGCCGTCGGGGTTGGCGCGGTCAACATAATTGCCAACGGCCATAACGGGGCGGCCATCATCCTCCCACCATGCCGTAAAGGCATTGGACCATTGATCGGCCAGCGGCATCTGCCATTCATCGGTGACATCCGTAAAACTGCAATTTGGCCCGCCTTGCAACACGCGGTTGGGGCCAACTCGCAGCACGAATAGGTCCATCCAGCCATCGCCATCAATATCCAGCGGATAGGCACCCGAAGTTTCGGTTAGGGTTGCAGGCAAGGCGGCCGCCTCAAACTGAAAATCGCCCCGGTTGATGAAAAGCGCTGCTGGGCTGCTGCCTCCGGCGGCAAACAGGTCGGGCAATTGGTCACCGTTACAATCAAACACCGCCACGCCGCCGCCAACGAAATGTTCCCAATCGCCGGTATATTCATGTGTCGGCAGATTAGCAGACATATCGTGAAAGGCCGGGTCGGCTGTTGCGGCGCTTGCGATGAGGAGGAGGGCGAACGCGCGGATCATGCTAGGATCGCCTCGCTCATCACTTTATTGGTCACCGCGTCGAGCGCCAAGGCGCTGGCCCCGCGCGCCCAAACCCAATCTCCCCAAGCATGAACTTCAACCGCCGCAGCGCTGCGCCCCTGATCAAGCACCGCGGCGCGCATTTCTTTGAGCACCACATCGGCATAAAGATATTCATAGCGCATACGTTCACCTGACAGGATAATCAATTCGGGGTCAAAAAGTTGAATGATATTGGCAAGGCCAAGCGCCAAGTAGCGACCGGCGCGGCGAAAGATAGTCAGCGCGATTTCATCACCGCCTTGCGCCCGCTGATAGAGGGTTTCCAACATTGTATGGGCGGTTTGCGGGCTATGCGGATTAAAGCCAAGCGCGGTCGCAGCCTCGCGCGCCATCGCATAATCGGCCAGATACGCCTCTAGGCAGCCACGGCTACCGCACCGACATAGCGCGCCGTCTAGCTGCACCTTGGTATGGCCCAATTCTAGCCCCAAACCCCGCGTGCCCCGATAGATTTGGTTGCCCAACACCATGCCCATGCCAACCCCGTGTTCAATCGTCACGACAATAAAGTCTGATTTCGCCCGTCCTTGGCCAAACCAAAGTTCGGCCATAGCCAAAAGGTTGGAATCATTATCAATATGGGCAGAAACGCCAAACCGCGTCTCAAAGGCTGATTTGAGCGGGATTTGTGTGTCGATCAGTAGGGGCGACCATGGCAGAATGCCGGTTTGATGGTCAACCAGCCCCGCGAAGCCAATACCGACTGCCGCAATATTGCTGATGTCCAGCCCCATTGGGCGCAGCAACGACTGTATAAGCGCATCCATTTCATCAAGCATTTGGTTAAGCGATTTGCGCTTGGTCGTGGTTTCCAATGCGGCTTTTGCAAGGATTTTGCCCGAAAAATCGGACAGTATAGCGGAATGCCGTTCACCCGCTATTTTCAGCCCAATAACGAGGTGAGCATCCGCAACAACTTGAAGCGCGACCGGGGGGCGACCGCGCCCGGCATCACCGCGCTGCGCACCTACTACCTCGTGCAAATAGCCTGCTGCGATTAGCTCAGCCGTGGTTGAAGTCACTGAACCGGGGCTAATTTCCAAGGTGCGCGCCACATCGGCGCGGGCCGTTTGCCCGCAAGCGCGAACCTGTTCAAAAACCTGCTGGCGCATCGAAGTATTTCCACTAGCATGTAGCGGTAGAATCGGCCCGCAACCCGGCGGATAATCGTGGCTAGAAGCTGCGGTGGGTGCTTTCATATATATTCAGGCCTTGAATTAAATGCCGCAGGAAATTACCCGTTTCGCCCAGCTTGCCTAAGAAAGTTACAAAGGTATAGCGGTAAATGTGGATTTTAGCACTTTTTTGCAGGATACCCACCTAGTTATAGTTTGACAATTGAAGCAAATTCTGCTTACTGGTTGAGCAAGGCAAAAGCCTGTGACCCTTTTTGGGTGAATTTTTTGGGAGGACTACATGCATAAGGCAATTCTCGCAGCCACTGTCGCCGTCGTCGGCTTCAGCACCGCTGCTTTCGCTGAAGGCCAGCTTATTGGCGTTTCTTGGGCAAGTTTTCAGGAAGAACGTTGGAAAATTGACGAAGCCGCAATGGTTGCTGCGATTGAAGCCAACGGCGACACATATGTTTCGGCTGACGCTGAATCCTCGGCTGCCAAACAGTTGACAGACATCGAAGCGCTAATTGCGCAGGGTGTTGATGCGTTGATCATCAATGCATGGGACAAAGACGCAATCGGGCCGGCTATTGATGCTGCTGCTGCCGAAGGTATTCCGGTTATCGGCTATGACCGTCTGATCGAAGACGATCGCACATTCTACCTAACATTCGACAATATCGGCGTTGGCCGCATTATTGCTGCAAGCGTTATGGAAGTTCAGCCGACTGGCAACTACGCCATCATCAAAGGTGACCCAGGTGACCCGAATGCCGCATTCTTGCTGCAAGGCATGATGGAAGTTATCGGCGACGCTGTTACCGCTGGTGATATCGTCATCGTGGGCGAAAACTTCTCGGATGGTTGGAAGCCAGAAAATGCTCAGCGCAACATGGAGCAGATCCTGACCGCCAACGACAATAATGTTGATGCTGTTCTGTCGCAAAATGACGGCATGGCTGGTGGTGTTGTGGCGGCGTTGTCGGGACAAGGTATGGTTATTCCTGTAGGTGGCCAAGACGGCGACCTTGCAGCGATCAACCGTGTAGCCCGTGGCCAACAGACTGTATCTGTCTGGAAAGACAGCCGTGATCTGGGCCGTGCAGCTGGCGAAATTGCCTCGGCTTTGGCCGGTGGTGCCTCGATGAGCGACATTGAAGGTGCTGTTGTGTTTACTGGTGGTGAAAATGGCGTTGCTATGAACGCTATCTTGTTGGATCCAACCCCGCTGACCCGCGCTAACCTAAGCGTGGCAATCGACGGTGGCCATATCACTGCCGAGCAGGCTTGCGAAGGCGCGATTGCCGACGTTGATGGCTGCAACTAAGCGATGAAAATTGCCGCCGCTGGCCATCGGGTCGGCGGCGGCATCTTATTCAAACCTTGGCTTAACAAGCCGCGTTCCCCCGCTCGTTTGCCAAATGTTGCGCTCGACCCACTACATGCATTCATGTAATTTTCGTTCTCAAAGCAGTGCTGGATCCCTTTATGACCGATAGCTCCGATCACAAAACCGATGGTTCCGCCGCTGAGCGTGACCACGGTAATTTTCTAATTCGATTGGTGCGCGACACCGAGGTTGACCCCCGATTGCTCGGCATGCTGGGCGCGCTGGCGCTTATTTGGGTTGGGTTTCATTTATATGGCGTTGTTTTTAACGGCAACGGCGCATTCCTAACACCGCGTAACCTGTGGAACCTGTCGGTTCAAACTTCATCAATCGGCATTATGGCAACCGGCATGGTGTTGGTTATCATCACCCGCAATATTGACCTGTCTGTCGGCTCGATGATCGGTGTCATCGGCATGGTGATGGGCCTGTTGCAGGTAGAAATTTTGCCTCAATATCTGGGGCTCGGCCATTGGTCGATTTGGATTATCACAGTTATTGCCGGCATAATTACCGGCGCGCTAATTGGTGGCTTGCACGGTTGGTTGATCGCCTATCGCGGCATCCCGGCCTTTATCGTTACGCTGGGCGGCCTAATGGTTTGGCGCGGTATGGCCTTTTTAGCCACCAACGGGCGGACAATTTCGCCTGTGGACTCAACCTTTGCACTGTTGGGCGGCGGGCCATACGGCGCTGTTGGATCCAATGTTAGCTGGGGCGTCGGAATCGTGGCCTGCCTCGGTGTGCTTTGGTTGTTGTATTCGGGCCGCCAATCGCGCATGAAACATGATTTTCATTTACGTCCTATATGGGCCGAAGTCATGCTGGCCATTGTTGGCTGTGGGGCGATTATCGGCGCGGTGCTGCTGGTTAATGCCTATCCTTGGCCCAAGGGCATTTTACGCGCCTATTCGACCGCGCATAACCTCGATTGGACTGATGAAAGATTCATCAGCCACGGTTTCGCAATTCCGGTCCTCATTTTATGCGGTGTTGGCATTGCGATGACCATTCTGATGACCCGCACCCGTTTTGGCCGCTATGTGTTAGCCATTGGCGGCAACCCCGAAGCCGCAGCACTGGCGGGGATAAATACCCGCTGGATGATCATGAAAATATTTGTGCTGATGGGCGTGCTTACAGGTATCGCCGCGGTTATCGCCTCAGCGCGGCTCAACTCAGCAACCAACGCGCTGGGCACCTTGGATGAGCTATATGTGATTGCAGCCGCCGTTATTGGGGGCACGTCACTATCTGGTGGTGTCGGTAAAATTTACGGGGCTATTCTGGGCGCGCTTGTGATGCAAAGTTTGCAATCAGGCATGGTTCTGATCGGCTTTGACAGCGCAATTCAGCGCATCGTCGTTGGGCTTGTGCTAGTATTGGCCGTCTATCTCGACATCATTTACAACAAACGCGTGAAGTGAAGAGGCTATTATGACCGATAAAGGCACCCCACTCGTCGAGTTGCGAAACATCTCTATTTCCTTCGGTGGCATCAAAGCGGTTGACCGTGTGACGGTTGATTTATACCCCGGCGAAGTTGTTGGCCTGCTGGGCCATAACGGCGCGGGTAAATCAACGCTCATCAAATGCTTGTCAGGCGCGCATCAGGCTGATGCGGGCGAGATATTTATCAATGGCAAGAAGGTTGATATCCAAAACCCGCGCGATGCGCGTGGCCAGAATATCGAAACCATTTATCAGACATTGGCACTGGCTGATAACCTTGACGCAGCGTCCAACCTGTTTTTGGGCCGCGAAATTTATAAGCGTGGCGGATTTCTGGATGATAGTAAGATGGAGGCTGAGACGCGCAAGATCATGGCGCGGCTTAACCCCAATTTCCGCAAATTCAACGTGCCGGTCTCAGCGCTATCTGGCGGGCAGCGCCAATCCGTTGCCATTGCGCGCGCTGTGTATTTCAACGCTAAAATCCTGATCATGGATGAGCCGACTGCCGCGCTGGGCCCGCAGGAAACCAAAATGGTTGCCGAGCTGATTCAAGAGCTAAAGGCCCATGGCCTAGGCATTTTTCTGATTGAGCATGACATTCACAATGTGATGGAACTGTGTGATCGCGCCAGCGTTATGAAAAACGGCGAATTGGTGGGCACAGTTAATGTTAATGAGGTGACCGATGAAGACATTCTCGGCATGATTATTTTGGGCAAAAAACCAGAACCAGTTGCCGCTTAGCCTTTAAGGCAGGGCACAGTCCGCGCAATAATAATAGTGAACGCTGAAGTATGTGCTTTGGCGCGGCCACAATAATATGTTGTGCTTAGCCGCGCTATTTTTCGGGCAATCCAAAGCGCAAAATACCTACCTTCCCCCTAGCTTTCGATTGGTCTAAGCGCCACAGTTGGCATTCAAACTTGGGCGCATAAACGGACTAATTGCTGTGCATAGCCGGTTTGCTGGGGGAAGTTGAGATGCTTGGAACAATGATGCAAATGCCGCTGACGATCAGTTCGCTGGTCGGCCATGCCGCGCGGTTCCATGGGGCTGGTGAGGTTGTTTCAGTTGAAACCGATGGCACGCTAAGCCGATCTAACTGGCGCGAGGTTGAGGAAAATGCCCGCCGCCTTGCCTCGGCTTTAGAAAAGTTGGGGCTAAGCGCGGGTGATCGTTGTGCAACAATCGCTTGGAACAACCGCCGTCATTTAGAGATTTATTTTGGCGTCGCCGGGGCTGGTATGGTGTGCCACACAATCAACCCGCGCCTATTTCCTGAACAGCTTATCTATATTGCTAACCATGCCAATGACAGGGTGCTGTTTGTTGATAAAACCTTTCTGCCGATTGTGGCCAAGCTTGGTGACAAAATGCCAAGCGTTGAACATTTTGTTCTGTTAGGCCCGCATGATGCAGACGCCGCCGCGATGGTTCCGGGCCTCAAGTTTTATGATGATTTGCTTGAGGCAGGCGATAAAAACTATTGCTGGCCAATGGTCGATGAAAACGCACCATCAAGCTTGTGTTACACATCGGGGACAACGGGCAACCCAAAGGGCGTTTCGTATAGCCACCGTTCGACCGTTTTGCATTCAATCGCGGGTAACCAACCCGATGGCATGGCGATTTCAGCAACCGACACCGTTATGCCCGTGGTGCCGATGTTTCATGTTAACGCATGGGGCGTGCCTTATATTGCGGCGGCAACCGGCTGCAAGCTGGTCCTGCCGGGGCCGGGGATGGATGGGCCTAGCCTTGTAAAGCTGATTGATGGTGAACGGGTATCGGTGGCGCTAGGGGTGCCAACAATTTGGATGGGCTTGTTGGCGGCGCTCAGGGCATCGGGTTCCAAGGCTGAAAGCCTGAAGCGCACAGTTGTAGGGGGTGCAGCACTTCCACCATCCATGATCCCAATTTTCCGCGATACATATGGCGTAGAGCTTATTCACGCTTGGGGGATGACAGAAACCTCACCGCTTGGCACGTTGAACCAGCTGTTGCAGCGCCACGCCATGCTATCTGATGAGGATAAGGCCAGCATTCGGCTCGGGCAGGGGCGGCCACCATTTGGCGTGGATTTGCGCTTGGTTGATGAGCACGGAGCTGTGCTGGCGCATGATGGTGCCATACAGGGAAATTTGCAAATACGGGGCCATTGGATTGTGGATTGCTATTTCGGCATGGCACAAACCGCACTAACCGATGATGGATGGTTTGACACAGGCGATGTGGCGACGATTGACGCTGACGGCTATATGATCATCCGCGACCGGGCAAAAGATATAATCAAATCCGGGGGAGAGTGGATTTCAACGGTTGAACTTGAAAATATTGCCATTGCGCATCCGGGTATTGCCAATGCCGCAGCCATTGCCGCGCGTCACCCCAAATGGGATGAGCGCCCGGTGTTACTGGCCATTAAGGTCGCTGGGGCCGAGCCAACAGAAGACGACATAAAAGCGTTTTACGTTGGCAAACTGGCCAGTTGGCAAGTGCCTGATCGGGTGATTTTCGTGACCGAACTGCCAATAGGCGCGACAGGGAAAATATTGAAAAACGTGCTGCGCGCGCAATATGGGAATGTATTGGTTGAGGGCTGAACCAACCGCGCCCCGTAAACTGATACCTGATGAAACTTATTGGGTTTCGTCAAGCGCCCTACGCGCCACACGAAAACATTCAAGCGCCTGTGGCACCCCGCAATAAATGCCAACAACATGAATAATCGCGCGGATTTCTTCCTTGCTGACACCATTATTGATAGCCCCACGGCAATGCGTTTCCCATTCGTGCATTTTGCCCAAAGCACCGATCATAGCGAGGTTCATCATCGAGCGGGTCTTCGGGTCAATCACGTCATCGCCCCAACCAAAGCCCCAGCACCAAGCCGTCATCGCCTCTTGGAACGGGCGGGTGAAGTCATCGGCTTGGGCTAGATTGTTCTCAACATATTCAGCACCTAAGGTGTTTTTGCGTTGCTCAAGGCCTTTTAAAAATAGGTCTTCGTCAAATGTGCTCATTGGTTCACCCCTTAGTTCGATTTCAATATACTTGGTTCGTACGTAATTCCAAAGCGCCACCTGGCCAAAAAGGGCCGCTCAACATCGGCTCCATTGGCCAGCGCTTGAACGGCCCGCGCCGCCACCCACACAACCGCCGCCAATGCAGCATTTCCACAATGGCTCCAACTCAATTACTTGTTAGCCGAATATATTCTAGCCGCTGCATTTTAGAACGGTCGGAATTTACGCCGCAATGCACGCCAATGACCAGTGGTTCGGGCACATCACCGCGCAATAGCCTTGCCAAGGATCGCGGTTGAGAGACAACTACAATAACGCAAAGTTATTGGAACCACTTATCGGAGTGGGCAGATCGCTTAGAAATTTTCCAAGAAAACTGGTAGTAGCGGCGGGAAGCCCTGCGCCTTCTTGGTTAAAGGGGTCTCTTGAGGCCTCTCGCGGTGCTGGGGCACTTTAGGGATTGTTGAAACGGAGGACCGTAATTCTGATTGTGCGCTGGACTACATTGTTTGGCGACAAACAGAACGATCAGAGGGCTATTTGGCTAGGCTAGAGGTGGTTGCTTACTCGCTCTAGCCCCCACCACCTCGGGATGGTCCGACCAGCGGTGAACGTCTAGCGGACGGGAGTGCCAAGGGTTCTCTATGACTGCCACGGTTCTCTCTCTGGGTTAGGGGGGAGGAACAAGGAAGAGCTAGCGGTCTCCTACCACCCGTTCTGTTCATTGCTTATACCTATTCCCCCTCCCTATAGAACCCCCAGTTAGAGACCCTCAGGGGAGCGAAATCTGAACAGATCACTGGGGGCGGTAAACGGGGGCGAACTGGGGCTAGCGGGTGCCTGAAGTGCTTGCGCTGTTCATCAGAAGGGAACTGGCTGGGGCGGTAGGAGTCGAACCTACAATCTACGCTACCAAAAAGCGGTGCCTTACCATTTGGCCACGCCCCAGCACTGGCGGTTTGATACTGGCAGATTCGCGCGGCTGCAAGTAGAAATGCGCGTTAGAACGCCTGATCATAAGTGCCGATTTGTGGATCTTGGCGTAAGATCGCATCGAGGTCGGCCAAGATGGCGCGTAGGTTGGCGTCGCTTTGCGTCGATTCACACACAACAACCAGATTTGGCGAGTTTGATGAGGCGCGCACGAGCGCGAAGCCACCGCCCTGCAACGCAGCCCGCGCACCGTTTACAGTGTTGATGTCGGCGATAGCCCAGCCACCCAGCGTGCCACCAGCCGCCATATGCGCCCGCAATGCGGCCAAAAACTGGTCAACGGCTTCATACTTAGTTTCATCAGGGCAGTGGGGTGAAAGGGTGGGCGTGGTGAAACTATGTGGCATGGCACCAACCAAACTGGACAGGGTTTCGGTGGGGTTAGCGTCAAGCAGGCGCAGCACTTCGATGGCGGCGCGCAAGCCACAATCATAGCCTTCACCCAGCGGGGGCCCAAAAAAGAAATGCCCCGATTTTTCAAACCCGGCTAAGCCGCCAAGTGCATGCAGCCGGCGTTTGATATGGCTATGTCCTGTCTTCCAATAATCAACCTTCACGCCATGTGCGGCAAGCAGGGGGTCGGTGGCAAATAGGCCGGTTGACTTAACATCAACCACAATTGTGCTGCCGGGGTGCTGGGGCGCGTAATGGCGCGCGAGTAGAAGCGCCAGTTTGTCGGCGAATATTTCTGCGCCCTGATCGTCTACCACGCCGCAACGATCACCGTCACCATCAAAGCCGAGCGCAAGGTCGGCCCCGCTTTCACGCAAAGCAGCGGCCATATCATGAAGCATTTCAAGGGCTTCGGGGTTGGGGTTGTAATGTGGAAAAGTGTAATCAGGTGTGCAATGACGCTCCACCACCTCAGCCCCAATACGGCGCAGCATATTGGGGGCAAATGCGGCGGGTGTGCCATTGCCACAGGCGCAAACAACGCGCAACGGGCGGGCAAGGTGGAAATCGCCAATAATATGGTCAAGATAAGCGTCTTGAACGCCGTCAACATGGCGATAAGCGCCGCCTTCGCGCGCGACGCCTAAGCCATTCAGGCATATCTCGCGCAGCCGGGCCATTTCGTCTGGCCCATGCGTCAGCGGCGATTGAAACCCCATTTTGACACCCGTCCACCCATTCGGGTTATGCGAGGCGGTAATCATGGCAACCGCGGACGTGCCTAAATGGACCTGCGCAAAATAGGCCATGGGGGTGAGGGCGACACCGATATCAAGCACCTGACAGCCCGCTTGGATAAGGCCAAGGGTAAACGCATTCTTAACCTCGATGCCATAGGCGCGAAAATCATTGGCGATGGCCACAGTTGGCGGCTTGCCGGTTTCATGCAAATGGGTGCCATAGGCGAGGCCAAGCGCGGTTAATCCCGCCAAGTTAATGTCTTCAGGATAGCGCCAGCGGGCGTCATATTCCCGAAACCCCTTGGCCGCGATTTGGGGCAAGTGTAGCCCTTCAAAGCTGTTGAGTTGAAGCGAGTCGACGGGTTTTAGCAGGGCTGAGTCCGACATTAAGCGTTGACCTGTTCACGAAGAATGGAAACCGTCAATGAAAGGAAGATGTAGAGGCCAAAGAAGATGACCACGGCCAGAAGCGTATTTTCCAATTTGCGTGGATAAGTGGTTACATCGGGTGCAACGGGCGTAACGGCTAGGTTGAGGTAGCGCACCTGACGATCGGCCTGCACGCGCGCAACTTCAAGGTTTTCGAGTGTTGCTTGAAGCAATGCGGAACGGGTGACCAACTCAGTTTCGGCGATGCGCAACTCGCCACTAATACGGGCGAGCGAGGCCCCATCCTCGTTGGTTGTGGTCAAGGTTTCGCGCAATTCAATGACACGGGCCTCAAGCCGCCCAATTTCGGAGGACAATACATTGGCGCGTGTTGAATTGGGGGCGGAATTGGCGTTAATTTCAGCAAGATCTAGGCGGCTTCGCTCGATTTGTAAGTTAAGTGCGTTTATAAGGCTCATGGTGGCGTTTATTTCGGCATCAGGAGAAAGAATGCCGCGTTGTTCTTGCAACTCTAGCACGCGCTGCTGGGCTGCCAGCAAGGCGGCCTCGGCCTGCTCATTGCTGGCTTGGGCACCGCGCATCTGGTCATCGCGAACACGTTGCGACATTTCATCGACACGATTTTCTGCATATGAAATAAGTGTGTGCGAGTAAGCCAAAGCAGTTTCGGCATCGTAGGCGCGAACGGTCATTTTGATCACGCCGATTGTTGGGTCATACCCAATTTGGATCGCTCTTTTGTAGACGGTAAAACCATCCTCCAATGACGCATCTTGCGGTAACCTTTGAATATCATCTATGACCGGTTGCTGAAAATGGTCCATGAATCCGAGTTCGTCATTTAATCTTAGCATCGCTTCACGCGAGGTTAAAAAACTCTGCACGACCGTAGAATCTTCGGTATTGGGCAGTGAAAGCCCCATTGCGCCGGCTGACGCGGCTGAACTTGGATCGGATCGTTGGACCGACATTTGGGTTTCGACAACAAACATCGGCGTGGCGAGGTTGTAGTAGTAATACCCTGTCAGATAGCTTGGCAGCGCCACAAAAAAGAGTATCCGGACCGTGAGCAGCATTAAGCGCATACGGCGGCGACGGATCATGCCACGCTTGATTTTGTTAATCTCGCGTAGCCGTTCCAACTCGCTGATTGGTTGGGGTTTGCCATCGGTCGCCGCGACTTCAGCAGGCAGGGTTTCACCGGTTTTGGCAAGGGCCCGCTGTGTGGAAGCTGTGTTAGCTTCAGCAGCCATATGCATAACCGTTATTTGTTCTTTAAGTACATCAATCCCGCGGTCTTGCAGCATTGTGGCCGCATCTTCACCGGTTTCTGGCGTCAGGCCAAGGCGTTTGGCTTTGCGTAACGCGACGCGATAATAATGCGGTGAACGTTCATCCACGGCATTTGGGGCTTCTGTGCTTTCAGCTTGGCTGGTCTGCGCATCAGCCTTTGGGCTGTCAGGTTTGTTCGGCGTAGTCATAAAGCTGCTTGGCTTCCTTTAACGTATCAAAATGGTGCAATCGCCCGTCGCGGAGCACCGAGGCGCGCTCGCAGAACTGCTCCAATAGGCGGGGTGAATGCGAAACGATAACGAGTGTTGAACGTGACATGCGGTCAAACAATACATTGCCCGCTTTTCGATTGAACTCAGCGTCTGTGGTTGAAGGCATCCCCTCGTCAATAAGGTATATATCAAATTCCAGTGCCAAAAGCAGTGCGAATGAAAAGCGCGCTTTCATGCCGGAGGAATATTGTGACATCGGACGATCAAAGTATTCCCCAATTCCGGCCAAATAACGGCAAAATGCCTCAACCTCGTCAGGGTCCAATGAATAAAGTCTGCCGATATAGCGCGCATTTTCAGAAGCAGATAAGGACCCAACTGTTCCGCCCATAAAGCCAAGCGGGAACGAGATGCGCGATGTGCGCCGAATGACGCCCTCATCAGGCTTTTCAAGCCCGGCCATCATGTTGATGAGCGTGGTTTTACCTGTGCCGTTAGGCGCTAGAATGCCAAGGGAATGGCCAATCTCAACCTTAAAACTGGCCTGATCGAGAATGATCTTGCGCTGTGAGCCGGTCCAGAATGACTTGCTGACATTTTCAAATTCGATCATGACGCGGCTAACCTAATGAAAATCCAGTTACATTATACTCATAGGCGGACAGGATTAACAGTTGGAAAACTTGGCCGCTTAGTCATAGCGTTTCTTAACCCCCAGCCCCTTGCCAACGATGCTGGCCATGATTGCGGCGCCAAGGACAGTAACGCACCCATTTTGGCGGTATCTTGAATATTGCCTGTGGGAAATGCATTAGAAGCAACGAATAGCGCTACGGTAAAACCAATCGCAGCTACGCAGCCCAAGGTGAATAGGTCGCACCCTGTCATGCCATCGGGTAGACCAAGGCCCATTGGTTTTGCGGCGAGCATGCCAATGGCCCAAATGCCAATAGGTTTACCGATAAGCAGACTCGCAAGCACAAGCCATGTTACCTTACCCGTTGCGGAAAATTGAATGCTGGCACTTAAAAATCAAAATTGGAACAGCACAGGTTCAACGGGGTATTTTAGGCCATGTTCAATGTAGTTTAGCAGGTCTGCAAGGTATTGTTCTGCCGCCGAAAACACACCAAAGGCGCGGTTAGCATGGGGGATTTATGGCACAATGAACAACGCGCCAAGCGCGGGGTGGCCCGTGCCGAAAATAATACGGCCAATGAGGTATGAAAGAGCGATATCTGTTGCGGTGGGCACGGCCCAGCCGTTTTTAACCGCGTCAAAAGTGTCGGATCCGAATATCGACGCCAAACCCAGATAGACAGCTACAGGGCCGATCATGCCGCCTGCTGTCGCTACCAGTGGTGTCAACGCTTTGCGCCTGCGCAAGCTGCCATTTTCTAATGTAATGGCCTCCCAAACCCCTTTGCCTGCGATGGCGAAAAAGAAGGCCATCAGCAGGTCATTCACCAAATAATGGAGGTTAGAGTGCGGTGACCATCGTGAAAACTCCCAATTGGTGCATGGTCCAAAATTACGAAATCCACCATGCCCTGATACATATTGCTGTAGTAAAGCGGTTCGCCCGCAACGGGAGCGATCAGGTCCAAATTGGCCCAAATCAACGCAATAACCGCCCCTAAGATTCGCAAAAGTGAAAAGGCGGTCAAGAAATTCTAGACGCGATACATTTGAGGCACCAATGCGTTGTTTGGCCCTAAATATGGCAACCTGATGGGCCGAGCAATTGATTAGCCCAGTTTTTTCGGCCAGTAAGGACAAAATTGAACGCTGGAGTGTTGGAATGGATGAAACACCGCTGGACCGCGCGTATCAGGCGCTGGTCGACTCGCAGGATGCGATGGCCGAACGCATGGGTTTTTTTGGGCTGCTGGCAGATTCTGAGCTGTTTGTCGTGCTGGAAAGCGAAAGCGATGGCAGTTCAGCCAAGCCAATGGTGATTGAAACCAGCGACGGGCGTTATGCCATTGCCTTTGATACTGAGGCCCGTTTGGCTGAATTTGCGGCTGTTCCTATGGATTATGCTGCACTGGCCGGGCGACGTGTGGCGGCGTTGTTGGCCGATGCGGGGTTGGGCCTTAGCCTTAACCCCGGCGTGGCACTATCTGAGGCGGCTTTCCCACATGATATGATGGATTGGCTGGCTGAAGCGACCCGCAGCCAAAACACCGAGAGCGAAGCACGGATGACCGCTTTGGCGCCGCCTGGCAACCTGCCAGATGTGCTTTTACAAGTGCTCGATTCGCGATTGGCCAATATGGCGGGCGTTGCATCGGCGGCCTGGTTGGCACAAGCCAGTTATGAAGATGGCAGTGCGCAGCATGTTTTGGCCATGGTTGATGTGCCCCAAATGGCCCAGCCCGGCGTGGCCGAGGCGATTGGCAGCGCTTTGCGCTTTGCCGCGCTGGAAGCTGGGGCGCTGGATATTGTGTTTCTATTCCCCGACGACCCACGCTTGCCGGCGTTTGCACGTGTTGGCCTTGGGTTTGAGGTGCCGCAAATTGCAATGCCCGAGGCGCCGCAACGCACAGCGCCGGGAAGTGACCCAAATAAGCCGCCGCGCCTGCGCTAAAAATGATCTGAACGCCACTATACAACGTAAACTGAATAAACGAGGGTACTATGCAAACGGCAATGAAATACGGTTGGGTGGCAGCAATTGGCGCTGCATTTTTGTTAACAGCGGCGATTCCGCTGCTTAGCCCGCTGATGTCGCAAGTGAAACTTGCCCCCGATCAGGGCGCAGCATGGTATTTTTGGAAACGACCTGACCCGGACTTCGCTTCGCGCGCGACGGCTTGGGGTTTTTACATTCTGCATCAGCTGTTTTTTTGGGGCATTATTTGGTGGGCTAAGGCCAACCGTGACAAGCTGCGCAACCGAAACCAGATGCATGCAATTAACTGGATTGCCCTTGGTGGCATGGGGTTTTTTGGCCTACTGCATTATTTGCAAACCGCCGTTTGGTATGACGGGCTTGCTCAGGACACCTCGGTGTTTTCAAGCCAGATATCCGTTATATTCCTACTGGTCATTGTGCTGATAATTGAGGCCCCGCGTCGGGGGTTATTTTTTGGCACATCGGGCAATTGGTTGGCCCGGGCGCGCCCGGTGCTGATTGCCACGCATGGTTATTATTTCGCTTGGGCGGTAACATATACCTACTGGTTCCACCCGATGGCCGATACATGGGGCCATTTGTTTGGGTTTTTCTACACTTTCTTGCTGATGATTCAGGGCGCGTTTGTGTTTACCCGCGTGCATACCAACCGTTATTGGACATTGGTGCTGGAAGTGCTGGTGCTCATCCACGGGACAGTGGTTGCTGTAACAGGCGGGCAAGAATTTTGGCCGATGTTCTTTTTCGGCTTTTTGGCAATTTTTGTGGTGACCCAAATGCACGGCATCGGGCTTGGTAAATTGCTACGTTGGGCTATTGGGTTGGTATCACTTGCCGCAGTTTATGTGGTTTATAATGACCGGGGCTGGGGCTTGGTCAATGAGGTCGTGCGCATACCTGCCATCGACTATTTGCTTGTTATAGTTATTGGTGGGCTGATCGTGCTGGCGCAATACCTGCGCAAGCGGGCCTAATACCCGGCTGAACGGTCCACCTCAAACAACAGCGATTGGCCAGCAAGGCTGCGCGCAATATTTTCAACCAACACATCGGCGCAAGTTTCGGCGCGCGACGAGGCCGCAATATGCGGGGTGACGGTAACCCGCGGATGGGCCCAGAACGCGTTTGTTGGCGGAAGCGGTTCGGTTTGAAATACATCAAGTGTGGCATGGCCAATGGCGCCAGCGTTGAGCGCGGCGAGCAGTGCCGCCTCATCAATCAACCCACCTCGGCCCGGGTTGATGATGATCGCGCCTTTGGGCAGCTTAGCCAGTGTATCGGCGTTCAAAATATGGTGGGTGGATGGTGTATAGGGTAGCAGCAGCACCAGTATTTCAGAACTGCACAACAGTTGTTTTAGCCCGTCATCGCCCGAAAGGCAGGATATACCGTCAATCGACTTTGCGCGCCGGCTCCACCCGCTGACATCAAAGCCAAGCCCGGCCAGAGCTTGGCCGCAATAAGCGCCGAGCGCGCCTAACCCTAAAAGGCCAACCCGTCGCTGGCGCGCCAATGGTGGAAATACGGTATTACGCCAAATTCCATCTTGGCCGTGAATATGGACATCCATGCCCAGATGATGGCGCAATACATGGCCACAAACATAATCCCGCATACCCATCGACAACCCAGCATCAACCATGCGTGTAAGCGGCACGGTTAGGCTAGGATTGCTCGCAATGCGTTCCACCCCAGCCCAAAGGCTAAGCACGGCGCGCAGGCGGGTATAAGGGGTAAAATCTTGCACCGGGCCATCCGGGGCATAGATGATAAAATCCACTTGGTCGGCAGGTAAATTGCAACCGAGCATGGCACCAATGCCGCGCGCCGCCAAAAGGGGGGGCAGGGCTTTTTGATAGGCGGGCCAGTCATCGGCATTGCCAGCAAATAGAATATTCAAAACTAACCCCTTGGGCGATGGATATGCGCGCTTTGCACCAAACCAAAGGCACCCAGCAGCACCATCATGGCCGAGCCGCCGTAAGATACAAGCGGCAAGGGCACGCCAACAACTGGCAGCAGCCCCATGACCATGCCCATATTGATGGCGAAGTAGAAAAAGAAAGTTGCCGCAACACCGCCAATAAGCAACGCGCCAAACCTGTCACGGTTGATCAACATCGCATGAATGCAAAACGCAATGATGAGCATATATAGCACCAGCAGGAACGACGTGCCGACATAGCCGAACTCTTCCGCCAATGTGGTGAATATAAAATCGGTGTGCTTTTCGGGTATAAAGTTAAGCCGCGTTTGTGTGCCCTGCATATATCCACGCCCCTCAAACCCACCCGAGCCGAGCGCGATTTTCGATTGGCTGATGTGATATCCGGCGCCAAGCGGGTCAAGCTCGGGGTTAATAAAGGTTTCGATGCGGCGATATTGGTAGTCTTTCAACAATTGCCAAGTTGTGCCCCAAGACAATAGCACCGCCGCGATTATGCCCCCCACGCTGAGTATTGCGGCTATAAAATACCAAATGCTGACTCCGGCTAAAAACATAACAACCCCACCGCTGGCAACAATCAGCAATGCGGTGCCGAGGTCGGGCTGCACAAGCGTCAGGGCGGCTGGAATAAAGGTGAGTAAAAGCGGGAGGATCACCCAAAATGGCCGCGATACCTTTTCAGGGTCAAGCCAATCATAATACATCGCTAATGCCAGAACGACCGCGATTTTGGCAACTTCGGAGGGTTGCAGGCGGATAAAACCAAGGTTTATCCAACGCTGCGCGCCCATGCCAATGCTCCCCATAATATCAACTGCAACCAGCAATAATACGGCGCCAACATAGATGAATGGCGTGATTGACCGCCAGAAACGGACATGAATGAATGCGACCATAAACAATATAACCATGCCAGCGGCAAAACGGATCATCTGGGGCTCGGCCCAAGGCTGAAACGTGCCACCGGCCACTGAATACAGCATTAAAAAACCGATGGATGATACCGCCGTCAGCAACAGCACAATTGGCCAATTGACGAAGAGGATTTTGCGAAACCCGGTTGGGGTTACCTGCAAGAACTGGTCAAAAAATGTCATGCCCGGTCGCTCCGCGCTGCGGGGGCGGAAACGGTCGGGCCGGGTTCTAGGGCGCGTTGTTCGCGCAAGGCCTCGTGTTGTTCACGCGGATAGGCTGAAAGTGGCGGTTGGGTTCCGTATAAAGCGCGCAGCATAATATCGCGTGCAATAGGTGCAGCATTGGTTGAACCACTGCCGCCATGCTCCACAATCAGCGAAATTGCAAAGCGTGGGTTATCAAAGGGTGCAAAGGCTACAAAAAGCGCATGGTCACGCCGGTTCCACGGTAGGTCTTCGTTGCGGGTCACGCCAGCGGCACGTTCTTCTGGGGTAATTTGCCGCACCTGGCTTGTGCCAGTTTTGCCGGCCATAATCATAGTCGGTTCAGCAATGCGGGTTGAATAGGCTGTACCACGGCGGTTGTTTGATACTTCAAACATACCCTTGCGCACCTGTGCCAAGGCGGCAACGTCAATGCCGAGTGGTGGGGCGTCCGGCACATCAACTGGCACGCCGTTCACCCGGCTGATAAGGCGTGGTGATAGGTTGCGCCCCGAGGCGATGCGCGCGGTCATTAACGCAAGCTCAAGCGGAGAAGTGCTGACAAAACCTTGGCCGATACCGGCATTGATCGTATCGCCAATCAGCCAGCTTTGACCGATATTTTCCTCTTTCCAAGCCTTTGTGGGAATGCGGCCAGAGACCAAAGCAGGCAGGGGCAAGTCGGGCTTGGTGCCCATGCCAAGGCTGCGCGCCATGTCGGCAATCGCTTCAATACCTACGCGCTGGGCAACTTCGTAATAATACACATCGCAGGAATTTTGCAGGCTTTCGGTCATGTTCATGCGGCCATGGCCGCCCGAACGCCAGCAATGGAACCGACGGCCACCCAGGTCAAAATGACCGGGGCAAAAGATGCGTTCCTCTGGCGTGATGACACCGGCCTTGAGCGCCGCAAGCGCAACATTCATTTTGAATGTAGACCCCGGCGGATAGGTGCCTGACACAGTTTTGTCGCCCAGCGGGCGGTATTCATTGCTGTTTAGCGCTGACCAATCGGTTTGTGAAATGCCGAAAACCAGTTTGTTCGGGTCAAATGACGGGGCCGAAGCCAGGGCGCGCAAATCCCCGTTGCGCAAGTCAATCACCACGGCGGCGGCGCTTTCGCCCTGCATGCGGTAATGTGCGTAATGCTGCAAATCACTGTCGATGGTCAGTTGAACGTCGTCACCCGGTATGCCTTCGCTGCGGTCAAGTTCGCGCATAACACGGCCGGTTGAATTTACCTCAACCCGGCTCAGTCCCGGACTGCCACGCAACTGATCTTCGTGGATCCGCTCGACCCCCGTTTTGCCAATAACGGGCGAAGGCGTCTGCAACAGCTCTTCTGGGTTTTCAAGCCGGGACAGGTCGGACTCTGACACCGGGCCAACATAGCCCGCCACATGCGCATAATCTTCGCGCATTGGATAATCACGTGTAAGCCCAACCTCGGTAATAATGCCGGGAAGGGCAGGCGCATTGACAGCGACCAGCGCGAACCGCTCCCAATCCAAATGTTCGGCTACAGTTACCGCTGCATGGGCGCGCCGCGCCATAACTTGCTCAAGCACGGCCGCTTGACCTGCGATATCCAAATCAATTAGCGGGGCGAGTCGTTCTAGCACAGCGGCAACATCGCCAGCTTGTTCGCGCACAATCACAACGCGGTAGTTTTGCTGGTTTTGGGCGATCAGTGCGCCATTACGGTCAAATATAAGGCCCCGAACCGGCGCTACTAGCCGCGTGGCGATTCGGTTTTCCTCGGCCAATAGGCGGTAATGTTCAGAATCGGTGACCTGTAGCTTGTGCATCCGCCACGCCAATGTGCCAACAATTGCCGCTTGCATGCCGCCCAGCACAACGACACGGCGGCTTAACCGTTCGCGGATTGGCACGGTATATTTGTACGGACGTCTCATTTTACGCGGCCTAGCCTGTCAATTTTCGGTTGTCCGGCCCCATGCCGGATTCGCAACACATAGTAAAGGAAAGCAGTCATGATTGGATAACACAGGATCGTGGCCAGCGAAATTTGGCCGATATCAGATAATGAAACACGCGCCGAAAATGCCAGTGTAAGGAATATATTCTGCACCAGCATCATCAGCATAAATCCAACGCTAACGGCAAGCCATTCAAGTAAAAACCCCTGATCACGCAAAACCCGAGTATTGTTGCGCGCCACCTCACTTGTCATCAGCATTAACAGCGCGCCGATCCCGATAGGACGCATCAAGACGAAATCGGCCAATAAGGCCATGCCAACGACAAGCGGCATATTTGCTGTGCGGTCTTGGCGCACAATCCAACTTATGCTGAGCAGGTATAATAAGTCCGGAGGAAGGCGGCGATTAACCGAATAATCAAGCGTGATGAGGGGAATTGTTATACAAAGTGCGGCCATGAAGACAAATAAGGCACGGTTGATGTTGAGCCGCGCCCCGCTCATGGGTTCGCGGGCGCAGCGGGCGCATCTTGGTTGGGTGTATCGGTGGTTTCGGGCAGGCTTGCAGGTGGCGGCACTGCGCCAACAACCCCACCGGGCCCGGCGGCGCTGCCATCCCCGGCATCTCGCAGTACGCGCAAAAATTCAGCGTTGCGGTAATTAGCGACCAATAAAACGCGCAACCGGCCATCGGACCCAATTACAACTTCGCCAACAAGCAAATCAGGCGGGAATACCCCACCGTCACCCGAGGTTACAACACGCATTCCAGTAGCCACTTCATCCGGATCACTCGCAAATTGCAAACTAGGGTTGGTTGAATTGTCACCTGTCAGAATGGCGTGTTGGCGCGCATTCGGAATAAGAACCGGCACTTGCGAGGAAGCATCGGTGAGGAACAAAAGCCGGGAAGTATTTTCACCAACGCCGGCAATGCGCCCAACAAGCCCATTGCCATCCACAACAGCTTGGCCATCGGCAACACCATCAATCAACCCAATATTGAGCAGGCCAGATTGTGAATAGGGGCCGCCGGAATCGGCCATCAACTCGCCCGCAATATAGGCAAGGCTAGGATTGAGCCGAAGGTTGTTGAGCGCGCGCAATTCGGCGTTTTTTTGTTCAAGCTGCGAGGCGGCCTCACGCCAAACCTCCATGCGCTGCAATTCGCGCCGCAATTCTAGGTTTTGCTGATAAATTTGTTCATAGCTACGATAGTTATCAAGCATGTGGCTGACGCCGGTAATGGGGGTTAGCACCCATTCCATAGAAGGTACAAACCGGTCTATCAGCGCCATGCGAAACCGTTCAACGCGGGGGTTATCAATGCGCCATAGTAAAAATAATGCCACGCACAACACAACAAGCAACCCAAGCACCAGCCGGCGCAGGATTTTCCAGCTTGACGCGGTTGTCATGTCGCCCGCCATCGCGCGCCCCGTCTTTTCTAGTGTTTATGCCAGCTCAACCAAAATCGAGCACATGGGCCAGCTGCTTTTCATATTCAAGCGCTTTGCCGGTGCCAAGCGCCACACAATTCAGTGTTTCATCGGCAATTGAAATTGCCAGTCCGGTTTGCTCGCGTAGCGCAAGGTCAAGTTCGCCCAGCAATGCGCCACCGCCGGTGAGCATGACGCCACGGTCTACAATATCGGCGGCAAGGTCGGGCGGGGTGGATTCAAGCGCGGTCATCACCGCTTCGCAAATTTGCTGCACGGGCTCGGCTAAGGCTTCGGCAATTTGCGCTTGGGTGATTTCTGTTTCCTTCGGCACGCCATTCAATAGGTCGCGTCCGCGGATAAGCATACTGGCACCACGCCCATCATCAGGCATGCTGGCTGTGCCGATCGCGGTTTTAATCCGTTCGGCGGTGCTTTCACCAATCAAAATATTATGCTGGCGGCGCAGGTATGAGATGATGGCTTCATCCATCCGGTCCCCACCCACACGAACTGAACGGGCATAAACAATATCGCCAAGTGACAACACCGCCACTTCGGTCGTGCCGCCGCCGATATCAACAACCATGTTGCCCGTCGGATCGGTGATTGGCATGCCAGCGCCAATGGCGGCGGCAATGGGTTCGGCGATGAGCCCGGCACTGCGCGCACCAGCACCAAGCACCGATTGGCGGATGGCGCGTTTTTCAACCGGGGTTGCACCGTATGGCACGCAGACGATGAC
>Ga0105054_10000820_pt1 | contig 50676 bp, 45 predicted proteins | sample BON02_FD_78091 | JGI IMG/M metagenome (GOLD analysis project Ga0105054, IMG submission 78091) | Freshwater microbial communities from Lake Bonney liftoff mats and glacier meltwater in Antarctica - BON-02 (megahit assembly) | ecosystem: Environmental > Aquatic > Freshwater > Ice > Glacier...
ACCCGCGATCTTTAAGGGCCTTGTTATACGCAGGCCAGTTCTTCGTGCGGTAAGTCGGGGGGATAGGTTTGCTCATGAACGCCAGCTACCATGTTGGATTCGCAACATGAATCCCTGCTACAGCCTATTTGTGCAACAAAGCCGTTCACGGTGGTTATGGCGCTTATGGTTATCTCTTTGACCAAGGCGCTGTACCGCGACAGCCTGCGTGAAAAGCACGCAGCGCAACCAGCCGAATAAGGCATATCAACACAATACGAAGGGCGCCCAATTGGGCGCCCTTTTTTCCAAAAACAGCCGCACTCAAAGCCACTGGCTTCGCTGACCATTCAAACCGTGGCTACAGGTTTAAACCGCTGCAAACGCAACGCATTGCTCAGCACAAATACGCTTGAGAGCGCCATTGCCCCTGCTGCTAGCGCGGGTGATAGGAGCAGCCCAAACCACGGGTAAAGCACGCCTGCGGCGACCGGGATCAGCAACGCGTTATAGCCAAAGGCCCAAAACAGGTTTTGCGAAATATTCCGCATCACAGCGCGCGAAAGGCTGATCGCCTGAACCACGCCCATCAGATCACCTGACATCAGCACAATATCAGCACTTTCGATTGCGACCTGCGTGCCTGTCCCAATGGCAATCCCGGTATCGGCACTGGCTAGCGCCGGGGCGTCATTGATACCATCACCCACAAAGGCAAGTTTAGCACCATCAGCCATGAGTTCGCGCAATGCGGCAACTTTGCCTTCAGGCAAAACCTCGGCGCGCACATCATCAATGCCCAGTTGCGCGGCAATATGACGAGCGGTTGCGGCATTGTCGCCGGTAATCATGACCACGCGCAGCCCTAACTGGTGCAGGGCTGCAATTGCCGCTGGCGTGGTCAGTTTGATTGCGTCAGCCACGGCCAAAACTGCCGCCGCTTTGCCGTTGATTGCTGCATAAAGCGGTGTTTTCCCGGCGCTGGCAAATTGCGCGCCCAGCGTGGCGAGTGGCCCCAAATTTACACCTTGGCGGGCCATCAGTCTATCAGCTCCAACGGCAATTTCATCACCGCCGATTTGCGCAATAACCCCAAAACCAGCAATCGACTCAAACGCGTCCAACGCTGGCAAGGTTAGTTCGCGCACCGCGGCCTCAGCCACGATTGCTTGCGCGATTGGGTGTTCAGACCGGGTTTCGACGGCCGCGATTGAGGCCAGAACACTAGCCTCGTTCATGCCCTCAGACACCACAAAATCTTGCAGGCTAGGGCGACCTTCGGTGAGCGTGCCGGTTTTATCAACCGCAAGGATTTGGGTTTCCCGCAAGGTTTGCAGCGCCGCACCGCGCGCAAACAACACCCCAAGCTGCGCCCCACGCCCTGTGCCCACCATAATCGAGGTCGGCGTCGCCAAGCCCATGGCGCAGGGGCAGGCGATGATCAGCACAGCCACGCCAGCAACTAGCGCCTCGCCAAGACCGGGGCCAAAGATGAGCCACACAAAAACGGTCAGCAGGGCCAACCCCATAACCACTGGCACAAAAACAGCGGCAATCTGGTCAACCAAGGCCTGAACGGGCAGCTTGCTGCCTTGGGCCTGTTCAACCAAACGCACGATTTGGGCCAATACGGTATCGGCCCCCACCGCGCTGGCCTGCATTTCCAACGCGCCCGTGCCGTTGACAGCGCCCCCAACCAGACGATCGCCAATGGTTTTCGCTACTGGAATGGGTTCGCCAGATATCATAGATTCATCAACGTAAGCATGGCCCTTAAGCACAACACCATCGGTCGGAATAACTGCGCCGGGATGAACCAGCAACACATCGCCAAGCTGAATTTCGGCGAGCGGCACTGCGACTGGTTGGCCGTTTTCCAGCCGAAGGGCGGTTTTGGGGCTCAGCGCCAGCAAATGGCGAATAGCCTGCCCTGTGCGCCCCTTGGCCCGATTCTCCAACCACCGACCCAGCAAAATAAGCGTAATAATCACGCCCGCCGCCTCAAAATACACGGCACGGCTAGTGGCGGGCAGCAGGTGCGGGACGAATGTGGCCACCGTGGAATAGACCCATGCCGCCGAGGTGCCGACGACTACCAGAGAGTTCATATCTGGCGCGCCGCGCAACAATAGCGGCACACCTTTGGCAAAAAACCGTCGGCCCGGCACGGCCAGCACAAGCGTGATCAGCACAAATTGAATAATCCAACTGGTTTGCATGCCAATACTGCCGGCAATTGCGTGGTGAATAGCTGGCCATAAATGCCCGCCCATTTCGGCCACAAACACTGGCAGGGTTAGCGCCAGCGCCAATAATGTATCACGCGCTAATGTGCGCGCCTGTTGGGCTTGGCGGTCCTCTTTGCCAACCCGGTCAACCGTTTCGCGCATTTCAGCCTGATAGCCCGCTTTGCTAACCCGTTTGGCCAAATCGTCGGCGCTAGTGACATTGCCCAAATAATGAATCGTGGCCGATTCCGTTGCCAAGTTTGCAGTTGCGTTTAGCACGCCGGGGGCCAGCTTCAGCACACGTTCCACCCGGGCGATGCAACTGGCACAGGTCATCCCTGACACGGAAATCTCAACCACATTCTCGCGCGCCGGATAACCTGCGCGCGCCAAAACTTGCGAAATTTCCAAGGGTGCTGCGGGGGTTTCATACTGAATGCTGGCGCTTTCGGTGGCCAAATTTACGGCGGCTGATTGAATACCCGGTTGGGCGCGCAAAACACGTTCTACCCGCGCCACACAGCTCGCGCAGGTCATACCATCCAGTTCGATTGTTAGTTGGGTCATGGCCCCTCCTGGGTTATAGATAGTGGTATCAGTGCACCGAAGGTCAAGGGTAGCGGGGCAAATAGCCGCGCAATAGGCAACCTACCTGAAATTTCACCGTTGACTCCCACCTCACCGAGCGCTTTAGCCTGTGTTGAAACAGGAGTGTATGATGATCAAACTTTCCATTCCCGATATGACCTGTGGCCATTGCAAGGCCAGCGTTGAGGGTGCCATTCACGGCTTGGATGCAGCTGCGCAAGTCGCTGTCGATTTGCAAAGCAAAACCGCAAGCGTAAAAACCGTTCTGCCCGCCAATTCCATAATGGCAGCCTTGGCCGATATAGGCTTTAGCGCAACGCCTGTATCCTAAACGCCGCTAGTCAAACATAGCTCCAATCGCGGCCGTCAGGTTGCTAAAGGCCCGCGCTGCCGCCGGAACAGTATGGCGTGCGCGCAAAAACCCATGCACAAGCCCTTCGCCTTTTACTAGGGTCACCCTCGCCTTGGCAGCGCCAAGCATTTCTGCATAATCATGCCCATCACTGGCAAAGGGGTCACATTCGGCGGTAACAATAAATGTGGGCGGCAGGTCCGCAACGTTTTGGTCATTCAAAACAAAAAGGTCCGGGCCGTTAGCAATGTAGGGATGCTCAAATATCAGTGCCTGATAATAGTCCATATCGGCACGCGTCAACATGGGGGCATTGGCATGGGCCTGTGTGCTCGGCGTATCACGCACCGCACCCAGCCATGGGTATATTAAAGCCTGCCCCGCCAAGCGGGCATTGTGCCGATTGCTATGCGCCAGACGCGCCGCCAATGTGGCCCCGGCGCTATCACCCGCCAAAACCAAAGGGCCATGGCTATTGGCTAGTAGCCAAGTCAATGCGGCCTGTGCATCGTGCAATGCCGCTGGGTGGCGGTGTTCGGGGGCCAAACGGTAATCCACGGCCAAAACGCTGGCCTGCGCCTGATCAGCAACTTCGGCACAAATTGCATCATGGCTTTCCAACCCGCCAACAACAAAACCACCGCCATGCAAATACAATACCTGGCCGCGCGGCGATTGCGGATGGTAGCGCCGCATCGACAGGCCATTTTGGGTTAGGTTCTCCACCCTCAGGCGGGGCGGGTGCGGGCGGTCAAATTTCGCGCAAAGCGCATTATAATAGCCCCGTTGAACCGCCACAGGTTCATCCGCAGCGCCGGGGGGATAGGCGGCTTCGGTTTCCTTGATAAAGGCCCAGACCTCGGCGCTGAGCAGTTGGGTGTAATCGGTCATGACGCGGCAAAAGCTGGCATAACTTCACTGCAAAACAGCGCCAAGCTACGTTTTTGTTCGGCCAAACCCAACCCCATGCTGGCATAATAAATAAATTCATCCACGCCAAGCGCTTCATAAGTGCGCAGCTTGGCTATCACCTGATCTGGCGTGCCAAACATCAAGTTATCATGCAACATTTGCGCGTTATATTCATCACGGTTGCCAAGCTCTTCCAGCTCAATGCCCTTGGGAAAACCATTTTGCACATCGCCCAGATTTTTGAACAGATTCTCAAACTGGCCCAACTGTCGCTGGGCGGCCTGCACTGGCACCATCCATTCGCTCGCCTTCCCATACACGGCTGTGTGGCGCATCATGGCCATTACCGGGCGTTTGGCGGCGGGGTTTGCGGCCATCGCCTCATCCAAGCGCTGCATATAAAGCTCGGCCTCGGCCATAGGGCGGGTAAGTGGCCATGACATAATATTGCAGCCGTGTTTGACAGCATAGTCATAGCTTACCGGCGCACGCGCCGCGATCCAAACTGGCACGTCGGCTTGCACTGGTTTTGGCACGCTTGTGGCCATCGGAAACTGCCAGAATTCGCCTTCATGCGCATAATCGCCCGCCCAAAGCGCGCGCAGGGCAGGCAGCATTTCATTCATATATTTCCACGCATCGGATTGCTTTAGCCCCGGGCGCATCCGGTCAAACTCGCGCTGGTAAGCGCCCGATCCGATGCCAAATTCGAGCCGCCCGCCGGAAAGCAGGTCTGTCATCGCCGCCTCTCCGGCCAGCCGAATGGGGTGCCAATAGGGCGCAACAGCAACCGCTGTGCCAAGGCGAATACGGTCAGTTTCACCGGCCCACCATGTTAGCAGTTGAAACGGGTTCGGCGCGATCGTCATTTCCAGCGCGTGGTGCTCAGCCGCCCAAACCACGCGGAATCCGCCTTGGTCAGCCATTTGCACCATGTCCAGCGTATGGCGCGCAACGACACTCATATCCAACGAGGAATCAAGACGTTCCATATTGATGGCAAGTTGAAATTTCATAGTATCCTCGGGGGTTTAGCGCATTACAAACGGGTTGCTCAGCGGTGTGTCAGATGTGTTTATCCAGATTGTTTTGGCACGCGTATAATCATACATGGCCTGAAAGCCCGCCTCACGACCATACCCAGAACCGCCTACACCGCCAAATGCAGCAATGGGCGAGATGACGCGGTAGGTGTTGACCCAGACAATCCCAGCGCGAATAGCCTTGGACAGGCGCAGGGCGCGCGCCGAATCGCGGGTGAATATCCCGGCAGCCAGCCCATGGCGGCTGTCATTGGCAAGCGCCAGCGCCTCTGCTTCATCACTAAAGCGCAGGACTGAAAGAACCGGGCCGAACAATTCAGTGTCAACAATATGCATATCTTGGCGCGTGCATTCGATAATTGTGGGTTCAAAATACTGCGTGCCCAACCCCACAGGTTGGCCGCCACCGCAATGTAAAATGCCACCCTCGGTCTGCGCGCGGGCGACCTCAGTTTTGATATGGTCAATTTGGGTAGTTGTGCAAAGCGGGCCCATTTGGGTCGCCTCATCCATCGGGTCCCCCAGCCGAATATCTTTGGCCAGCGCTACCAAGCGCGCCAAAAATTCATCGGCAATGCTGTTTTGCAAATACAGCCGCGACCCGGCGACACAGCTTTGCCCGCTCGCCCCAAATATTCCGGCCATTACACCATTTAAGGCCGAGTCTAGATCGGCATCATCAAACACCAAAAACGGCGACTTGCCACCAAGCTCCAGCGACACGGGCGCAAAGTTTTTAGCCGAATTACCCAACACATGGCGCGCGGCTATTGGCCCACCTGTAAAGGCAATTTTGGCAACCAGCGGATGACTTGTAAGCGCACGGCCGCAAGGTTCTCCAAGCCCAGAGATTATATTGACAACGCCGGGCGGAAAGCCTGCTGCCGCGAACAATTTCGCAAATTCTAGCATTGGTGCGGCAGCCTGTTCAGACGCTTTCAATACCACAGTATTGCCCGCCGCCAGCGCAGGGCCAAGCTTAACCGCCGCCAAAAATAGCTGAGAGTTCCACGGCACGATAGCGGCGACCACGCCAACCGGCTCGCGCTGTGTAAACACAAACAAATCGGGTTTATCAATCGGCAGCGTTTCACCAGTAATTTTATCGGCACAGCCCGCAAAAAAGTGGAAGTATTCGGCGATATAGGTGGCTTGCCAGCGGGTTTCTTTGAGCATTTTGCCAGTATCGGCAGTCTCAATCCGGCCCAAGGCTTCGGAATGTTCAGCCAGCAAATCACCCAGCTTATGCAAGCATTTGCCGCGCTGGCTTGGGGTCATACTGGCCCAAGGCCCAACGCGGCCGGCAACATCAGCGGCGCGCACCGCACGGTCAACATCGGCGGCGCTTGCGGCGGGCACACGTGCCCAGACAGCGCCCGTCGCTGGATTTACGCTGTCAATCTGGCCACCTTCTGCATCACAAAATTCACCATTGATCAGCATCTGATAGGTTTTTGGTTCTGCCACGTCTTGCTCCCATCGCTCTTGCCAGCCATTCTGGGCAGGTTCGCGCGAATACCGGATCGTTTTTACGACAGATCCTGACGCAATTGCGCAACACTACGCTAATCGCTCTGCCAGAGTGCAGGCAATAGGAGAGTGCGATGCCGGGCAAGGTGATCATCGGGGGAAAGGTTGAAATTGGCGGCCGGGTGCTAAGCCTGTCCAAAGCCGTGCGTGCTGGCGATTTCATTTACCTAACCGGGCAAGTGCCAATAGTGGATGGACAGGTGCTAACCCACGGCACGATTGAAGACCAAACCCGCGCCGTGCTGGACCGTATCACTGAAACCTTGGCCGAGGCGGGCTGCACGCGTGACCATGTGATCAAGGCAATGGTTTGGTTGAAGGATAAGGATGACTTTCCCAGCTTTAACGCTGTTTACAGTGAATATTTCCCGGCTGAGCCCCCCGCACGATCTGCCCTTGTGTCAGCATTTTTGGTCGATGTCCGGGTGGAAGTTGAGGTGATCGCCTACCACCCCCAAGGTGCCACATGATCGCACCAGACGGCACTGCCTATGCATTTGATGGCGCGGCTGAAGGGCCGGTAGTCGTCTTGGTCCATGGGCTAGGGTTGAATCGGCAGATGTGGGCGCCACAACTGCCCGCGCTTGGCGCGTTTCGGCTGCTGAGCTATGATATGATTGGCCATGGCGAAAGCCCGGCCCCCGGCGCGCGGGTTGATCTGGTTGACCTGTCTAAGCAGCTTGCTCGCCTGCTTGACCATTGCAACATTTCCGCCGCAGCCTTGGTTGGGTTTTCCGTGGGCGGCATGGTTGTGCGCCGCTTTGCCCAAGACTATGGCGAGCGCGTTTTGGCGCTGGCAGTGCTCAATTCCGGCCATCAGCGCAGTGACAAAGCACAAGCCAATATTAGCGCGCGGGTTGACCAAGCGCGCGAATATGGCCCGGCGGCGACGGTTGAACTGGCATTAGAGCGCTGGTTTACCCCCGATTTTCATACTGTAAACCCAAATGTCATAGACCGCGTGCGCCAATGGGTTTTGGCCAATGATCCCGCAGAATATCATAAGCTCTACCGCGTTTTGGCCGATGATTTGGGCCAAGTTATTGCCCCTACCCCACCCATTTTCGCCCCAACCTTGGTTATCACATCGAGCGGCGATTATGGCCAATCGCCCGAAATGGCCGCAGCGATTGCAGCTGAAATCGACGGCGCGGAATATGTGATTATCCAAGGTTTAAACCACATGGCCCCCACCGAAAACCCAGACAGCTACAATGCGCCTTTGGCCAACTTTCTAACCCGTGCGCTCGCCCCGCCTGATGCGCGTGCTTTGCGTTCGGCCTTTGGCACTTTTGCCACTGGCGTTACGGTTGTCACGAGCCGCCAAGCCGATGGAACACCACGCGGTTTTACCGCCAATTCATTCAGTTCCGTGTCGCTAAATCCGCCATTGGTGTTGGTCTGTTTGGCAAAATTGGCGCATTCATTGGATGTTTTTAGCGCGGCGCCGCATTTCGCCATCAATATTCTAAGTGATGAACAAAAAGCAGTTTCCGGGCTGTTTGCCAGCCGCGCGCCTGACAAATTTGATCAGGCCGATTGGCATGAAGGCCCGGCCCGCCTGCCCTATATAAACGGCGCCCTGGCGCAACTCGCCTGCGCACGCCACCAATTGGTGGATGCGGGCGACCATGTCATTTTGATTGGCCGGGTCATAGGCTTTGCTACACAGCCCGGCCAGCCGCTTGGCTATTTTCGCGGCCATTATTTTGATATTGGGCTGGAAGAAACGCTGGTAAACGCCGCCGCCGAGGCATCGCTTGCCCGGATTGGGGCCATTCTCCAAGCCGATGGGCAGGTTTTATTGCGCCAAGGCGAAACTGGCCTTCGCCTGCCAACGGCCGCGTCATTGGCCTCGCTGCGCGCCAAACTGGCCGATCAGGGCGTGCAGGCCGAGGTGGATTTTCTATACGCCGTGTATCAAGACGGACCTGACAGCCAGCACGCAATATTCTATCATGGGCAAATGCGCGGCACTGTCCCTGCGGGTTATCAATTGGTTTCGCTGGCTGAACTGGGTGAAGCGCCGATCGCCGCACCTGCTGAAAAATCCATGCTGGTGCGCTATGCTGCTGAATATCTGCATGGTGAATTTGGCATTTATCAGGGCGATGAGGCGCGCGGGCAAGTCCGCCGCTTTGCCCCAAAACCGGAGTGAATGATGCTGTCCGATATTCGTAAATTTATTGCCTTTGATGAGGAAATTCTGATTGAAGGCCAGCGCGCCGCCAACCCGCCCTTGCGGATGCTGGCCGTGGTCGCCGTGCTAACCAATCCATGGGCGGGGGCTGGATATACCGAAGATTTGACCCCCGAGATCCAGCGCATCGCGCCCAGCCTTGGTGAGATGATGACAGCCCGCATAGCCGCGCTGGCGGGTGGGGCTGACAAAATTGAGGCTTATGGCAAGGCGGCCATTGTGGGGGTAAATGGCGAAATTGAACATGGCAGCGCGCTGATCCACACCCTGCGCTTTGGCAACCATTATCGCCAAGCGGTGAATGCTAAAACCTTCCTCGCCTTCACCAACACCCGTGGCCCGGCGAATACGCAGCTCAACATCCCGCTGATGGATATTAACGATGCCGGGCGGCGCAGCCATTACCTGACCGTGCAATGCGCAATTTACGATGCCCCCGGCCCCGATGAGATTGTGATTGCGCTGGGGGCAGCAACGGGTGGGCGGCCACATCACCGCATTGGCGATCGGTATGCCGACCTCGCGGCCATGGGCCATGATGTGGACAACCCCGCCGGGGTTTAACCCATCATCGCCTGAACCCGCGCGCACCATTGGCTGAGCTTAAAATCAACAAACAGCCGCAGCTTTGAGTCTTGCAAGCGGCGGTGCGGGCATAGGCAGGCGAAGCGCGATGGCGCGGGCCGGGGTGTTTGGCAAAACCTCAACCTAGGCCCCACCGAGGGTGATGCTGCCAAAGTCCACCACACGCCAAAAATACGGGTTGCATTAAGAAAAGCCATCAATCCCCGCGATTTTCAATGGTTAGGCAACAATGCCGTGTTGGCGGTGGCGCAGCAAGTGTGGGGGTGAAGGGTGGAGGCGCGTTCTTTCGGGGTTGGGTTGGTGAGGGTGGCGTTATCCTCGGTCACTCTCGCAAGTCATCGGTGATCTCTCTATAATTAAGGAAGTTTATTGCTACACAATCAGATTTTCTTTAAAAATAAATTAAAAATATGTTTAGTAAATATAAAAATATATAAACTAGTATAATCAATCTTCCAATAAAAAATCTTCATCTATTCTGTGTAATTCAAATAAACGACGAATTTTTACGCCAACTCCGCTTTCAATCATAAGATCAACAAGTTTTTTACCGTCTATTGTAATAACCCGCGCGTTGACTGTTTTCAGGTATTCCAATGCGCCTGGAGAAAACCGAGACGTGGTGACAAATACGCCTTTGTGGGCTGATACTCCCGCCAACGTTCCGACAAACGCTTGTAACTCCGGCCGACCAACTGCGTTGTGTTCAGCATATCGTTTTGCTTGAACGTAAACGACATCCAGACCAAGTTTGTCTTGGTGAATGATGCCGTCGATGCCCCCATCGCCGACCTTTCCAAAAACTTCTGCAAGCGTGTCTGAGTTGCCATATCCTAGACTCGAGAGCAAACGAACAACGAGATGCTCAAAAAATGTCGGCGTGTTGATCAAAATTCTTTCAAGAATTTGTTCCTTCAAATCGGCTTCGAGTTCTTCATAAGCGGAGCCAATTAACTCCTCTGGGCTGCGATCACTCTCGATCACTATGTCCTCGTTTTGTTGCTCAACAGCCCCAACTACCGATCCACGGGTTCGAGTGGTGAAATCTCTGAATTCCGGAATGCTCTTTAAGTAGTGCAGATCCACTTTTTGAATATCGTCTTGCAACACCGTTCGGCCATGGTTGGTGATTACGAAGTGACCTCGACTTGGCCGCCTAACTAGGCCCGCTTGGACTAAATATGTTAACGCCCATGCTACTCTACTGCCAATAAGTGTAGCAGAGCCTGACGGAATGGTTTCCTCCCGTTCTTCGTTCGGCAGTTGAAGATCATTAGATATCGCTTCCACAGCGTCTTTCACACGCCATTCTGATGTTGCTAAACGCAAGACGCGTGGCATTAGCTTTTCGTAACTGGGTATGGGCAATTTGCTCTCCTGTGCTATGCCGACCTTTAAGGCAATTGCCATCGGATGCCTCTCAAGTGACACGACTATAACATCACTATTGCCGCTACTTTAGAAGGCCCAAATATTCCCTTGGCAATTTCTGAGCGACGACATCTTATGCATCTTAGGACCAAACAGATCTAACTGGCATCGTTGATGGAATTGCTACGCGTTGGGTTCATCGCTGCCCCCAACCCAATAGGTGCAATCCTGCAACGCTTTGGCGCTTGGCACAGGTTCCGCCGCCCGCCCTCTATACAGTGGCGGCAATCCGCGTTAGGCAGCGGCAAACGGGTCGCGCCCCATGGCAGCGGCCCTTGGGTGTTTGGCCCAGTTGATGGAAGTAGACCGATGAGCAATTTTGAAGGCGTCCACCCGACGCTGAGCACCGCGCTAACCGAGCGTGGTTATGAAACGCTAACCCCCGTTCAGCTGGCGGTGATTGCAAGCGACCTTGGGCAGGCAGACGCGTTGGTTTCGGCGCAAACTGGCTCGGGTAAAACCGTGGCTTTTGGGCTTGCTTTGGCCGAAGGGCTGTTGGGTGATGCTGCAAAAATTGAACCGAGCGACAAGCCTTTGGCGCTGATCATCGCCCCAACACGCGAATTGGCGATGCAGGTGAAGGCCGAATTGATGTGGCTTTATGCGGGCACGGGCGCACGTTTTGCCAGCTGCGTTGGCGGGATGGATAGCCGCTCGGAGCGCAAAATGCTGCAATTCGGCGCGCATATCGTTGTGGGCACGCCGGGCCGTTTGCGCGACCATATTGAAAAAGGCGCGCTGGACCTTAGCGCGCTACGTTGCGCGGTGCTGGACGAAGCCGATGAAATGCTCGACCTTGGCTTTCGCGAAGACCTTGAGTTTATTTTGGACTCTGCCCCCAATTCGCGCCGGACACTGATGTTTTCGGCCACCGTATCCAAGCCGATTGCGGCGCTGGCCAAATCCTACCAACGTGATGCCGTGCGGATTTCGACGGTCAGCGATAGCAAGCAGCATTTGGACATTGATTACCGCGCGATTTCGGTTGCCAAGGGCGATAAGGAACATGCGATCATTAACCTGCTGCGGTTTTATGATGCAATCAATGCGCTGGTGTTTTGCGGCACACGCGCCACGGTCAACCACCTTATGGCACGGTTTAACAACCGGGGTTTTAGGGTTGTGGCCCTGTCGGGTGAGCTAAGCCAAGCCGAGCGGACCCATGCGCTGCAAGCCATGCGTGATGGCCGCGCAAATGTGTGTATTGCGACCGACGTGGCCGCGCGCGGTATTGACCTGCCTAACCTTGAATTGGTTATTCATGCCGACCTGCCAACCAACCGCGAAACCCTGTTGCACCGTTCGGGCCGCACTGGGCGCGCCGGGCGCAAGGGCGTTTCTGCCGTTATTGTCCAAGGCCATGAAAAGCGCAAAGCCGAGCGGATTTTCCAAGCCGCCAGTGTGACACCCACATGGGAAGGCGCGCCAAGCGCTGATGATATTATCAAGCGCGACGATGAGCGTTTGATCTCGCATCCATTGCTGTCTGAGCCCCTGCGCGAAGATGACGCCGAGATGATTGCGGCCCTGCTGGCCAAGCACGGAGCTGAAACAGTGGCCGCTGCCTTTGTGCGCCTAAACCGCGATGCGAAATCAGCACCCGAAGACGTAACCGTTGTGGCCCCCGGCGCCACCGCCGCGCCAACCCCGCGCGATGAGTTTAAGGACTCGGTCTGGATTGTTGCGTCAACCGGGCGCAACCAGAATGCCGAGGCACGCTCGCTGCTGCCTATCATTTGCAAGGCTGGTGATATTACCCGGCGCGAAGTGGGCGCGATCCGTCTGCAAGACGATGAAAGCTTCATTCAACTCGACGCGCGCATTGCCGATAAATTCATGGCCAATGTCGGCCCAGATCATATGATCGCCGCTGGTATTCGGGTGGCCCGCCTGCCCGGCCAACCGGAATTCACACCCCGCGGACGCGGCACATCTGAAGCGCCGAAAGCAAAATACCGTGCCGAAAAACCGCATAAGCCCGGTGGCGGCAAGCCCTGGGCGAAAGATGCTGGTAAATCCCACCGCAAGGGCCCAGCGCCTGAAGGCGCTGCCAAGCCGTTCAAGCGCAAGCCAAAGCCAAACCGGGACTAAGCAGCCACACTCGTTATTCTAATACCGCAAGGCCATCCGATAAAACGGGTGGCCTTTTTTGTGATGCAATTGCAGACAAACACGACAAACCTGCCTAAACTATTGCCAGTTGGCATATCCAAAACAAAAAATATGATGCAAGGCGCTGCTACTTATGAAGCTGAAAGATAGTTACGGAAACGCGATTTCAACGATGTCGCAAGATGCGCTCGATAACTATAATGCGGGCATTTACCTGTTTCTTGGCGGCGATTATCGCGCTGTTGAAGCGCTACAGGCAGCGGTGGATGCCGCCCCCGCCTTTGCGCTCGGCCATGCGGCCTTGGCGCGCGCTTTTACCATGCAAGGGCAATTGCCACTTGCTAAGGCTGCCATCGGACGCGCTGAACTGCTCGGGGCGAAAGAGGATGCGAGAACACGCCAACATATCAACGCTATAGCGCTGGTACTCTCGGGCAAGCCGAAGGAAGCGCGCCAAGCCGTATTGGCCCATGTGCGCGAATACCCGCGTGACGCAATGGCGGCGCAGCTTTGCACAAATGCGTTTGGATTGATTGGTTTTTCTGGGGAAGTTGGACGCGAGGCTGAACTGCTCGCCTATACCTCGGCCCTGCTCCCCCATTATGGCGAGGATTGGTGGATGATGTCGATGCACGCGCTGTCTTTGTGCGAAACGGGGCAGGTTTCAGCCTCAATCAGCCTGATGGAACGTTCGCTTGCAATAAATCCGCGCAATGCAAACGCCGCGCATTTCAAGTCTCATGCACAATATGAGGCTGGTGATATCAAGGCGGGCCGAGTCTATTTGCAAAAATGGCTAACAGATTATGATGACCGCGCGGTGTTGCATGGGCATTTGAGCTGGCATTCCGCGCTATGGGCCCTGCATGACGGTGACGCCGATGCGATGTGGGAAGCCATTGACAAGGGCGTTGCGCCGGGGGCAGCCAAGGGCTTGCCCCTGAATGTGATGACAGATACGGCGGCAATTTTATACCGGGCTGAACTGGCCGGACTGGCAGTGAACCCAGAACGGTGGCTTAAGCTAAGCGACTATGCGGCGCAATTTTTCCCCGAAACAGGGCAAAGTTTTGCCGATATGCATGCCGCATTAAGCCATGCCATGGCGGGCCAAGGCGAACGCCTTGCATATATTGTTGAAACGGCGACCGGGTTTGCGGGTGACCTTGTGCGGCCAGTCGCCCGGGCTTGGGGTGAAATCGCCCAGAAAAATTGGGGCGCCGCGCTGGGTGAATTAAGCAAAGTTATGGGCACGACGGAACGGTTAGGTGGCAGTCGTGCGCAGCGCGACCTGCTGGAACTGACCTATGCCAATGTATTGATGAAATTGGGAATGACAAAGGAGGCGCAACGCAGCTTGCAAACCCGCCGCAACGTACTTGCAGCCGCGCCGCCGTTGGCTGGATTAGCTAGCCAGCTCTCATAACCCTAGCTGCCCCGCCCTACAAACCGCCCCACAATCGGGCCGATCATGATGACCAGTATCAACCGCAACAAATGGTGGCTGACCACATAGGTAAGGTCGGCCCCGGCGATAATGGCGATAACCACCATTTCGCCCTGACCACCGGGGAGGAATGACAAAAACACTTCAAGCCGAGGGGCGAGGCCAAACCCGGTTATAGCAAAGAAAAATGCGGCGCTTATCAGCGCAAGGCCGAGGCTATAAACCAGCCCGGCCAGCACATCACGGCGCAGTTCTTGCATGGTTACACCCACATATTTAACACCCACCGCCACGCCGATGAAAAACTGCGCGGCCCAGATGATTTCGGCAGGCGGGCGCTGGGTGATGATTCCACTGAGGCTAAGCGCGGCTGTCAAAATCATCGGGCCCAGAATAGATGCTCCGAATAGCTTAACGCGCGCAGCGATTTGCCAGCCAAAAAATCCAGCGCCAACCATGAGCGCCAGCTGAAGTATCGGCACCGAGCGCGCGGGCGCGCCGGGTGGTTGGCTAAGGTCCAAACCCCAAAAACCAGTTAAAATAACCGGTGCAAGTGCAACGATAACCAATACGCGTGTTGCATGAATGAGCGAGAGCGCACGCACATCCCCGCCTGCTTCTTCACCAAATACCAGCATATCTTGCAGCCCACCGGGCATGGCCCCGTAATAGGCGGTGGCATGGTCAAAGCCGAAGGCATAGCGAAAAAGCGGGTAACCTACCAACCCGATAGACAAAATAAACAGTGGCACAAAGACTAGCGAACTGGCGATTTGCGGCAAGTCGTGCACCAATTGCGGGGTTACACTTGCGCCAACGGCCACGCCCAGAAACGTGCGCATAAAGGTTGAAAGCACCCCAAGCCCGGCCAGCCGCACGCCAGCCAGCGCCACCAATAGGCAGGCCATCATTGGGCCTAGCAACAATGGCAGCGGCAGGTGCAACCAAATGAAGGCAACCGCCCCGAAGGCGGCCACCAGCAATGTCATGATGCGGCGAACCAAAAGTGCTCGGTTAATCATCCAACTCAAGCTCGGCCAATAACACCGCATATTGCGCGCCGTGCATATCACGATCATCGCGGCTGCCTTGCACAACCGGGCGCGGCAGGCTGAATTTGAGAGCGAAAATATCTGGTATTTCAAACCGCTTCAGCGTTTCAACCGGCTGTTGATATAGGGCCGCAACCCTTTCAGCAGGCAATTGGGCACTGACAGCGGCCAACACATCCGGCGCGCCGCAAAAGACATCAATCGTCACCCAAAACGGCCCGGCGTTTTTGGACCGCACCTTAACGACCTTATCTGCCAACCTCATGGCCCCACCTCATCGACAACCAACCGGAACGCGTCCATCGGGCTGTCTAGCTCCAGCACATGGTTTAGGCAAAACTCATAGAGCGCACCCCGATCACTTTGCGCGGGCGAATAGGGGAAGCCGAAGGTGGGCAATTCTTCATCTTCTGTCAGCGGATAATGCAACACGAAAGGGTTTATCATGCGGCCAATTTCATCGGCCATGGCGGCATCGCGCGCGGTAATAATACCCAAAACGCCAATTTCGACGGGCTGAGCTTGGCGGTTTTCCAAGGAACCCAGCGTTGCATTTGCCCCAATCAGGCGAAATTCCAAGGTGTAATCTTGCGGTCCAAGCGCCATCCGCTCGGTAATGCGGGCGGTTAGAAATGCGTGCAGTTTATCAGCCCAAGCTTGGGCATTGCGCACATAATGGGCATCACGCAGCAATGCCAAAATGGTTGTCTGATAGCCCACCATCCGCGCGCCTTCCAGCTTTACGGTATAGCGCGGCGCAACCACCCATTTAGCTCCATCACCACGCACGCATGCACTGTCTAAAGCCTTATAACGTGCGTTACGCACGTCTAAATGCCCGCCCGGTTCATACAAAATAAACGGGTCAGAATTTTCATACAACATATGGGCGGATACGGAATGCGGCGTGCAAGCGGCCCCCGTGGCAAGCGGTTGCACCTCAAAGCCAGTGGCATCAAAATCAACCAATATCACGCCGCTCGTGGGGTTGGTGGAACAAAGCGCGCCACATTCGGCCACCTTAGCACCATGCCAAACCGCGCCTGCATGATCTCCGCGCGCCAAGGGCAGTGCTGCGATGCTGGCGGTGTCAGTGGTGCGCCCCGCCAATACAATATCAGCCCCAGTGGCCAAGGCTGCGTTAATTTGTTCAGCCCCGGCTAGGGCAACAATATGGCTGCAATCGCTTAGCAAATCATGGTCAATTGGCAGATTTGGCATAAGGGGCGCAATGCGGTCCTTGGCCAGCGCCGCTTGCATTTTTGCAGTGTCTTGGCTGGAATATAGCCGGGCGATTTTTAGCGTTTGGCCAAGCTCCGCAGCCAATTCAGTGGTGATTTTATACATCCAATCTACAGCTGAATCAGTGCCACAAGTTCCGCATGACCCGATGACCAAAGGCACCCCTGCCAGCGCACGGGCCTGCAATATTTGCCGCCATTCAGATTTGCTGGCCGCGCGGCTGTATTTGGATGTGCCGGTGCCCAAATAAAACGGTCCGCTATCGGTGGAGCCGCCGTCGATTGCAATAATATCAGGCTTCATCTGCGCGCCACGCATCAGGGCCGGGCCATCAAAGCCCAGCCCTAAAACGCCTGAAGGCACCAAAACGCGAGTCATATCAATCCGTAATCAATTCGGGCTTACTGATAAATTTCCGCAGGAACATTGGGGCGATAAAGCCACCAATTGCCACAACCCACAGCACGATTGAGATGTTGGATTGGAAAAGCGATGTCCATTCACCATTGCCGAGCGTTAAAGCCTGACTAAGGCGCGTTTCCATTTCTTCGCCCAATAAAATGCCAAGAATGATCGGCACGGTTGGCACATCTAACTTGCGCAGTAAGTAGCCACCAGCCCCGAACGCGACCATAAGCACCAAGTCGAAATAGCTGCCTGATAGGGCATAAATTCCGACAAATGAAATCATTGTGACACCGGGCAACAATACCCATGCTGGCACTTGCAGGATTTTGACAAAAATTCGCACCATGGGCACGTTCATTATTAACAGCACGACGTTGGCGATTAGAAGGCTGGCAATCAGCCCCCAAACTACTTCGGGCCGCTCAGTAAACAACAATGGGCCAGGTGTAATATTAAGTGTCATAAGCACGGCAAGCATAACGGCAGTTGTACCAGACCCGGGCACACCAAGCGTAAGCATAGGCACCAACGCCCCACCAGCTGCGGCGTTGTTGCCGGCCTCGGGGGCGGCAACGCCGCGCGGATCGCCAGTGCCAAAATGACCTGACTTACCTGCGATAGATTTCTCAGCTGTATAGGCTAAAAAGCTGCCAAGCGATGCCCCGGCACCGGGCAAAACACCGGCAAAAAATCCGACAACCGAACTGCGTAACATAACCCATTTGCTGGCCATAATCATCCGTACAGGAATGACGACTTTGCCCAGCGTCACGCCGATAGCACTCTCTTTGCCATGGCTTTCGATAAAGAAGAACACCTCTGCCACCGCAAACAGCCCCACAATGGCGACTAGGAAATGCACGCCATCTGCCAAATGCATGCTGCCGCCGGTAAAGCGTGGCAGGCTCGTGGCATTGTCGGTGCCAACCATAGCAATCGCTAGCCCAATCATAGTCGCCAAGGCTGCCTTAGCTTGGTTTTTACTTGCCATGCCGCCCAAGGTGCAAAAAGCTAGCAGATATAGAGCGAAATACTCTGCCGGGCCAAAGCTATAGGCCACACGTGCCAAAATGGGCGCCAGCAGCATAAGCCCAATTGTTGCCAAAAAGGCACCCACGAATGAGGCAACGCCTGAAAGTACCAAAGCTTCGGCTGCCTTGCCCTGTTTGGCCATCGGATACCCATCAAGCGTGGTCATCAACGCGGGTTCATCGCCGGGGATGTTTAGCAAAATTGAGCTAATGCGCCCGCCATACATCGCCCCGTAATACACAGAAGTTAGCAACACCAGCGCCGATGTTGGGTCCAGCTTCATGGTAAAAACAAGCGGGATCATAATCGCCACGCCATTGGCGGGGCCAAGCCCGGGCAACGCGCCAATGATCGTGCCGAGAAAACAGCCGATCACCGCCAGAATGAGTGTTTCGGGCGAAAGCGCGATGCTAAAGCCCAATTGCAGATTGCTAAGCAGGTCCATAACAGCCCCTAAGACATGAATGCGTCAGGCCAGCTTTGCAGGCCAAGCTTTAACGCATATTTGAAAATGACAAACAGCCCGACAGATAGGCCAGCCCCCGTAAGCAGCGAAGGCACCATCGCGGGGCGTATCAGATAACTAATGACGCTGGCTGCAATGAATGTGGGAATAATAAACCCGCCGGGTGGCAGCGCGTAGGCATAGGCGATAAGCACAATCACCGCAAATGCGATGGCGCCAAATCGCTGCGGCGTTGGCCAATCAGGGTTGGGTTCAGGCTTTAAAACGATGAAAATTCCGCTTATGGCCATGCCAATTGCAACGGCCATTGGGAAGGTTTTTGAACCCAAGGGATTGGGGAAAAACGCCTCTTGTATTTGCGTGGCGGAGGCAAGAATTGCCACCGCCACAACAAGGGCGACCGAACCGAGTATCCGGTCGCTATTCATTATTGGATAACCCCGATTTCGCGTGACAGCGCTTCGGTTTCAGCAATGACGCCGTCAACCCATGACTGGAAGTCATCACCAATTTTGGTGAAGGGTGCAAGGCCGTTATCCAGCATTGTTTGCTGCCATTCAGCCGAAGCGGCTACGGCCTGCAAACGTACAACCCAAGCGTCATAGGCTTCTTCTGACACGTCATGTGGCAGGTATAGCCCACGCCAGTTTACAGCGACCACGTCATAGCCCTGCTCGCGCGCGGTTGGGATGTCTTCAAAGCCCGGCACGCGCTCTTCCGTCAGCACGGCAAGCACACGCACATCACCCGAGGCGATAAAGCCAACAACTTCAGACATGTCACCGGTCATCGCTTGGGTAAAACCACCGATTGTTTGGGTGATCGCATCTGCGCCACCGTCAACGCCGATGTATTTTACCGCGCGAATATCGGTGAACCCAGCGCGCTGCAAAATCATCAATGGTTTTAGATGGTCAAAGCCACCGGCGGCAGAACCACCCGCGAAGGCAACTGAATTCGGGTCTGCGATGATAGCATCAATCAAATCAGACAATGTCTGAAAAGGCGAATCTGCGGCCACAACGATTACGCCGGGGTCAGCGCCGATGGCACCCAGAAAGCGCACTTGATCAGCGGTCATGCCACCATATGCATTCTGCGCCAAACGCGTGCTAGTTGCCGAGCTTGCCGCAACAATCAGATCTTCATCGCCGCCACGCTCATTTACAACATGCGCAAATGCAAGGCCGCCACCGGCGCCGGCCATGTTGGTAACCTGAATTGGCTGATCAACAACGCCAAGGTCATACATGATCTTGCCAATTTGACGACAAGTGAAGTCCCAACCGCCGCCCGCATTTGCAGGTGCAATACATTCCGCAGCACTTGCAGCACCGCCTGATAGCAGGGCAAAGGCTGTGCCTGCCGCAAACATCTTCATTTTCGTAAACTTCATTTTTTCCTCCCAAAAATTGGCTAAGGGTAACGGCGAACCACACCCTTGCGCTGCGGATGTTTAGCTGGAAAGCTGACACGAACCTGTCATGAAGGAATTTTTAAGCAAATGCGGTTCCTTTTAGTGGAAGATAACGCAACTTTGGCCCAATCAGTTGCTGATCGCTTGGCGCTTGATGGCCATGCGATTGATATTGCGGCCAGCCTTTCAGCGGCTGAGGATTGCTTGGCCGTAGCCAGCTATGACCTCATTTTACTTGATATTATGCTGCCCGATGGTGACGGGCGCGATTTTTTAGCCCGCAAGCGCGCCGCCCTTAGTGAAACCCCGGTTATCGTTATGACTGCGCGATCTGCCGTGTCGGACCGGGTGCATATGTTGGATATCGGAGCGGATGACTACATAACAAAACCATTTGATTTTGCCGAGCTAGAAGCCCGCTGCCGCGCCGTTTTGCGCCGTCGGGGTGGCTCAGCATCAAATATCAGGGTGTTTGCCGATGTCGCCTTTGATGCGCTTGCCGCCACACTCAGCGTTAATGGCCAACCGCGCGAATTGCGTAACCGCGAATTTCGCCTGCTGGAAATTCTGATTTCGTCACCTGATCGGGTGTTTTCCAAAGCGCATCTGGCAGATCGTTTGTTTTCCTTCACCGAAGACGCTTCTGACAACGCGATTGAGGTTTATGTTGGGCGGCTACGCAAAAAGCTTGATGGTAGCCGCGTGCGCATTGAAACGTTGCGCGGCGTTGGTTACCGGCTTACTGCACAATGAAAAAGCCGCGCGTCGCCCAATCGCTTCGCCGGCGTCTGCTTATTCAGTTGCTAAGTGTTGCAGCGCTTCTGTCGGCCCTTATCTATTTTGGCGTCCGCGCGGTGGCTGATCAGGCTGCCGAAGCAACGCAAGACAATATTCTGGGTGCGTCGGCGGCCACAATTGCGGAGGAACTTGGCGCGCGCGATGACAAAATCATGGTCGATATCCCCTATGCCGCCTTTTCGATGCTAGGTGCCGTAAATGCTGAGCGGGTGTTTTATCGGATAGAAACCGCGACTGGCCTTCTTACGGGCTATAGCGACCTGCCCTTGCCAACCGTTGCGCCCAGCCAACTGGCCCCGGTTTATTATACAACCACCTATCGTGGTGTTAGCTTGCGGGCGGTATCATTGCGGCGGGTTGTAACTGTAGCGGATCGTCCGGTTGAGGTGACTATAATTGTCGCCCAAACCCGCAACGGCCATGCGGCCATTACCTCGCGTGTTGCCAATTTGGCGGCTGGGCTTGGCATAGGCTTTTTTATTGTGGCGGGTTTGCTAAATTGGGTGGCCACTGAACGCGCACTGGCCCCTGTGCGGCGCGTGACCCTTGAAGTTGGCCGCCGTGGACCGGCTGATTTATCACCTCTGCGCCAACCTGTCCCGCGCGAACTGGCCCCGCTTAGCGCCGCGTTAAATGACTTTATGGCCCGGCTGCGCGCAGCACTTGGCCGCACTGAAACCTTTATTGCCGAGGCTGCGCACCATGTGCGCACGCCATTGGCCACGGTCCGCAGTCAGGCCGAAATTGCCCTGCGGCTGGCCGAAACCGAAGATAGCCGCCGCGCCCTGCGTGCCGTCATTCGCGCGGTTGAGGAAAGTGGGCGCTCGGCCGGGCAGTTGCTTGATCATGCGATGGTTAACTTCCGATCCGAAAACCTAGAACTTGCCCAAGTTGATTTATGTGAAATGCTGGGCCATTCGCTGCGCGCCCTAACCCCAAGCGCCGAAATCAAAGATGTAAGCCTGCAAACGCCACCGCTTGACACCCCTGCCATGGTGCTCGGCGATCAACTGCTAATCGAAAGTGCGTTGCGCAATATGCTGGATAACGCCATCAAATACACACCGCCCGATAGCACTGTCAGCATTCAACTATCCCAATGCGACGGCTATCACATTATGGAAATCTGCGACCAGGGGCGCGGTCTGGCGGGTGCCGACCTTGCCTCCCTTTCAGTGCGGTTCCAGCGCGGCAAAAACGTGGCCGATATCGTGGGTTCTGGCCTTGGTTTGACGATCATTCAAGAAGTTGCCAATAGCCATGGTGGCAAATTTAGCTTGGTTCAAATGTCAGAGGGTGTATGCGCAAAATTATCGCTACCATGTTATGTGTCTGCCTAGGCAGCACTGCAACAGGCTATGAAATTCAAGCCCAGCGGCTGTTCCCGGCCAGCGAAGGCGCCCCGGTTCTGCAAATCATCTCCACCGGTGATTTAGACCTGTTTGCGCCACTTTTATTGGCGTTTCAGGCCCAAAACCCCGATATTGCAATTGATTATACAGTTGTCAGTAGTGGCGCGCTTTACACCGCTATTGCCGATGAACATGCAGCATTTGACATCGCACTATCCTCAGCCATGGATTTGCAAACCAAACTTGCCAATGACGGGCTGGCGCAACCCCATATTTCGGCCAACACCGCCGACCTGCCCAATTGGGCGCGTTGGGCCGATCGGGTGTTTGCTTTTACCTTAGAACCCGCTGTCGTTCTGATCTCACGCAGCGGGCTTGGCAGTTTGCCACCCCCTCAAACTCGGCAAGACCTGATCGCTTTGCTGCGTGATAACCCGGATCTATTTATGGGCCGGGTCGGCACGTATGATATCCGCACAAGCGGGCTTGGCTATTTATTCGCCACCCAAGATGCCCGCCAGTCTGACGCCTATTGGCGCTTGGCCGAGGTTATGGGCAGCCTATCCCCGCGGCTTTATTGCTGCTCGTCAGACATGATCAATGATATTGCGAGCGGCGAATTGCTTGTGGCCTATAATGTTATTGGCTCATACGCCGATGCCCATGCCGTTGAGTCTGATACCGTTATTCATTTAACTGACTATACCCATGTTATGCTGCGCACGGCGCTTATTCCAACCTCAGCACCAAACCCTGATCTTGGCGCGTTGTTTGTCGAATTTTTAATCAGCCCTGAAGGGCGCACACAAATTCGCAGCCAAACGGGGTTGCCGCCGATAGACGGTGAAAGTTTAGCTGTGTTTCCGTATTTTAGACCCATCCCAATGGGGGCGGGTCTTCTGGTTTATCTGGACCAGATGAAACGGGCGGCATTTTTGGATGAATGGATTGCGGCTATGGTGCAGCCTGCAAATTAGTAGCGCGTGGTCATCCGATAGCCGGGTGCGAAGGCGAGCATAACATGGGTAACAGGCTGGCCATCTAGCCAAGTCGTGCGCTCTGCTTGAAAGATGGCTTTGCCCGGTTTGGTTTCCAAAAATCGCGCCAGCGTTTCATCGGCCGAAATAGCTGTAAACGACAGGTCAATATCGGTAAATGGCACCGCATTCACCAACCATTCATTTGGGCTGGTTTGTGTCAGATCCGCAAATTCAATTTGCGGCACAGCTGCAATATTGACCCAACGGTGTTCATATTGAAACGGGGCCGCATCGGCATAATGCATACAGCTAACTTCCAATAGTGGCGCACCGGTTTTAAGCCCAAGCCGGGCAGCCAGCCAATCCGCCGCCTTAACTTTGGTGCGAGACACCAGCGCATAACGGTAACGCGCCCCGCTCGCCTCCACCTCAGCACGCACCAGCGGAATGGCAAATTTTGCTTCACGTGCGCGCACCTGCTTTACCCGGGTGCCCGCTTTGCGGCGTCGCTCAATTACGCCTTCATCGGCCAATTCTTGCAATGCACGGTTTACAGTGGCCCGCGCGCAGCCAAACTCATAGGCGAGGTCTACCTCACCGGGCAAAAGCGCGCCTGGCCCCCATTCACCTGCGCGGATCCGCGCAAGTATCTGGGCCTTAACATCTTGATATCGGATACGGGTATCGACCATGCACCAACCTTGGTTAATTACAGACATAATATTAATATGTCTGATGATAGCAACCATGATTAGTCAACAGATAACGCAAACCGTTTTGAAGCCAACAACCACCACCGGGCGGCGCGGGCCTGCGGGTTGGCCTTGGTGCAACTTGGCCGCACCGCCACCGCCAAGCGAGGGCGATTTTTAATCGCCCTACCCTGCGCGGCAGTTAGCCCGGTTTACGGGCCTCACCTGCCACATAGGTTTCGACAATGGCGCGGTCATCGCCAAGAACTTGTAGCAAAAACAGCTCTTCCGCTAGCGTTTCAACCCGTTCATGGCGCAGCGCCATAGCAGGGGTTGCTGCGGCATTTAACACAACCATATCAGCCTCGCTACCCGGTGCGAGCGTGCCAATCTGTGCCGCCCGCCCCAAGGCCAGCGCATTGCCAAGCGTTATCCAATAGAAAGACTTCAACGCGCTTAGCTTCTGGCCCCGCAGCGCCAAAACCTTGTAGCCCTCGTCCAGCGTGCGCAACATAGAATAATTCGTACCGCCGCCAATATCGCTGGCAATCGCCCGCCGCACACCTGCCGCCGCTAAACCCGCCTCATTATAAAGGCCTGAACCTAGGAACAGGTTTGAGGTTGGGCAAAATACCGCTACCGAACCCGTTTCAGCCATTACACCGCGCTCGCGGTCGCTTAAATGTATGGCATGGCCCATCAGACTGCGTTTTCCCAACAACCCATAATGCGCGTAAATGTCTAAATAATCTTTCGCCTCTGGATATAAACTTAGCGTCGTCGAAATCTCATCGTGGTTTTCGCTCAAATGCGTCTGCACTGGGCAATTGGGAAACGCCGCCGCCAAAGAACCGGCGGCCTCAAGCTGCTCAGGACTGGAGGTTATGGCAAAGCGCGGCGTTATAGCCACCTCAGCCCGGCCTTTTCCGTGCCAATTGTCAATCAATGCCTTTGTCTCATCATAGCCGCGCTTGGGGGTGTCACACAGCGCGTCCGGCGCGTTGCGGTCCATCATGACCTTGCCACCTATCACCCGCATATTGCGCGCAGCCGCTTCGGCAAAATACGCCTCGGCCGATGCAGGATGAGATGAGCAATAAGCCACCGATGTCGTTGTGCCATGGCGCAACATCTCGTCAAAAAAGGCTGATGCAATCCGCGCCGCATGGGCCGGGTCGGCAAACTGCGTTTCGGCTGGGAAGGTATAGTTATTAAGCCAATCAAGCAATTGCGCCCCCCAACTGGCAATCACCTGCATTTGAACAAAATGCAAATGCGTGTCGATAAAGCCCGGCAGTATTAAATGCGGTCGGTGGTCAATAACATCGGCATCGGGCGCTTGGCGGCGAAGCGCTGCAAATCCGCCGCAATCCACAACGCGGCCAGCCTCAACCAAAACAGCGCCATCTTCGTCATAGCGGTAACTATCGGCATCATCCGGCCCTTGCGGCTCGGCAGTAAACCTCAGGACGCGGCCACGTATTAGTTTCATTCTGCTGCCCTTTCAAACCAAGCTAAAATCATTGCGTGCTTATCCCCGCTCATATCCGAAAAGAAGGCTGGTTGCATCACAAGGCTGCCGGGGCCACCTTCGCCATGCACAGGTACCCCTGCATTAGCATCGCCCCGCCGTCTATGGTCATGACGGTTTTTCATTTCCACCAGTTTGGCAGGCTTTCGTTTCAAAGAAAATCAAGGTTTACAACTATTTCTTTCAACTTAATCTTGATAATCATGGCCCGGTGGGGATGCTATTACTTTGCCACGCGTGGCTTGCCCGTCCAATAAGCATAACCTGTTTACGTGTGGACTCGGCTGCCCTGAAAAAGGAGACCCCGGATGAACCGCTATCCCCGTGATATGCGTGGCCACGGCCCCACCCCGCCTGAGGCCAATTGGCCCAATGGCGCAAAAATTGCGATCCAAATCGTGCTAAATTATGAAGAGGGTGGCGAGAATTGCACCTTGCATGGTGATGCGGCATCCGAAGCGTTTTTGTCTGATATTCCGGGGGCTGCGCAATGGCCCGGCCAGCGGCACTGGAATATGGAATCAATTTATGAATACGGGGCGCGGGCCGGGTTTTGGCGGCTGCACCGGTTGTTCACTTCGCGCAACATCCCGCTAACAATTTATGGCGTTGCCACCGCCTTAGCCCGCAACCCCGAACAAGTTGCCGCTATGACGTCAGCCGATTGGGAAATCGCCAGTCATGGGTTGAAATGGGTTGAACACAAAGACATGGCCCCGGCGGATGAGGCCGCCAGCATTGCTGAGGCCATCCGCCTGCATACCGAAGTTGTCGGTGAGGCGCCGCAGGGCTGGTATACCGGGCGTTGCTCGGCCAATACGGTGCGCTTGGTCGCTGAAACTGGGCAATTGAGCTATATCTCTGACACATATGACGATGACCTGCCCTATTGGGCGGAAATTGGCAGCCGTGATCAGCTGATCATACCCTACACGCTTGAAGCCAATGACATGCGCTTTGCGACCGCGCCCGGCTATACAACCGGTGAGCAGTTTTTTGAATATTTGCGCGATGCGTTTGATGTGCTCTATGCCGAAGGTGAAGCGGGCGCGCCAAAAATGTTATCCATCGGGTTGCATTGCCGCCTTATTGGACGGCCTGGTAAAATTGCCGGGCTCATGCGCTTTTTGGACCATGCGCAAAAGCATGCTGATGTCTGGTTCGCCCGGCGCATTGATATTGCCAATCATTGGGCGGCCCACCACCCGCATAAACGCATCCAGCGCCCCAGCCAAATGGACCGCACGTCGTTCGTGGCCAAGTTTGGTGGCATGTTTGAACATTCCCCATGGATCGCTGAGCGCGCCCATGGGCTTGAACTTGGCCCCGCGCATGACTGCGCCGCTGGGGTGCATAATGCGCTTTGCCGCATGTTTCGCAGCGCAACCGAAGCTGAACGTCGCGGCGTTCTGGTTGCCCACCCGGACCTTGCGGGCAAATTGGCCACCGCCAAGCAGCTAACAGCTGAATCCTCGTCAGAACAGGCCGGGGCCGGACTTGATGCGTTAACGGATACCGAGCGCACAAGCTTTCAAGCACTCAACACCGCTTATGTGGCCAAGCACGGCTTTCCGTTTATCATTGCCGTGCGCGATAATACCAAAGCCAGCATTATTGCCGCCTTTGAAACACGAATTGCCAATGACAGCGCCACTGAATTTGCAACCGCCTGCAAGCAGGTGGAACGCATCGCCGAATTTCGCCTAAAGGATTTATTGCCATGACTACATACTATAGCCCCGCTGGCGGCCTCCCCCCACAATCCCAAATGATGACAGGGCGTGCAGTATTTACCGACGCCTATGCCTTCATTCCACGCGGCGTGTTTTCCGATATTGTCACCAGCTTTTTGCCCAACTGGGCCGATACCAAGGCCTGGATAATCGCGCGGCCTCTATCAGGGTTTTCTGAAACCTTCTGCCAATATGTCATGGAAGTCGCACCTGGTGGCGGCTCTGACAGCCCCGAGCCTGATGAAACGGCGCAAGGCGTTATTTTTATGACGGGTGGTGTGCTGTCGTTAAAACTCAACGGCCAAACCCATCAGTTGGAGGCTGGTGGCTTTGCCTATATTCCGCCGGGCAGCACATGGTCAGCACATAACATCGGCACTTCACCGGCGCTGTTCCACTGGGTGCGCAAAGCCTATGAACCGGCACCGGGGCTTGACTCCCCCCCTGCATTTGTAACGTCAGATTCCGAAATCGCCCCAACCCCCATGCCCGACACAAATGGCGCTTGGTCCACAACCCGCTTCGTTGATCCGAGCGATCTGCGCCACGATATGCATGTGACGATCGTTACCTTTCAGCCCGGCGGCGTAATACCGTTTGAAGAAACCCATGTCATGGAACACGGGCTTTATGTGCTAGAGGGCAAGGCGGTTTATAAGCTCAACCAGGATTGGGTGGAGGTGGAAGCCGGTGACTTTATGTGGCTGCGCGCTTATTGCCCGCAGGCTTGCTATGCGGCTGGCACAGGGCCGTTTCGCTACCTTTTGTATAAAGATGTTAACCGCCATCCGCAGCTTTCTCCGTTCAAACGGCGCTAGGCAAATCAGCGCGGGGCCGGTCGCACTCCATAGACAAGCAATGGCACGCGCCCTAATCTGGCGACATGGAGAATGACCAAGACATCACTGCCCGATTATCGCGCCGCCTCAAAGTAACACGGCGCGACAAGGGCTTGTCATTGGATGCGCTTGCACAAATGTCGGGCGTTTCGCGCTCTATGCTCAGTCAAATTGAACGTGGGCAATCCTCGCCAACCGTGGCCAGCCTGTGGAACCTAACCCGCGCGCTTGGGGTAGATTTTGCGGGGCTGCTGGATGCGGAAGATGAAAACCCTATTCACGAAATCATCCGTGCCGCGCAAACACCGGCTATTCATCGGCATGGCACCGGGTGCCACATTCGCATATTATCACCCGCAGCCGATGTTGGCCGCACCGAGATTTACGATATCAGCTTTGATGCGGGCGGGGCCTTGGTTTCAGAGCCCCACAAAAAGGGTTGCCGCGAATATTTTAGCCTGCTGACTGGCGCAGCTGAGGTGACTGCAGGCGGACAAACCGTTGTACTTGGGCCGGGCGATACGTTGCGCTACGCTGCTGATGTGCCCCATGCCATTCGTGTTTCACGAGCCAGCCACGCTGTATTGGTCGTCAAAGATGCCTAATTCCGTAATAACGTCGACATATCTGTTATATTGACATTTCCCATTTGACGGATATGTTTCCGCTAAACAGGAGTCTCGCTATGCCCAGCCCCTTTCTAACCCATCTCCAAGACACCCTCGGTCAGATTGACGCGGAAGGGCTGATGAAGCGGGAACGCCTAATCACCTCGGCGCAAGGCGCACGTATTTCGGTAAGCCAGCAAGGCGCTACGCATGAACGTGTGGTTAACCTTTGCGCCAATAATTACTTGGGCTTGGCCAACCACCCAGACCTTATTGCAGCGGCTAAAGCTGCAATGGATGACCATGGTTATGGCATGGCATCAGTGCGGTTCATCTGCGGCACGCAAGATATTCATCGCCAGCTTGAAACGCGGCTTGCGCAGTTTCTCGGACATGATGATTCCATTTTGTTTGCGGCATGTTTTGATGCCAATGGCGGGTTGTTTGAACCGCTGCTCGGTGCGGAAGATGCCGTTATTTCTGACAGCCTCAACCATGCGTCAATTATCGACGGTATCCGCCTATGCAAAGCCAAACGCTACCGTTACGCCAATTCGGATATGGCAGATCTGCACGCACAGCTTGAAGCGGCCCGTGCTGATGGTGCGCGCTTTATTATGATCGCGACTGATGGTGTATTCTCAATGGATGGCTATTTGGCCAAACTGCCCGAAATTCGCGCACTTGCCGATGAGTTTGGCGCATTGTTAATGGTTGATGATTGCCATGCAACCGGCTTTATGGGCCCGCAGGGCCGCGGCACGCCCGCACATTTTGGCATTCAGGCTGATATTGTTACTGGCACATTGGGCAAAGCATTGGGCGGGGCTTTAGGCGGATATATCGCCGGACCACAGGCAGTTGTTGACCTATTGCGCCAACGCGCCCGCCCCTACCTGTTTTCCAACGCCCTGCCACCTGCCATTGTTGCTGCCGGGTTAGCAGCACTTGATTTGGTTGAAGCGGGCGATGATTTACGCGCGCGCTTGTTTGACAATGCCGCCTATTGGCGCGCTGGTTTGGCCGATGCCGGGTTCACACTATTAGCAGGCGCGCACCCCATTATTCCGGTGATGTTGGGCGATGCCAAACTTGCACAGGCTATGGCGTCTGAACTGTTTAACCGCGGCGTTTATGTCGCCGGGTTTTTCTTCCCCGTGGTGCCCAAAGGCCAAGCGCGCATTCGCACCCAGATGAATGCCGCCCTAACGCGCGAGGATTTGGATTTCGCGCTGAAAGCCTTTGCAGCAGCAGGCCGCGCTACTGGAGTATTGAAATGAGCAAAGAAATGAAGGCATTGGTCAAGGCGCGGCCAGAACCGGGCCTATGGCTACAATCGGCCCCGGTGCCAGAAATTGGCCCCGATGATGTACTGATCCGCATCAATAAAACCGGGATTTGCGGCACTGATATCCATATTTGGAATTGGGATGAATGGGCTGCCAAAACCGTGCCGGTGCCGCTGATTACCGGGCATGAATTTGCGGGTGAAATCGTTGAACTTGGCCGTAATGTCACCGAACTAAGCGTCGGGCTGCGCTGTTCGGGCGAGGGGCATCTTATTGGCAAAAAATCACGTCAAAGCCGGGCCGGGAAGTTTCATCTTGACCCCGCCACACGCGGCATTGGCGTGAATGAGCAAGGCGCCTTTGCGCAATATCTGCGGCTGCCTGCGTTCAATGTTGTGCCACTGCCGGATGATATTGACGATGATATTGGTGCTATTCTTGACCCGCTCGGCAACGCCGTTCACACCGCGCTCAGCTTTGATTTGATCGGCGAAGATGTTCTGGTCACAGGCGCTGGTCCCATTGGCATAATGGCAGCGGCTGTGGCCCGCCATGCCGGCGCGCGCAATGTGGTCATCACCGATATCAACCCTGCCCGGTTGGCTTTGGCCGCCCAAGTTGCCGATGTGGTGCCAGTGGATGTGCGCTCTGAAGACCTGCAATCCATTATGCCACGCCTAAAAATGACCCAAGGCTTTGATGTCGGGCTTGAAATGTCGGGCAATCAGGCCGCGCTCGACCAAATGGTTGAGGCCATGACAATGGGTGGGCGTATTGCCATGCTTGGTATTCCGCCCGGAAGGTCACCGGTTGATTGGAGCCGGATTGTCTTTAAGGCTATCACCATCAAAGGGGTTTATGGCCGCGAAATATTCGAGACGTGGTATAAAATGATTGCCATGCTGCAAAACGGGTTAAACGTGCGGCGCGTTATTACGCACCGTTTTGCTGTGGATGATTTTGAAGCCGGGTTTGCCGCAATGCGCGAAGGGTCCAGCGGCAAAGTTGTGCTTGACTGGACCGGCGCTTAGCAAACCCTGCCGCACAATCACACCCGGCCCAAAGGTCGGGTGCTGTGCTTGGCAGAATTACTTATCGTAGCAGGGCTTTAGCGGCTTCGGCATTCAGTGCTTCGGGGCGCGTGCAGGTGGTGGTTAGGGTTACGAATTGCCCGGTTTCACCTGATTTCAAGATCGACACCATGGCATCGACCCCGTGCAGCGCCCGCGCCATCGCACAACGCGCATCCCGGCCTTCTTGGATAGCCATAGCCATATCAGCCAACCCCGCGGTGCGATAATTGGCGCGGCCCTCATTTTGATTTGGCACACTAAACGGATGCGACCAGCCTGCAACCGGCTTAATCTCACGGTCTTTGCCCGCCATCTTAATGTCTCCCCCAAAGAAATTCGGGTCGGGCACAAACAGCGATCCTTCAGTGCCATAAAGCTCAATATTGCTATGTTGATGCGCAAGCACATCCCAGCTGGCCGACAGGGTGATGTTGGCACCGTTGTCAAACTCCATCAACGCATTGATCGTCGTTGGGGTTTTTACCGGAATCTTCTCACCCGCGCGGGGCTGGCTGGTTATTGTCCGCTCAGCCTGTGCAGATGACGTAATCGCCCCCACCCGCTTGATCGGCCCAATTAGGTTGATCAGCGCCGCAATGTAATATGGCCCAAGGTCGAGAATTGGCCCACCACCCGGCAGGAAGAAAAAATCCGGATTCGGATGCCACATTTCCATGCCCGGCGAAAGCACATGGCAGGTGCCAGATGTAATTTGCCCAATCGCACCATCATCAACCAATTGGCGCGCTTGCTGATGCGCGCCGCCTAGAAACGTATCTGGCGCGCAACCCACCTGCACACCATTGGCCTTAGCCAAAGCGGCCAATTCCTTGCCTTCATCTACGCTGAGAACAAGCGGCTTTTCCGAATAGGCATGCTTGCCCGCCGCCACAATGGATTTCGTCACCGCGAAATGCGCATCAGGAATGGTAAGATTCACGATAATATCAATGTCAGAGGCCGCCAGCAGCCCTTCAACCGTTTCAGCGCGGAGGCCAAATTCCTTGGCGCGCGCTTCAGCCGCCGCAGGGTTCATATCAGCCACCGAACGCATTTCGATGCCCTTAAACAGCGGCGCAAGTTTTAGATAGGCTGCGGAGATATTGCCACAGCCGATAATACCAATGCCAAGATCGCTCATTTTATCCCCTTAAAACTTTTTTGCGGCGGTGATTGAGGCGGCCGCGAAACGCGCATCGTCGCTTGGATTGTCATGCTCCATGACCAAAACACGCACCGAAGTCGCGGCTAGCGCCTTAGCCAAAGCCGGCCAATCCATCACGCCTGCGCCAACATCAGCCCAGCCATCTTCATCGGCCTTTTCGCCAGCCTTCGCGATGTCTTTGATATGGGCGGCGGTAATGCGATCAGCGTATTTTGCAATCCATGGCAGCGGGTCAACGCCAGCGCGCGCCACCCAAGCCACGTCAAGTTCTAGGCTTAGGTTGGGGCCCCCGGCCATCAAATGCTCAATCGGCAAACTGCCATCTGGCAATGCTTTAAATTCGAAGTCATGGTTATGCCAGCCAAAATCAAGGCCCGCGGCACGCAAGCTTTCACCAACTTTTTCAAGCCTTGCGCCAAACGCGGTCCAACCCGCCCCGTCAGTTGGGCGTTCATCTGGCATGATATGCGGGCAATAGACCGCATTGATGCCAAGTTCTTTAGCCATGGCGATGATGCCAGCAGCGTCACCCTCCAAATCAGCCAAACCCATATGGGCGCTTGGCATGGCCAAACCATGGGCGCGCAGCCCTTGGCCAAGCAAGGCGCGGGTGCTGTCATCGGCCAGCAACGAGCCGTAAGCTTCGACATTGCTGTAACCAAGACTGCCCAGCATTTCCAGCGTTTGGGCCAAGGGGCCAAATTTGCGGGACGAGTAAAGTTGGTAAGATAGCTGCGCCATGATCTGGCCTTTCATATTGCTTCAAAGATAGGTCTCGTAATCGGCCACGAGCAAATGCACGGGCGCGACATCTTCCGCTACATCGGCAAAACGGCCAATTTTCTCGCGGAAGATATTATCGTTAAGATCGTCGTTGACGTTGGAGACTTCACCGATCAGCACATCGCCCCCCTCGCCCCAAAAAGCGTGCCAATGATGCGGCATTAGCGTTACACTTTCGCCCGGTGCAAGTGACAGGATGCCCCCCGCTGGCAGTTCACGCAGCCGCCCATCACAAAGCACACGCACGGCGCTGTTGGGATCAATGCTGCCATCAGGCTTGGCGGCGAAAAGCTCAATCGCCAAGGTCGCGCCGCCCCGGTTAATAATATCCTCAGTTTTGTCATTATGCCGATGCATGGGCGAAATTTGGTTTTGACGGCTGATCATTATTTTTTCGGCATATAGCACACCGCGCCCCGCCGCGACATTGACCATGGAGCCGTTGCGCAGGGTGAATAAAAATAGCCCCAAATCGGGAAAATTGCCCTGACCATAATCAGTAATGTCCCAACCAAGCCGCATATCGCGGATCAGTGCAGAATCGCTGGCGACACGGGCTTTCATTTCTGCTGGGGCCCAATAGGCAAAGGGTGGCATGATAAATCCAAAGCTGCGGATGAACCGGTCGCTTTCAAGCAATATCTCGTTGATTTCACTGCGTTTCATGCGAGCTCGTCCAAATGTTACGGCTGCGAATGCCGTTGGCAGCGGCGGCTACATCACCATTTTCAGGGATGAAGGTGATTGCGGCGGGGTGGCCGGGGAATAGCGCAAAGCCATTATGGCTGAAGCGCCCGGCTAGTTCACTTTCCAGCGTTACAAACAGCGCCAGCGCCTGCACGGAAAGTCGGATTTCAACGGTCCCCGCTGTCGCAACGCAATTCATCGTCAAATGCGGGTCTTGCAATGCCAAGCGCTTCCACGGCACAGGACTGTAGGTGTCACCGCCTTGCGCGCCCTCACCTTGCCATGTCCAACTTAAAATGCCGCCAATTGGAATTTCGGTCAGCGGCACTTCTAAAATTACCGTTGTGGCACCCGCTGGAACCACGGCCTTGGCTTTGCCCAATGACGTGGTATTGCCTGACATGCTGGCACGGCGGGCCTCCAACGCCAGATCAACATCGGATGCCGTTTTATTCACACCAACCAATTGCACCAGATTGCCCTTTGGCACGGCATGCACCGCAACCGGGCTGTAAAATTGCCGCGCGAAGTAATGTAGCAGTTTCCAGCTGCCACCATAATTTAGGCTCGACCAGCTAACACAGGGCCACACATCATTCAGCTGCCAAAACAGCGTGCCCATGCAATGCGGCATCTGACAACGCCAGTATTCAACAGCGGTTTTGATGGCCAGTGCTTGTTGCAATTGTGACAGGTAAACAAAATTCTCAAACCCGGCCGGAAAACGGAAATAGCGCAGCATGGTTTCAGCAATCCGCGTATTACCACCGCCATTTTTCTGGTGGCTTTCCATAACGGGCGTGTTGACGTTCACATCCTCTGGCGCCGCAAACTGGCGGATCACCTCAAGGCTGGGGAATGCCTGAAAGCCAAATTCTGAGGCAAATCGCGGGCGTACTGTGCGGTAATGGTCAAAATCCTTGCCCTCATGCCAGACTGACCAGAAATGCATATCGCCGGAGCCATCATCGTGCCAGCCGTCTGAAAAATCCATTACCCCGGCAGAAGGGCTGGATGGCCACCAGTTTGCCGAAGGCAGCGCGGCCCGCAGCGCGGTTTCTATGGTGCGGTTCAGCCTGTCATAAGCAACCAAATACCGGTCGCGGTTTTGCCGGGCCTCTTCATACCACGTGAGCGCACCAATCACTTCATTGTCGCCACACCACAGCGCAATACAGGCATGGTGGCTTATTCGCGCCACAACATCGCGCACTTCGACATCAACCTCGGCCAGAAAGGCGGTATCAGCGGGGTAAAGATGGCAGGAAAACATGAAATCTTGCCAGACCATAATGCCGAGTTCATCGCAAAGGTCATAAAACCAATCGCGTTCATACCGTCCGCCGCCCCAAACGCGGATCATGTTCATATGGGCATCAATGGCCGATTGTAGCTGCGCGCGCACGGCATCACGGCTTACCCGGCTGGGCAGCGCATCGGCGGGAATCCAATTGGCCCCCTGTGCAAAAATATCACGACCATTCACGCGGAATTTGAAGCCGGTGCCAATCGCGTCTTTATCGGTGACCAACGCCAGTTCGCGCAGACCAATGCGGCGATGATTGGCTTCGACACCGATCTTGATATTCAGGTCATGCAGCACTTGCGCACCGGACCCCGCAGGCCACCACAGCACTGGGTTTTCAATTGTCACGCTAAGTTCGGCACGCCCTGCGACCGTTTGCCCGGCAGCAACCTGACCACAAATTGAAACCGCGCAGTCAACCCCATCAGCGGGTTGGTTGAGCAATAGTGTAATATCGAGCCGCACCTGACCCGGTTGATGGTGCTGCACTACCAGCACATCGCGCAACCCGGCATCATCCCGCGGCACAAGCCGAATGTCGCCATAAAGGCCAAACGGCGCTAGCGCGATGCCCCAATCCCAGCCAAAATCACAATGGACCTTTCGTAGCATATTGCCGTGCGGAATAGGGTTGTTGTCTTTTGAAAACGGCACTGGCCATGGCTGGGTCGCAGCCCGTTCTGCCGCGACCCTGCTGTTTGAGGCAAAGCGAATTTCGATTTCATTTGCGCCAGCGCGAATGGCCGCAGTGGCATCCACGCGGTAACGGCGGAATTGGTTGTCGGCAGACAGAACGCGCTGCCCGTTCAACCAAATTTCGGCCACACAATCCAGTTCAGAAATCTCAAGTGCAACTGGGCTGCCATCATGGGCAAATTGACGCGACAATACCCAGTCGCTTTCGCCCACCCAACGGCAATCATACTCATTCAACCCGGCATAGGGGTCGGGCAGATGCCCGGCGTCAATTAGCGCCGATATTGCATCGCCCGGCACAGGCATAACGGCAGATACACCGCCGCCAACCTGATCCAAACGCCATTCTCCAGACAGATCAAGCATGGCTTCAACTACATCCGCTGTTCAGTTTTGAGATCAAAGACCGAGGCCTTAGACGCATCAAAACTCAGATAAACTTCAGACCCGATTTTGTAATTTTCTTCAACACCAGCCCGAACCGAAACCGTTTGCCCTTGGCACGACAGCCAGATCAAGCTGTCTGATCCCATCGGCTCGTCAATATCGACCGTGGCCACAAAACGGCCCGCCCCAGCCTCGGTATAAATTTTGGTGTGTTCAGGACGCACGCCGACAATAACCTTCCCATCGCGCAAGGCGTCATTGGCGTCATATCCGGCTAACGAAACCTGTTCAGAACCTAGGGTGAAGTTTTCGCCCTTCAATTCGCCGTTCAGCATGTTCATGGCCGGGCTACCAATAAAGCCAGCCACAAACAGGTTGGAAGGTTTGTTGAAAATAACTTGTGGACTGTCCAATTGTTGGATGATTCCACCGCGCATAACGGCAATCCGGTCAGCCAGTGTGAGCGCTTCAATTTGGTCATGGGTCACGTAAACCATGGTATTTTGCAGGCGGTTATGCAGGCGTTTAAGCTCCACTCGCAATTCACTGCGCAGCTTGGCATCAAGGTTTGATAATGGCTCGTCAAACAAAAATACATCCACATCGCGCACCAAGGCCCGGCCAATGGCCACACGCTGGCGCTGTCCACCCGAAAGGGCGGCAGGCTTACGGTTCAACAAGGGTTCGATTTGCAAAATCTCAGAAGCCCGCGCCACGCGTTTTTCAATTTCAGCTTTGGGCATTTTTTGGTTTTTCAAACCAAAACTAAGGTTTCCGCGCACCGTCATTTGCGGATAGAGCGCGTAAGACTGGAACACCATGCCGATTCCCCGATCTTTCGGCTCGGCCCATGTTACGTTTTGCCCATTAATCCAGATTTGCCCTGCCGTGGCGTCTAGCAACCCGGCAATACAGTTCAACAAAGTTGATTTGCCGCAGCCCGAAGGCCCAAGAAGCACCAGAAATTCACCCTTACCGATGGCAAGGTCCATTTTCTTAAGCACTTCAGTCGCCCCAAAGGACAGTGACAGTTCTTTGATATCAATGCTTACATCACTCATAGTCTTAGCCTTTCACCGCGCCAGCGGCGATGCCGCGCACAAACAGTTTTCCCGATACGAAATAGACAAGCAGTGGCACCAACCCTGTTAGGATGGTCGCGGCCATGTTGACGTTATATTCCTTCACCCCCTGCACCGAGTTGACGATGTTATTCAGTTGCACCGTCATGGGGTAATTGTCGGGTTTGGTGTAAATCACGCCAAACAGGAAGTCGTTCCAAATCCCTGTAACCTGCAAGATAATCGCCACCACAAAAATGGGCAGGCTCATCGGCAGCATGATTTTGAAGAAGATCGCCCAAAACCCCGCGCCGTCAACGCGGGCGGCTTTGAATAATTCTTCGGGGAGTGACGTAAAGTAGTTGCGGAAAAGCAGTGTGAGGATCGGCATGCCAAAGATGGAATGCACAATCACCAACCCACCGAGCTTGGTATAAAGGCCCATTTCGCGCAGCATAATCACCAGCGGATAGATCATCACCTGATAGGGGATGAATGCGCCGAAAATGAGAATGGTGAAGAATACATTTGCACCTTTGAAGCGCCAATTCGCCAGCGCGTAACCGTTAACCGAAGCAATGGCGATAGAAATTGTCACCGATGGCACCAGAATTTGAACGGAGTTCCAAAACCCGCGGCTTAGCCCATCACAGTTTAACCCTGTGCAGGCCTCGGCCCACGCTTTTACCCATGGCTCAAATGTTACCTCGACCGGGGGCGAAAAGATGTTACCCATCCGGATTTCGGGCATGCCTTTCAGCGAGGTTACAATCATCACATAAAGCGGCAGCAAGTAGTAAAGCGCGATGGTGATTAGCGTGCCATACAATATAATATTACGACGTGACAGGATGCGGCGCGGCTTAGTTCCGCTTGGCCCGCTCAGTGTTGTGCTTGCATCAACCATGGGTCTTTTTCCCCTTAAATTCGAGATACGCCCAAGGGATAACCACAATCAGCACTGAGAGCAGCATCATCGTTGACCCTGCAAAGCCCTGCGCCAAGTTCTGGCCCCCGAACATATAGTCATAAACATATTTTGCGGGCACTTCCGAAGCGAGGCCTGGCCCCCCCGATGTTTGCGCCACCACAAGGTCATAGACCTTCACAATCCCCGCCGCGATCAGCACCAATGTCGTTACGAATACCGGGCGCATCATGGGGATGATAATGAAGATATAGGTTTTCCATGCCGGAATACCGTCAACCCGCGAGGCCTTCCAAATATCCTCATCAATCCCGCGCAAGCCGGCCAGCATAAGGCACATGATAAGCCCGGTGCCTTGCCATAAACCGGCAATCAGAATGCCATAAATAACGAAATCGGCGTCATAGAGCGGATCAAACGTAAAGGTTTCAAACCCAAGGCTTCGCACAATGTTTTGCACCCCAAATTCTGGTGTCAAAATCCACTGCCAAACCAACCCGGTCACAATGAAGCTAAGCGCGAAGGGGAAGAGGAAGATTGACCGAAAGGTGTTTTCAAAACGAATTTTTTGATCCAGCAAAACCGCAAGGCCAAACCCGATGAGTAATGAGAAAATCAGTGAACAGATGCCATATATTGCCAGATTTTCAATTGAAAGCATCCAGCGGGCACTGCTCCACAAGCGTTCATATTGGTCAAAACCGATCAATTCAGATTTGGGTAACAGCTTGGAATTGGTGAAGGAGTGATAAACCGTCCACAATGTCGCGCCAACAAATACGCCCAGCGCCGTTAGCACCATGGGCACAGCCGCAATTTTGGCTGACAAGTTGCCCGCCAAAAGGCGTTCAGCAGGGCCGGGGCGGCGGCTATTATCACCAATAGACCCGGTGATAAGCAGCATTACTGCGCCAAGCACAAACATAACGCCAAGCGGCCCACTAAAGGGATATAGCGTTGTTAGAATGGTGCGGAATGCTTTATAATCATTGGATAAGCGGCCAAAAGCACCGATGCCATAAAGCCAAATCAATCCAAGGAGAATGGCGACAATAAGGTAGCCAATAACCTGACGGCGGCGCTTATTACCAACCAACGTAAGGCGGGGCTTAAGCGAAACCCATGTTGCAAACACCGCGAATGCCGCGACGCCGAGTGCTACCCAAGGGAGCAGACTGACCAATGTCTCCGCCGTCGTTCCAAAAAAATCGCCCAGTCCCAAGCGCACAACCAGCATGAATAAAGCTGTTGCTGCGAGTGCGCGGACAAATAAAGGTTGCGCGTATCGCGTCATCTGGCATCCCGTCCTTATGGCTGTGGCAATGGCGCGGTTTCAGCCCATCGGGCTCCACTTGCGCGTACATGTCCAAAGAAACGCAGCCGCCACCCCGTAAGATGGCGGCCGGTTTTACAATCGCTTAGTCAGCGGTTGCGATAATCGCGGCGTAACCCGCCTGCACTTCATCAACAGTGATTGACAGGTCATTCCAGAATGCTGTCATCAAATCGTTGAGTTGGGTGTTCGTATCTTCCGAGAAATTCTGCGCGCCACCCGGTAGGATGTTACCAGCGGCCAGAATTTCAAGGCCTTTCTGCATACAGTCATTTGCAGCGGAAAGGTCGATATCGCCACGCACAGGCAGCGAGCCTTTTTTCAGGTTAAACGCAACCTGAACTTCTTGGCTGATCAAAAGGCTGGCCAGACGAAGCTGTGCCGCTGTGATCTCAGGGTCATCATTGACTGGGAAGTAGAACGCGTCACCACCGGTGTCGAGAACTTCGTTGAAGCCAAGACCTGGCAGACAAGTGTAATCTACGCCTGCAACTTGCCCTGCAACCTGGAATTCGCCCTGTGCCCAGTCACCGTGGATCTGCGCACCAGCTGTACCGGTGATCACCATATTGGTGGCCTGGTTCCAGTCTTGAACGTTTGAGCCAACCGAAAGATGGCGTGCATCATCAAACGCTTCGAATACACGGCGGTATTCTGGGCCTGCGGCCACTTCAGCATTTTTGTCGGTGTTAACAGCCGACCAAGTATCAAAGTCAACCAAGGCTACAGCCAATGCACCGAATGCAAGCTGTGTCTGCCAGGATTGTTGACCCATGGCCAAAGGAACGATCCCAACAGCTTCTAGTGCGGGGCCTGCAGCAACGAACTCATCCCAATTTGTTGGCACTGGCACACCGGCCTGTGCAAACGCGGCATGGCTTAGCCACATCCACTGCGCCGAGTGAATGTTGACAGGAACGCAGTAAATGCGCCCATCAAGCGTGCAGCTATCCAAAAGCGATGTTGGGTTGACAAAATCACGCCAGCCTTCTGCATCTGCCAAATCGGTCAGGTCCAGCATCAAGCCAGCTTCGATCAGCTCTTCAGCCTGACGACCGTGGTTCAGCTGGGTGGCGCCCATCGGCTCACCGCCCAAAATACGCGAAATGATGATTGGACGTGCTGTGCCGCCTGAGCCCGCAATCGCACCGTCAATCCAAGTATCGCCCGAAGCATTAAATGCTTTGGCCATTTCAGCAACCGCAGCAGCTTCACCGCCAGAGGTCCACCAATGGGTGACTTCTAGTTCAGTGGCCGTGGCTGGAAGCGCCACGGATGCCGCCAGTGCGACGGCGAGTGATGTCATTTTCATAGTTCTCTCCCTGCAACTGTATCGTTACAGATAAGAGGCTAAATCGTTTCCGTAAAATTTTCAAGCTAGCAGATCTACTTTTTTTCTGCTTAAATTCATGGCAGAAATAATAGACTTCATTACAAATTGTGCAGTTGCAGCAAGCGGTGAATATCATTCCATTTCAGCTTAGAATCCTTGCGGTTTTCGCTACGGCACCCGCATCTTGGCCCAACGATCAGATGCAGATTCTGACCGCGCCTTCGCATGTGCAAAACACACAAAACCCCCAGCATCCCCCCCGAATCAGCGTCGGATCTCGGTCATGACGCGGCCCTCTGATTCGCCGCCACGGCGCACGCAACCCACGCTCAAAACCATCGCCGAGATCACGGGACTGGCGGTGACAACCGTGAGCCGGGCGTTAAATGATGCGCCCGATATAAGCAAAGAGACGAAGGCCCGCGTGCGCGTTGTTGCACGTGATATTGGCTATCGGCCCAACCGTGCTGGCGTGCGCCTGCGGACCGGCAAAACAAATGTCATTGCGCTGATCCTATCCAGCCAAGAAGACGTTATTGGCCATGCCGCGCAGCTTATTTATGCAATTTCGGATGAGTTGGAAGGCACACCCTACCACCTTGTTGTCATGCCATATGGTCAAGGCACCGATCCGATTATCCCGGTGCGGTATATTTTGGAAACAAAATCAGCCGATGGCATTATCTTTAATCAGACAATGTTGAATGATGAACGGGTATCGCTGCTAAAGGGTGCCAACTTCCCATTTTCTTCACATGGGCGCACCGATATGGGTGTTGATCATAGCTTTGTTGACTATGACAATGGTGCTTATGCCGATGTTATTGTGCGTGAATTGGCCCGCCGTGGCCGTCGTAATCTTGTGTTGATTCCGCCGCCCCTTATCCAATCTTACGCACATCACATGGCGACAGCCTTTGCCGAAACCATTGCCGAACTGGGGATCAAAGGGACAATCCTTCACGAGATTTCGGCAGACCGTGACATTGAAACTATCCAAGCTGGTGCAGTGAAGGCATTGCAGAACGACCCAAGTATTGATGGGATTATTTCTGCTACAACTTCAGCCACCATCGCGTCGGTTGGTGCGATAGAAAAAACTGGGCGGACATTGGGGCTTGATGTCGATGTGGGCTCAAAAGAAGTCAGTAACCTGTTGCGGGTCTTTCGTCGGCAGCTTGTTTTGGTTCGTGAAGATACGACCGAAGCCGGACGTCTTTTGGCGCGTGCGCTGTTATCACAGATCAATGCACCGACCGCCCCGCTCGTGAGCCATCTTTCAGTGCCAACCACCGCCGATATTATTGGTGGCGATAGCCCGCGCAAGCCTTAGGCCCCAACCCCTGTTTTAAGCATGCCGATATTGACAGTTAACTGCGCTGCCAGCTATGGCTGGCCACAACGCCAGTTATATGAAGGTTGGCCATGGCCCCCCAATTTCCACCCCTAAATTGGCTGCGCGCCTTCGAGGCCTCAGCGCGGCATCTGTCATTCACCCATGCAGCAGGCGAGCTAAATTTGACGCAAGCCGCCATTTCCAAGCAGGTAAAATTGCTTGAACATTACTTGCGTGAACAATTGTTCCACCGCAAACCGCGCTCGCTTGTGCTAACCAAGGTGGGTGCAGCCTATTTGCCCAAGGTGCGGGACGCGTTTGAGCGGTTGAGCGCAGGCACAGAAGAGGTATTTGGCAATCGTAGGTCAGGCGTGCTGACCATGCGCGCGCCAGCGGGCTATTCCGTTAACTGGCTAGCGCCACGGCTGGTTGGGTTCTTTGAAGCTAACCCTGATATTCCGCTGCGGATCGTGTCATCGGTTTGGAGCGAGGAGTTTGACAAAGAAAAATTTGACCTCGACATTCAATATGGGCTGGGCAATTGGCCCGGATTTCGCACTGACCGTCTTAGCCATGAGGTGCTGGAGCCACTTTGCGCGCCGGCATTGCGCAATGGCCGCTTGCCCCTAAACACGCCCGCCGACCTTGCACAGCACCGCTTGCTGCATGTGTTGGGCTATGAGGAAGGTTGGGCCGTTTGGCTAAGGGCGGCAGGCCAACCCCAAATCAACGCCGGTGGTGGCATTCAGTTTGATACATCTTTGTTGGCATTAGAAGTGGCCGCACAGGGCGGCGGCGTTGCCCTTGGCCGCAGTTCGATGACCGCTGGGCCGCTTGCCAGTGGCAGGCTTATCCGCCCGTTTGAATTGTCTGTACACATTCGCGAAGCATTTTACCTGATTTCACTGCAAAACGGCCCTCAACACCGGCATTTACCGATCTTTAGAGATTGGTTGCTGGCCGAGTCTGCGGCCGACCCGATCAATCAACGCAATCAAGCCCTAGGCACGGCCTAATCGCCGCCCAATTCTTGGTTTAATACATCGCGTAAAGCCGCGCGCAGGGCCCCATCTGGCTTGCGCAACTCGCGAATCATCACTGCCAATATTCGCGCATCCAAGGTAGTTTCACCCGATTTGGCGGATTTTGTTTTGGTAGGCGTCGGCGTAATCTCTGGTTTGTCCGCTTCGGCCAGGGCCAAATCTATACGGGCTTCAGGGCGCAAAACAAACATTTCACGGCGCACAATGGCCGTATCACGCGCATAACGCGCGCCGGTCTCATCAGACACGCGCTTACGGATGGCCGATAAAATATCTGCCACCGAGACTTCGCCATCCGCCTCTGCACGCTTTGTCATGGCCTGCTCCATAAAGCCACAATCTACAGAAAACCCAGCGCAACAGCAACTAACAGCGCCAATAATTGGCGGAACATCACCGATTGCAAGGCTGCTCAAGCTGCACTATAGAACCCCAAGGCACCCGTAGCTCAGCTGGATAGAGCGCTGCCCTCCGAAGGCAGAGGTCACTGGTTCGAATCCAGTCGGGTGCACCAATAAAACCACGCTATCTGTCATTATACTTTAGCCGCTTATGCCCCGCGCATTGCAATGCAACGCATGCAGTCACGAAGCCAAACGTTGCCGCCTAGCTGCATGTGCGCAGAATTTTAAAGTTTAGTCGCTCGGTCTCACCTATCTGATTGCCATTTTGCCCAAAAATCGGGGGTTTCACTGAATCAAACGCCAGAAAAACACAATGCTCATCGAGAACCCGATCAGCGCGACAACCGTGCGAACAACTGCTGCAGGCAATGCACGCGCGATCGGTGCACCAAAATAACCGCCTGCCGTTGAGGCTATCATCATGCCGAGCGCGAGGTGCCATTCAACCAATCCGCCAACCGCAAAAACGGCTACGGATATCGCAGATAATGCGAATGAAAGACCCATTTTGAGCGCGTTCATTTCATGGATATTCACAATCCCCCAAAGCGCAAATAATGCTAAAAGAATGATGCCCAAACCGCCGTTGAAATAGCCGCCATAAATACTGACCAGCAACAGGCCCCAAATGCCAAATGGGGTAACCGTGCGGTTACGGCGCGCCGCCCAAGCGCGGATCCTGTCGCTAAACAGAAATGCGATTGTTGCGGCGAATAACAGAAACGGGACGATTGCTGAAAACGCCCTATCGGACGAAACCAGCAACAAAATTGACCCGATTAAACCGCCGGCAATGGTAATTGAGATCAACCGAACAAGCTGCGATCGGTCAAACCGTTTCAGTTCAGCCTGATACCCAACAGCACCGCCGAAATAGCCGGGGAAAACCGCGACGGCGCTCGTTGCATTGGCGATTACTGGTGGCACGCCGATAAAGACCAGTGCGGGAAAGGTTAAAAATGTGCCCCCGCCCGCAATTGTGTTGAGAACCCCCGCGCCAAACGCGGCGGCCAATATCAGCAGTAATTCCACTTCTGCCCCCACGACATAACAAAGCTGGCCCAGTATGGCAGATGTTTAGTAGAGCGCGAGCATAAGTGGCAGCGACTGAGATGCGTTGTGATACCACCGCCGGATTATAGCTCGTTCTTCAGTTGCCATCGCGGTAATATTCGCAGGTGGCATCGCGTTGGTAGCCCCGGAATGGATAAATATCAGGCGCGCGTTCATAGCAATATCCGCAGGCGTTTCCAGAAAAATTCCCTTGGGAGCGTGCAAAATCCCCTCATAATATGGCTCTCTGGAATGACACATGGAACAGCGCCCGGGAATGATGGATGTGGCATCCTCAAACCCATCCGCTTGGGCAAACACTTGCTCAACCACATTCAATTCCCGCGCCTCTGAAACCTCATAGCTGTCATAGCGCAACGGTGCAGTGGACAGCCACATGATGATGACAAATAGAATCGCAGTCGCAAGCCATGTCCAATGCGGGCCTTTGCCCGTTGAATGCATGGTGTTAAAAAAGTGACGGATGGTAACACCCATCAAAAACACCAGCGATGCGATGATCCAGTTATACTCAGTCGCAAAAGCGAGTGGATAGTGGTTAGACAGCATCAAAAAAATAACCGGCAAGGTCAGATAATTGTTATGTGTTGACCGTAGCTTGGCAATTTTGCCGTATTTTGGGTCAGGCGTGCGCCCGGCTTGCAGGTCTTTTACAACAATGCGCTGGTTCGGCATGATGATGAAGAAAACATTGGCTGTCATTATTGTGGCCGTAAAGGCACCCAAATGTAAAAGCGCGGCGCGACCGGTGAATATTTGGTTATACCCCCAAGCCATTGCGACAAGCAGCACAAACAACAAAACCATCAGGAATGTTGGCTTTTCACCAAGTTTGGATTTGCAAAGCGCATCATAAAATAGCCAACCAATGGTCAGAGATGCGGCTGAAATCAGAATAGCCTGCCACGCGACCAGATCGACCTTTTGCGCGTCAATAAGATATAAATGCGCACCGCCCCAATATACCATCATCAGCAGCGCAGCACCCGAAAGCCATGTCGTATAGCTTTGCCATTTGTGCCAAATCAGGTGGTCGGGCATATGCGCGGGCGCAACCAAATATTTTTGGATGTGGTAAAATCCGCCGCCATGGACCTGCCATTCCTCACCACTGGCCCCAACAGGCATATTCGGCGCTTTCTTCAAGCCCAGATCGAGAGCAATGAAATAAAAGGATGCGCCAATCCACGCCATCGCTGTTATAACGTGGACCCAACGGACCGCAAAGGCCGACCACTCCCACATTGATGCAAGATCGTGCATTTTATCCTCCCCCAGAAATTACAGGCCCAGTCTAGCTTGGGTTTCCATTTCATTGTATTCTGCAATGACTCCGAGTTGTTTCAAAAAAAACCGATGAATAGAAGATGTCATATTTCGAAAACATTCTGACCTTCGTAAGGGTCTATGAACTTGGCAACATGTCAGCCGCCGCGCGGGATATGCGAATATCGGCTGCGGTTGCGTCCGCGCGCATTTCTCAATTGGAGGAACATCTTGGCGTCAGGCTGTTTCAACGCACAACCCGGGTTCTAAATCCAACAGAGCAGGGCAACATCCTCTATCCCAATGCGCAGAAAATTCTGGATGCGGTCGCCGTGGCCGAAGCCGAGATTAATGAAGTAACGCTCGTTCCACGCGGGACAATCCATGTTTCAGCCCCTTTAGGGGTGGGTCGTCGGCTGATCGCGCCAATTGCCCCCGCTTTTCAACTTGAATATCCGCTTATAAAAATCCGGCTACGCCTATCAGATCGGCGCGTCGACCTTGCGCTTGAAGGCGTAGATGTCGCCTTCTTTCTTGGTATTCCGGAGGATTCCAGTTTGAAAATACGCAAAATTGCCGACTGCCCGCGTATTTTATGCGCCGCGCCAAGTTACATTTCAAAACATGGCGAGCCGACAGATTATCAGGACTTAGAATCCAACCACGCCTGCCTAAATCTCCGGTTCCCCGGCGCACCGGAATTTCATTGGCCCCTCAATACTGATGAAGGCGTTCAACGAATTGCAGTATCCGGACCACTCGAATGTGATGACGGCGACATCTTAACGAATTGGGCATTAGACGGTCAGGGTATTATTATGAAGCCGTTATTTGAAGTTGCAGGGCATATCACGTCAGGCGCGCTGCGCGCTGTGATGACCCACCAGCCCCCAATCCCCGTGCAAATGGCTTGCCTGTACTCTCATTGGCGTCGGCAAGACCCAAAGACACGTCTGCTGATCGACTTTCTGTTCGCGCGAATGACCGCAAACCTTTCGCGTATAAATGACGAGCTTCAACTGCCGCGATAAGTGGAAAACGAATAAGGCGAAAGCAGCAGCGGCACATGGTAGTGGCTTTGTTCTGACATGCCAAAGCGCAGTGGAATTAGGTCTAGAAACTTTGGCGCGGCCTGAATATCCCCGCAATGATCCAGATACGCACCGGCATGGAAGACCAGCTCATAAGTGCCCATCTCAAATTCAGCAGACGGTAAAATTTGGCTATCTGTGCGCCCGTCAGCATTTGTAATGACGGTTTTCAGCAAGGTCCTTACATCGCCCGCGATCCTGAACAGTTCAATTTTCATGCCAGCTGCTGGACAACCGCGTGCCGTATCTAGAACATGTGTGGTCAGAAATCCGGACATATTACGCTCCTATTAATTGCCGAGGAGTATGCCTCGGAACTGCAGGCGATGGCATCACCGCCCTGCAATATGTTCCTTCAAAAATAACTTGTGAATTTTTCACTTTATACTGCGGTATGTAGGTGAAAACTGAATAAGGTTGAACGGATCGCAATGCTCCGTTTAAAGGATATCTTCCGAGTATGACCAAACTTCTAAATATGCGCCGGTTGACTGCCGTCGAATTTGCACCTTATGGCGATGTAATTGAAGTTGCAGGGGACCCCGACAAAATTATCAACGCCGGAATGTGCGGGCGCTTTCATGATCGTGCGGTGTTGGATTTTTCGGATGGCAAAGCCGGGATAAGCCTGTTTAGCGCCAAGGCCCGCCAACTCCCGCATATTGTCGATATGGTCGAGCGCCATCCTGCCGGAAGCCAAGCCTTCATTCCAATCACAAACACCCAGTTCATGGTTGTCGTCGCTGATGACGATGCTGGCGTTCCAAGCAATTTGAAAGCGTTCCTAGCAATGCCGGGCCAGTCGGTAAACCTGCATCGCGGCGTATGGCATGGGGTTCTCGCGCCTTTCGCTGAATCCGGTCAGTTTGCGGTCGTCGATCGAATTGGCTCTGGCGCAAATCTTGAAGAGCACTGGTTTGAAACCCCGTTTGTCATCGAGACTGCCCCATCCTGACACTAGTTTCAGACAATAAACACCACGTTAGTCCGTTTTCGCAGACTACCCATATGATCGATTTGGCCGCTAATATCGCACAAACCAAACACAGGAATGGCAGGACGCCATTGCCGACGGTGCTGCCCGAAACAGCGCAAACCTGCTAAGTATGCCGCAGCGCGGCTTGGCCAAAGCTGCGCTTCGCCTATAGCCCAACATCTCGTTTGGTCCGGTAGCTGTTTAGCGGGCTTAAATGCCGTTCAATCGAATTGGCTTTAGGGAGGAATTGCAAACAAGTCCGAGTAACTGGCAATAGTTATTTAGTCTACAAGACCTAACTGGCGTGCAATCGTCGCGCTATCGTAATAGTCGCGGCCCTCGACAACCATGCCGTCCTTTACCCTCATTACCGAGCAATAACGGACTTCGGCTCGTTTGCCAGTCGGTGCGAAATCCCCAAGGCTTGAGCGAAGGATTCCAGTATGAGTGCCCGTATTGCGAAACTCAACCGTCGCCCATTCGCCGCATTGACTGACCATGACATTCTCGACCTTGCAAAGCCCATCCGGAAAAGCCTCGCGCCAACGGTAGTAGTCTGCTTTGTAAGCATCTTTTCCCGCTAGCTTCTCGCCGCGCGCGATATCCTCGAAGTCACAATCCGCCGCAATGACTTCAGCGCCTCTGTCCGGGTCGCGCATATCCCAGGACTCGTGGAACTGACGGACTGTTTTTTCAGTAGGATGTATTGTCTGGGAACCTTTCAAAGTGGCGCAAGGGTTAGACATACCCGCGCGCTTGTTTGATCATGACCGACAACCTGCGCCGACGCAATTCGTGGATAGTTCGGACTGTTTCTTGCTCTTAGGAAGAGAAGGTTTACCGCATCACACAAAACTGGCGAACTGGGCAGGAAGCCATAATATCACATCTCTTTTGGAGCCGCCGATCAGCTTCCCACGCCCGAGCCTCCGCGCTCAATACAGCATCTATTGCGCTTCAATTTTACAAAATTTGAATCGGCGTTTGCAATGCAAATTGCAATGCGTCAGCGCCCTTAGGCGCAAACTGCTGTGGTTCTGGCCGGTCTGAGGGTAAGCGCCATTATACCTGCGCCACCAAAACCGACCTTTAACGTTCGGCATAGGCCAGAACGACGTCATGCTTTTATCAGCGGCTCCGGAACAACACCGTTCACAATATCTCTTGCTTGCTCGCGTAGAAGAAATTTTTGAATCTTTCCGGTCGATGTTCTTGGGATGGGCATAAAAATGAATCGCCCCGGAACCTTGTAGAGCGCCAGTTGATCTCGGCAATATGCGCGCATGGTGTCTGCATCCACCTGCTGGCCGTCGGCAAGCTCGATAAAGGCACAGGGCGTTTCGCCCCATTTCTCATGCGGCATTGCAACGACTGCGGCCACAGCAACCGCCGGATGGCGGTAGAGCGCTTCCTCAACTTCGATGGAGGATATGTTTTCGCCACCTGAAATGATGATATCCTTAGATCTGTCCTTAAGCTGGATATAGCCATCCGGATGCATCACGCCCAAGTCGCCAGAATGGAACCAGCCGCCTTCAAAGGCTTCTTTCGTCGCCTTTGGATTTCGGAAATACCCTTTCATAACAACATTGCCGCGAAACATAACTTCGCCCATGGTTTTCCCGTTGCGCGGCACCGGGGCCATCGTTTCAGGGTCAAGTACATCGAGCCCTTCGAGCGCCAGATACCGCACACCTTGACGAGACTTAAGGCTGGCTTGCGCGGCAAGAGGTAGATTAGACCAGTCTTCATGCCAGTCATTCACGACGGCAGGACCATAGGTTTCGGTAAGCCCGTAAAGATGGGTTACGTCAAAACCAGCGGCTTTCATATCCGCGAGCAATTTTTCGGGTGGTGGCGCGGCCGCTGTGAAAAATTGCACTGTGTTCGCCAGATCACGTTTGATAGCCACAGGTGCCGAAAGCATCAGCGACATGACAATCGGGGCACCGCATAGATGGGTCACGCCCTCATCCGCAAGGGCATTCCAGATGGGTTCAGCGCGCACCTGACGCAGGCAAATATGGGTGCCAACAATGGCAGACAGTGTCCAAGGAAAACACCATCCGTTGCAGTGAAACATTGGCAGGGTCCACAAGTAGACCGCGTGTTTTTGCATCGAAGAGGTTAGCGCATTGCCCTGCGCCAAAAGATAGGCCCCACGGTGATGCGACACCACGCCTTTGGGATCACCGGTTGTGCCTGAGGTGTAATTGATGGAAATCGCGTCCCACTCATCCAAAGGCATCAGCCACGCAAAATCAGGATCGCCTGCGGACATGAAAGCATCATAATCTTGCGCCGGCGTAGGTGTTTGCGGCCCCGTAAATTCCGGATCGTCATACTGAATGACCAAAGGACTGACCGCGGCCAACGAAAGTGCTTCTTGCATCAATGGCATGAACTCCCGATCCACGATCACAATCTTGGTCATGGCATGATCAAGCTGAAACGCGATGATCGAGGCATCCAGACGGGTGTTGATCGAATGCAGAACGCCGCCGCACATTGGCACGCCGTAATGGCATTCCAACATCGCTGGTGTGTTCGCCAGAAGCGCCGAAACTGTATCCCCACGGCCAATGCCGCTTTTGGCCAGCGCAGAGGCCAATTGCCGGGAGCGCCCATAGAAGTCGGCATATGTGTGCCTTAACGCCCCGTGAACAATAGCGACGTGATCAGGAAAAACCATCGCCGCGCGCTCCAGAAAGCCAAGCGGCGTCAATGGCTGATAATTTGCAGGGTTACGTTCAAGATCGGTGTTGTAGGGGTTCGTTTCCATGACTCATGCATCCTGCCAATGGGGCGCGCGTTTTTCGATGAACGCACCAATACCTTCTTTGGCATCGCGGGCGAGCATGTTGTCGACCATTACGCCTGAAGCGTAG